>Ga0307442_1001626_pt1 | contig 11092 bp, 8 predicted proteins | sample SalMarWE160430MG_FD_202143 | JGI IMG/M metagenome (GOLD analysis project Ga0307442, IMG submission 202143) | Salt marsh sediment microbial communities from the Plum Island Ecosystem LTER, Massachusetts, United States - WE1604-30 | ecosystem: Environmental > Aquatic > Marine > Intertidal zone >... | reverse complement strand
AGTCCTCGGCGGTGCCATCGCGCGCGGCCACCCTTACGGTGCCGCCGGTGCTGTGCTCGTCGCCCGCCTGTTCACGCGCATGGCGCGCGGCGACGACAAAGCGAGCCTCGGCGTGGCGACGCTCGGCGTCATGGGCGGCATGGGGACGGCGGCGCTGTTCGAGGCGGTTTAGCGGCTCGAGCTGACGGCAACGCACTGATGCGCGGACATCGCGCGGACATACCGTCGTCCTCGCGGAGACTGGCGTGGGTCCGGCTCTGCAGGATGACGTCGAAAGCAGGCCCATCTACGCGCGTCGGCCCCGATAGCGCTCCAGCGCGTTCCAGGCGAGCACCATCAAGACGGCCATGTACGGCACCAGCAGCCGTTCGTCGTAAAGCACCACCGCCCATGCCTGGTCGGGGTTGAGCGCCGTCATCGATGGGTCGCCTGGGGCATAGACGACATCGATGCGCTGACCGACGCGAAGCTGCTCCGCCAGGCTCTTGCGCACCCCGACGGCGGCATCGATGTGCTGGTTGGCGGGTGTTTTGAAGCTGTAGGAGAGCAGCCAGCGGCCCTCGCGGCCGAGCCGGTTGTGCGCCGGCTTCAGCGCACGGACCGTCGCCGAGGCGATCCTCCCCTCGTCGTTGAGCGTGCGATATCTCTGATAATCATAGGCCGCCTTGCCGATGAGAGCGGCCGCTATCAAGACGCCGGCAATCAAGCCCCAATACAGCAGGCGGTCGCTCATGGCCCGGCTCCGCGCGCCAACAGTGCCTGCCTTTTCCGGTACGACCCCGGGCGGCACGGCGCAAGCACGGATCGGCTTTTGGTCCTTTTCAGCGTCTGCAATTGCAGGCCGATCCTCTGGTAAGACGAGCAGATCAGCCGCAGAGGATGAGATCATGGGCCATCAGCTGTCGAACTTCGTAAGTTGCCGCCGCGGCCTACGACGCGGCATGTGCCTCGGCATTGCCGGAACCGTGCTATGCGCGGCGGCACCCGCCGGCCTCAACGCTGCCGTTGCGCCGTGGTACGAACGGGTCCGCCAGTTCAGCTTCGTCCTGTCGGCCGGCATCGACGCCGCTGCAAAGCTCGCGTCGCATGGACTGATCGACCGCATCGAGCGCAGGGATGACGGGACGTTCCACTTCTGGGCCAAGCGGTGCTTTGTACCGGTGACGCTCGAGTCCCTCCCAGTGAATGAGACACCGCCGCGGCCCGGAACGCCCACCCAGTATCACGTCACCCTTGGCGACATGCACTGTGAGTGACTTGAGACAGGGTGGCGCGTTGAGCGTGACGCTTGCCTAAACGTTAACAAATCCCCAATTGTTGTCTCAAGCCTCATCACGGCGGAGCGAAGGCGGCATTGGATCGCCGCAATCTCGCCGCGAAGTGGCCGAGAGCTGTGGTCAGTCTGCCCCATGGTGGCGCTGGTGCCGCAGCCGATTCGGCAAGGCAAATGTTCGTCGGGAGACCAAGTGGACATCCGTTCCTGCTTCCGGCGAACCGGAGGTAAGGACGCATGGACGTGATGCAGGGTGTCAGCGGGGCAGGGTCTATCGGCGATTGGTTCGCGCTGCATTCAAAAGAAATCATCTCCTACACCCTCGTGATCCTGATCGGGTGGTTCCTCGTCGCGCGCATCGGGAAGCCGGTGTGGCGGCGTATCGAGGAGACGATCCTGTCCAACTGGCGCCTGGCGCTGTTGGGCGCCACCGGACTGGTGCTCTCGCTCGCCTCCGGTTGGACCACGTGGGACGGCATGCGCAATTTCACGTCTGAGCCGCTCCTCTCCCTGATGATCACCTTCGGCATCCAAGGCGTAATGCTGATCGTCGCCTGGCTGATCGGCGAAAGCTTTGCGACCGGCATGAACCAGCAGGCGGCGGCGGGCACGGCGCCGCGCGGCCTCAGCGGCGGCGCGCAGGCGGCGATCGGTCTGGCGACCGGCACATTGCTGTTCTTTGCCGTCGCGGCCATCATCCTGCAAAGCACCGGAACGATCGACTGGCGCAACGCCGACTTGAGCTGGAACCGGCTCGGCGACAGCGTGCTGCTCGCGATCATAGGCTTGCTCATCTTCGCGCTGGTCGTCGTCTACGCCACGAGCGACATCGTCAAACCGTACCTGCAGGGCTCGCGCGTCATTCTAAAGAATGCGGTGCTTTGGGTGATGTTCCTCGCCTGCATGAGCACCTCAGTGTTCTTCTCCTTCGACTCGCTCTTCAGCGCGATCTTCCCGCAATCTGAGCGCGTGCGCGCCGCCGAGCTGCGCGCCCAAAACCAGGTCGCCGGCATCGTCGCCGACATCGGCCAGACCATCGACAAGCGCAGCGCGAATGAGGCCGAGGCGCTGTTCGCAAGTCCGGGGTGGCAGGCCTACGACGCGCAGCTGACCAAGCTCGCCAAGGCCGCGCAAGGCGCGCAAGGCGAGATCGAGCGTTACTTCAACGAGCAGGTCGAGGCCAAGAACCGGACCATCAAGGCGCAGGAGGAGCGCATCGCGACGGCGCAGAGCAGCCAAGCCGGGCTTGCCGCCAAGAAAGCCTCGCTCACCGACGAGAGAACGCGGCTCGTCTCCGAGCGCCCGGGTCTTGCTGCCGACTACGCCCAGAAGAAGAGCGACCTCGATGCCAAGGCGCGCGAGATCGACGCCAAGCGCGTGGAGGCGATGGCCGAGGACAAGGGCGTGGAAGGCACCGGCAAGGTCGGCAAAGGGCCGGTCTACCGCCAGCGCATGGAGGAGCTCGAAAAGCTGCGGGCCGCCTACAAGATCGCCGCGGAGCGTACGGGCAACGCCAAGAAGCGCTTGGATAAAGTCGAGACGCGGCTTGCCCAGATCGACCGGGAGCTCGCCACCATCGACGGCGATCTCGCCACCTATCGCGCCGACGCGCAGACGGCAGAGCAGCGCATCGAGCTCGCCAAAGGCTCCGGCGAAGGCAAGGAGGCCTTGCATCTCGATCCCGCCCGCATCCTCTCCGACTTCGAGGCGGCGAAGGCTGAGTTCCGCCAGAAGCCCAACGTCGAGCATCTGGCGAAGCTGCAGCAGCAATGCTCGCAGCTGCAGGGGGCGATGGCGAGCACGGATGCCACCAAGGCGATGGTGCGCGGCATCGACTGCGACCCCAAGCAGGCAAGCGACGCGGCAAGTCTGATGTTCGCGCTCAACGCCGGCGCCAAGACGTTCGCTGGCGCCTGCGCCGGCGGCGACAAGCTGGAGGCCAACAAGACCACCGATCAGCTCTTTGGTTTCGCGCGCAAGTGCCTGGCGGACTCAGGCCTGCCCAGCAAAGAGACCGACACGCTGCGGGCTCAGATCAACTCAGCCGAGCTCAACCGCGATGACAAGGCCCATCGCTTCGTGGTGACCTGGAACGCCTTTGAGGACGGCAACCGTCTCGCCTATCTGGCGCTCTCCATCGCCATCGCCATCGACGCACTGGTGTTCATGTCGGGGCTGTTCGGCGCCAACGCCGTGCGCTCGCCGTTGTCGGACGTGCCGAGCGTCAAGGCGCGCACCGCCCAGCAGCTCGAGGCGATCATCGAGAACGCGCTGCTGCCCGACACCTTCGAGACCGCCCGCGTCACTCTGCAATCGCTGCGACCTATCACCAACGTGTCGGGCTTCATGGCCGAGGTGCGCCCCGAGCAGCTCGATCCGCACACGGCCGGACGCGTGCTGGGCGTGCTCAACGCGGGCGCGACCATCCATGCGGTGGAGTACGACGAGGCCCAGCGCCGCTACCTGGTGCGCTCGGAGCTGTTCGAGTTTCTCTCGGTCGTTGCCAAGAAGGCGTTTGAATCGAGCGAGCACCACGTCAGCCTGGCGGAGCTGGAGAAGATCGTCGGCGTGGCGCTGTTGCCCAACTTGAGCCACAACGCCGAAGTGGTGCTGCACTACATGCACCCCATCAGCGAGGACCGCGGCTTCACCGCCGAGATCAAGCTCGACGAGGTGGCTCCCGATCACCTGCGCACCGTGCGCAACACCTTGAACGCGGGCGCCACACTCGACCGCGTGCAGCGCGCCGGCAAGGACGCCAGCCATTATTTCATTCACCGCGATCTCTATAAGACGCTGGTGCTGATCAGGGCGCGCACGCTGATGATGGGCTATGGCCAGCAGCAACTGCCGGGCCAAGGCGAGCAGTTCGGCGGCTCGGTGACGGAGCGGTCCAAGGCAATCGAACATCAACCCGAGGGGCAGCAGCAGTTGCCGCCGGTGGCGGCCAACGAAGATGGCGAGCAGGCCGAGAGCGCGCACGAGGTGAAGTCGCGCTTCGTCTCCGAGCTGCTCGAGGCGCTGCGTCTCGACCCGGCGACCTATGAGCGCGTCGAGGGTGCATCGTTCGCAGCCGCCGTGGCCGCGAACGAGGCCTTCGCCCGGGTCCGCCACTCCAACAAGATGCTCGACGGGCAGCTCACCGAGCGGGACGAGCAGGCGCGCATCTCGCTCGAACACGCCTATGCGCTGCTCAAAGGCAAGTTGCGCCCCAGCGAGGGGCTGGAGCTGCAGCTCCTGAAGGACGCCTACCACGAGATCGATCAGAGCTGGCCGGTGTTGATGCTGCTGCCGGGCGGACCTTACGAGACCGTGCTCAAGGAGATCGTGGAAGCCCTGGAAGCTGACGCCGGCAACGGCTTGCTGTCGACGGAGGAGGCGGCCCTTTACGAAATCGCCCGCGCGCTCTCCAACGCCTTCAAGGCGAACGTGCGCACCAGCGAGTTGTCGTGGCGCCGCCTCGAGGCGAGCTTCGGTCAGGCCCCGCGCGGCAGCGACCCGCGCATCGCCCTCGACGACGGCAACCGGACGCTGAACTAGCATCTCAATACGGCGTCAGACCGAGAAGGGTCTGACGCCGTCTTCATGTGAACAGCGATCTTCAGCCAGCATTCACCTGCGCGCCGCGCTTTCGTCACCTGACGAGCCCGCTTCTGCCGCGCGACGCACCTAGGCTCCTTTTTGCATTTTTCGACGAGGAGCCATTTCGCCATGTCCATGATCCCTCGCGCCGCCGTCGCGCTGGTGCTCGCAAGCTTTGCTTTCTTGACTCCGGCCTCCACACCACAGGCCGCAGAGGTCAAGCTCTCGGCCGATCTCGGCCGTTCTGTGCTGCCGACGTCGGACCCCGGCACCGTCTACCTGCGCTTGAGTCTCAAGAGCCTCGCCGCCGCCAGGCGTGATCGGCACACACGCATCAACGCTGCGATCGTCATCGACCGCTCCGGCTCCATGCAGGGCGATCGCATCGCCGCCGCCAAGGAAGGGGCCCGCGTCGCCTTGGAGCGCCTCTCCTCCGAGGACACAATCGCGCTCGTCGCCTACAATCACAACGTCGACGTCCTGAGCCCGGCCGCGCCGCTGGGCGGGGCAAAGAAGCGGCTGCAACGCGCCATCGACCAGCTGACCGCTGCCGGCACCACGGCGCTCTATGACGGCGTCAAGGAAGGCGGGCGCCAGGTCGAGGAGAACCTGTCCGACGACAACGTCAACCGCGTGATCCTCTTGTCCGACGGGCTCGCCAACGTTGGGCCGTCCTCTCCGCACGCGCTGGCGGCGCTCGGGCGCAAGCTCGCCTCGCGCGGCATCTCCGTCTCCACCATCGGGCTCGGCCTCGACTACAACGAGGATCTGATGGAGCGGCTCGCCGCGGCGAGCGACGGCAACCACGTCTTCGTCGAGCACCCGAGCGATCTGGCCGAGATCTTCGAGCGCGAATTCGGCGACGCGCTGTCGGTGTCGGCGCGCGACATCACCATCACCATCGAATGCAAGCTAGGCTTCGAGCCGATGCGCATCCTCGGGCGCGACGGCACCATCGACGGGAACCGCATTACCTTGAAGCTCAACCAGCTGCAATCCGAGAACGAGCGCTACGTGGTGGTGGAGCTCAAGGCACCCAAGGGCCGCAGCGAAGGCAACGCCGACATCGCCGACGTGCGCGTCGACTACGTCGATCTCGACAAGGACGGCGCGCCGGCCCACGCCGAGACGCGTGCAAACGTGCGCTTCTCCAAGAACGAGAAAGAGGTGGAGGACGGCCTCAACAAAGCGGTGATGAGCCAGGTCGCCGCCCAGATTGCGACCGAGAGGAGCGAGAAGGCGGTGGAGCTGCGCGACAAGGGCGACATCGCGGGTGCGCGCAAGGTGCTTGAGGCCAATGCTACCTACCTCAAGCGCGCCTATGAGCAGTACGGCTCCGGCGCGGCGGCGGCGCCGACGGCCTCCATCGGCACGCTCAACGAGCTCGAGAAGCAGAGCCGCGAGGCCGCAGACAACCTCGACGCCGACAGCTGGAACCGCACGCGCAAGGCCATGCGCTACGACCAGCACAAGACCAAGGCGCAACAGAGCTATTGAGGGCGCTACTCCCTCTCCCCATGCCACTTTATGGGGGGAGGGGACACCTCACGGCTTGAACGGCACGACGGTCTGGCGTTGCTCGCCGAGGTGATCGATGCGCAGCGTCATCACGTCGCCCGCTTTCAGATACTCGCGCGGATTGCGCGCCGAGCCGACGCCGGGTGGCGTGCCCGTCGTCACCACGTCCCCGGGATCGAGCACCATGAACTCGGTGACGTAGGCCAAGAGAAACGCAATCGAGAAGATCATGGTCTCGGTCGAGCCCGTCTGCTTCCGCTCGCCGTTGACGTCGAGCGTCATGGACAGGTTCTGCACGTCCGGAATCTCGTCGGGCGTCACCAGCCACGGGCCCAAGGGTCCGAACGTCTCCGCCGACTTGCCCTTCAGCCACTGGCCGGCGCGCCGCACCTGAAAGCGGCGCTCTGACACGTCGTTGCAGATGCAGAAGCCCGCGATGTGCGCCATCGCGTCCTTTTCTTCCACATAGCGCGCGCGCGTGCCGACGACGAAGGCGATCTCCACCTCCCAGTCCATGTTGCGCGCGTTCTTGGGATACATGACGTCGTCGTAGGCACCGACGATGCAGTTGGGCGCCTTGGAGAAGAGGATGGGCTCTGCCGGGATCTCCTGCTTCGTCTCCTTGGCGTGGTCGGCGAAGTTGAGGCCGACGGCAATGAAGTTGCGCGTGCCGGCGACGGGCGGCCCGAGCCTGACTCCAGCGGGCGCGAGCGGCAGCGAGGTGGGGTCGAGCGCGCGCAAGCCTTCGAGCGACGCCGGCGACAGCGCCGTCCCGGCGAGGTCGGGGATGTGGCCAGAGAGGTCGCGGATCGCCCCGTCGGCGTCGACGAGGCCCGGCTTCTCTGCACCGGGATTGCCAAAGCGCACCAGCTTCATGGATCAAGACTCGCGGAAAATGAGTTGCAGGGTAGGCGGCAGCGCCGGCCGCGCCCGGTCTCTACAGGACGGCGCTCTTCACGTCCACCCGCACGGCCGATCTGATCCTCAGCGGAAGTAGAAGGGAATTGCAAAGCGTAGCTGAGCCGGCGAAGCGCCAGCCGGAGGCGCGCCAAACGGCGCTGCACGCCGCACCGCCGACAGCGCCGCCCGATCGAGCGCCGCACTGCCAGAGGAGCGCGCAAGCCGCGCATAGCTCAAACCTCCGGAGCGGGACACCCCGAAGGAGACGCGGACGGTGCCGCGTCGCCCGCGGCTGGAGGGCTTGTGGCGGCCCACCTTGGCGCGCACGCGCGCTGCGTAGCGCAAGACGCTGCCGCGGCTCGCCGAGGCGCGTCCGCTGGCTGCGCCCTTCGCGGCGTTGGATCGGCTCGTGGGTCCTCCAGCGGTTTGCCGCTTGGCGCGCTGGCGATGGGCCTGCTCGCGCCGCGTCTTACGGTATTGCGCGCGCTTTGCATCCGGCTTCTGCTCGGCGGTCCTAGTGGGGACCGTCTCGGCCGGAGCGCCAGAGCCGCGCAGCACCTTGAGAGGCTCCTCAGACGTCTCGAGCGTTGGTGGCGCGGCAGCTTCCTTGACCGGCACGGTCTCGACCTCCGCCAGTGGCTCCGGTTCCGCATCGACGGTCGCAATGGAGCCTTGCGGCATGGCCGCCGCGGCCGCCGCAGCGGCCTTGAGCGGCTCGCTCATGGTCGATTCCAAGACGATGGTCTGCGTCGTCTCGAGACTGAGGGCGTCGCTGTCGGTCTTGAGCACGCCGAACTGGGGAAGCGCGACTTTCGGGAAGAACATCGCGGCCGCCGCCACGTGAAGCAGGCAGGACGCGAGGACTGCGAGCGGCAAAAGCGGGCGCAAGGGCGTGCCGGGCTGTGCCACGACGACGGGCTCGTCCGGCACGTCCTCGCTGCCCGTCGCCTCGGTCGGCGGCGCCGGGTAAGCGGGCGCATATGCGGCGAGCATAGGCTCGGTCATTGCGATCGACGGCCGCCTCCAGCGGTCTCGTGGATACGCGCGCACAAAGCTTCGAATTCCGGTGTGACGCTTTCTACTCGGCTGCGATCACGCGCGAGCCGTCAGGCGTCTCCTCCTGCAGGACAGTGAAGCCCTCGAACTCCGGGTGACCGAGGTAGAGCGGCTTGTTGGCCCCGGCGCCGGCGTGCGCCTTGCGGAACTGCTCCGACTTGGTCCAGGCCTCGAAGTCCCCTTGTGTGCGCCACACCGCGTGCGAGGAATAGAGCACGTGGTCCTCGCGCTCTGGCCCCTTGAGCAGGTGAAAGACGATGAAGCCCGGCATCTCGCCGAGGTGCGTCTGGCGATTGGCCCACACTTGCTCGAACTCGTGCTCGCAGCCCTTCTTCACTTTGAAACGGTTCATGGCGATGAACATTCTGCGGTCTCCTGGGTGAGGACGGCTGGGTTGCGGTGATCGTCTTGTCGCGTGATCGAGTGGCCGGCGCAACCGCAGGCGTGTCGGCGCGATGTCATCGACCATTCAGGGAGCGACGGCAAGGTCGGCGCCTCCTGAGCGAGGTCTGGGGCGAGATCCGAGGGACAGCATGAGCGAGCATAGCCACAATTCCGCCACGGTCCGTCCCTTCAGCCTCAGTTGACCTTTCGTCGTCGCTGGGCCTGTCACATTTCACCACCGTTTGTAACAGCATAGCCACAAGGTGGAGGCTTATGATGTATTTGTCCCTGAGCTGAATGGCGTCCTGAAAGTGAAATGAGTGATATTGAATCACGTTGCTTAGCGTCGCTGGTATTACGTGGATACGTCGTCATGGCGCACCGCAGGGGGCGTTCGGGCCGACAAGCCGCATCTGAACAAACGCTGAAAGAAGCGCCATGCGCGCAGCCGCGGGTTCGTGGAGGCTTGCGCCCTTGGCTGACACGGGCCGCAAGCGTGCTGGCGCTGAGCTTGGCGGTGACGCCGGCGGCGCAGGCAACAGATGGCGGTTGCAGCGGCGGCACGGCGACATCGAGCATCGGAACCAGCAGCGGCGGCGGTTTTGCCGTGACCTGCGGCGACAGCTCCCTAACTGATGCGATCAAGGCGACGAGGGTCGGCACCAACGCGCCTGCAGCCGGACAATTCGCGACCGCGGCGGGAAAGCGGTCTGCCGCAAAGACAGGCACGAAGGCGAGAGTCAAAGGGCCGGACGTGGCGATCACGAGCCGCCCAGCGAACGCCGGCAGCGTCTCTGCCACCGCCACGGGCACGAAAGCGAAGGCCAAGGGATCGGAGCCCAAGGGATCGGACGCGACGGCAACTGCCCGGCTCGCAAAAGCGAATGGCACCACGCCGCCCCTCCCCACCAGCAAGCCGTCTGAGGCCAAGAGCAGTTCGGCGGGCGCGAGAGGCAATCAAGCAAAGGCCGGCGCGACGAGCTCGCGTGCAATGGCGGATGCCATAGACGCCATCGCCGCCGGCAGACTGTCTGACGCTGACGCCAACGCCGAGGCGGCAAGCGCAACGGGCGATCGGACAAAGGCCAATGGCCAATCCGCCGCCGCGACGGTTGCGCGTGCCAAGGTCGATGGCGTAGACGCCACCGCCACCGGCAGTCTCACCCACACGAACGGCAAAGGTGCCGCAGGCGATCGCGCCGAGCCCCGCGGTTCCACCGCCACGACCACCACCGGCTCACTGACGCGCGCCGACATGCAAGCTGTGGCACCGAGGAGCGATCGGGCTGACATCGCTGGCGACAGTGCGACAGCGACCGACGGCCGCCCCCCTGCGAACGGCGGCAGCGCCGCGACGACGGGTAAATTGACCTATGCCAATGGACTTGCCTCTGCTGAGACGGACCTCAAATCTGATGTCCTGGGCGCGCGCGCGACCGCGACGCCTCGCGCGCCCGACGCCAACGCTGCCAACGCGACGGCCCCGAGCGCCCTTGCCGATGCCAATAGTGGATGGGCGACCGCAAGCGGCAGCCGCAGCGCAGAGCACGGCACCAACGCGGCGGCGACGGGCTCGCGTGCAAATGACAACGCTGCCCAAGCGCAAGCTCAGGTGAGCATGCCGAGCGCCGGGCAAATTCTGCTGCTCGTCCGAACCTCGCTCCTCACGCTCAACGATGCCATACGAACGGGCAATTTCACGCTGTTGCATGAAGTCGGAGCGCCCAGCTTCCGCAAGGCCAATTCGCCGGTTCGCCTCGCGCGCATTTTCTCAAATCTCGTCTCACGCCGGATCGACCTAGCCTCTGTGGCCGTCATGCAGCCAACACTCACAGAGGCGCCCGCATTGGACCAGGCAACCGGCCAGTTGATGCTGCGGGGAACGTTTCCTGCGCAGACGCAGCAGATTGATTTCCTGCTCGCGTTCCAGCCGGTGGCGGGCGACTGGCGCCTGTCGGGAATGGCGGTCGATGTGAAGCAAGCCCGCGCCTCAGAGAGAAAAACGGTTGCAACCAGAAATGCTGGAGGCCCTGCAGGCCCCGCCAAACTGGGCGGGGTGGTTAAGCCGCCCGTTCCCTCAAGAAAGAGCCAATAGAAACGCATTCGCAAAGGCGCCGAGAATGGAATTCCGTGAATTTGCGGCCGCCGTAGGGCTGTTAATATTGCCCGATCGAAGCTCAGCCCGGGATAGCAAAACACGCTTTATTGTAGGCTTGTCGCGTTCTCAGCAGCCGTCAGGTCGGAGCATGTGAACCCGTCCGATGAACTCGCATCACGCACACGTTGGGAGGATCTGCATAGTGGCGCCACAGCATTCCCGTCCGACGACAGCGGCAGCCTTTGTCCTCGGACTTTGCGTCGCGTGTGCGCCCATCGGCC
>Ga0307442_1001625_pt1 | contig 11099 bp, 10 predicted proteins | sample SalMarWE160430MG_FD_202143 | JGI IMG/M metagenome (GOLD analysis project Ga0307442, IMG submission 202143) | Salt marsh sediment microbial communities from the Plum Island Ecosystem LTER, Massachusetts, United States - WE1604-30 | ecosystem: Environmental > Aquatic > Marine > Intertidal zone >... | reverse complement strand
GCCGGCGTCGAGCTGATCGACGGCGAGGACAGCAGCTTGCGCGTCTTCTATGACGGCCATTTCGGCGACCGGCTCGCGGTCAGCGCCGCCGGCTTCAAGGCCAGCATCAAGTTCTGATCTCAGGTGCGCCGTTCGGCGACGAACCGGGCGGCGTCCATCAGCATGGCGGCGCTCTCACCGAACGGTGCGAGTGCGTTCTCGGCTTCGGCGACAAGTCCGGCGAGCCGCGCCTTGGCGCCCTCGATCCCGAACAGCCCGACCAGCGTGGCCTTGCCGCGCTCTGCGTCCTTGGCCACGGCCTTGCCCACGGCGTCCGCGTCGCCTTGGGCATCGAGCAGATCGTCGGCGAGCTGGAAGGCCTGGCCGAATGCGCCCGCGTAGGCGATTAGCGCGGACCTGGCCCGCACATCGGCGCGGCCGAGCACGGCGCCCGCCTCGCAGGCAAAGCGGAACAAAGCGCCGGTCTTCAGCGTCTGCATCATTGCCGTGTCCTCGGGCGAGAACGGGTGCTGCGCCGCGGACAGATCGAGCGCCTGGCCGAGCGCCATGCCGCGCCAGCCGCTCGCTCTGGCCAGCATGAGGACGAGCTCGGCGCGGATCGAGGCGTCCTCATGGGTCGCGGGCGCGCTCAAGATCTCGAAGGCAAGGGTGAGCAATGAATCGCCGGCGAGGATGGCCGTCGCCTCGCCGAAAGCCACGTGAAGGGTGGGGCGTCCGCGCCGCACGGCGTCGTCATCCATGGCGGGGAGATCGTCATGCACCAGCGAATAGCAGTGGACGCATTCGAGCGCGCAGGCTGCGTCGAGCGCGTGCGCCGCATCCACCCCGAACAGGCGGGCGGACTGGATAAGCAGGAACGGCCGCAGGCGCTTACCGCCGCCGAGCGCCGCGTAGCGCATGGCCTCGCCAAGCTCCGCGCCCCCCGGCGGCGTGGTCTCGCGGGCGCCAAGCAACGCGCCGAGCCGCTGCTCGACGTCCCAGGCAATGCGCTCAAGCTCTGTGAGAAAGTCCATGACGGGGCACAGGGATAGCGGAGGCGGCCTCTTGCGGCAAACCGGGAGCGACGTCCCTCGTCAGTCCGGCGTTGCCCGATTGGGTGCTGGGACGGTAGAACCCGATTCCATGACGGTGAAGGCGGCTCCGGGGACTCAAAAGCGCACCAAGAGGCGTGCGGGCGGGCGCAAGCGGCATATCTGGCTGCGGCGCGTGGCGCTCGCTCTTCTTATCCTTGTGGGGGCCGTCGTCGTGGCGGTCGCGACGTTTCGCTTCGTGAACCCTCCGATCACCGCGGTGATGCTTGCCGAGAAGCTTCAAGGGGAGACCCTGAAGCGCAAATGGGTGCCGTTCAGGGACATCTCGCCCAATCTCCGCTTGGCAGTCGTGGCAAGCGAGGACGGCAATTTCTGCAAGCACTGGGGTGTCGACTGGGGCGCCGTCAGAGACGTGATCGAGCAGGCGCATAGCTGGACGGGCGTGCGCGGGGCGAGCACCATCCCCATGCAGGTGGCGCGGAACCTGTTCCTCTGGGAGGACCGGAACTACGTGCGCAAGGCCCTCGAAGTGCCCCTTGCCTATCTCATGACGGTGCTGTGGCCCAAGAAACGCATGCTGGAGATCTACCTGAACATCGCCCAATGGGGGCCGGACCTCTATGGGGCCGAAGCGGCCAGCCAGCGCTATTTCCACAAACCCGCCTCCCAGCTCACACGGCACGAGGCGGTCCTGCTCGCCGCGGCGCTTCCGAACCCGGAGGAGCGCAACCCGGCCAGACCGAGCCGCACTATGCTGCTCGTCGCCAACGCCGTCGAGCGCCGCATGCCGCTCATCGCCAAACGGGCCACTTGCGTCTTGAATCCCTGAAAAAGGTGGGCTGTCGGCCCTGGCCAGGGGAAAAATTTGCCACTATAAGGAGCGCCACGACAGGCCCCGCTCAGGCATGCGGGGCGTTTTGAGGTTTTGAGAAATGGCTGTTCCTAAGCGAAAAACCTCCCGCATGAAGCGGGGCAACCGGCGGAGCGCCGACGCGTTGAAGTCGCCGACCTACGTCGAGGACAAGGATTCCGGCGAGCTTCGCCGGCCGCACCATATCGACCTGAAATCGGGCCGCTATCGTGGCCGCCAGGTCGTTGCCGTCAAGGAAGAGGCTTAGGACCCGGCTTCGGCTGGCTTCCCGTCCCCTTTGGGCCTGGCTTTTTCACCGCGCCGCCGCGTCGGCGCGCGGACGTGTTGGCTTGCCTTGCTGCTCGGGTAGTGGCGAAAGGGTTTGTCAACCAAGCACGCCGAAAGGCGCCGCATAACATCCCGCTCCAATATCTCCCACCCTCCCGATCCCTTACAGAAGAGGCCGGCTTTTCGGCTTTCTTAAGCCTTATCGCCTACTCTCTTTAGCTAATAACAGCGCCGGAAAGGTGCTCCCCATGAGGGTCCATGGGCAGAAGGGGGCGGTCAGTGAGTGCATCCTCGAACGAGCTTGCCGGCGGTGGGGCCGGAGCGTCTCCGCGTCAAGCGGGGGGCGCCAGCGTGGTCGATTTCGGCCCGCGTGGGAATGAGATGTCCGAGCCACTCGATGTCGAGCAGGTTCTCGAAAGCGTCCGCGCGACAGCCTATCGCTGGGATTTCGCGACCGACACGATCGAATGGGCCGAGAACGCCGCGGGCGTGCTCGGAGCCCCCGACGCCGCCAAGCTCCAAAGGGGGCGGGCCTTCGCCCTCCTGATCGATCCCGAGCACGCTGGCTTGCGCTATGACGGCATCACCGGCGGTCCGCACGCCGAGCCCGGCGCCGCACTCCGCTACAGTCTCCATTACCGCTTCCTCCCCGAAGGACGCCGCGGCAAGACCGCGCTCTGGGTCGAGGATATCGGGGTCTGCTTCACCGATGCCGACGGGCGCCCGCTTCAGGCGCAAGGCATGCTCAAGGTCATCGACGACCGGCGCCGGAGCGAGCGCACGCATATCGCCGGCAATCATGACGAGCTCACCGGCCAGCTCAACCGCGCGCGGCTCACCGAGGCGCTCGCCAATCTCTTGTCCAATGCGTCGCGTTCGCCTACGAACGGCGCCTTGCTGCTCACCGGGGTCAATGACCTCACACTGATCAACGAGACCTATGGGTTCGACGTCGGCGACGAGGTCATCGCCATCGTCGGCAAGCGCCTGGCGCGCGTCCTGCGCGGCAAGGATTGCATCGGCCGGTTCTCATCCAACAAGTTCGGCATCGTGCTGCACAATTGCAGCGCCAAGGGCGTGGAGGCCATCGCGCGGCGGCTCATGGCAGCGGTTGGCGATAGCGTGATCGACACCAGCGTCGGCGCCGTAGCGACGACGCTCTCGGTGGGCGCCGTGTTCTTGCCCGAGCATGCCACAAGCGCGCAGAACGCCATCGGCCGCGCTCTTCAAGCCCTCGACGCCGCGCACGACAACCGCGGCAACCAATTCAGCCGCTACGTTCCGTGCGAGCGGAAAGAGTCGGAGCGGCGGCGCAATGTTGCCATGGCCGACGAGATCATCCGCGCGCTCAACGACCGCCGCATGATGATCGCGCTCCAGCCCATCGTCACCTCGCTGAGCCACGAGCCCGAGCTCTACGAATGTCTGCTGCGCATGCGGCGGCTCGACGGCTCGGTGGTGAGCGCGAGCGAGTTCATCCACGTGGCCGAGCAATTCGGCCTCGCTAGGCTTATCGACTATCGCGTGCTCGAGCTCACCGTCGACCTCCTGCGCGCCTCGCCCAAGATCAAGCTCGCGCTCAACGTCTCGGGGGGCACAACCACTGATCCGCAATGGATGGAGGCCCTCGAAGGCTTCACCGGCAAGGATCGTTCGATCCTGGAGCGGCTCACCGTCGAGATCACGGAGACGGCGGCGATTTCCGACGTGAAGGCGGCGGTGAGGTTCGTGAGCACGCTCAAGGAGCTCGGCTGCCGCGTGGCGCTCGACGATTTCGGCGCCGGGTACACCTCGTTCCGGTCGCTGCGCCAGCTCGGCGTCGACATGGTCAAGATCGACGGCTCGTTCATCCAGAATCTCGGCACCGACGCGGAGGACGAGATGTTCGTGCGGACGCTCATCGACCTCGCCCGGACTTTCGGCGTCGTCACCGTCGGCGAATGGGTGAGCGACGAGAAGACCGTGCAGCTGCTGGAGAGCGCCGGCGTGTCGTATATGCAAGGCTATTTCTTCGGCAGGCCGGAGCTGCACAAGGCAGCCTCCGAGGCGAAGCCGGCGAAGTCGGCCGGCTAGCTCTCGTCGCGGGCAAGCCGTGCGGCGAGCTTCGCGAGCACGGCGTCGTGCACGCCTTCTTCCTCGAGATGCCGCACCGTATTCAGCACATATTCGGCATTCGTCCCCGACTCGCCGCTGCGGGTCTGCACGATGCGAAGCTGCTCCTCCAGGCTGAGCTTGCCGGCATATTGCTCGTGATTGGGGTCGGCGAGATAGGTCAGCGCCTCGACGGTGCGCCCTGAGCCGTCGAGCAGGCGCACGTTTCTATAGGTCTCGCGATAGACCGCGGTGATCTGCTCGCGCTCGCGTAAATAGGCAACGGTCTCCTCCTCGGCGCCTTGCCGCACACGGAAGGCGACGCCGCGGCAGGCGCCGCCGCGGTCGAGCCCGAGCACGAGACCCGGCTGTTCACGCGTGCCGCGATAGAAGATGGAATAGACGCAGAGTGCGCGGTGAGCACCTTGCAAGAGTCCCGGCGCCTGAACCTCATAGGGAAAACCCGGCCGCCACATCAGCGAGCCGTAGCCGAACACCCAAAGCTCAGTCATGCGCTCCCCTGATAAGCCCAGCATTTCAGTCGCATATTGGCATAACAAGGCTTAGGGGGCACGTTGCGCCACGGAGCCGGGTTTAGCTGTGGTCATGCGCAACGGCGTCGGCACTTTGCTGCAGCTCGATAGCGGCTTGGGTTCCGTGAGCGAGCGGCGGACTCGGGGCGAAGGCTGTTCGCTCGGGCTCCGGCACGGGCTCGGCCAGCCCGATCCGACTCAAGGCATATATGGCCAACGCGACGTGAATGACGGCGGTGAAGACGAACAAATTCCTGATTCCGCCTGCCGCGATGAGAAAGCCGGCCAGGAACGGACCTATGATCGCGCCAAGTCCAAAGGCCATGAGGAGGCGGCTGCTCACCTCGATGAAGGCCGCTGGATCGGCGCGATCGTTCACGTGCGCGACGCAAAGCGGATAGAGCGTGAGGGCCGATGCGCCGAACAAGACGGTCAAGCCGATCAACAACGGCGCGAAGTCGTCCGGCTGCAGGATGATCAACAGAGCGGCGGTCGCCGAGACAAAGCAGACTCCGGCAATGATCCAGCGCCGGTCCACACGATCCGAGAATCGTCCGATCGGCCATTGACTGACGGCGCCCCCGATCACGGCGGCGGACATGAATATGCTGACCCCGAGGCTCGTCCCGCTCTGCGTCTGGGCGAAGAGCGGGGCGAACGTCCAGAACGCGCCATTGGCAAGGCCGGTGGCGAGACAGCCGACGAGGCCGACGGGCGCCGTACGATAGAGCCCCGCGAGATTGATGCTCGTGACCTGCGGAATGCTGGGAACGGCGCCGGTGGTCAAGGTGATCGGTACGAGCGATAGGGAAATCGCGATGGAAACGACCGCAAAAAGCTGAAAGGCACCTTCAGAGGGGACGGAGAACAGCAATTGTCCTGCGACGATGCCGAACCAGGTCGCGGCCATGTACAGGCCGAACACGTGGCCGCGGCTCTGCGGCGTCGCCTGGTTGTTGAGCCAGCTCTCGATCACGATGAGAAGCCCGGCAAGACAGAGCCCGGCCGTCGCCCGCAAGGCCAGCCAGGTCCACGGCGTGACCGCGAGCGCGAACACCAAGGCCGCGCTGGCGCCGACCGCGGCAAAAGCGGAGAAGGACCGGATGTGCCCGAAGCGCCTGATGATGCGCGGCAGGAACATACAGCCAACAACGAAGCCGGCGTAATAGAGGGTGCCGAGACCACCGATCGTGACGGTCGAGAAGCCCGCGAGCTTGCCTTCGATGGGCACGAGCACGCCCAGCAGGCCATTGCCGAGCTCGAGTAGAACGGTGGCGATCAGCAGATAGAGAAGCGAGGTGAGCATCGACACGTCGAAGTTTCGCCGGTGAGGTCGAGAGGGAGGTCGTGGCTGAATGGGTGCGACAGGAGCAAGACCTCGTGTCGATTGTAAGTCCGCCACGTGACGCGGCGAGTCATGCGTCTTGCGTCGTGCCGGCCCGGTCACGCCTCAGAGCGCGAGCCGTTAAGCGAGGCCGTCCCAGCCGCGCGCACGCACCACCTCTCGCTCGGCGTCGCTGGCATAGCGTTCGTCCCAATCCGCCAGCAATTCTCTCATGATCCACCGCCAGAGCGGGGGCGTGAGTGCGATGAACGCCATGGTCTGATAACCGTAGGGCAGCGTCGGCGTGCCATCCGGTGCCTCCAACTGCCAGAAGGGCTTGGTGGCAAACATGTGGTGGTCGGAGTGACGCGGCAGATTGTAGTGCAGGATGTTCGAGATCGTACGGTAGCTGTCCCAGCTGTGATGCGGCCGGATCGGCGTATTCTCGACGCGCACCAGCCCGAAATGCTGCACGTAGTTGATGAGCTCGTGGAACAGGCGCCCGAGCAGGCCGGCGAGAAAGATGGCCAAGAGGCCGGCGGGTCCCCCAATGATCAGCGCGAGGGCGAGGATCGATAACGGCGCAAGGTGCGCCTGGATCAGCCGGTTGTGCCAAGACCACACGGGCAGACCTTTGCGGCGCAGCCGCGTCGCCTCGACGTGCGCGGCTTGTGCGAATTGCTGGATGAGAGTCCGCGCCACGAATGTGCGCAAGCGTTCGCCGCGCCGCGCCGTCGAGGCATCGTTGTAGGTGCCGACCTGCCGGTGATGGACGTGAACATGGTAGATGACGAAGGACGCGTTACCGGTGAAGCCGAGCAGGATCTGTGCGACCAGCCGTGCCGTCTTGCTCGATCTGTGGGTGAGCTCATGGGCGACGGTGGCGCCAACCAGCGCAAACAGATAGCCCGTGATCCACAAGGCGCCGATCCACTCGAGGAGGCTCGGGCCCTTTGCCGCGAAGAGCACGAGTAGAATTGCCAACAGGCTGATCAAGGGAAGCGACAGGTACAGATTGAAATTGCAGAAGGCGCGGGCGCCGTCGCTCAATGTGGTGTCATCGTCGCCACTGGCCTCGTCGGCGAATGAGGCCACGACCATGGCCACGGCGATGACCGCGAATGGCGCCAGCCCACCGATGAACAGCGAGGCCGAGCCGAGCAGGAGAAGGACGTTGGCCGACATATAGCGCCAGAGCACGAGCAACCCGTCGCGCTGAAAACGGGACGGCTTCACCTCGTCCGGTGCGCGTTCGTGAGGCGCACTGTCAGGTCTGGGGTCGACCAACTTGCCGGTATTGTGGAAATTCATACAGACAGCCCTACCGCTCGAGGCGATGACAGAAGGTAAAACCGGGCGGGAACAGTGTCTGTGACAAATAGGCAACACCGTTGCTTCTCGATTACCATGACCAGACGACGGAACCGGCGCCGCGGCCGGCAGGAGGATGAATGCCAGCGGTCCTCATCACGGGAACATCGACGGGCTTCGGGCGGGTCACGACCGAGATCCTCGCCGCAAGAGGCTGGCGCGTGTTCGCCACCATGCGCGATTTGGCCAAGAAGGGTCCGCTCGAGCGGGCCCTGAAGAAGGCGAGCCTCGAGAGCCAAGTCACGATCTTGCAGCTCGACGTCAGCGATCCCGCGTCGATCGAGGCTGCGGTCGCGTCCATCCTGGCTGAGACCGGCAATGCGCTCGACGCGGTCGTCCACAATGCCGGGGTTGCGGTCGCCGGGGCGCATGAGGACATCCCCGACGCCGAGATCCGGCGCGTGATGGAAACGAACTTCTTCGGCGTGCTGGCCCTGACGCGCGCCCTGTTGCCGACCTTCCGTGCGCAGAGACACGGCCGCATCGTCTTGGTCTCAAGCCAGGCGGCGTTCGCGGGTCAGCCCGCCAATTCGATCTACTGCGCCTCGAAATGGGCGCTCGAGGGCTGGGCCGAGGCGATTGCCTATGAGCTCGACGGCTTCGGCATCCACGTCATCCTCGTCGAGCCCGGACCCTACAGAACAGAGATCTGGCGCAGCACGCCGCGCATTCTTCCCGAAGGGAGCGCCTACCTTCCCTGGCTCAAGCAGGTTTTTGTCGGGGCCGACCGGCATGAGGCCAAGACGGCGCGGGACCCGAAGGAGGTGGCGCTCGTCATCGCCGGCGCGCTCGCGGCAAAGAACCCCAAATTTCGCTATCCGGTCGGCTTCTTCGCGCGGCTCGATCATTTCCTGCGCGGCAAGATTCCGACCCGCTTCATCCGCAGAGGCACCACGCGCTATCTCGGCATCCCCCGGACGCGTTAGTCCTCGTGGCCGTGGGGGCGGCCGAAATCGGCGTCCGGCGTGTCCTGCCCCGCTTCGATGATGCCGCGGCGAATGGCGCGGGTGCGGGTGAACTGCTCGAACAGCGCGTCGCCGTCGCCACGCCGGATCGCCTTGGTCAGGGCCGCGACGTCCTCGTTGAAGCGTCCGAGCATCTCCAGGACCGCATCCTTGTTGGCGAGGAAGATGTCGCGCCACATGGTCGGATCGGATGCGGCGATGCGGGTGAAGTCGCGGAAGCCGCCGGCCGAGAATTTGAGCACTTCCGATCGCGTCACCGTCTCCAGCTCGTCGGCGGTGCCGACGATGGTGTAAGCGATCAGATGCGGCAGATGGCTGGTGACGGCGAGCACCAGGTCGTGGTGATCGGGCGTCATCGTTTCCACATTGGCGCCGAACAGGCGCCAAAAGCCTGCGAGCTTCTCCACCGCTTGTGGGTCGGTGCCCTCGGGCGGCGTCAGGATGCACCAGCGGTTCTCGAACAATTCGGCAAAGCCGGCATCGGGTCCGGAATGCTCGGTGCCCGCGACCGGGTGGGCCGGCACGAAGTGGACAGTGTCCGGTAGATGCGGACCCATATCGCGCACGATCGATCCTTTCACCGAGCCGGCATCGGAGACGATCGCGCCGGGCTTGAGGCGCGGCGCGATCTCCGCGGCCACGGCGCCGCACACGCCGACGGGTACGCAGACGATGACGAGGTCGGCGCCTTCGACGGCTTCCGCGTTCGACTCGACAACCTTGTCAGCAATGCCGAGTTCTACGACGCGCCCTCGCGTCTCGGCCGAGCGCGCGGATGTGACGATCGTACGCACGGCGCCTTGCGCACGCGCGGCGCGCATGATCGAGGAGCCGATCAAGCCAGGGCCGATAATGGCGATCGTGTCGAACAGCGGCTCCGTCATGCCGCAACGCCCATGAAGGCGGAGAGCGCATCGAGCACCGCCTCGTTCTCGTCCGCGGTGCCGATGGTCATGCGCAGCGCGTCGGGAAAGCCGTATTCCTCCACGCGGCGCAGGATGATGCGGCGCTCATGCAGGAATTTGTCGGCGGCGCGTGCCGACTTGCCGCTCTCTTGCGGAAAGTGCACCAAGAGGAAGTTGGCGGCGCTCGGCGTGACGCACAGCCCGAGGTGTTGAAGCGCTTCGGCCATGCGGCCGCGCCACACCGCGTTGTGCTCCACGGCCGCTTGCATATGCGGCTGGTCGGCAAGCGCTGCGACGCCGGCGGCGATCGACGGGCCGGTGACATTGAACGGGCCTCTGATGCGGTTCAGCGTATCGGCGATCGGAGCCGGGCAATACGCCCAGCCGAGCCGCAAGGCGGCAAGCCCGTAGATCTTGGAGAAGGTGCGGGTCATCACCGTGTTCGGGGTGGTCGCCACGAGCTCGATGCCGGCCTCGTAGTCGTTCGCCCGCACATATTCGGCATAGGCCGCGTCGAGCACGAGGATGACGTGCTCGGGCAGGCCGGCATGAAGCCGCTTCACCGCGTCGAAGGGGAGGTAGGTGCCGGTCGGGTTGTTGGGATTGGCGATGAACACCATACGCGTGGCGTCGGTCACCCGGGCGAGGATCGCGTCCACGTCGGCGGTGAGGTCGCGCTCGGGCGCCGGCACGGGCGTCGCCCCGCGCGCCTGAATCGCGATTCTGTAGACCAGGAAGCCGTGCTCCGAGTAGATCGCCTCGTCGCCCGGGCCGAGATAGGCGACGGCCAGGAGATTGAGCAGCTCGTCGGAGCCCGCGCCGCAGACGATATGGGCCGCGTCGAGCCCGTAGCGCTTGGCGAGCGCCTCGCGCAAGGGCCGCGCCGAGCCGTCCGGGTAGCGTGACAGATGCGCCGCTTCCGCCAGGTAAGCCTCGACCGCCCTGGGACTCGGCCCCAGCGGCGTCTCGTTGGACGAGAGCTTCATGACCTTCCCGGCACCAGGCAGCGCGCTCGTCCCCGGGACGTAGGGCGCGATGTCGAGAATGCCTGGACGCGGGATGGGCCCACGTTTGGCGGCCATCGGTCTTGCTCCTTGGAGGCTCGCGTTGGAAGGGCCTCTCATACGGCCATTTCTCAAGGCAAAGCAAAGAAAAGATTGACTTTCGAGGCTGAGGTCATAGCTAACCCGAAATTGTATAATTTCGGGTGATGTGGCCCCGGTCCCGCCCAAGTGGCGCTTCGCGTAGCAAAAGTAGGTTGGCCTTTGCGATGAATGAAAATCCGGGAGCGGAAAGCTTCGCCGACCTCAAGCGGCGGGAGCAGATCACCAATCCCCAGAGCGAGATCGTGAATTTTCCGGCAGGCGAGCCTTTGCCGCTCGACTGCGGGGGCGCGCTCGCGCCGCTTTCCATCGCCTACCAGACCTACGGCACGCTCAACGCCGACAAGTCGAACCTCGTCCTCATCTGCCACGCGCTGACGGGCGACCAGCACGCCGCCAATTTCCACCCCGTCACCGGCAAGCCCGGCTGGTGGGACACCATGGTGGGCCCGGGGAAGCCCATCGATACGGACCGCTATTTCGTGGTCTGTCCCAACGTGATCGGCAGCTGCATGGGCTCGACGGGCCCGAGCTCCATGAATCCGGAGACGGGACGCCCCTACGGGCCCGACTTCCCGGTCATCACCATCCGCGACATGGTCCGGGCCCAGGCGCGCCTCCTCGATCATCTCGGCATC
>Ga0307442_1001624_pt1 | contig 11101 bp, 10 predicted proteins | sample SalMarWE160430MG_FD_202143 | JGI IMG/M metagenome (GOLD analysis project Ga0307442, IMG submission 202143) | Salt marsh sediment microbial communities from the Plum Island Ecosystem LTER, Massachusetts, United States - WE1604-30 | ecosystem: Environmental > Aquatic > Marine > Intertidal zone >... | reverse complement strand
ACCGGCCAGCGCCGAAGGATGGCATCGGGCGCACAAGTCACGGCACGATGTGCGCGAGGCGCCAATAAAGGACTGCACCCGCCTCAACGGGCGCTGGGGCTATTACGGCAATCCCTGGTGCACGCCCCAAGAGCAGGCACGCTGGGACCGCTGGGACGCTGAGCACCGCTGGGTGCGTTGAGTACCAATCCCGACAGAGCTTAGAGCAGCCTAGCTCCCCTGGCCGATGGGGAAGCTCTTCTGCCACGAGGCGCCGTCGCTGTCCTTGACCAGCACCCGCATCGTCTGGGCGCCGTTGACGCGATAGTCGAAATCGACGGTGGGGTTCTGCGACAGCGTGATCGAGCCTTTCATGGCGAACACCCGCTCGTCGCCTTGGCGCACCTCCATGTCGGTGATGATGCGCAGCGGCACATAGAGCAGCGTCAGCTGGTCGAGCACCATGCCGGTGTCGTTGGGATGGCTGACCGTGAGCCGCGCGCGCGGCCTGATCTCGGTCTGCGCGCCGGCCGCGCGCTCGGGCGTGAGCGTCATCTTGCCCATGTTGGCCGCGATCAATTCCGGGCTGCCCATCGCGGGTGCCGCGCAGGCGCCCTGGCCGCCGGCGAACTTGACGAAGCGCGAGGCCATGTAGAGCTGGCCGTCGCTCGCTTCCACGATGGCGCGCACGTCGGTCGCCGCGTTGAGGCGCAGGTTGGTCGCGAGCGTCAGGGCATCGCGCTTGGGGCCGACGTCGAACACGGCGGCGATGGGTGAGGGGTTCTCATCGACAACGAGCGTGACGCTGCGGATGGTGCGCCCGTCCTTGAACGCGGCCTCGACCCCGATCGGCACCAAGCGCTGGTCCTTGGGTCGCGTCGGCGCCGTCAAGCGAACCGTGTCGCCGGCCTCGTTGATGGTGCGGCCGCCAAAGACGTTGGCGTGGATCTCGTCCCACGCCGGGCCGGCTTGAGCTGCCGGGGCGGCGAGCAGCGCCGCGAGCGCGCACACGGCGGCGAGGCGAGAGGCATGGAAATGGCGGCGCATGGCGGGTCCCCCCCAAGAGGCCGAGAATCGATTGCGAATATGGCCCACGCTGCGTGGGCGGCACAGTATGCCTTAATTTCGGGGCCGCTCACAACGGTAATAGAGTATCACTCGGCCGCTTGGCGCTTGTCCGTATAGCCGGCGAGCTCGCCCTTGATCACGTAGCGCAGGATGGCGACGACCTGCTCCGGGGTCTCGGCGACGGCGAGCGCGGCCGCGTCCACCTCCTTGAGCGCGTGCGCGTTCTCAGGCGCGTGCAGGACGATCAGCGGCGTACCGAGTGCCGCGGCATAGCCCGCGTCGAACGCCGCGTTCCACTGCTTGTACTTTTCGCCGAAGCGCACCACGACGATGTCGGCCGCATCGATCAGGGTGCGCGTGCGGATGGCGTTGAGCTTGGCGCCCTTGTGGTCGTGCCAGAACTTGTTTGGCTCAGGCCCGAGGATCGCCACGCCGCAGTCGTCGGAGGCCTCGTGATGGGTGACGGGGGCGCTGAATTCGACGTCGAGGCCGGCGGCGCGCGCACCTTGCTCAATCTGCTGGCGCCAATCGGTGTGGATCTCGCCGGAGAGATAGATGCTCCAGGTCATGGGGTCGGACTCCTTGGGCTCATTTTCTGGCGGAGTACCACAGGGCCAGCAGGCGCGCCATGGCGGGGCTTGCATAGAGTGAGCACAAAAGAAAAACGGCGGGCTTTGGGGCCCGCCGCCAAGTTTCAGCTGAGATTGGACTTGCTTAGTTATCGAGGAACGAGCGCAGCTTGCGGCTGCGGCTCGGGTGTTTCAGCTTGCGCAACGCCTTCGCCTCGATCTGGCGGATGCGCTCGCGCGTCACTGAGAACTGCTGGCCGACCTCTTCCAGCGTGTGGTCGGTGTTCATGCCGATGCCGAAGCGCATGCGCAGGACGCGCTCCTCGCGCGGCGTGAGCGAGGCCAAGACGCGCGTCGTCGTCTCGCGCAGGTTCGACTGGATGGCGGCATCGATGGGCAGCACCGCGTTGCGGTCCTCGATGAAGTCGCCGAGGTGGGAATCCTCCTCATCGCCGATCGGCGTCTCCAGAGAAATCGGCTCCTTGGCGATCTTCAAGACCTTGCGCACCTTCTCCAAGGGCATGGCCAGCTTCTCGGCCAGCTCCTCGGGTGTGGGCTCGCGGCCGATCTCGTGCAGCATCTGGCGGCTCGTGCGCACGATCTTGTTGATCGTCTCGATCATGTGCACGGGGATGCGGATGGTGCGCGCCTGGTCGGCGATGGAGCGGGTGATCGCCTGGCGGATCCACCAAGTGGCATAGGTGGAGAACTTGTAGCCGCGGCGGTACTCGAACTTGTCGACCGCCTTCATCAGCCCGATGTTGCCTTCCTGGATGAGATCGAGGAACTGCAGGCCGCGGTTGGTGTACTTCTTGGCGATCGAGATGACGAGGCGCAGGTTGGCCTCGACCATCTCCTTCTTGGCCTGGCGCGCCTCGCGCTCGCCCTTCTGCACCGCCTTGACGATGCGGCGGAACTCCAGGATCTCAAGGCCCGTCTCAGAGGCGAGGTTATGGATCTCGGAGCGCAGCTTCTCGATCTGCGCCTTCTCGTTCTTGATGAACTGGGCCCACTTCTTGGTCAGCGCGCCGACGCGGTCGAGCCAGGTTTGGTCGAGCTCGTTGCCGAAGTACTCGTCGATGAAGGCCTGGCGCGGGACGCCGTAGGACTCGGCCAGCCGCATGAGCCTGCCTTCGAGCCCGACGAGCTTCTTGTTGATGCCGTAGAGCTGCTCGACCAGGCTCTCGATGCGGTTGTTGTTGAGCGACAGGCTCTTGACGGCGGCGATGATCTCGTCGCGGTGCTTGTCGTAGGTCTTCTGCTGCTGGCGCGAGCCGGTCTCGCCGGCGACCTGCTGCTCCAGCTTCTTGTCCTGCTGCTTTCTGAGCTTCTTGTAGGTGCCGGCGATGTTGTCGAAGGTCTCGAGGACTTTCGGCTTGAGCTCGGCCTCCATGGCGGCGAGCGAGAGCGCGTTCTCGTAGTCGTCGTCGTCGTCGTCCATCTCGCCTTCAGACGGCTGCTCGCCGCCGTCGGCCGCCTGGGCCGGCTGCGGCGCCTCGCCAGGGAGCGCCGGCGGCGGGGCCTTGGCCTCTGGCCCCTCGTAGGTGGCCTCCAGGTCGATGATGTCGCGCAGCAGAATCTTTCCCTCGTTGAGCTCGTCGCGCCAGATGATGATGGCCTGGAAGGTGAGGGGGCTCTCGCACAGTCCGGCGATCATCGCCTCGCGGCCGGCCTCGATGCGCTTGGCGATGGCGATCTCGCCCTCGCGCGACAGAAGCTCGACTGAGCCCATCTCGCGCAGGTACATGCGCACGGGATCGTCGGTGCGCTCGGCGGGTTCGGTGCGCGTGGTCGTGGTGGCGGGCACCGCCTGGGTGGTGAGCGCACGGCCCTCCTCCTCAGGCTCCTCCGCCCCTTCGTGGCCCTCCTCGCCTTCCTCTGTCTCGATGACGTTGATGCCCATGTCGGACAGCATGGCCATCGTGTCCTCGATCTGCTCGGACGAGACCTCCTCCGACGGCAGCACCGAGTTCAATTCGTCATAGGTGACGTAGCCGCGCGCCTTGGCGGTCTTCAGAAGCTTCTTTACCGACTGGTCGGAGAGGTCGAGGAGGGGGCTGTCGCGCTCCTGCGTCTCCGTCGCAGCGCTTCCGGCCTCCTCGGCCTTGGCAGGGGGAGGGCTCTTGCGCGTTGCAGCTCTCGGTGCCGTTCTCGGCGCCGGTCGCGATGCCGGCCTCGAAGCAGTCTTGGCCTTCGATTTCACAGCCATGGGTCTCAAGGGCTCTTATCCCGCGATATAAGCGTCCAGATGGTGTGCGGCAATCCGACACAGGAAGGGTCCATTCCCGCACAATGCCGGCAGCGCACGTTCGAATTTGGTCGTTTGGCGTCCCACCTCAATTCAACCCCATTCGACCAATCTCCCCGTCCACGCCCCAGCTCCGAGATCGGAGGAAGGGACGCGCCAAGTTCACTCGCTTGGCTCTGCGAAAGGGGGCTGCTGACTTGAGCTTGCAAGCAGGCCCTGGATCTCGCAGATGCGCGCAAGCGCGTCCTCGGAGCCGTCCCGGTGGTAAGCCTGGACGGCAGCGTCGAGCGACTTCTGCAAGCCAACCTGCCTCTCATGCAGCGCGAGGGCGTGGCGCCAGCCAACTTCCACCTCGGCCCGCGGGGCATCGGGCTCTGCGAAACGATCGCTTCTATGCGTAATGGAACGCTCCACAAGGTCCACAACCTTGCCGAGGCCCGTCACGCTCAATTGGGTGCGTAGAGCGGTGCTGTCAAGTGCATTTTCCTGGGCCTGGGCTGCCAAAATCGCATCCCGCAGGCGGCCCACGGGGGCCGAGAGCAGAGTCATGGCCGCGATCTCCTCGGCATGCTCCTCGATGAGCCAGGGATGGTTGAGGACAGTCTTAATGAGCAGGGCCTCGCGCGCGGGCGCCAATTCGGTGCGCTGAGCAAGCTCCGGGCTCGCCGCGGCCGCCCTGCGGGACGGCTCGCCCGGCCGCTGTCCCAGCCGCGCGCGCTCGCGGATGCGCCAATCGGGAGTAACGTTATTGCGTCGCGTCCCGCTTTGACCGCGCCGGTGCGACCCTTCCCCGCGCGCAATCTCGCGCACGATGGTGCGGTTCAAGGTCCACAAGGTCTCGCGCAGCTCCCGTTCGTAGTGGGCTCTCACCGCCGCATCAGCGATGCGCGCGACCAAGGCGCGCAGACGCGCCTCGAATGCTGCGCGCTGCTCCGGCGTCGACAGATCCTGGCCCTCCTCCTCGCGCGCCCACAAGACGTCGAACAGTGCCGACGTCTTCTCCAGCTCGGCGGCGAAGGCCTGCGGGCCCTTTTGGCGGACGAGGTCGTCGGGGTCGAGGCCGCCGGGCAAGAATGCAAAGCGCACGCTGAATCCCGGCTTCAACAGCGGCAGCACGGTCTCGACCGCGCGGAAGGCAGCCTTGCGCCCTGCCGCATCTCCGTCGAAGCAGAGGATGGGCTCGGGCGCCAAGCGCCACAGAAGCGCAACCTGCTCCTCGGTCAGCGCGGTGCCGAGGGGTGCCACCGTCTCGGCAAAGCCGGCCTCCGAAAGCGCGATCACGTCCATGTAGCCTTCGACCGCGATGACGCGGCCTTTGTCGTGCGCAGCCCCGCGTGCGCGAAAGGCGTTGAACAGCACGTGGCCCTTGTGAAAGAGCGGCGTCTCCGGCGAGTTCAGATACTTTGCCGGCTGATCGGGATCGAGTGCGCGTCCGCCGAAGGCGATGACGCGATCCCTCAGATCGGTGATGGGGAAGATGACGCGGTGGCGGAAGCGGTCGTAGGCAACGGGGATGTCGTCGCCGCCGATCAGCATGCCCGACGCGATCATCTCCTCTGTCGTGAACCCTGCCTTGGCGAGGTGCTGCCTCAAGGTCGATTTATCGTTGAGCCCATAGCCGATGCGGAAGGCGCGGATCGTCTCGTGGGCGAGCCCGCGCTTCTCCAAGTAGCGGCGCGCCTCTGCGCCGGGTCCGCTTGCCAGGGCCGCCTCGAAGAACAACGCCGATGTCTCCATCAGCCGGTAGAGCCGCTGGCGCTCGTCCTCGCGCGCCTCGTCGCGCGGCGACAGCTTCGGCATCGGCACGCCCGCCTCGCCGGCCAAGCGCTCGACCGCCTCTGGGAACGGGAGCCCCTCGGTCTTCATCAGGAACGTGAAGATGTCGCCGTGCTCGCCAGAGGCGAAGCAGTGATAGAAGCCCTTCTGGTCGTTGACGGTGAACGAGGGAGTCCTCTCGTCCTTGAACGGCGACAGGCCCTTGAACTCGCGGCCAGCCCGTTTGAGCGCCACCTTGCGCCCCACGACCTGGCTGACCGACAGCCTGGCGCGGATCTCGTCGAGGAAATTCGGGGGGTAGCGCATGGGCGTCTCAGGGGGCCGAATCAGCGCTACAACATGGACTGATTCGCGCAAGCGTGTGCAGGGCACAATCGGCTTTGAACAGGCAAGAGAATCGGCGTCGGCTGCGGGTTAAGCCCTTCTCCAGGGCCGCGTCCCTATAGTGCCGGCATGGTTTTGCCGATCGATCCCTCATTGGTGGTCTATCTCTCCCGCCACGGGCAGACCGAGTTCAACCGCGAGAACCGGTTCTGCGGCGAGGCCGATTCCCCGCTCACGCCCACCGGGATCGAGCAGGCCCACCGCAACGGGCGGGCGCTGCGCGCGCATCTGGCCAGGCATGCAGGCCTTCGCCTGGTCTCCAGCCCCTTGAAGCGCGCCCTCGACACCGCCACGATCATGCGCACCGAGATCGGGCGCACCGATCTCCCCATCGCCACCGACGCGCGCTTGCGCGAGATCTCGTTCGGCGCCTGGGAAGGGCTCACGGTGGAGGAGATCAAGAGCCGTGATGCTGCCGCCTGGGCGCGCCGCGTCGCAGATCGGTGGCACGTTCCAGCACCAGGCGGCGAGAGCTACGAGGCGGTTGCAAAGCGCGTCGGCGCCTGGCTCAGCGAGCAGAGCGGTGTGCTGCTCGTCGTCACCCACGGCGCGGTCGACCGCATCCTGCGCGGGCTCTATGCCGGCATGGCGCCAGACGAGATCAGCAAGCTGCCCGAGCCGCAGGACGAGATCTTTCGCTTGAAGGATGGGCGCATCACCACTCTGTGACGCGCACCTACTTCAGCAGCTCCTTCACCAAGCCGCTCGCCTTGCCGAAATCCATGCTCCCCGCGTACTTAGATTTCAGGGCTCCCATCACCTTCCCCATGTCATTGGGGCTCGCCGCGCCCGTCTCCTTGATCACGGCCGCGATCGCCGCCTTGGCTTCGGCTTCGCTCATTTGCTTGGGCAGATAGGCCTCGATGACGGTGATCTCTGCCGCCTCCTTGTCGACGAGGTCCTGGCGCCCGCCGGCTTTGTACTGCTCGATCGAATCGCGGCGCTGCTTGACCATCTTTGCCAGCACCGAAAGGATGTCGGCATCCGAAATCTTGTCCTTGCCGGACGGGCGCGCCTCGATGTCGGCCGACTTGATGGCGGCGTTGATCAAGCGCAGCGTGCCGACGCGGTCCTTCTCGCCCGCCTTCATCGCCGCCTTGAGGTCGGCGTTGATCTTCTCGCGCATGCTGCCTCCTCGGTTCGTGTGGCGCCTTTTGGCCCGGGCGCATGTGGAACGCAAGGGCCCACCGGGCCCGAAATGTCGGGGGCCCGCCACAAATGCGTCCTAAAACGATATGTGCCGTCGCATCCAATCCCCAAAGCTGACAATCGGAGGGAGCCCATGAGTGCGGTCGTAAAATCTCTTGTCTCGGCGATCGTGATGATCGCGTTTCTCGTGATCTACGTCATCGTTGAGGTCGTCGTGGCGATGGTCGCCTACATGTACCTTGCGCTCACTCACGTCGAGACGTTCGGGCATCTCATCAGCTTGTCGCGCGATGTGTTGAATCTCTTCGCCAACCAGCTCGAGCAGTGGGCGCCCGAGCTTGCCACCCAAGCCTATACGACGCTGCTGGGAGAGCTCGGGCCCAAGTCGATCCTGCTGTTGCTGATCGGCCTATGCGTCAGTGCGCTGGGGCGCCTTATCGGGTGGATGGTGCGCCGTTGGGTCTTGAAGGAGCGGTATGCGTGACGGCGAGGCCGGAACCACTTAATCCGTTTCGGGACCGCTCTCGGACTCGGCAAAGCCATGCCGGGCATGGCATCGAGCGGTAACCCTCTCACGGGGTCGGCCCTTGTTCTCAGTTTGCAGGAACGTCACCCTCCTGGCCTCATGGGGATGCCGCGACGCTCAAAGAGGCTGGTCGAGCGCATGACGATTCCGTCGTTGTGGCGTCGATTTCTCGATCGGTTGCGCAGCTCGGGCGTGGAGCCACAAAGGGCTGGCGACCACGAGGCGGAGCGATTTGTCCGCGCCCTTTATAGGGGGATGCTCCGCAGGGAGCCCGACGCGGCAGGCTTGCGCGACTTCGCGCGTGCCCTGCGCAACGGCCGTTCGCACCTTTCCGTCGCAGAGGCCTTCTTGAGCTGCCAAGAGTTTCGGGATCAGGCGAGAGCCAGACTTTTCGTGGCGCCGGGACACTACTTCTCTCCGATCGTCGATCCCGATGAGGTGGCCCCCTATATGGACGGGCTTGCAGATCCGGCGGGCGTGGAGGAGCTGCCGGGGATTGCAATCGACAGGAAGCAGATGATCGAGACTTGGCACAGCCTGCTGCCATTCCTGACGACGTGTCCGTTTCCCGACGAGGAGGATCCCCACTGCCGCTACGCCTTCATCAACCCGGCATACTCCTTCGGCGACGGCAGCATTCTTCATGCCATGCTGCGCCTTCACCGCCCAAAGCGCCTGATCGAGATCGGGTCGGGATGGTCGTCGGCCTGCAGCTTCGAAACGGTGCAGCGCGACCTCGATGGAGACTGCAACCTGACATTCATCGAGCCGTATCCTCAGCTGCTGCGCGAGCGCCTCGGGCGTGCCGCTCAACGCGTGCGCCTCATCGATATGCCGGTGCAGCGCATCGATCCCACGCTGTTTGAAGAATTGGAGACGGACGATGTTCTGTTTATCGATTCAACGCACGTCCTGCGCACTGGCAGCGATGTATGCTTCGAGCTGTTCGAGATCTTGCCGCGCTTAGCGCCGGGCGTTCTCGTGCACTTCCACGATATCTTCTGGCCCTTCGAGTACCCGCGCGCTTGGGTCGTCGAGGAGAACCGCTCGTGGAACGAGCTCTACGCGCTGCGGGCCTACCTGATGAACAATCCCTCCTGGCGCATCGTGTTTTTCAACGACTGGTTCGCGCAACACGAGCGTCCGCTCATCGAGGCCACATATCCGAAATTCCTGCGCAATCCCGGAGGCGCGCTATGGCTGCGCCGCCGATGACGAGCGTTCTGGCGGCGCGGCTGCAAATCAATGTGCCTAAGGGCCCTTCGGCTCTGCGACGGGCTCCACGCTCTCCTGCTCGTTGGGGTCCGTGCGCGCCACGATCGCGACGGCTTCGTCGGTGTCGCTCAGGTTGATCGGCTTGTGGGGCAAGTCGGCGGGGATATAGAGAAAGTCTCCGGCCTCGTTGATCACACTCTTCTTCAGGCCCTCCCCGTAGAGCGTCTTGACGCGCCCCTTGATGAGATAGATCGCGGTCTCGTAGCCCTTGTGCCGGTGCGCCTTCGCTGCGCGGCCCGGTGGGATCACGACCTTGTTCATGGAGATGTGGCGGGCGCCGGCGTTCCGGCCCGAGATGCCCTGGAAGATGGGGAGGCCCTGCTTCGTCTGGGTCGTGGTCGCCGGCCGGACGACGACGATCTCGGTTGCGCTCTTGGCGTCCTGAGCCCGCAGCTCGGCCCCGCCGGCCAAGAGCAGGAGCGCCAACGCAAGGGTGAGGGAACGCACGGGTGGCTCCTTTGCGAGTGGAATCTCAAGTCGCCTCGAAATATGGCCCTCCCACCGGACCGTGCAAGGCCGCGCGTGCGCCATCACACTCCGCCCCAGGTCCACCGCGCGCATTGACCTTAACCGGATCCCCGCGCCGGTTGACCTTGCAAGGCGCTTCTCCTAGGGTCCGCGCCGCATTCCCGCCCGAGCTACCAAGAACCACACTAAGAGCTTCGCGCGGGTGCCCGGAGCCACAGCTTTGAGCACGACGACACCGCATATCGCCGCGCCGCCCGCACCGTGGGCCGACGCGCCGTTGACGGGGCGCCTGGTGCTGGCTGACGGGACGGTCATCGCCGGCACCGGCCTCGGCGCCACCGGGACAGCCGTGGGCGAGGTGTGCTTCAACACGGCGATGACGGGCTATCAGGAGATCCTCACCGATCCCTCCTATGCCGGCCAGATCATCACCTTCACCTTTCCCCACATCGGCAACGTCGGCGCCAACATGGAGGACACCGAGACCTCCAACCTCGCCGCGCGCTCGGGCGTGCGCGGCTGCGTTCTGCGCGCGCCCATCACGGCTGCCTCCAACTACCGCGCGCGCGAGCACCTCGACCGCTGGCTGAAGGCGCGCGGCATCATCGCGCTCGCCGGCGTCGACACGCGCGCGCTGACAGCCCGCATCCGCGAAAGCGGCATGCCGAACGGCGTCATCGCGCACGACGCCAAGGGCAGCTTCGACCTCGACAAGCTGAAGGCAGAGGCCGCCGCCTGGCCGGGCCTCGTCGGCATGGACCTGGTGCCGGAGGTGACGAGCGGGCAGAGCTACACCTGGGACGAGACGTGTTGGGTATGGAACCAAGGCTATGGCCGCCAGGAGAACCCTGAGTTCCACGTCGTCGCTATCGACTACGGCTTGAAGCGCAACATCCTGCGCTGCCTGGCGAGCGCCGGCTGCAAGGTGACGGTGGTGCCGGCAACGGCGCAGGCGGCAGAGATCCTGGAACGCAAGCCCGACGGCGTCTTTCTCTCCAACGGCCCGGGCGATCCGGCAGCGACGGGACGCTATGCGGTGCCTGAGATCAAGAAGCTGGTCGAGTCCGGCTTGCCCGTGTTCGGCATCTGCCTCGGCCACCAGATGCTGGCGCTGGCGCTCGGCGCCAAGACCAAGAAGATGCATCAGGGCCATCACGGCGCCAACCATCCGGTCAAGGACTTCACCACCGAGAAGGTGGAGATCACCTCCATGAACCACGGCTTCACGGTCGACCGCGCCACGCTGCCGACCAGTGTGGAGGAGACGCACGTCTCGCTGTTCGACGGCTCCAACTGCGGCATCCGGCTCAAAGACCGGCCGGTCTTCTCCGTGCAGTACCACCCGGAGGCCTCGCCCGGTCCCCAGGACAGTCATTATCTCTTCGACCGCTTTGTCGGCTTGATGCGCAAAAAGAGGGCCCGCTGACCGTTGGGAGCGCGGGCTTTACCCTACGAAACATTAACCCGCCCGGGGCTCCCGTCCGCGGTGTCGCTAGATATAGTGTGAGAAAAACACGTGACGGGCCACGCCCGCGGGAGGACTTGATGCACCGTTTGCTCGCAGCCAGCCTGATCGCTCTGGGCGTGTCCGCAGCACCGGCCCTGAGCGCCGGCACTTCCTGCAAGGACCAGGTGGCCGCGGCGTTCTTAAAGCAGCGG
>Ga0307442_1001622_pt1 | contig 11104 bp, 7 predicted proteins | sample SalMarWE160430MG_FD_202143 | JGI IMG/M metagenome (GOLD analysis project Ga0307442, IMG submission 202143) | Salt marsh sediment microbial communities from the Plum Island Ecosystem LTER, Massachusetts, United States - WE1604-30 | ecosystem: Environmental > Aquatic > Marine > Intertidal zone >... | reverse complement strand
CGGCCAGCTCATCCGTTGTGACGTTTGCTCCATCATGTTCAAACGCGTCGTGGAGCTGCTGCTTCAGATCAGCCAGCAAAGTGTCTGCGTGCGTTGAGCTGTTTGACCCGGCATCGGCTGCGTTCCACAGAGCCGCGTTGGCGAGAACCTTGTCGGCGCCTTGCGGGTGACCGGCCTGGTTCAACGTCTGACCGAAGATGGTTGTGAACTGGTCGCTCCCGGCGGCCCCTCCCAATGGCCCATGATTATGCGGGCTCATACCCAGGCTCGTCGTGCCCGCACCCGCATTGTCCGCGCTCGCGCTTGGGGTACTGGAAGCCTGCTGCGGCTCAACTGGATCCGGCGCGCCGGTGCCTAGGTCACTCGCAGCAGCTTGGACTGGCTGTTGCTGCGTCGCCGCCATGGGGACTGCACTAAAATACGATTGGTCTACACCGGAATCGGCGAGGAACTTGTTGATGCTTTGATCGCCGGTTTGGACCAGCCCATGTCTTCCAACTAGGTAGTTTGTCCCATCGCTGAAGTGAAACACTTCGACATTTTTGACCGTATCCACTTCGCCGGCGGAGTTGGTAATCGTCACGCCTCGCCTGCTAACTGCGAAGGTGTAGTCCTGCATGGTTCCGTCGAGGAGCAAGTAGTCCTTGCCGGAATTGCCGTTGATGACGTCGTTGTCGGGGCCTCCCATTAGAATATCCCCGCCGCGGCCTCCACTGATCGCATCATTGCCGGCATTACCTATGAGAATGTCATTGCCTCTTCCGCCGTAGAGCTGATCGTTACCGTCACCGCCAACCAAAACATCACGGCCACTTGTGCCAGTAAGCACTAAGTCCTCAGGTTCCGGTTCGGGCTCTGGAGTTGGATCAGGCGTCGGATCAGGTACCGGTGTCGGATCTGGGTCAGGATTTGGAGTTGGATCGGGAACTGGATCTGGAACAGGATCCGGAACAGGATCCGGAACAGGATCTGGAGCAGGATCCGGAACAGGATCTGGAACAGGATCCGGGACAGGATCTGGCAGAGACTGAGACTCAGTTATCCAACCAGATGTATCGGGATAAGTTTGTGAAATTGTGTCGCCAGTTCCAGCAGTATGACTTTCAAATCCGGCAAAATTGTAAGTGCCGCCCCACCAGAATCGATTTCCAACATCAGCCATATAGAATTGGTTGTTGGCCCAGGTGTTGTTACCATTAATCATGCCGGATAGATTGTAGTCGGCCACGCCGCCAATCGCGCCCTTACTATCATGATCGACAACGACGTTATCATGGATACTATTACCAGTTGTGGTGTAGGTTCCAAATTCGCCAGAACCTCGATTCTGTTGTATAAGGGCAATACCGGAAACACCACCTCCAGTCATGTCAACCTTATTGCCATACACATCGACGTTCTGGGAGTTTTGAATCTGGATCTCCGCCCCCCACAACCAGCCGCGCGGGTCCCCGTACCCATTGCCAATGAGAGTGTTGTTGCGGATCACCGCGTCGTAGCTGATCTCATGACTGATGCCGCCCCAAGAATTATGTACTAGCAAATTATTTTCATAGAGCGTGTTAATATTATCAGTGTCCGTCCACATTCCAAATCCGATATTGTCATGTGAATAATTATCACGGACTACTAGATTATTTGTAAAACCAAATTTGAAGCCGCCCCCTTCCCATTCAGGCGAGAGGCCTGACCAACCACCATTGCGGGCAATTTCATTTCCCTGAATAAGGATATTATCGCCACTACCACCTAGTCCCATCTCCCCATTATCATGAACGTAGTTACCAATAATTTGGGTTCCAGGTGCATTGTCCAAATGGATGCCTACCGCATAATTTAAGCTTACGTCATTATTCTTAATGACCCAACCAGTTCCATTTGTTCCTTCTATAGCGCCATCTTGAGAAGGAGGGTCGTATTTTTCAATAGTTAGATTTTGAATAGTTACATTATCCGCACCATTACCATGGAAAGCGTACGCCAGCTTTCCTGCTTCAACTGTATGGCCTGATGGATCGCTGCCGATGTAAATCTTATCGGCATTGTAATCGAAGTAGAATGTGCCGGTTGTAACTTTGGACAGCGCGTCAACTGGTTTTAATGGCTTGTCATCGAAGAAAACAGTCTCTGGATAACCAGCGCGCATTGCTCCTGATACGCCTTCATTTGTTGCAACGCGTGCCCCTTGTTGTGTTTGATCACCAATTACCCAAGTGCTGCCGCTTTGGGTCCACTCTGTAAGCACAGCCGATCCGTTGAGGATCGCACCTTCAGCTCCGATAAATGTTTGCCCATCTTTCGGAGTGATGGAAACGCCGCGATAGATGCCTGGCTCGAAATAGAATGTGGCCCCAACAGGGGCCGCGGCTACGATGGCTGAGATGTTGTCGCCGGCATGAAGGATGATCGCGCCAGCAGGTGCCGATGTCGGCATTGGTCCATAAGTTCCCATGATACCCTCCTTTGACTTTTCTTTTTTTGGCTAATAGTCGGCGCCAGAGACGCGGATTTGCTGATCTTCCGCGCTGGCCTTTCCTCCCAAAATGTGGCCGTGTCGATGCCTTGGTTGGAGCTGGAAGACGAGCTCCCCAAAGTGCGACCGTCGATCGTTGCGCCATACAAATTGAAAATCGTCCGCAAAGCCGGATGCCCGATCCGTTGCGACGTGCTTGCAACTGTCGTCACGGTCACCCCTCTTCGGTGCTTCTTGTGCACCTCAGGAGGAACAACCGCTGCATGCTTTGGGGTGATCGTGGCCAGAGATTGGTTGCCAACCGTACATGCCGCCTCACTCCTGACGCGCCTCTGCGTCATGGACAGACGTGCATTGGGCGCGTACTCCAGACAGTGCGCCACCGCCCGAAACATGGGTCAATTCCAATTACTGGTTTCCCTCAATGAAACCACATCATCCAATCGTGATGTAACTTTGATCAAAACATTGAGATTTTTGGGTAATAAGGTGGCAACCGCGGCACGCTTGCAATGATGGAGGTGCGGCCGGAGGCGCGGGTAGTCAAAAGTCAGCCGGACCTCGCTGTGCCGAGCAATGCAGGGCCGATGCCGCCGATGCCAACGGCCCGTTGAAGCCGCTCTCCTGTCCGAGCATGGCATTGGCTGTGTGCTCGGCGACTCACTCGCTCGACCATTGGCTGGTGCCGGAGGCTACTCACAACGGATGGGCGCTGCGAACTTAGTCCCTGCTGAAGCGGCGGACTCTCCCCGATAGCCTCTTGAGCTCATTGGAAAGATTTGCGGCTAGGGCATGGAGCCCTTCAACAGCGTCCTCATTGCAGTCGGTCGCCTTGAGACCAACAATTCCAGCAGCAATAGCGGCAGCGAGATCAGAGGAGTGGCTAAGGCTATCTGCTAACTCCTGGACTTCTGCGGTGACTTGCATCGTTTCTATCCATTGGTACGGAGTGCAGCGAGCGCCAAATGGGTGTTCGATTTGACAAAGCGGCAGACGCGGAAACCGACCTCCCGCCCTTCCAATCATTGCGCGTCTGACTGGACCGAATCCTTCCCTCGCAAGTAGCTAATAACACGGGTTCACGTGAACCAAGGAAAGGGCGTCGGTCGCATCCAACGTCCCCTAAGAGGTTATCCTAACGAGGGATTGGGGAGACAAGAGAGCGTCGGTGTCCTGATGACGTTGCTGCGGAAGGATTGGGGGGTCTAAAAACCCCCGCCCAGCACGCATCTCGTTGCAAGATCAATCGGGTGCTTGTTATGGTCCGACTTGTGCCGGTAACCCGGCCTTAGGGACACTTGCCCGCTCTAGGTCCGCGATACTTTCATCGAAAGCGGCAAGGTCCTTGGACAACTGGCCGTTATGGGGTGATTGCTTCGCTAGCCGCGCTACGATGGCCCGGCCCTGTCTCAACTTTCCAAGTGCGCCTGTTGTGTCGCCTTGTTTAGCTAGCACGACGGCAACGCGGCCTTGACCAATTGCGAGATCGCGCTGCCGGTCAGCGTCGTTGGAGTCGGCCTTGGCAAGGCGATCACGAATTGAAACGCTTTCTTGATAACTCTGTAGCGCCTCCGTGAGATTGCCTTGCGTCACCAGTACGTCGCCAACTCTGCTGTAAGACATCGAGAGTTTATGCTGCCAGTCGGCATTTTCGGGGTTGGTCTTGACCCAGTGGTCAGCAACGGCAAGACCTTCCCGGTACCATTTCAGCGCCTCTGCGTGATCGCGTTGCGCCATAAGCATGTCTCCGAGCTTTAGTATGGCGAAATCGCCAGTATTTCCGAGGTCGTCGGGCTTCTCGAACTCAGAGTTGAGGCTGGCAACCCGTTTCGCGAGGTCCGCAGCCGGCGCTGTTGCCTGATCTGCCCCCTGCTTTGCGATCTCAAGCTCGCCCCGCATTCCTCCTAGACGAGACTGTTTAGCCTCAAGTTGGGATTGGGTTGATTTGATCTCAGACGTGGCCTGATCCAATTTGGTCTGAAGCTCATTGCGGCGGGCGTTCGCCTTCTCGAGCTCCGAGTTGAGGCTGGCGACCCGTTTCGCGAGGTCCGCAGCCTGAGCTGTTGCCTGATCTGTCGCCTGCTTTGCGGCCTCAAGCTCGCCCCGCATTCGTCCTAGACGCGACTGTTTGGCCTCAAGCTGGGATTGGGTTGATTTGTTCTCAGACGTGGCCTGATTCAATTTGGCCCGAAGCTCATTGCGGCGGGCGTTCGCCTTCTCGAGCTCCGAGTTGAGGCTGGCGACCCGTTTCGCGAGGTCCGCGGCCTGAGCTGTTGCCTGATCTGCCCCCTGCTTTGCGGTCTCAAGTTCGCCCCGCATTCGTCCTAGACGAGACTGTTTGGCATCAAGCTGGAATTGAGTTGACTTGATCTCAGACGTGGCCTGATCCAATTTGGTCTGAAGCTCATTGCGGCGGGCGTTCGCCTTCTCGAGCTCCGAGTTGAGGCTGGCGACCCGTTTCGCGAGGTCTGCAGCCTGAGCTGTTGCCTGATCTGTCGCCTGCTTCGCGGTCTCAAGTTCGCCCCGCACTGTCTCCAAATCCTGTTGTGTCTGAACCAAGCGGCCGCCGGCGAGAACAATCAAAGTCAGGAGCACCGATCCTACGATCCACTCCCATGTCCGGCTTGACCCGCCCCGCTTGGCAGCTCTACGCCAGGAGCGCTCGTCCGCTCTGGCTCGGTATCGAGACGTCAATCTGGGCAGCCTCCTCTCGGGCATTTCCGATCTCGCGATTCTATTGCCGACTCGCGTGCGCCTCGTTAGTCATGTGGATTAAGCCCTGACCAGCGAAGTCGCGGCTATTTTTAGCGGCCTCCCGGACGTCCCTTTGCCGGCTCCATCGGGCTCGCGCCCATTCGCTCCGTCGGCCTGCACCGAGCAGCCTTCAAAGTGAGCGCCCCATTCAACGGTAAGAGTTTGGTGGTGAATGTCGCCAACAACATGTGCTTGCGATTTGAGAACCACGTCTGCGGCCTGAATGGGGCCTTCGACCTTCCCGTCCACGACCACTCGATCGGCGGTAATAGACCCCGTGACATGGGCCTTGCGAGAGAGAATGAGCAAAGTGCAATGGAGCTCGCCCTCTATATGCCCATTGACCTCCATCAAGCCTTCGGCAGTGACACTGCCCTTAATTTCTAGTCCCTCGGCGATAACGGTTCCGCGGCGCCTTAACCCAAACATGGGGTGCCTCCTATCCTTCCTTCGCGGCCCTGCTTAAAAGACCTCCGGCACCGTTAAGCACTCTTCGAAAGTGCCTCGCACACGCATGCGATTTCACTGATGGTTTTCGGATCTATCGTCGGCTCACCTCCTTGTCAGGCGTGAGTCTTGATGCTCGCCGTCACCGATGCCTGGTCAAATCCCTTGTGTACCTCCCAGTCCTGGCGAGCCAATTCCCCTCTCTGGCGGTAGCGGTTAAGAGCCGTCGACTGTGGGTTACCCCCTTCTTGATCTTCTCTGTTGGAAGGGATGATCGGGTTGCATTTGGTGGCGTGGTACGAGGTTAATCCTCATCCGACTCTGCTCTGGGAGGGGCCTCGCGCGCTGCGATGCTGTCTCGCGCCTGCTCAAGGGCTCTTTTGTCCACGACGTCGGGTGGGCCATCATTCGCAGGTTCAGCGGGCTTGCGGAAGTTTAGCGAGGCCGCCCGCCCCTCCTTTGCAAGGCGAAGCGGCCTCTGTCCATCCACAACATTCGGTTTAGTCCACAAACTGGTACACAATGGAGGTACCCTTAAAGGGCATTTAGCGCGGCAGCGCCCAGCAGTTAGCCTGTTCATCTGCACGTTGGAAACTTCTAACGCTGGAGCACGACATGCATGCACCCACACCAGAAACCCGGCAAGTGCCCGACAATCGAAGGACACGCCGAAACGTGATCGCAATGGCGGGCATCCTAGGCTCGATAGCCGCGACCGTTGGAGCCACAACGATCGCTCATGCAATGGGTGGCATGCCAGGCGGTGGGCGTGGTCAATGTTTCCTTCGTGGAACGAAGATCCTCACTGACGTTGGCGAGATTGCAATCGAGAACCTTGGGGTAGGCGATAAGGTCTCGACTGTTTCCGGAGAATCGCGGGCTATCAGGCGCGTTACCAACTGGACAGCCGAGCGCGAGCCCAATCAAGATTGGGCGGACGACGTCGCCCCCATCAAGATTTGTCGCTCCGCGCTCGCGCCAAATGTACCCCACCGCGACCTCTATCTGTCGCCGGGACATGCTCTCTACCTCGATGGAATTCTAATCGCCGTTCAGGGTCTTGTGAATGATAGATCAATTGTGCGTTGCTCCAAAGGAGAGGAAGACAGGCTCAGCTACTTCCAGCTCGACCTTGAGGATCATCAAGTGATTCTTGCTGAAGGGGCGCCAGTCGAATCATGCCTTGGGGACGGAATGAAACCTTTTGCTCCAATCTGGTTCGAAGGCAGAAAGTCTCAATTAGGTTCAAGGCTAAGGAGCGCAATTTCACCTTGGATCGATAGGCGCAAAATGGTCGACAAGGTCCGCGACCAGCTTGACGTACGAGGGGAATCGGATCTCGCGGCCTAATTCTTAGGCAGCGGGCGAGTAGAGCCGCCTCCACTAAGTGGCGCCGTTCTTATCGAATACGATTCAGGGCGATAACCAAGCGGTGTCCGTCGCGTCGAATTTATTTCCTTCCCCGCGTTCGCGCCGGCAAATCAAATGATTCGTGGGATGGCCCCGGATGGCTAGGTCACAATGCTCTCACTATCGCGGCTATGACCTCCTAGCTCAACGTCAGTGGTCGAGTTGGTGTGTAGGAATTTACCCCGCCCGTTCCGATCTCCCGCTTCTGCCACGGTCAACTCTTGACATCCTGGCACCACGAAAGCAGGACGCGATGAAGATGGCTGAGCAAGCCGTTGACCGCGTGCTCTCACGAACAAGCGGGTCGCCCAATCGCAAAACCGAATAAGTATCTCGGTCTCTCTGGTGAGGCCTCGGTCTGTTTCCCTTAAGGCCGCTGGGGGTGCGAGAACGTTGGCCGCTAGCTAGGCAGTTGAGCAGCTTGTCGGAGAATCGCGATGACGAGCTTGCCCTCAGCATCATCGTCAGGCGCACAAATCTCCTCCAATTCCTGTCGATCAGAGTTCCCTCTTTCGAGGTCTTTGAATTGAGCGCCCCTTCGGTGCAAGATTCAGTTGGAGCGTGTTCCCTCCGCTCCCTGATGCAAAAGGCGCAGCCCTACCCCAGGGGCATGACTAAACCTAGAGAAGCTCCCGGCTCGTGCGGACCAGCCTGGGGGCTTTCTTTTTTTTGCACGCTAAGATCTGTTCGACCGCCGTTGAGATTTTCGTGGGCAAACCCACCACCCATCCCGGACGCGTGCCGCCTGCCCCTCCCCCATCCGATCGAATATCGCCACGGCAAAATCCTGAAATGATCTAAGTCTGGCCTCCGTCGCACCACTGAACGCTCACAGCTGGACGGTTCAATGTCGGTGAGTCACTCGGGAGGGGGAGCGAATTCGATATAAACCCGAGGAGATGTACCTATGAGGCTCAGCCACAACAAGGGATTGTTGTCACAAAATTCCGGCCAAAGCGGTTTCGGCCTCGCACACCTGCACAGGGGACACGGTTACCATCATCACCACCAACCGACGCCCGATATCCTTGAGTTCCGATCAATTGACGGTGCGCAAAACAATCTTGCGCAACCTGAACTGAACGCCGCTGGAACCGATTTTACGCGCATCAGTCCCGGTCATTTCCAGGATGGCGTGATTGCACCTATTGAAGGCGCCAACCCAAGAGAGATCAGCAATATCGTAGTCGCCGGAAATGGCGATCTTGCCAATCCCGAAGGCCTCTCGGGGATGATGTATGCGTGGGGCCAGTTCATCGATCACGATCTCGATCTTAGTATGTCCGACGGTGTTTCGCACATCGACATTACGATCCCCGAAGGCGATCCGACCTTCATGCCTGGCAGCACGCTGACGCTGACACGCGCGGTCATCGATCCGGAGACGGGCACGCCGGGAAGTCCGGCCACCGCTGTAAATTCGATTACCGGATGGCTCGACGCTTCGAATGTCTACGGCTCTGACGCGGAGACCGCCGCGAGCCTTCGGGTGCCCGACGGTCACATGAAAATGTCCGAGGGCAACAACTTGCCGATTGTCGATGGAATGTTCATGGCTGGCGATGTGCGGGCTGCCGAGAATCCGGACTTGACGGCGCTGCAGACTCTATTTGTGCGCGAACACAACTATCAGGTCGATCGCTTGCATGAGGCTCACCTAACCTGGACCGGCGATCAGCTCTATGAAAACGCCAAGGCCATCGTGGCGGCCGAAATCGCCAATATCACCTACAATGAATTTCTGCCGCATCTGCTCGGGCCGGACGCGATCGCGCCTTATGAGGCCTACGATCCCAATGTCGATCCGCGGATTACCGAAGAGTTCGCGGGAGCCGCGTATCGCTTCGGCCACTCAATTGTTTCCGCCGACATCGAACAAACCGGCGAGCAGGGCCAGGTGCTTGGCGCGCAAGAACTGAAGGACACGTTCTTCGAAACCCCCCAGCAGTTCAACGACGCGGGTTCCGCGGATGGGCTATTGCGGCATCTCACTGGCGATCTGTCCAACGCTCTCGACACGCACCTCGTCGATGATCTCCGCGACTTCTTGGTTGATCCTCCCAATGGAATGGATCTCGCAGCGATTAATATCGAGCGTGGCCGCGATCTCGGACTTGGCACACTGAACGAGACCCGTATTGCACTCGGCCTCGACCCCTACACAAATTTTGACCAGATCACGAGCGATCCGCAGACAGCCGCAAATCTTGCCGCCGCGTTCGGCAGCGTCGACAAGGTTGACTTGTGGACCGGAGGTCTCGCCGAAAATCACGTCGATGGCGCGATGGTTGGAGAGACATTTGGCACGATCATCGGCGAGCAATTCGAAGCATTACGGGATGGCGACCGCTACTGGTTCGAGAACCAGGGCTTCGATCCGCAAACCCTAAAAATGATCGAGGGCACGTCGCTTGCCGACATCATGGTGCGCAACACCGACGTCGATCACATGCAAAGCGACGCATTCGTCTTTTACGACCGGCACAGCGGCACCGCCGCCGGCATCACCGGCGAGGAGCCGGACGCACCGCAGCTTGTCATCGGTTCGCCTGGGAAAGACACGTTGTTGGGCGGCCCGCAGGGAGACGTCTTGGTGGCGGCCGCTGGCGGTTTGCAGACGATGAGCGGCTTCGAGGGGGCAGATCAATTCGTGCTTACGCCGGGCGCGAACGCAGTCATCACCGACTTTACCCCTGGAATTGACTCGCTCCAATTCGAGGGGGGCGATAGTAGGCACGTCCATCTGCTTACCCATCACGGCAACACAATCATCCAAATCGACCACGACCACGTGGTTCTACTCGGCGTGCTTCCCAGTGAACTTCACGGGGCGGTCTGATGCAACAGCTGAACCGATTGCCACCATCGGTTGAGGTCGACGGTGATCAGCGGTCGCTGGTGCCGCAGGTGGAGCTTTATGCCGGCATACTGGTCGGAGGCCTCACTAGTCGCTGGCAGCAGGAGGGTGTCAGCATTCTTTTTCTCGAGCCAATCACCGAAAGCTTTGCCCATACTTTCCGTGAGACATAGAGCACTCGGGTGCCGCGCGTGGAGTTTCAGCGTAAGCAAGCGCCAACGTTAGAAAATCCAATCGTGAAAATCGAAGGCCCGTGGCTGCGTGGCAGGGTGGTCATTGCATGCTTTGCCATCGGCGCCGTTTTCTGCACGCGTCCGGCTGCGGCCGAGACGCTGGTCGAGGCGTTGTCGGACGCCTATCTCATAAACCCGGTGCTGAGTGCTGAGCGCGCCAGGCTACGCGCCACCGACGAGCAGGTTGCGGTCGCCATCTCCGGATTGCGTCCCAACATCAGCGCCTCGAGCGACGCGAGCTTCCAGAACCAGGAATCCGATATTGTTGGCGGAAGCCGGAGCAATGTTCAGACGTGCGATAAGGCCACCGCGGCACTTGAGCCGGCCTTCTGCGCCTCGCTTCTCGCAAGCCAGGCCAACTTCGGTCAGAACGGCGACATTGCCAACGACGGCGTCACCTATCCGCGTGGCTATTCCGTCAATCTCAGCCAGCCCATCTTCGAGGGCTTCCAGAATCTCAACGCCATCCGCCAGGCCAGGGCCACGGTGCAGGCCGGGCGGGAGGTCCTTCGCGCCACCGAGGAAACCACGTTGCTCAACGCCGTCACCGCGTATGTCGATGTAGTGCGCGACCAGGCGGTGGTGCGCTTGCGTCAGACCAATGTCGACGTGCTGACCGAGCAACTCAAGGAAACCAAGGACAGATTCAAGGTCGGCGAGGTGACGCGCACCGACGTGGCGCAAGCCGAAGCGCGCCGGTCTGATGCCGTCACGCAGCTCTATGCCGCCCAGGCCAACCTCAAGACGAGCCGCGCTACTTATGAGCAGGTGATCGGCCATCCCCCCTCGAACCTAGTACACCCACCGTCCATCGCGCATCTGCTGCCGAGCCAACTCGAGGACGCCATGACGCTCGGCGACGGGCAGAACCCCTTCATCCTCACTGCCGTCTATCAGGAAGAGGCCTCTCTTTATAACGTCGCTCAAATC
>Ga0307442_1001621_pt1 | contig 11110 bp, 9 predicted proteins | sample SalMarWE160430MG_FD_202143 | JGI IMG/M metagenome (GOLD analysis project Ga0307442, IMG submission 202143) | Salt marsh sediment microbial communities from the Plum Island Ecosystem LTER, Massachusetts, United States - WE1604-30 | ecosystem: Environmental > Aquatic > Marine > Intertidal zone >... | reverse complement strand
CAGATCATAGGCCTTGCGCTGGGCGTAAGGCCCGCTCTCGCCGTAGCCGGAGATCGAGCAGCAAATGAGCCGCGGGTAGTCCTTGCGCAGCCGCGCAAACGCGAAGCCGAGCTTGGCAAGCGCGCCGCGCTTCAGGTTCTGCACAAACACGTCGGCCTTTGCGAGCATGGCTTCCAGCAGCGCCTTGTCTTGCGTCATGGTGAGGTCGAGCATCACCGATTGCTTGCCGCGGTTAAGCCAGACGAAATTGGCGCTCTCGCCATGCACCACGTGGTCATAGTAACGGGCGAAATCGCCTTCCGGACGCTCGATCTTGATCACGCGCGCGCCGGCATCGGCGAGGCGGCAGGTGCACTGCGGCGCCGCCACCGCTTGCTCGACCGAGACGACCAAGAGGCCTTCGAGGGGGAGCATGCTTACCTCTCCCCGCTTGCGGGGAGAGGTCGGTTCCCGCCGGAGGCGGGAACCGGGTGAGGGGGCGCTTCAGTGCGCAGAGCGTCGGCGATTATTTCCAACACGCCGTTCATATTGTGCACGACGTCGTTATTCCAGAACCGCAGAACTTGATAGTTGTGCTCGTGAAGCCATCGATCGCGCACCCGGTCCTTAATGCTGTCGTCGTGCTGACCACCGTCAACTTCGATGACCAGTCGCTTTTCGCGACATAAGAAGTCAACGACGTAATCGCCGATCGGTTGCTGGCGGACGAATTTATTGCCATCGATCGCGCGCGCACGGAGTTTGTTCCAAAGGCGCAATTCAGCGCTTGTCGAGTCTCGCCGCAGTCGACGCGCCAGCCCCGTTCTTATTTTGTCGGCACCCCGCATGCGGCCACGCCCCCTCACCCGACCGCCTTCGCTACACTTCGGCGGTCGACCTCTCCCCGCAAGCGGGGAGAGGTAACCGTGCCGCGCTGCCGGCGTGAAATCAATACGACCGCGGAAGCCCCAGCACGTGCTCGGCCAGATACGACAGGATCAAATTGGTGGAGATCGGCGCCACCTGGTAGAGCCGGGTCTCGCGGAACTTGCGCTCGATGTCGTATTCCTCGGCGAAGCCAAATCCGCCAAATGTCTGCACGCACATGTCGGCGGCGAACCAGGAGGCGTCGGCGGCAATCAGCTTGGCCATGTTGGCCTCCGGCCCGACGTCGCCGCCGGCCTCGTATTGGGCTGCTGCCTCGCGCACCATCAATTCGGCGGCGCGCATCTGGGCATAGGCGCGCGCGATCGGAAACTGCACGCCCTGGTTCTGCCCAATCGGCCGCTCGAACAGCACGCGCTCCTTCGCGTAGGCCGTCGCCTTGGCGATGAACCATTTGGCGTCGCCGACGCATTCGGCCGCGATCAAGATGCGCTCGGCGTTCATGCCAGAGAGGATGTAGCGGAAGCCCTGGCCTTCCTCGCCGATCAGGTTCTCCGCCGGCACCCGCAGGTCGTCGAAGAAGATCTGCGTGGTTGAGTGGTTCATCATGGTGCGGACCGGCGTAATGGTCATGCTGGTGCCTTGCGCCAGCCGCATGTCCACCAGGAACAGCGACAGACCCTCGCTGCGCTGCTTGACCTGCTCGCGCGGCGTGGTGCGCGCCAGCAGCAGCATCAGGTCGGAATGTTCCGCGCGCGAGGTCCAGATCTTCTGGCCGTTGATGATGTAGTGGTTGCCTTCCTTGCGCGCGCTGGTGCGCAAACTGAGCGTGTCGGTGCCCGAGGTCGGTTCCGTCACACCAAAAGCCTGCAGGCGCAATTCGCCGCCGGCGATCTTGGGCAGGTATTCCTGCTTCTGCGCGTCGCTGCCGTGGCGCAGGATGGTGCCCATGATGTACATCTGCGCATGACAGGCGGCGCCGTTGCCGCCGGAGGCATGAACCTCTTCCATGATGGCAGCGGCGGCGCTGATCGGGAGCCCGCTGCCGCCGTATTCCTCCGGGATGAGGGCTGCGAGATAGCCGGCCTCGGTCAAGGCGGCGACGAATTCTTTCGGATAGGCCCGCTCGCGATCCAGCGCGCGCCAGTATTCGCCGGGGAATTTGGCGCAAAGCGCGCGCACGCCCTCGCGGATGTCGGCGAGGCCGTCGTCGTGTTCCAAAGAAGTCTTACTCATGCAGTACTCATCTACGCAGCGATTTCCGCGCGGCCATTGTTGATCGCCACGACGTCGCGCTCCACCGCGCGGGCGCGGAAGCTTAGCACGGCGCCGTCACGCCAGATCTCGGTGCGGATCGTTTCGCCCGGATAGACCGGCGCCGAGAAGCGCCCCTTGATCGCGGTCAGCCGCGCCGGATCGTAGCCGCAGGCCGACTTGAGCAGAGCGTGGCCGGCGACGCCGAACGTGGCAAGCCCGTGCAGGATCGGCCGCGGGAAGCCGGCGGCGCGCGCGAATTCTGGATCGGCATGCAGCGGATTGACGTCGCCGGAGAGGCGGTAGATCAGCGCCATTTCCGGCCGCGTCGGCAAGTCGCAGACAAGATCGGCCGCACGCTCAGGCAGCGGATGCGGCGCCGGCGCCTGGCGCTTCGGCCCGCCGAAGCCGCCGTCGGCGCGGCAGAAAGTGGTCTGCGTCAGCGTCGCCAGCAATTCGCCGCTCGTTTTGTCGGTCACTTTACGTTCGGAAAACACCAGCGCGCCCTTGCCCTCGCCCTTGTCGATCGCTTTGACGATGCGGGTTTGCCCGATCACGGTGCCTTCGGGCGCCACCGGCCTGTGCAGCGTCAGGCCCTGCTCGCCGTGCACCACCTTGGTCCAGTTCACGCCACTTGCCGGATTGCGCAACCAGTAGGGCGAATAGCCCTGCACCAGCGCGAAAGTCGGCAGCACTTTCAAATTCTTCTCGTAGACAAAAGCAAGCTCGTCCGCGTTCATCGGGTCCTGGCCGAGCCCGAGGCCAAGCGCATAGAGCATGCAGTCCTTGGGGCCGTAGCTGTGCTCGACCGGAGGGATTTGCAGCGCCAAAAGTTTTTCGTAGACGATGGCCATTCTCTACTCTGTCATCACCGGGCCGGCGCCAACGGGTCCGCGCGAAGCGCGGCCCGATGACAGGCTCCGCGCCGTGACCCGGTGATCCCGATCATATTGACACGGCCTAACCACCCTAAACGGGATGGCCGGGTCAAGCCCGGCCATGACAGCTCCGAGTTTCAAATCGGATCCCAGCTGAATACATCGCCGGAACGCTCGAGCGGCGTGAACGAAGGGCCGAAGGCGCCTTTGAGTTGCTCAGCGAGCTTTTCCGGCGTCCAGCCGTCGGAGCGGTGGATGACGCGGATCGGGCGCGGCTGGTTGAACAGAAAGATTTCGTTGTTGCGCACCGCGAAGATCTGCCCGGAAATGCCGTCCGCCTTGTCGGAGCCGAGATAGACCGCGAGCGGCGCGATTTTTTCCGGCGTCATCTGCGCCAGCCGCTCGACACGCTGCTTCTCCGCTTCGGTTTGCGCCGGGATCGATTCGATCATGCGGGTGAAGGCAAAGGGCGCGATGCAGTTCGAGCGCACGCCGAAGCGTTGCATATCGAGCGCGATGCCGCGCGACAGGCCCATGATGCCGAGCTTGGCGGCCATGTAATTGGCCTGGCCGAAATTGCCGACTAGGCCGGAGGTCGAAGTCATGTGCACGTAGGAGCCCGTGCCCTGCTCGCGGAAATGGCCGGCGACCGCGCGGCTCATATTGAACGAGCCGTGCAAGTGCACCGCGATCACGTCCGACCAGTCGGAATGGCTCATTTTGTGGAAGATGACGTCGCGCAGGATGCCGGCATTGTTGACGAGAATGTCGACGCGGCCGAAGGCGTCGAGCGCCGCCTTGACGATAGCTTCCGCGTTCTTCGGCTCGGTGATGGAGAGCGTGAAGGCGATCGCCTCGCCGCCGGATTTCTTGATGGCCGCGACCGTCTCCTGCGCCGGACCGGTATCGGTGCCTGACCCGGTGAGGCTGGCGCCGATGTCGCACACCACCACGCGCGCACCTTCGCGTGCCATCAGCTCGGCGATGGCGCGCCCGATGCCACGCCCGCCCCCGGTGACGATGGCGACTTTTCCCGCAACAATCCCAGCCATTTCCTGTTCTTTCCTCCCCGCTACGGCGCGTCCGCGCTGGCGCGAAGACGCCGCAAATTCTTAACCACGATCCGCCAGCATGTTGCAAGCGCCGGGGACGCTGCCTGGAAGAATGCGTCAACCACCCTGGTTAGGCAGACCGTAACCGTCCCGCTCGAATTACATGCGGCATCGATTTCGTAAGTCTTCAGCAAGCATCGTCGTGTCGCGCACTCGGTGCGCGCGCGGTGACCACTCCCGCACACGCAAATCGTGAGTAAACGCGTGGTGTTTTTTTCGGTCGCCGCGTTGCGATCAACATCAATGAAATTGTCACCGATGATCGGCGCGGTGCAGCGAGAGTGATCGCTGAAGATCTTAACCGTTTGTTGGCCGCACCCATTTACCCGACTTTATTAAGATACCTTTCTAATCGGCAACAACAAAAAACATGGGTCTGTGGGAGGCCTCATGAGTGGTGTGTTGTCGATGCGCGCCAAGCGTCGGCTTGGCGACGAGTCCACGCGTAAATGCAATGCCGGGATCACGCTTGCCGGTGGACTACTCTTTATCGCGCTGATTTTATGTAGTGGGATCGGCGATGCCCGCGCCCATTCGAACGCGTCGGCAATTTCTCTCAGGCCCGATTGTTCTCCGGCACATTTCACCAGTGTGCTCGCGGTCGCGCATTGTTCGCCGGCACAAAAATTCGCGAGCCGTTTGGACGATCCGCCTGCGCTGCCGATCTTGAACGTTTGCGCCCAGTCGCGAACGCTTCGCGACGTCACCGGCAGCGTTCCAGATCTGCGCCTAGACGTCTTGCCGCCGAAGCCCATCCTTCTCACGACGCTAATGTCGCTGCCTTCGCTGGCGCCGTCGACGACCGTCCCGGCGCAGATCGTCGATAACGACGGCCTGGCGCCCACGATGATCGTCGGTATCGCGTCGATGTACGATCCCATCGGTTTGGACAAAGAAGTTTCTGCCAACCTGGAAACCGCGTCCGGCGAACTGTACGACGAAACGGCCTGGACCGCGGCAATCCGTATTGATCTGCGGACGCGTTTTGAAGGCGTGCGTTTCGGCACCAACTACAAACCAGTTTTTGCGCTGGTTGAAACCGCCAACAAGCGCGCCATTGTCAAAGTCAACGACGTCGGACCGTTGGCGCCTGGCCGCGTCATCGATCTGAACCTGCGGTCGATGCAGTATTTCGATCCGACCCTCGAGCTTGGACTGCTCCACGACGTCCGCGTGACGCTGCTGCCCGGGACCTATTGGACGACCGGGCCTGTCGACGGCAACGACGAGACGATACTTGTCGGCAGTTTGGGGCCGTAGCGGCGCTATCGGCCCCACACCTCCTTGGCCAGCTCTACCACCATGCGCAACTTGGCCCATTGCTCGTCCTCGGCCAGCACGTTGCCTTCCTCGGTCGAGGCGAATCCGCATTGCGGCGACAGGCAGAGCTGATCGAGCGAAATATATTTGGCGGCTTCCTCAATGCGGCGCTTGATGGCGTCCTTGCTCTCCAGCCGCCCGGTCTTGGTGGTAACGAGGCCGAGCACCACCTGGCGGTCCTTCGGCACCCGCTTGAGCGGCTCGAAGCCGCCGGCGCGGTCACTGTCGTACTCCATGAAATAGCCGTGCACCTTGATGCGGTTGAACAGGATCTCCTGCTCGGCCTCGTAGCCGCCGGTGCCCATGAAAGTGGACTTATAGTTGCCGCGGCAAAGATGCATGGTGATGCGCATGTCGGACGGGATATCCGACATGGCGGTGTTGATGAGATCGCCGTAAAGCGCGCCGAGCTTTTCGGGATCGTCGCCGCGCTCTTTCATCTTCGCCCGGTAATTCGGATCGCACAGCATGGCGATGAATACCTCGTCGAGCTGGAGATAGCGGCAGCCGGCGTCGGCGAAGGTGCGCACGGCTTTTTTGTAGGCTTGGCTGAGATCGTCGAACATGCGATCGAGCATGGGATAGACCGTGCGGTCGATCGGCGGCAGCACCGGCCGGCCATAGAGCGCCGACGGTGCCGGGATGGTGATCTTGGGCGTACGCTTGGTATGGGCGGTGACGAATTTGAAATGCTCGATCATCGGATGGCCGGAGAAGCCGATTTTGCCGGTGATCTTGACACCCTCGTTGCGCGTGTTCACGCCGGCGAAGGCGACGCCGGCATCCATCACGTGCTTGTCGATGCCGTCGAGGCCCCAGAGAAAATCGAGATGCCACCAGGAGCGGCGGAACTCGCCGTCGGTGATGCTCTGCAGGCCGACTTCTTCCTGTTTCTTGATGACGCGCTCGATCTCGCGGTCCTCGACCGCTTTCAGCGCGGCGGCGTCGATCTCGCCGAGGCTGCGTTTTTTGCGCGCGTCTTTCAACGCCGCCGGGCGCAGCAGGCTGCCAACGTGATCGGCGCGGAAGGGCGGTGTTGCGCGTTGGGTCATGAGCACGATCTTGCATTTGTCATGGCCGGGCTTGTCCCGGCCATCCCGCTTAGGAACGCAGTGCCTTCTTAAGCGGGATCACCGGGTTACGGCGCTTCGCGCCGACCCGGTGACGACAGTCAATTCTTTCCCCAAACCTCCTCCGCCAGCTCCACGATCATGCGCAGCTTGGCCCATTGCTCGTCCTCGGCCAGCACGTTGCCTTCCTCGGTCGAGGCGAAGCCGCATTGCGGCGAAAGACAAAGTTGCTCGAGCGCAACGTATTTGGTCGCCTCGTCGATGCGGCGCTTGATGTCGTCCTTGCTCTCCAGCCGCCCGCTCTTGGAGGTGACGAGGCCGAGCACGACCTGCTTGTTGCCCTTGGGCAGGAAGCGCAGCGGCTCGAAGCCGCCGGCGCGGTCGCTGTCGTATTCGAGGAAATAGCCGTCGATATTGGTGTGGCCGAGCTGTTGTTCGGCGACGACTTCGTAGCCGCCTTGCGCGATCCAGGTGGAGCGGAAATTGCCGCGGCAGGAATGCGTGGTGATCGCGAGATCGGCCGGCTTGCCTTCCAGCGCCGCATTGGTGGTGCGGGCATAGATTTCCGGTAGCTTGTCGGGATCGTCGCCGCGCTTTTTCGATTCCTCGCGCTCGTGCGGATCGCACAGCATGGCCCAGGCGGTGTCGTCAAACTGCAGATAACGGCAGCCGGCGTCGTAGAAGGCACGCATCGCCTTGTTCCAAGCGGCGCCGATGTCGGCGAAAAACTGATCGAGGTCGGGATAGACCTCCTTGCTCACCATCTCGCGGCCCTGGCGGAAGTGGAAGGTCGAGGGCGCCGGGATGCACATTTTCGGCGTGGTGCGGCAATGCGCCTTGAGGAACTTGAAATGCTCGACCTGCGGGTGGCCGACGAAATCGACCTTGTCGTCGATGCGGATGGCCTCGTGCTTGGTCTCGACTCCGTGGAATTGGATGCCGGTGGAGGTCTCGATCGGCGTGACGCCCTTGAGGCCCTTGAAGAAATCGAAATGCCACCAGGAGCGGCGGAACTCGCCGTCGGTGGCGAGCTTCAGTCCGACCTCTTCCTGCTTCTTGACGATCCTTTCGATCTCGCGGTCCTCGACCGCTTTGAGAGCCGCGGCGTCGATGTCGCCTTTGGCGCGCTTGGCACGCGCCTCCTTCAGCGGCGCGGTGCGCAGCAGACTGCCGACGTGGTCGGCGCGGAAGGGCGGCGATGTGCGTTGGGCCATGGTATCTCACTCCCTACCTAATTCGTTCGTCCCCGCGAAAGCGGGGACCCAGATCTTTTTCTGGATTCCCGCCCGCCCGGGAGTGAGCGGTTTTATTATTTGCCCCACACCTCTTCAGCCAATTCCACCACCATGCGCAGCTTGGCCCATTGCTCGTCCTCGGCCAGCACGTTGCCTTCCTCGGTGGAGGCGAAGCCGCATTGCGGCGACAGGCAGCACTGCTCGAGGTCGACGTATTTGGTTGCCTCCTCGATGCGCCGTTTGACGTCGTCCTTTTGCTCCAGCCGCCCCGACTTCGAGGTGATCAGCCCGAGCACCACGATCTTGTTCCCCTTGGGCATAAAGCGAAGCGGCTCGAAGCCGCCGGCGCGGTCGGTGTCGTATTCCAGGAAGTAGCCGTCATAATTCAATTTCACAAACAAGGTCTCGGCGACCGGCTCATAGCCGCCCGACGAAATCCAGGTCGAGCGGAAATTGCCGCGGCAGATGTGCGACGTGATGGTCATGTCGGCTGGCTTGGCTTCCAACGCCTTATTGGTGCAGGCCGCGTAGGTGTCCTGCAGATGATCGACGTCGATGCCGCGCTCGCGCGCCTTTTTCAATTCATCCTGCGAGCACAGGTAGGCCCAGGCGATGTCATCGAGCTGCAAATAGCGGCAGCCGGCGTCATAGAATGCCTTAATCGCCTTCTGATAGGTCGTCGCCAGGTCGTCGAATATAGCATCGCGATTGGGATAGGCGTCCTTGCTCACCGCGTTGGGCTCGAGCCGGAAATGCACCATGGCCGGGGACGGGATAGTCATCTTCGGCATCACCTTGGTGTGCGCCTTCAGGAACTTGAAATGCTCGATCATCGGATGGGTCGAGAAATCGATCTTGCCGAAGATCTTGAGGATGAGCGGCCGCGTCTGCACGCCCTGGAACTGGATGCCGTGGTCGCTTTGGACGACATCAATGCCGTCGAGCATGCCCAAGAAATCGAAATGCCACCACGAGCGGCGGAATTCGCCGTCGGTGGCGAGCTTGAGGCCCACGTCCTCCTGCTTCTTGATGATCTTGATGATTTCGGCATCCTCGACCGCTTTCAGTTGCTCGGCCGTGATCTCGCCCTTTTCGCGCTTGATGCGCGCCTCCTTGACCGGCGCGGTGCGCAGAATGCTGCCGACGTGGTCGGCGCGGAATGGCGGCTTGGTTCTTTGCGTCATGGTTTCCTCCGCGAAGTGCCCCGGCGCTTTGGCCGCGCCCAGGTCTGTTTATTGAGCCATAGCACGGCCGGCGCCGTGCCGTCCCGCCGACGCTTCGCACGCGTAGCGCGCGGTTTCAACCGTGCCGCCGAACGAAAAATAATGCGGCGCGATATCGCCCAGACCGCTCGCCGCGCCGAGCGTTGCGATGATGCGGCCGGGCCCGACATTGCCCACGACCTGGCCGATCAGCGCCCCGCCGGCGCCCGCCATCAGCCCGCGCAGCGAGGCGGCAACGCCGCAGCGCTTGGCGTAGCGCAAGAGCGCCGGCATGCTGGTCGGTCCCGCCATACCGACCTTCACCGGCCGTGTGATGCCGCAGGCGCGCAATTGCGTGAGCCAGGCCAGGATGCGCTCGGGCGAAAACGAGAATTGGCTGACGATGTGCACGCGCAGATCCTGCGCCGCGGCGGCGGCGAGCTTCTGGTCGAGCGCGGCTTCCAGCCGCTCAGCACCAATACGCGGATGCCCTTCCGGATAGGCGCCGATGCCGATCTCCTCGATGCCGGCTTCGCGCAAGGCTCCCTTCTGGATCACCGCCAAGGCGTCGGGAAATGGCCCAAGCGTGTCGACGTCGCCGCCGATCACCAGCAGGCGCTTCACGTCGGCCTCACCGCGTAGGCGGCCAAGCAAATCCTGCAGGTCGGACGCGGTGCGCAAGCGCCGCGCGGCAATGTGGACGACCGGCTCGAGACCTGCCCGGCGCAGCGACGCTGCCGCGATGATCAATTCGTGCGGACCGATCGTTGGCACGGCGGAAAAATAAACCGGCGTCGCAGGCGGCAAAATCTCGGCAAGCGCGGCAATTTCGGCCGCGTTCGGCCGGGTGGCTTCGATGGAGAAATTCCGTGCGAAGCCCGCGGAGTCGTGCTTAGGCGCGGCTGCGGCTAACATGTCTCACTCGCGCCGGCGCGAGATCACGAAGGATTCATCGTAGAACCACAAGCCGCCGTTCTTTTGCAGCACATCGCGCGTCGCCTCGATATAGCGGCGGTCGCTGTGCACGTCCGACAGGCGATCGTCCTCGATCTGCGCCACATAGATCGCCGCGTTCCAGGCGGCGAGCAGCGTGGAGGTGCCGATCGAGGAGGAGATTTCCGACGGCAGCGTGTGCATGTCGTAGCGGAACAGCGAGCGCTGGTCGGAATAGGCATTGAAATTGAGATCGCGGCCGGCGGCGCCCAGTTCGTGCTTGACCTGCTTGAGCAGGTCGTGGCGGCTGTGCGCGAACGGATGGTCGTTGGGCCAGACCTTGTGGATGATCTGCATGCCGGGATCGTGCCCGTAGGAATGGATGGCGATCATGCGACCGCCCGGACCGAGTGCGCGGGCGAGCGGCGCCAAAACGCGCTTGGCCTTGAATTCGAGCGAGGCGCGCGCGCGATAGGGCTGCGAGGCGATCACCAAGTCGTAGTCGGCGACGGTGCCCCCGGGCTTAGGGATAATCTGGTCGAGCAGGAACTTATGATCGGCGCGGTAGATCACCAGGATCACCGGCCGTTCATAGACCGGGTTGCCGCTTTTGGGCGAAACGCCCGCTTTCCAGTTCTGCGCCAGGAACGGCTCGAGCGCGGTAATCTGCTCCTCGAAGCTGTGGGCGCTGTCGCCGTCCATCGACAGCTCTTTCCAGACCAGGCTGGTGGCAGCGGAAAGCGACTTCACCGCCAGCCACGGCGCCTCAGCGTAAGCGAGATTGGTGAGCACAAGCACGCTCGAGGGATGCTCGACGAAACGGTCCGCCATCTTCTGCAGCGTGAGGCGGACGTCCTCCAGGCTGATCTCCTTGCCGACGATGTAAAACGGCATGGTGGGAAAACGGTCGTGCATGGTACGCATCACGCGCGAGAGCACGGTGCCGTCGCCGACGCCGGCGTCGAATACGCGCACCGCCGGCGGGCGCGGATGGATATTGGCGAGCTCGAGCCCGACGCGATTGGCGACCTCCCACTTCTCCGAACAGGTGTTCACGAACAATAGGTATTTCTGCCGGTTGTCGAAGAAGCGGAAATTGCGGCTGGGGTCGTCGCTCGACTGGCCGGAGGCGACCGGCGGTGCCGCCGGGTTCACCACCGGCAGGCCGGCGGCGGGTGCGTCGAACAGCGCGCGGCGGCGCGGCGGCTGGCCGTCGGCGCCGCGCGCCATGAAGGCGCGGAT
>Ga0307442_1001619_pt1 | contig 11123 bp, 14 predicted proteins | sample SalMarWE160430MG_FD_202143 | JGI IMG/M metagenome (GOLD analysis project Ga0307442, IMG submission 202143) | Salt marsh sediment microbial communities from the Plum Island Ecosystem LTER, Massachusetts, United States - WE1604-30 | ecosystem: Environmental > Aquatic > Marine > Intertidal zone >... | reverse complement strand
GCCTGATTCCCAAACCCATCGAAATAGCTCACTATTCCTCCGATTTTGCTCTGTCGGCTCGGCCAAATCTGAAGCAAATCTGAGCGCCAAATCTGCGAACTTATTCTTGCGTGAGCCCTAAGAGTGCGTTATGAGTAGACAAACTACAATAGCCTACCACCTAACAGTGAAGGAGACAGGCCGTGACCTACTGGAACTTCCGTGAACAGTTGAGCCGCCAAGACAAACTGAGACGGTCGGTCTATGAAAGCCTCAGGGACGAACTGGACCAATATCTTATAGACTACGGGTTGGTGGATTCTTATCACCACTTTGTGGACCAACATCTCCCCTATCCTTTCGTGGAAAAAAGGGAGCTGAAGCCAAGGGCACGCATTCCTGATGTGGAGTACGAATGTCACAACCGATTCCTTGTGATCTTTCTTGAAGATGTGATTCCCGGTGCCTATAAGAAGTACATACGATTCTTTGATGACAATAAGACGACCAAAGAGAACTTGATGCGTTCTGGAACCGTCCGGTTTTCGAAGAAATACTCCAGAAACACGAAGCTCTTTGAATCTTCCAGGTTCTCAGATTTTCTCAAGGGCTTGCTCCCGGTTGACTATGCCCTTCTCATCCAACGGGACCCCACGATCAAGGCAAGAAATAGATACAGCCTGTCTCATTTCCGTGTGCGCATTGACTGGCCCATTGCCGATGCCGCAGAGGACATGGCCCGCGATTTGAGATATATATCCAAGGAGCTATATGAGAAGGGAGAAGTTTACGCAGAGGAGATTCAAAAAAAGTTTTTTGAGTATTATGGCTTGCCCGCGGCATCAGGCGGACGCCGTACCGCCTCCGTAGTTGGGGCGCAGTTTCTAAGACGCGTCCCATGCATATCAACCATATATGTAGCAAGTTGCGAGTCAAGGGGCCTGTACCGTATCTCGGAAAGGGGCGTTTCAAAATACATACTCATGAAACTGACGGACAACGACATACAAAACATTGCCCAGATGCACAACCTGCAAGCCAGGACGGTGAAGAAAAACTATGTCGTCGCGGAAGAAGAAGGCGAAGGCATTGTGGTCTTTCAGACGACTTACGAACGGACCAGCCACGCCAGATTCCCGGAGGATGGCAAGCTAAGAGAATTGAACTCTGAATATTTCTGGATGACCGTCGTCAATCAGAGCATTTTACCCAAGGCAGGCGTATGGGACAAGACCCCTCTTCCGTACAGTATCATTTACACCTAGCTTTTGCCCATGCTGGGTTTGCAGACGGACACTATGCCACAATCTGCCTGAAATAATCGATGGTCTTTTCCAACCCCTCCGTCAGATGGACCTGCGGTTCCCAGTTGAGTTTTTGCTTTGCCAAAGCAATGTCTGGCTGTCGTTGAACAGGATCATCTTCTGGAAGCGGCTTGTATACGATCTCTGACTGAGACCCGGTGACCTTGAGCACAAGCTCGGCAAGACTCTTGATGGAAAACTCATGTGGGTTGCCAAGGTTGACCGGGCCGACAAAATCTTCACGCTGCATCATCTTCATGCACCCGTCAATCATATCTGAAACATAACAAAAGGAGCGGGTCTGGCTGCCATCGCCATAGATCGTAATCGGATCGTTTCTGAGGGCTTGGACGATGAAATTGCTCACCACCCTCCCGTCTGAAACCGCCATTCTCGGACCGTATGTGTTGAAAATACGCACTATCCTGACATCCACTTGATTTTGGCGATAATAGTCCATCATCAGCGTCTCAGCCACCCGCTTCCCCTCGTCATAACAACTCCGCAGTCCGATGGGATTGACGTACCCCCAGTAACTCTCCGTCTGGGGATGTTGTTGAGGGTTCCCGTAAACTTCCGAGGTCGAAGCCTGCAGAATACGGGCCTTCACCCGCTTGGCAAGGCCTAACATGTTGATCGCTCCCATGACACTGGTCTTGACCGTCTTCACGGGATTGTACTGATAATGGACAGGGGAGGCCGGACACGCCAAATTATAAATCTGATCAACCTCCAGGAACATGGGCTGTACAAGGTCGTGACGGATTACCTCAAAATTCTTGTGATCCATCAGGTGCAAGATATTTCTCTTTGATCCGGTAAAAAAATTGTCCAGACAGAGCACCTCCGCCCCCTGTGCAACCAATCTGTCACACAGGTGGCTGCCAAGAAATCCTGCTCCTCCGGTGACAAGCACTCTCAGCGCCCCCATAAACTCCTCCTATCTCGTTGTTTTGGCAACCCAGGCCGTTGTTTACCCGTGGCTGCGAATATGCTCTACAATCTTATCTATGGCTCCTGCACCCGCACTGATCCAATAGACCCATCTCTTTTTTCTAAAGACACGGTGGACCTGCCCCATGCCATCAAATGCTATGACCCGGAGGCCCTGGACGTCCAATTCACGATAATGCCTGAAGGGCGACCTTGCACTATGTTTCATCTTATGAATCATGACTTCAATCTGCTTCCCGGCAAGTTCCTCAGAGGAAGCTTCAGATACCCACAGGGTCGCTTTGTCGCCGCTATTGCCTTGATAATAGGCTATAAAGCCCCTCACCATATCGATAGGCATCCCGTGAAGTTGGTTGATGGCTTCTACGGCTCGGTCTCCAGTGATCACCTTCACGAGTTCCAGATCCTGGACATGAGCACCAAAAGGCAAAGAAGGTTCAGATGAATGGCACGCCGCCAAGAAAAAGCAGGCAATAATCCAAACCCGACAGGCTTTTCCAAGAAAACTCATCATGGATGGTCTCGTGAGAGATTTGTTCACAGGCACAGGGAAAAGCTACAATTGAAAGGAGGGGATGTCAAGCCAAGGCCCTCTTATGCAAATAACAGACCGATACGCTTCCGATCTGACATAGACCAGGTCTGCGCCAGGGGTTTGCCATCCTGTCCAGAAGCGTATCCATCCTTGCTGATAATCTTCTTAACCCTTCCATCTTCGTACAATCGATAGACCCACGTTTCATCAGCGAACTCAACCCGCATAATATCCGCAGGCAACACATAACTGACAATCGGCTCGAAATCGCTGAGGTCCGCTGACGCGGGCCAAAAGATCAAACACAAAATGAGAGCTGACGCAAAACAGAATCTCACTGCCCTACTCCCTAAATGATTCCCCCATTGGCTCTATTTCAACCCCGTCTCCCTTCATCGCCTGCAACAAGAAAGAGCAACTCTGGTGCCAAGCCCGCCTTTTGTGATTTATTTCGTGTGTCTTCAAAAGGTTATATTCTGTTACGTGGCTTGAAAGCCGAGAGAGATGAGAAATAAGAGTGCTATATTGAGGAAATGGAGGTGATATATTTTGGAAAAAGGTTTCTCTTTTCAGCTGACTAAGGGGAAAGAATCGTTACGCTGGGGTGTCGTTCATGGGTAGTTTGAGTTTAAAGATGAAAGGTGGCTCTTCGGTCCAGTCCGCTTCTCTGATCCAGACCATCTCTCCGATCTGCTCCGGTTCTCCTTTCCACAGTGTTTCGCCTTTCGGGAATGTGGCTACTGTATGAGAATTGCCGGCGATCAATTCCAGAACGCCTGCCTCCGTTGTCTCGCGGTCTTGACGCCATGTTTTCCCCTCCCGAATAGACTTTGCTCTTCAACCCATGCCACAAGCAGGGGTGAGCCTGTTCAAGTTCTTCAAGATCTATATGAAAACATCATGCCAAGTTGATCTGTTCTCATATTTTCCTTTATTTTTATAGAGTTAAACCAAATCTGAGGAGAGACAAGACGGAGAACATTGGGTAAATGAGGTCCTACTCTGTGAAAACAAGTGCCACTTGTATGCAATACAAGCAACTTCCCCAGGGGCAAGCTATTGTCGTGTCCCAGGAATACTTTGCATTATTCGGACGCAGTCCAAAGCCTGTTTGCGAGCGACATTGAGCATTTTGGGAGGCCAGACGGGTGGACAGGATAGAGAGATCAAGCATCGGTGCCATATGCCCTCTTAACATCCTGCACGTAGAGGGAGTAGTCGCGCAGGGGGATAAAGGATGCCGTATTTCGATTGTTCAGGACAAAGAACAGAAAACTGGATGTCGTGGCCAGAATCAGCACAAAGAGTAAGACGAGGAGACCACCGCTGTATGTAGCCCAACCCGGGATGGCGAGGTTGGTAAAAAAACGTATGGCCACAACCGCAAAGAGGATCCCGACCAGCAAAATGCTGAAGCCGCCCGCAGCAACAAGCGTGCGCGTTCCCACGACCTCCCCAAACACGGATATGGCGCTCAATCCGTGTATAACAAGGGATACAAAGTTCATCGTTGATTCCCCGGAAAGACGTGCCCCCCGAGACGTTGCCACCGTGCGAAGCGGCAGGCGGAGCTTGAAGACCGCGGCTGCATAATGATTCCATAACTCGGGAGATACCACCAGTGCAGAGAGGCCCTGGAACGGAATCACGCTGAAGTTGCCGACCCGAATTCCAAACCCTGTCAGCGCTCTGTGTAAGATCCGATAACACCAGTAACAGAACTTGAACAGAGGGGTTTCCAACCTCTTTGTTCTCTCGGCAAAAATGAAACGCTCCCCACCAGTGCCGGAAAACTCCGTGATCAGTCGGGGGACATCTTCCGGACGATCTTGCCCGTCGGCATCCATCACCAGAACAGCGTCGCACGGCACCTTCTCAAAGATATACGTCAAGCCTATGGCGATCGCCCTCTGATGGCCCAGATTCCTTCTCAGTCTCAGTACGTCAATGGCATCCACCTGATGAAGCCGTTTCTTGACCAGGTTGGCAGGCGTGGGATTGGGCGACCCATCGTCGACCAGAAGGACGACGGGACGAACGTGACAGCCGGCCAGTGCAGAGTCGATCTGCTCTATCACCAGGCCGGCCGCATCCCAATCATTATAGACAGGCATCAGTATGACAAGAGCAAGTGAAGCGAGCTCCTGTTCGTCAGCCACCATATTTTGCTCCTTTCACGGCCCAGCCATGACCGGCCGGATTGCAAAAGCCCATGGAGAGCGATTAGCCCCCATTGAGACAAGAACTCAAGGTGAACCTATTCTCACCTGAGCCTGGTTTTTGGTGCCGTGAACATATGAGAAACACAATGGTGTGTCAAGGCGAGGTGCCATCCCGGGCACGGCAACGTCAAAGGTACGTCCACGGGAAATTAGAGCGTCAGAGCAAGTTCAGCAAGTCCGGTAACATCATCGCCTGGGCACGCCGCGCAGGGCTTGAAACCGTAGTTTTGAGGGCCTCTTGCCCATGAGGCTGTGGAGAATATATGATTTACATGTGTGTTTTTAGCCCTTATGTATTATTTATAGCCCATGTTGACGTTGATGGTTTCGCAAAACCCTTTTTGCGAGTCTATAATGTCGTGTCCATTGTAAACCCTATGGTTGCATAAACAACATGGAAAATGGTCAAAAGAGCAACAATAGCCTTTCTTTGCGGTCTTTTTGAGTATTCTTGTGCAATTGACTGCGAATGATATCCAGAAAACCAGCCATGTTGCTCAGCCTTCGGGAAAATGCCCCGGAAGATTTTGAACGAGGTGAGAAGGCGTGCGTTTGTCGATTTTTCTTTTCATACAGATGTCAGCTTTGGCCTTTACGGTAGACGCGGGACAGGCGCCGACTGGCAAGGGCAAGATTCCGTTTCAAGTCGGCGAAAAACTGAGCTATGTCCTCAAGTGGAGTGTCATTCCTGTCGGAGAAGCTCACCTCCAGGTTTCAGACGGCGCAGCGGCATTAGGATCACCCGCCTACCTTTTCCAAGTCTCGGTCAGATCATACCCCATGATTGACCTTGTTTATAAGGTACGTGATCACATTGAATCTTACACGGACCGATCTATGACCCATTCGCTCCTCTACAGGAAGAAACAACGTGAGGGCAGGCACAAGAGAGATGTCAGGGTTGCATTCGATTGGGATCAATCCAAGGCTCACTATTACAGGAAGGGGAAGCACAAAAAGACCGTCACCCTCTTGCCAGGCACCTTCGATCCCCTGGGTGTGTTTTATGTCTTCCGCTTGAATCCTTTGGTAGACAAGCTTGAGGTAGAGGTGCCTGTAACCGATGGCAAGAAATGCGTCGTCGGTAGGGCTACTGTGATTAAGCCCGAGATAGTGACAGTGGAGGCTGGAACGTTCGATGCTTTTTTGATTGAACCAGATCTGCGGCACATTGGTGGAATCTTCAAGAAAAGCGAAGGTGCCAAGCTCCAACTCTGGGTGACGGCAGACGATCGTCGCATCGTTGTCAAGGCGAAAAGCAAAGTTGCTGTCGGCCATTTTACGGCAGAGCTGATCGCCATTGAGGGCGTTGTCCCATGAAAAAACTTGTGCAATCATGTACAAACTAAAAAAACCTCCACTGATTTTCTCTATATCTCTTGGTGTCTAACAAAGTAAATAACGATTTCTCAGACGAACGGCGATTGGTCTCCGGCCTGAAGAAAAGGCAGGAGGGGGCATTTCGTGTGCTGATCCAGCAATATCAGGACAAACTTTTCAGTATCGCCTATGGTATTACCTTAGACAGAGAAGAAAGCCTGGACATCGTCCAGGAAGTCTTTTTGAAGGTATTCCAAAAGATTCATACCTTCAGAGAAGAATCAAGGCTTTCTACGTGGCTCCATCGTATCACGGTTAATCTGTGTCTAAACTGGCAGAGGAGATGGAAGCGAAGGTTCAGGTGGCATCATCAACCCCTCCAACGAGAAGGAGCGACTGATCGCCCGGAGTTGGCAACGAATGATGACTACGCAGAAGCCCTGTCCGAGAGAAAGGAATTTGAAAAGGTATTGTGGGAAGGGCTAAAGGCGTTGTCAGAGGAAGCAAGGGCCGTGTTTGTACTCAAGGAAGTGGAAGGTCTTTCGTACGATGAAATCGCCAAGACCTTGAAGATAAAGAAGGGGACCGTGAGTTCCCGGCTTTTTTATGCGCGAAAGACTTTAAGAGGGTTCTTGAGACCCTATCTGGAAGAGGGGGAAAAATCGTGAAACAACGCCATGGAGACACCGCTTGTTGTGGTTCTTGCCCTTGCAGGGGGTCGTGCCCTTACCCTCGGCCTCAGTGCCCCTAAAAACCCTTTTACAGCGGAACGCTCCTCTGTTATGAGTATGAAACCGCTGAGTCTACCCTGATATGGCGCTGGTTCAATGAACCTTTGGCCCGGGTTATGAAGATGCAGGAATTCAAGAAATTTAATCTTTTGTTTTTGTTGATTGTTCTGTTGGGGTTGGTGACCGGTCCCGCCCGGGCTGACCGTCCTGTCCATGTCGTTGTTGAAACCGTCCTGGCCTCTCAGGGCTCCCAATATCTTGACCCCCGCCTGTCCAGCCTGATAGAGGAACTGCGATCCCTCTTCCGGTATTCCTCGTATCGACTTCTTGGCCGGGACCGTCTGGCCCTGGGCATGGGAAAGACCGGCATGGTTTCACTTCCTGGAAGCAGAGTTTTGAAGATGACGCCTCTAACGGTGACAGGAGACAGGGTAGAGCTTCAACTCGTGATATCAAGAAAGAAGAAGCAAATTTTTCAGACCATGATCCAGCTCCTCAACCACGGCAATATTATCGTGGGAGGACCCAAATACAAGGACGGTTACCTGCTTTTCAATATTTCCACTTCCTTTTGAGCCTTTCCCCCCTAACGCTTTTTATCATCTTCAGCCCGGCTCCGCGTCTCTTCATCACCCCCCTAATAAACCGATTGAGTTTTTTCAAATCATTGGTGTCTAACACGGTAAAAGATCAGCTCATAAGGATGATGGTTTCGTAAGAAGTCGATTTTACGAGTCCATCAAGGATGAAGGCTCATGAAGATGGACCAAACGACATGCGATCCCACTTTGTTAAACCGCTTTTTCGATGAGGAACTCGGGCCGGATGAATATGCCCCGATAATCCACCATCTGAAATCTTGCCCTTCTTGTCAAAAGGCATTCCGATATAATCAATCTGTCTCCAGCCTTCTCAAGGCCGGCGTGGACGGAGCGCTTGCTCACGTCAGCCTTAAAGAATTAGAGGAAGGGGCCATGGCTCTGATTCACAGAAAGGGGGCCCCCTGGTGGATGAGACTTGGAAACCTGTTCGTGTCCAGGAAATTTTATGTCTCTGCCACGGCCATGGCAACAGGGCTCGTCCTCTTTTTTGCTCTTGTGAGAGGCCCTGCCCCTGTACCTGGCCCCAGTGCCATCATTAACTCTTTTGAGGGGGATGTTGCTTCTGTCATGATTTTAGAAACACAGCGGTCGCATCAGACCGTTCTCTGGTTTAGTGAAAATGCAAATGCCGTGGGTGATGACGGTAGCTCTGAACAAAACCAAACGGCTCTTTGAACCGCAAAAGCGAGCGCCTTCCCCGCTGCTTGCGGCGGGGTTAGCGAGCGAATCTGGAAATGATACCATCCTTACGGTGAAGATTCCCCGTGGCTTGCCGCGGGGAGGGTTCAATTTTTTGCAAGCAACGGTGTCCATTGTCTTGAGACACAAGAATGAAGGGGGGTAGAAAAATGAAAAACAAAAAACTTTCTATGATCATGGTCATGACGATCCTGTGTATTTTTTTTATAGTCACCTCTGCTTGGGCAGGCCCCAAGCAGCGTTATAGATGGGAAGGAGTCGCTATAGGAATGGGAACTGCTATTCTGGCAAATGCGCTTTTTAATGCGTCTTATTATTCTCCGTCTCGTCCTGCACCTGTTTACTACAGCGCGCCACCCGTCTATTACAGTCCCCCGCCGGCCTACTATGGTCCACCGCCTGTCTGCTATAGTCCGCCGGTTGTCTATTACAGTCCAGCGCCCGCTTATTACAGTCCACCGCGCTTACGTGCCTATGGACAATGCAGCCCCTATTATCGAGGCCGCTATCGGCCTTGGTAGCTGAGAGAAGTTGAATAAACGGACGAAGGCGAAATGACTTCCGGAAAGGAGGTGAAAACGGCTTATGAAGAAACGATCACTGCTGGTATTAACGGCTGTAGCCTTGGGCGTGGCATTTCTGGTTGCAGGAGTTTACGCGACCCAACCGGTGCCAGAGACCATCACGATGGACTCAAAGGTCTTTTTGAAGCACAAGAAGGCCCTGGTCACCTTCAGCCACAAGAAACACCATGTGGACTACAAGATTGCCTGCACCGAGTGTCACCACGTGTACAAAGACTGCAAGAACGTTTGGAAAGAGGGCGATGACGTCCAAAAGTGTGATACCTGCCACACCGAGGCTGAGGCACCCAAAGGCGAACAACTGGCCAAGAAGGAATTGGTCAAGAGATATTATTACTCAGCTATTCATGAAAATTGTAAAAGCTGCCACAAGGCTCTGAAGAAGGCGGGAAAGCCTGCCGGCCCCACGGCGTGCCAGGGCTGCCATCCCAAGAAAAAGTAGCGGTCAAGAGGAAAAACATGCATCCGGCAACCCCGGCGTTGCAAAAGTCGAGGATGCTGCAGATCCAAGGCGTTGAGGGTGAAGCTGTAGTCATTTACTGCGAACTCTCAACAACGTAGGAAATGCGGTATCATCGGCTTTCCCCAAGGGGAAACAACATGGCAGTTTTTGGCCTTTTTGTGGACCTCAGCGTCCGCGCATTGATAAACAAGCCATTGTATCGATACAACCTACTGTTATTGTGAACTTTGTGTCGGTTGCTATGGTGTTTATGCAACGTCGGGGTAAGTGTCTTTCTCACATCTTATCCTGTTTCTTCGAAACCACAGTGGCCTCATGAGATCGAGTCATGGCCCTCGGCGGCGAACCCGCGCCTGTCCTACCAAGAGGTCTCTCGACGAGGTGCCCCCACACATCCGGCTTGACGCACCGTGTCGTGATATTATAGAGTGTGCTCCAGCTCCAAGGATGACATGAGGTCTGTCCCTTTGGGGCACGTGACAGGCAGGTGTCAGCCGTACCAAATAACACGGCCAAAAAAACCGCTGAACAATAAGGAGGCAACCTGATGAAAAGACTCATTTCAATTGCTGCAAGTCTGGCCCTGGCGACATGCCTTTTTTCCTGTGCAGGACCGACACAACAACAAAGAGGAGCGAAAACAGGGGTCTTGATTGGCGCTGCGACCGGCGCAATTCTTGGACAAGTCATTGGCAGGGATACGGAGGCCACACTTATCGGCACAGGCATTGGTGCCGTGGTTGGTGGTCTTGCCGGTCATCAAATCGGCGCGTACATGGACAGACAGGAGCAGGCGCTGAGAGCGGCGATTGGTGCAAGCGAGGCTGCAAGTATTCAGAGGACACAGAATGTTCTTATGGCCACATTCAAGAGCGATCTGTTTTTTGACTTTGACTCTTCAACCCTGAAACCCGGGGCATATGCTGAGATTGGCCGCGTCGCTGACGTACTAAACAGTTACCCGCAAACGACCATCCGAGTTGAAGGGCACACGGACTCCACCGGTTCTGAGGCTTATAATCAGCAATTGTCCGAAAAACGCGCAGAGGCCGTCGAGCGCGCCCTGTCGCAGAGAGGGGTAGATCCGAGAAGGATGCAGACGGTTGGTTTCGGTGAATCGCAACCCATATCTTCTAGCAACGCCATGAATAGAAGGGTGAACATCGTCATTATTCCTATCTAGTCCAATGCAAGCGTATCAGAAAAAACAGAACAGGGAGGTCAAAAAGATGAAAACGCTTTGGATAGCCTTGGTAGCCTTGGTATTGATGATTTGTTTTTCCCCTCTGAATGCCTTCTGCGGCTGTGTAAAAGGAGACTGCATAGATGGACACGGGACCTTTGTTGATGCCAACGGCGAGAAATACGTGGGTCACTTTAAGGACGGCAAGAAGCTGGGAAAGGGCACTTTGACGTCCCCTGACGGGGCAAAATATGTCGGTGAGTTCAGGGACAACATGATGAACGGACAAGGGATTTTTCTCCGTCCCAACGGTGTCAAGTATGTGGGCCAATTCAAGAACAATAAGTTGTGCGGAAAAGGGACGTTAACCTCTCCTGACGGCAAGAAGTTGGTGGGTGAGTTTAAAGATGGTGAGTTTGTCGGAAGATAAGTGAGCGGTCTTTGACACAATCTGGTTTGAAGCCTCCCCGCGGGAAACCGCGGGGAATCTTCACCGTAAGGAAGCTTTTCATTTTCAGATTCGCTCGCTAACCCCGCAAGCAGCGGG
>Ga0307442_1001614_pt1 | contig 11142 bp, 10 predicted proteins | sample SalMarWE160430MG_FD_202143 | JGI IMG/M metagenome (GOLD analysis project Ga0307442, IMG submission 202143) | Salt marsh sediment microbial communities from the Plum Island Ecosystem LTER, Massachusetts, United States - WE1604-30 | ecosystem: Environmental > Aquatic > Marine > Intertidal zone >... | reverse complement strand
GGTGGGACTCGAACCCACAAGGACTAGGTCCGGCGGATTTTAAGTCCGCTGCGTCTGCCAATTCCGCCACCCCGGCGCCGAAATTATTGTAAGTGCTGGCAGTATAGGCGTCAAGCGGCTAATATTGCAATACTCCACAAAGTATGGCAATCTTAAATTATAAAAGCAGCTATGAAAAGGTCAATTCTAAGGTGGGAGCTAATCGGCATCGCCGTCATATCCGTAGTGGGCTCGGCGCTGCACTTCGCCTTCGCCTGGTCGGGGAACTGGCCACCCATGGGGGTCATTGCCGCCGTCAACGAGAGCGTCTGGGAACACCTCAAAATAGCCTTCTGGCCGGCCCTGTTTTACGCCCTGTTCGAATACCCCTTCTTTAAGGGCTTTGCCAAAAACTTGGTCATTGCCAAGGCAACCGGTATCTACGTCATGCCCATAGCCATCGTGGTGCTTTTCTACTCATATACGGCTATCATCGGCGGGGACATCCTGGTTGTCGATATCCTGATTTTCGTCGTGGCCGTGGCCCTGGGACAGCTGACCAGCTACAAGATGTTAACCATAGGACAACTGCCGCCGTGGCTGGATAAACTGGGAATAGCAATGGTAATCTTACTTGCGGTAGCTATGGGTATATTTACCTTCTACCCACCGCACCTGCCCATGTTCCGGGACTCCCTCAGCGGCACTTATGGAATCCTGCCATAAAACAGAGCTTTTACCGGACAATATTCAGGGCCGGTTCGGCAACTGCCAAGGGAGTAAAGTCATCCTGGTTTGCCCGCAGTAGCTTGGTCAGCTTTACCGGGCTGCTGGTCTTACTCATGGCTTCTTCTCTGGAAACAACGCCGCTCTTGACCAAATCGGCCAGCGCCTGGTCCAGGGTGCGCATTCCTTCCAGTCTGCCCATCTCCAGGCTGGATGCTATCTCATGTATTCCCTCTTCGCGGATAAGCCTTCTGATGACGTTATTGGCCAGCAGAACCTCAAAGGCGGCTACCCGCCCTCCCCCAATACGGGGCAAAAGGGTCTGTGAGAGCACGGCTTCTATCACCTGCGCCAGTTGCAGTCTCATCTGGCGTTGCTGAGCAGGGGGGAAAACATCAATGATGCGGTCGATGGACTGGGCGGCGTCAACGGTGTGCAGAGTAGCCAGCACCAGATGCCCGGTCTCAGCGGCGGTGATGGCGGTGCTTATCGTCTCCAGGTCACGCATCTCCCCGATAACAATTACATCCGGGTCATGTCGGAGGGCGTGGGTCAAGGCGGTGGCGAAGGACTTGGTGTCGTCTCTCAGGTCTCGTTGCCGGATGAGGCATTTTTTGTCCTGGAACAGATATTCAATAGGGTCCTCGATGGTAAGCACACTTCGAGTCTCGTTCTCATTAAGGTGATTAATCATGGCCGCCAGGGTGGTTGACTTACCGCTGCCGGCGGAGCCGGTGACCAGTACCAGTCCTCTCGGCTTGAGGATAAGTGCCTTACAAACCTGGGGCAAGCCCAGCTCATCAATCGATGGAACTCTGGACGGTACCCGGCGGAGAGCCAGGCTCATGGTGCCTCTCTGCTGCAGTACGTTAACCCGGAACCGGGCCAGCCCGGGCACACTATAGGCAAAATCCAGCTCCTGTTCCTTATTAAAAACCTCTCGCTGCTCCTCGGTAGTGATTTCCTCAAATATCTCCTCGATATCCTTGGCAGTAAACGGGGGCCATTCCTCCTGGACAACCAGCGCGCTATCGATACGCAGAACCGGCGGGCTGGGCACCTTAACGTGTAAATCAGTAGCCCCCTGGCTAACCACCAGCTCCAGAACTTCGCGAAATCCGTTAAGCTTACTCACTAAAAAAGTCCTCCTTACTACCGGGGCCAGTCAAAGAAAAACCGGCCCCGCTCTTAGGGCCGGTTTCACCACTTGCTCCCCAGAGCCCAGGTGACCACATAAAGGCTCTGGTTCATCACATCCCTATTCTTTAAGTTACACTTAGTATTAAATGACTAACTCAAAAGATTAATCCAGGCCCAACTTTTCTCCCATTGGGCTCAACACTATCATCCTAGCACACTCAACTAACGGAGGTAATCACCCAAATAGGCTAATCCCAGCAGTAAATAGTACTAGGAGAAAGGGCTCGGGGGTGACCAGTCGCTTAAAATGTCACAGTTTTGTAACTTTTTTGACCAGTATTTCATAACTCCGTTACTAGCCACCTGCTATTATGATTATTAAAATGATAGCAATCTAGAAAAGGCAGGGAGGAGTGATATGTATAAAAAGATACTGGCCCCGCTGGACGGTTCGGAATTCTCCGAGTGCAGCCTGAACCACGTTACAGCCATAGCCAAGGGATGCGCAGTCCCCAGCGTAGTCCTGCTACACGTAGTAGAGCCTGCTGAGGGGTACGCCGCCGAGTATACCAGAATCAGCGAAGAAGCGATTGACGAGGTAAAGAAGAAATTCCAGGCTAAAACCGAGGCCCACCTGGCCAAAGTGGCCGATAGGTTAAAGAAAAATGGAATAAACGTCAGCACTGTTACAGTAGAGGGCAAGCCCAGCGATGAGATACTCAACTACGCCGAAAAGAACCAGGTGGACCTGATTATTCTGAGCACCCACGGCAGCTCCGGCCTGGCGCGCTGGGCCTTTGGCAGTGTGGCTGACAAGGTTATACGGCATTCCACGGTGCCGGTTCTGGTAGTAGCCCCGCCCGGCTGCCGAAAGTAAACCGGACGGTTACCCGCCAGAAATAACTGGAGGCGACGACCGGATTCGAACCGGTGAATAGGGGTTTTGCAGACCCCCGCCTTAACCACTTGGCCACGTCGCCTCTATACCCGCTTATTCTGGAGCGGAAGACGAGATTCGAACTCGCGACCCTCTCCTTGGCAAGGAGATGCTCTACCGCTGAGCCACTTCCGCCCTCTATAATCATGGTGCCGAGGCGGAGATTTGAACTCCGACGAGCTTACGCTCACCACCCCCTCAAGATGGCGTGTCTACCTATTCCACCACCTCGGCTCAAAAACCCGGCAAAACCAGCATACCACTCGCTCTCGCCCAGCGTCAAGACAGGGTCTGCGCCCGCCGACCCCGGCAAAATCTTGACAAATGACCCGGCCACTGATATGTTCCATTATACCCCGTCATGTTCCAAGGTAAAACCTGGAAAGGCCAAGAGGGTTGGATTTTGCATTTAACGCCGAGCAGGAGAGATTCCGGCAGGAAGTCCGTGCTTTCCTGGATAGAGAGCTGCCGCCGGATTGGGTGGGCTATCTGGGGGGCACCACCGGCGACCATATCGTTAACAGCAGCCATGGCTGGCAGGTATTTAAAGACATAGCCGGCAAACTGGGGAGGAAGGGGTGGTTATCCCTAACCTGGCCCAAGGAATACGGCGGGCAGGCCCGCTCCTACATAGACTACCTTATCTTCGCCGAGGAAATAGCCCGCCGCGGCTCACCGGGCTATAACCCGATTGCGGTAAAGATGCTGGCCCCAACCCTTATTGACTATGGCACCGAAGGGCAGAAGCAGCGCTATCTCAAACCAATCGCCCGGGGGGAGGAGTTCTGGTGCGAAGGTTTCAGTGAGCCGGAGGCCGGCTCCGACCTCGGCTCCCTCCAGACCAAAGCGGTAAAAGACGGCAGCCACTTTATAGTAAACGGGCAGAAGACCTGGGGCACCTTTGCCAATCACGCCGGCTGGTGCTTTATGCTGGCCAGGTCTGACCCCCATTCCAAGGGGTACAAAGGGCTAAGCTTTTTCCTGGTCAACCTGTCCACCCCCGGTGTTACCGTCAGCCCTATAAAGAATCTGGCCGGGGAACCGTCTTTCTGCGAGATATTCTTCGAAGACGCCAGGGTACCCGGGGAAAATCTGGTGGGCAAAGAAAACGAAGGCTGGCCGGTAGCCCAGACGCTGTTGGCCCACGAACGTACTTCAATTGAATTCGTGGCTATGGTGCAAAGCCTGATTACTGAAATTATGAAATACCTAAAGGCCAATCCCCAGCTAGCGCCGGTATCCGCCGGAGAATCTTTATCCAGACTGGCCGTAAAGGCTGAGATTGGGCGCTTACTGAACTACCGAGTTGCCTGGCAGCACGACCAAGGGGTAGCCTCAGACCTGTATGCCTCCATGGCAAAACTGTACAGCACCGAGCTGTTCAAGCACGCCGCCGGCGTGGCCATGCATTTAATAGGACCATACGGCCAGCTTGACAAGAAGGAGGCTATAGCTCCCTTAAGCGGCTGGATTGAGCACATGTATCTGGTCTCTTTTGGCGCCACTATTGCCGCCGGTACTTCAGAGATTCAGAAAAACATAATCGCCCAGCGCGGCCTCAGGTTACCCAGAGGTTAAACGGGTAATAAGGCAGAAAGGCCGGGCATCCCTTTAATCAAGGAAACCCAGCCTTCCCAATTATTCAACTATTACTACTGGTCTTACGCCTTACCAATCCTGAACATCTTGGTCCCGCATACCGGGCACACACCCTGAGTCGCAGGCTTACCGTTCTTCATGGTTATTTTCTTGGCGTCCTTCATTTCCCTCTTGGTCCGACATTTCATGCAATAGGCTTGCATTTAATTACCTCCCTTTTTGCTTTGAAGGATATACTGTTCCTGCGGTAATGTCAAGAGCCTAAGACCCACTTTTGAACCCAATTCAAGAAAACTGCATATTTCTTACCCCCGTATTTTTGTTCTACAGGAGAAATAACCGAAAAATAAAGCAGGAGTGGCAGGATTCGAACCCGCGACCTACGGTTTTGGAGACCGCCGCTCTACCAGCTGAGCTACACTCCTACAGTACAGCCTATATTAGCATAAACTAAGCTAAAAATTAAATGGTACCCATTTGCAATTTAGAAAACTGCTTGCTAAACTAGCAAAAATGCTGTTGGGAGGGCCAGCCCATGGAGATTAGATACAACACACACGGGCCGAACGCACTAGCCACCAAGGTCTTTTTCAGCGACGAAAGCGGTTTTGAAGTTGCCTCCGTAATCGTGACCGGCAAGACCGACGCCGCTCTTATCGATGCGCAATTTGTCTTGTCAAATGCCCATCGGGTTGTTGCCGAAATACTGGAAACGGGCAAACACCTGAAAACGATTTATATTACTCATGCCCATCCTGACCATTACTTTGGACTGGGCACCATCGCCGAGGCTTTTCCCAAAGCCCGCATCGTCGCCATTCCCTCGGAAGCAAATATCATCAACAAACAGTTCTTTGGGAAAGTCGAACACTGGGAAACAGTGATAGGCCCCATCAACGTACCCAGAAAAACGGCTAAAATCGAGCCCCTTGCCGAGAACTACTTCGAGCTGGAAGGGCACCGCATCGAGATTATTCCCAAAGTGATGGGGGACATGAAATACAACACGGCGGTCTGGATACCTTCGATAAAAACCCTGTACGGTAGCGACGTTCTTTTCAACCAGGCGCACCCCTTCACCTGCGAGCTCACCGCCGAAGAACGCAAGCAGTGGATACAGGCTGTTGAGCGTTTAGAGAAAATGGGCGCCGAGGTTATCATTCCCGGCCATCAAAAACCCGGAATGCCTTTCGACTCCAGCTCCTTCACCTTTACCAAGGACTATGTCGCGGCTACCGATGAGGAATTGGCCAGAACCAGCGATGTTGCCGGTTTTTATTACGCCATGGTAAAACGCTTCCCTGATGCCAACCTCTTTATCAGCAACGAAATGAACGCCAGTTTTTTCAAAGGGGGATTGGATTGGAACTGGCGGGAAGATTGAGGCTCAGTAAAAGATCAGCAAAACAAAAGCCCCCTGAGTTCTAAATGCTTAGGGGGCTTTTTTAGCTTCAAATATGGTACCCCTGGCGCGACTCGAACGCGCGACACACGGTTTAGGAAACCGTTGCTCTATCCAACTGAGCTACAGGGGCATACTGTCAGTGCCGGAACACCCGCACTCAAAAACATATTACACTCTTCCCCAAACGCTTTCAAGCCAGCTATCCCGCCATCTGGAGCAGCTTGACAAAAACAAGCCTTCCGCCCAAAATGCCATTACAGGCTTTGAGGTGAATTCTAGTGGCTCAACCTTCCTGGAAGGAGATAAAAAAAACAATACCCCCTCTGGGTGCTCGCCTACGGCTATATCTTGCTTCAGCTATTGCCTCTACGATGAAGATTGGTCCCGTCTTAAACCGGATGCTGGGCGTTCGCCTGCGGTTACATCCCACCTGGGCGGTAGCCTTTATCCTGATAATAGCCATGGTGGTGACCCAGTTCCCCGAAGCCTACCCCGTCTGGCAGAGGATAATCCTGGGAATAGCCGCCAGCCTGCTCTTTTTTATCGCCGTGAGTTTCCGCGAAATTATCCTTAACTTCCTGGCTATCAATAGAGGCATCCCGCTGCAGAGGGTTACCCTGTTTGCTATCGGCGGACTACCCCAAATACCTAAAGGGGACACCCGGCCTATTCTGGAGCTGCTCATGGCTACAGCCGGTCTTCTGCTCAACCTGGTAATAGCCGGCATACTTTACGCCGTTCACTCGACACTGGTAAACACGACTCACGTGCTAATTAACGGGATTATCCTGTGGACAGCCTATCTCTATTTCCTGCTGACCCTATTCCACTTCATCCCCGTTTTCCCTCTGGATGGGGGTCGGCTGCTGCGCATCCTGCTGTGGAAGTTAACCGGCGATTATGACCGGGCGACCAACATCACCAGCTGGGCGGGGCAGGGTTTGGGCTTACTGATCATCGCCGGCGGCATTTTGCTTCTGGTTTTATCACGCCAGTGGTTCAACGGCCTGATTCTGGTATTTGTAGGCTGGGTTTTATACCTGGCCGCCGCCCAGAGCCGCCGCCAGACAGCCCTGCGGGAGGCCCTGCAGCACATCGCCGCCCGGGATTTAATGAGCGGGGAAAGCCCTATTATTGCCGTCCCCCAGTTAACCATCGGCCAGCTGGTCCGAAATTGCATCCTGGTTACCGGCCAGCGCTACTTCGTGGTCGCCGAGGAGGGTAAACTGCTTGGGGTAATAACCATACACGATATAAAGCGCGTACCCAAAAAACGCTGGAACCGCACCAAGGTAAGCCGGGCTATGACCCCGGCCAGCCAGCTTAAAACGGCCAGCGCTCAGCAATCCGCCGCCAGCCTGCTGGAGCTAATGGATGAGATTGGAATCAAACGGATGCCGGTGCTGGAAAAGGACGAGGTAATCGGCGTTATATCCCGGGACAATCTCAATCGTTTAAAGAAGACGCGGGTTAACCTAGGTATGTAACCGGGGGTTAATCAAAGCAGTTATTGACCGCCGTGCCAGCTTCCAGCTCAAAAAACATCTATGCCGTCATTTCGTCAATAACCTTCCGGTACCGGCTCTCTTTAGCGTAAACCCGCCACTCCGCTTTAAACCAGCGGAAGGGGCTTTCCGCCTCCGAGCTTATCCGTAATCTCAGGTCTTGGGGAAAACCACTCAGCCAGGACACATATCTAATGGTGGTAAGGGGAGTGCCGGTGGTTATTTCAACCTCATAGTGGTCTCGTCGGGTCTCCGCCAGCAGCCCACGCCGATAGGTTTCCCAGTCCACCTGCACCGAACTCCTGGGGGCGGCCCTGGTTTTCAGGTAGAGCTGGCAATCACCAGTATCATCGGGGCTGAACCAGCGCGCTTCCTCAATGCTTCTAACAAAGGGGAAAGGCATGCTTATACTAACCCGGTAACTGCTGCGTGTACTTCCCGGTGGGGACTCCCCGACCACATCCTCCCAATCCTGCCAGCGGAAAAAGGACTCATTGGTGTGCCGCAGAGTGCCACTGCTGACCAGCACTTCACCAACCACATCCTCCCAGTAATCCGTTACCGGCAACCATCCGGCGGCGTGCTCCAGGTTACCGCCCCTAACCAGGGCGGAACACTCTATCTCTCCGCCGAAGATATAGCGCAGGATTTGCTCGGCCATAGACCCGGCCACTTCATCCATGTTGGCAAAATCGTTATGGCTGTGCTCTCCGTAATAAACCACATCAGCCCTATCCGTATACTGGGCGGAGATCGGGATGATGTTATCATCCATGTTTCGGGGCATGACATCGACGCCGCCAACATTGAACTGCTGGCTGAATGGCGCCGATTCAGCCGATACGAAAGCCAGCCAGTGTTTAACCGCCGCCACCCACCGCCCATCCTCAGCGCTATCGTAGTAGATTACGGAGTCGGAAACGCCGCGGTCGGAAACCAGCCCCAGGGCCCGATAATATTCTTCCAGCGAAGCGCCGCCGGTAAAATAGTACCGCTGCAGACTCCTGATAGGGCTGTTGATAGTGACCACCATGGCCGTCCTGTCGGCTAAACCGCCCACATCGTTGGCCACGGCGTACAGGGCGGCCTTGCCCCCCATGCTGTGCCCGATAAAAATAAGATTCCGCTTATCGGGCAGATATTTATCGACACTTTCAGCGATGTTTTCGGCCCAGGTTTCAATATCAACATCGTTGGGGTAACACCTCAGCAGTATATTAACCCGGACCTCGGTGTCGGGGTTAGCCTGCTCGTAAGCGGCGATATAAACCGGTATCTGCTCCGTAATAAAATCGGCCAGGAGCTGCATACTGCAGGTATTGCCGCCGGCGCCGTGCAGAAAAACAAAGTTCAACTCTTTAGCCTTAACCGCCTCTTCCGGCGCCGATTGTGCCGGGCTATACCAGCCAAGCTGGAGGCACAGCCCGATAATTATCACCAGTATGACCCTTTTCATAATGCTCATTTAGTTAGCCTTAGTCACTTTCTTTCCCAGGGCGTACTTACCCAGGGCCGGAGCCACCGTGGAGGTAATAACGGCCAGTATGACAAAAATGCTGAACAGGCGCTCGCCGATTAAGTCCAGCCGGATAGCTATATCGGCAGCAGCCAGTATCAGGCTTAACCTGGCGGTGTGAAACAACCCAAAAGCCAGACTTCTTCTGATACTTTTTACTCCGCTCAGCCTGGTAGCAACGGCCACGCTGACCACCTTGGCCAGCATTCCCACGGCAATTATCACCAGCAGCACGGTGACGCTACTCATGTTGGTAAAGACTGCCACCAGGTTCACTTTAGCTCCGGTGAAGATAAAAAACAAGGGGACAAAAAAGCTGTAACCAAAACTCTGCAATTTCTCACTCTCCAGTGTTCTCCTGGGCAGAATCTCGGAAATCAACAGCCCGGCGATAAAGGCACCGATGATTGAGTGAAAACCAAGCTGGAGGGAGACCGCCCCCAGCAGAAATATCAGGGCAAAGGCCAACCTCATCTCCATCTCAAAGTAGCTCTTGCGGAACAGCTTGGAGGTAATCTTGCGGCGCAGTTTTCTCCTGTTTATTACCCAGGGAAGCAGGAAAAGGACAATAATGCCGAGCAGCGAGTAGAAAAAGCGGGACTCGAGATGACCCTGAATAGTGGCCAGGGCAAAGGCGAGCAGGAACAGGCTTAAGATATCAACCAGAACCACCGAGGCCAGCAGCAGCCGAGACAGGCGCGGGGGCAAATTCAGCTCTCTTAACATCGGCAGTATCACTCCCAGAGAGGTGGTGCACAGTATCGTCCCCAGAAGCATGGGATGTATTTTTACCCAAGGCGCGATAAAATAGCCGGCCAGGAAAGGCACCGCCACCGAGACCAGACCTATGACCAGCGCCTTCCTGAGGTTCTTCCAGCGCATCTTGCCGAACTCCGTCTCCAGGCCGGCCAGAAACATCAGGTAGACCAGCCCGAAGGTGGAGAAGAAATCAATGGTGGGGTCGTCGGGGACCAGGTCAAAGAGTGTCTTGCCAATAATGATACCGAACAGTATCTCGGCGACGATTACCGGTATGCCTGCCCGCCGCGCCAGGGGCGGTAGTAAAACTACCCCGGCAAAAACGATAACTAGGGTAAGCGCCAGCGAATCCATAGCCTGTTACCTAAGTATACGGTTTTAGCCTAAAGGCCACAAGACCTATAGCCGGTTGCCCCGTTTGTATCCACACAGCTATACAACCTTAGAATAAGTGAAATGAGGGGCAGTCATCCGTTTTTAGCTTCGGCTAACGCGCTCTGGCCGGCGGAGCCATGCCCAGACGCCCCAGCCCCAGGTCAGCCACTATCCGGCTTACCGCCTCAGCCTGATTAAGAGTGTAGAAATGGAAGTAACGGACGCCGTGCTCCAGCAGGTCGGCGCACTGCTCGGTAGCCACCTCCAGGCCCACCTTACCGGCCTCATCGGCCCCCGCCTTTTCCAGTCTCCGCGCAATACGGCCGGGCAGGGTGGCGCCGCACATCTGGCTGAACCTCTGTATTCTGGCCAGGTCGCTAATGGGCATAATCCCCGGAATGATGGGTATGGTGATGCCGGCCTTCTCCGCCCGCTCCAGGAACCGGTAGAAATAGCTGTTATCAAAGAACATCTGGGTAATGGCGAAATCGGCGCCGGCGTCAATCTTCTGCCTGGTGTAGTACATATCCATTTCCAGGCTCGGCGACTCGAGGTGTCCCTCGGGATACACCGCCACCCCGATGGAAAAACCCCCCACATCGACGGCCAGCGTTACCATATCGATGGCATAACAGAAACCGTCTTCGGGAGCAACGAATTTCCCGGTGCCCTTGGGCGGGTCGCCTCTAAGGGCCAGGACGTTATCGATACCCTGCCCCTTATAACCCTCCAGAATCTTCCTGAGCTCGCCCTTGCTCTGGTCAACGCAGGTAAGGTGGGGCATGGGGGTAAGCGGGGTCTCCTTTTTGATACGCCCAATCACGTTACCGGTATTTTTCATGGTGCCGCCGCCGGCCCCGTAGGTCACCGAGACAAAAGTCGGCGCCAGAGCTTCCAGTTTAGCTATAACCCGGAACAGCCGCGCTTCCCCGGCCTCGTCTTTAGGGGGGAAGAACTCAAAAGAGAGGCTGCCGCCACGCTCTTTTATAATATCGCCTATTTTCATAGCTCCACCTCTTTCACCCTGCGTTTTTTGAAAACCAAGGGCAGGAAAATATGCAGGGCTAACAGGATAACCAAGGGAATCCACAGGTTATCATGCAGCCTGAACGCCCAGCTCTTGGACAACCAGCCGAAGGTTATGGTTTCAACCACCCTGAACTGGCTGATACCGAAGCCGGTAAGGAGAAAGAGAACGGTC
>Ga0307442_1001608_pt1 | contig 11162 bp, 9 predicted proteins | sample SalMarWE160430MG_FD_202143 | JGI IMG/M metagenome (GOLD analysis project Ga0307442, IMG submission 202143) | Salt marsh sediment microbial communities from the Plum Island Ecosystem LTER, Massachusetts, United States - WE1604-30 | ecosystem: Environmental > Aquatic > Marine > Intertidal zone >... | reverse complement strand
CGAGCATGACATTGAGCTCGACAAACAAAAGAAGGCAGTTTGCCACCTCCTGCTTGGAGAGGCTTATGTCGGTGCCGGCCGTATGGCCGGGGCACGCAAGAGCTACGAACTCGGGCTTTCCCTCCTCGGCCAGGCTGTACCGAAAGGATGGGCCGGATTGGTCTTTAGCCTTTTCGGGCAAGGTTTGAGCCAATGTTTTAGACGCTTTAAGGGTGAACCCATTGCGGAAAGGCCGCTGTCTGCGGCCGAGAGAACAGCGTCCTGGCAACGCTTCCATATGGCGGCGCAGGCGTATGAGGACTTGGCACGCGTTTACTATTTTGCTGGCGACAAAATTCGCCTGCTCCATGCAACACTCAAAGCGGCCAATTTGGCAGAAGAACTCCACGAGCGTACGCCCGATCTGGCGATCAACTACGCAACACTTGGCGCGATCTGCGGCGTGATCCCTTTGAGAGGCCAAGCAGAGTACTACCTTGGTCGCGCTTCGGAGCTTGCTGATTTCTACGATGAACCGAACGTCGCCTCTATAGTGCACCTCACCGGAGGTCTTTACCGAACGGCCGTCGCAGATTGGCCGCAGGCAAAGACCAACTTTGTCACCGGCCTTGAGGTCGCCAAGGAGGCCGGCGACAAGAGACGCTGGTGCGAGCTCGCTATCAGCCTGGAGACAATTTGTGGTCCTTGGCTGCTGACTACCGCCTTCTCCGGTCTTCAAGAATGGAACGCGCTGCTTGAAGAGATATACAGGATCGGCCGCGACCGCGATGATGTCCATGTCCTTGGATGCGCCGTGCTCGGCAGCCTTCGCGGGAACAGAATTCTTGGGCGCGACTCTCGAACAAGGAGATGGTTTAAGGAGATGGAGGCACTTCTGGGGCAGGAAGTATCCGAATTGGAGCTGATTCATAAGGTGGAAGGATGTTCGCACTTGGCGAGCAGGGAATTCACCCAAGGGAACATTAACGCAGGAGATGACTGGCTCCTGAGATGCGACAGGCATTTGACCGAGTTAAACCCAGGTATGAAGGTCAGGACTCTAGCCGCGCTTTCGTTTTTGTTCGACGCCTGCATGGAACGCATGGCCTTGACGCAGAGCTCCGGTGTTGAACCCTCCTTGGAGTCTGCGCTAGCACAGCAGGTCCTGAGCAAACTAAAACGCTTCGCGCGTATCTATCCAGTCGGTCAGCCTGAACGGCTGCGATGCGAAGGCGATCTCTATGCCATGACCGGGCAGCTTCGGCGAGCCGTTCGGTTGTGGCAAGCAAGCCTAGAGCGGGCAATTCGCCTCAAGATCGCCCTGTCGGCCTTTGGCGCTGCGGATAGGCTCGACCGTGCCGGCCATGGGCGCCCCTCATCTCAGCTGACAAACGTCGGTGATTGGCCGCGCAGTATCCGCGCGATCGCTGAACGTGCGATAAGCGATGGAACTCGTAACCGTCCGTTTCTTGTTACTTTAGGGCAACGTCAGTCGGCGTAGGCCCTAGTTTGATTTTTACACTCACGGACACGATGTCGACGTCCTGTTCCGCCTCGCCCAAAAGGTGGATGGCGCCCAATCCCTGAAACTCCGTGGTTCGATCGATCGACCCGTCTTTAAAAAAGACATGGCTATAGGCCAGGTTTATGGTTGTTGTCTCACTCCAATTGTACCCAGCACCAAAACTGAGCCAGATTCGATCCGTGTCAGGATCACGAGCGGTACGCTCAGTGGCATTCTGAATCGGCGATTCTTCGTACGCGGCTCCAGCGCGAAGAACCGTCAGCTCATTCAGTGCGAATTCCGCCCCGCCAGAGAAAAACCAGCCATCATGCCAATTGAGTGGAATCACTTGCACCGGCTGGCCTGCCACCGCGTTAAAATTAAGATTGTTGCTGTGCGCCTTAACGACCAACTGATTGACATCACTCCAATTGGTCCATTCGACGGTACCGAGCAAGGTCACACGCTCGCTGACCCTTTGGCGAATACTCGCTGTTGCAATGTCAGGAGTCTCCAAATCAGCAGAGATCTTGACGCGCCCTAAACTAGGAAAGTGGGCGACAGCGAGACTGCCATCAATCGTATGTTCGACTGAGGAACGAAACCCCAAGCCGAGCGAAGTGCCACCAAAGGGGTCACCGTCGATCACTGCGCTCGGATTGGGACCGCCGAAGGCACCAACCACCACGTTTGGTGGGAGCCCCATAAGAAGGGCCGCAGATGCATTAAGGGGAAGCGCCGATTTTAGCGTTGCCTCTGCATACTCCACTTGCACACCGGCACCTAGTACAAGGTTCGGCGTAACCTCATATGAAGCGACAGGGTTGAAATTGTAGGTCCGAAGCTCTGATTTTCGTGCCTCAAACTGGCCGGCCCAATTCTGATTCTCCGGTTCAGTGACAAGACCGAAAGGTCCGTTAAAGCCTAAACCCACCGTGAGCCTGTCATTTAATGGCATGCCCGCATATAGCGCTGGGATCAAAGCGGGGTCGGCAAGACCCCCTCCATTGGAGTTCAAAAAGGATAGCGGCACGCTGGAGCCAAAGGTGGGTACCAGCCCTGGCGCAGGTTCCCACGTGGCCGTTCCAGAAATATGAGTGTCGGGAAGGATAAGGCTTCCGCCAGCTTCAACTTCCAATCCCGTCGCCAAAGAGACCGCGGCGGGGTTCCAGAAAATCGAGCTGATGTCCGGTCCGGCGGCGATACCGGCAAAGGCCGCGCCCAAACCAGTTGTCGATTGCTCTCGAATGGCAAATCCGCCGGCTTTGGCGGCATCGCTTGCAACCGACAGCCCGATCACAAGCGTTCCAAGCAGCAGCGCCCGGTGCGATAGGCGGTTTCGAGGCATGTTGTGCGCTCCCGTCCCTATCTCGATGCTCAAGGCTCTGTTGTTGTTCTTATTCGTTGTGCCCTAAGTCCCTACAATAGCACGAGATTAGCGTGGCGTTTCGCCCCGCCGCAAAAAGATTGCTCGTGTGACAATTTTGCCAGTACACGGATTTTTGTCGGAGAAAAGCCGAACTTAGAAGCCGGAGCGACCGTCGGGCCAAAGACCGTCAGGCTATATGGCGTGATTTGACGACCGGCCGCGACCGCGTGGTTTCCTGGGGCGCATAAGGGCGCAGCCAGTCCGACAGACGCCCTTGGCCATCGGTCAGTTCGATCGGCTTGAAATATTTTTGCCAATCTTCATGGGATATATCTTCTGGGTGCTCAAAATACTGCGCATCAAGCACATCCTCCCCTGCCAAATATGTTTCACGAGAGGAGGGATAGGCATGCGACCAGATGAACGTGTGAAAGTTGGCCGCCCCAATCAGGTACCATTGCACCAGGTCAAAGCTTCTTGAGTTCCAAATACGCTTCAATGTTCCGATTAATACGCGCCTTCGGTTTACCAGTGACGAAGGGCGGCGGGAGAATGCTTCGACAAAGCGGCATACGGCGGGGACTGAATCCGCCAGGCGCGAATAGGCAATGGTTTCACCATCAAGATCCCGAAGGCGAAGATTGGGGCGAAGCTCGCCATTTTGAAAATCGCTCCAAAATGTTCCGGTCCCCACAAGCGGCAAGATCAGGCTGAAAAAGGTAGGCATCGGAAACGGCGCTGCCTCCTCAAACATTTTTACTCCGGCCTTCATCTGTTCCACCGCGTGGAATCGCGGGTCAAAAAGATATCCGTACATGACGCAAATGCCCTGGGATTCCGCGAACAAGATATCGTCTATGACATTGCTCCGCCGAGACAGGTTTTGTGTCTTATTGACCTTGCGCAACCAGTCTTCATCCAACGATTCCACCCCGGTAAAAAGGCCGCGGCACTTTTTGCCCGCCAAGCACTGCACCAACTTGCGATCGCGCAGCACGTCCTGAGTCACCATTGCCCCCCAGGCGCGGACCTTTTTGTGGGCATGCAACATGTCCGCGATCTCAAGCATCCGCTTCCGATCGTTGGAAAAGTTGTTATCGACAAAGAAGATCATGGGATGCCAGCGCCGAAAGCTGAGCCGCGGGCTGGTGGCGATCGCATTGTCCACCGCAGCTTTTACGGTCGAGGGATCGTAACTGGTATGACGCGCGCCTTCGGCGGGTATGACGCAGAAGCTGCAGCGGAAATTGCAGCCTCGTGAGGCTTCGATCAAATGCAAAGGCGGGTTCACGCCGTTCTTTGTAAGCAGACTGTAGTCTACGTGATAGTCGGTAATGCGGCTTTGCGGCGAGCGGTAGATTCGCGCCAGCTTCCCGGCGACAAAGTCGGCGATCACATCGGTGACGCTATCCACCCCGCCGACGCAGACTGCATCAAAGAACTGCGCGGCAAACTCGGGGTAGAGGGTGCAAATGCTTCCGCCGGCAACGACCACCGCACCACCCCGTTTAAAATGATAGGACAGCTGCCGCATCCGATCGAAATCGACCTGCAGGCCGGTCAGGAAAACGATGTCGTAGGTTTCAGTGCTTCGCGTGTCGTACGGGCCGTGCCAATCTTCGTGATAGAGGCGAACGTCAAACTGTCGCTGATCGATCAGCGATGCGACGTGCAGGCCGCTGATCGGTTGCAAGTAATGTTTTGATCTGCGCTTTGTCCGCCCCGGACGCAAATGAGCGCAAACAACCAGCGCCTTTCGACGTTTACCTGCCGAGAGCTTGGAGCATTTCGGCTCGTTCGAGGCGTCGGCCGGCGAACCGAAGATATCGCTGGGTGTGAATTGTTTTTGCTTGAAGAGGGCTGAGATCGCCCCCGCCTGAAATGCCCCCAGAAGCCCCTTACCGCCGAGACCAAGGGCATCCGACCTTTCAGCCATAACTCCCCCCATCCTCTGGATAAGCTAGACTGAGAGTGCTGGCAATAAAAGTTGGGCAATGCACCAGCAAGTAATCATAGTACGGATTAAAACCTGACGGGACAAGCCGGGAATGACTGACGGCAGCGAAGTGTCCCAAAGCAGACATCGATCTCAGCCCTAAGCTTCTCCGCGATTTCAAATCTTTTTTGCTTTTCTTGAGTACCTGCTTAGGCTGTCGCTCTGGTTGAGACTGTGGTGTTTGCCACATCGCGGCGTCCGGGCCGCGCTTTAGACTCCCTCTCAAGCTCCAAGATGGGGGGTTTCGTCATGTCCTTTTACGATTTCCTGTTGCTCGTCGTGACTGCGGTGCTCATCGCCCTCTCCGCTTCCTTGCACTCTCCTATTGCTGAGAGCCTGTACGTCGCCGGGACATTCTGAGCCGTACTTTGCAGCACACCATGCGGCCTCACTTGGACGAACTTCCAGCCAGCATCGTATTCTCGGTACGCACGTGACGTTGAGGGAGTCGCCACGGCTCCCGTCGACCTTATCCGAATCGTCCCATGAAAAATTGCCCCCCAGGCCCATCTCCTGAGGGGCTTTTCCATGGTGGCCTCATGTCAATCTGTCCCAGATTGATGACAGGGTTATTGGGCAGCTCCCGCGGTGACGAATTTGTTCGCAGTAACCACGGCCAGCGTATCGGCGGACTTGCCGCATTGAAGGTCGAGCGACTTATTCTCGGCCGTGTCGATATGGACCTCCTGATAGGGGGCCAAGGTCACCCGAAACCGCGCCGCTGAGTTGCCGCTGACATCGGCGTGATCCCACACCACGACGTGCATGCCGCACTGTTCGCCATTCGCCTCGTAGAAGGCGATGAGGCGCTTGCTGCCGACCGTCGCAAGAATGGGTTCGTTGGCACCGACAGGGCCGAGGTTTTGCACGAGATCCTCAGCGCAGGCCGGCATACTCGCTGCGGCAAGGGCGAAGGCACCCGCCGCAAAGCCTAGACACCAGTTCCGAATAATCGGATGCATGGCAAGTCTCCTTCTCGGCTTAGGCCCAAGACCATTCTTGAGCCTGAGGAGAGTCTCGCAAAACACACCGATTTGGTCTGTGGCAGTTACCACATTGATCTAGTGGCAATTATCACATGGGCATAGGAGTGTTTGGGGGCCGTCCGATCTAATGCAGTTATTGGGCCGACTGCGATACAGCGTCGAATGCCAGGCGGGCGGCTTGCGCGGAAGACGCCGGATTCTGACCGGTGATCAAGTTACCATCCTGAACGGCGTGCGCGCTCCAATCTCCACCGGCCGAAAAAACCGCGCCGATCCCCTTGAGCTCGTCCTCGACCAGGAACGGAACCACATCGGTCAAACCGACCGCAGCTTCCTCGGAGTTCGTGAAACCGGTCACCTTTTTGCCGTTGACGAGCGGCTTGCCATCAGCACCCTTCACGTGACGCAGGACCCCTGGCGCGTGACAGACCAGAGCGACAGGCTTACCGGCCGCATAAGTCTCCTCGATCAGGGCAATCGAATTGCGGTCCTCGGCGAGATCCCACAGCGGGCCGTGGCCGCCGGGGTAGAACACGAGGTCGAAGTCGGCCTGTGAGATGTCGGACAGTTTCTTGGTATGAGCAAGGGCCGCCATTGCTTCATCGTCGGCTTCGAAACGGCGCGTGTCGTCAGTCTGAAAGTCAGGTTCGTTGCTTTTCGGATCGAGCGGCGGCTGCCCGCCACTCGGCGATGCGAGCGTAATCTCGGCGCCCGCGTCCTTGAACACGTAATAGGGTGCCGCAAGTTCCTCGAGCCAGAAACCCGTCTTGTTGCCAGTACTTCCGAGTTTGTCGTGAGAAGTCAGCACCATGACAACTTTCATTCTAAGTCTCCTTTGGCTGGGCGCCAGCGTCGTGGCGAAGACCCTTCGCACCCAGGATCCCTTCGAAGCCGCTTTTTAGTCGACGCGGCGCATGCTGGGTATTGGACGAAAGTCGGGACGATTCAAAAAAGCCCGGAAGTGATCCTCTTCGGGGAGGAGCTTGGGATAACCCGAGTGCGCGACACTTGCCCAACTGGCGCTCATGCGGGGCGGCTTATGGCCATTACACCCTGCCCGGTCATTGATTTTGGTGGCGCCCCGTAGGGGAGTCGAACCCCTGTTACCGGCGTGAGAGGCCGGCGTCCTAGGCCACTAGACGAACGGGGCGTTGTTCAGCCGAGGCCGAATGACAGCTATAGCTTGGGCCTTGGAACGCGATCAAGACTTATTCGGCTTTGAGCCTCACCCGGGCGACGACCTTGCCTGTTGCCAGGTCGATCACGACGATCTTTGGCCCTGACGCCGAATTGAGATGCAGCGCGAGCCGGTCGCCGTCAAGGGCGAGCCCCGTGACCGAGCCATCCTTGCCGATGGCGAGTTCAGCCTCGACGCCGTCCAGCACGCCGGCCGAGACCGCTTCGGCCGAGACTGCTTCGTCTTGCCCTCCCCTCGAAGCCTGATAGACAATGGCCGCGAGTACGAAAGCGAAGCCGCCGACCAGCAACAGTCCCATCACGATCACGGCGATCTTCAGCACCCGCACCTGTCGCGGGGTAAAGACCGTACCCGGTAAAGGCTCATTGCCGGAATCGTTCAAGACCGTCATCCTTGCGATCTCATGCCTCGGCCACCGGACGCCTCCACCCTCAAACGGCTTAGCGCTCGCGCCGATGCGAGCCATGAGGGAATGCGTCTCGACCGTTTCTTAAGCGAGCAGCTCCCACAAGTGAGCCGCACCCGCGTGCAGACCCTGATCAAACAGGGCCGCGTCTCGTTGGGCGGGGCGACCATAGTGGACGCGAAATACCGGGTCAAACCGGGCGAGCACTTCGCGCTCGATCTGCCGCCGGCAATTCCGGCCGAGCCCCGCGCCGAAACGATTGCCCTTGACGTGGTGTACGAGGACGACGCGCTGATCGTTATCGACAAGCCCGCCGGCCTCGTGGTCCATCCCGGCGCCGGCCATGCCACAGGCACGCTGGTCAATGCGCTGATCGCCCATTGCGGCGAGAGCCTGTCAGGGATCGGCGGGGTCGCACGGCCCGGCATCGTTCATCGCCTCGATAAGGACACGAGCGGGCTCATGGTCGTGGCCAAGACCGATGAGGCGCATCGCGCTCTCGCCGAACAGTTCGCCGACCATGGACGATCGGGCGAGCTCGAGCGCGGCTATCTTGCCCTCGTTTGGGGCGTGCCTTCGCGCCCGTCCGGCACCGTCAAGGCCGCGATCGGGCGCCACCCGACCAGCCGGACCAAGATGACGGTGCTGCCGTCCAAGGGACGCGAGGCCGTGACACATTGGCGCGTGATCGAGACCTTCGGCTCAAAGAAAGAGCCGGTCGCCTCTTTGATCGAGTGCAGGCTCCAAACCGGGCGCACCCATCAGGTGCGCGTGCATCTCGCCCATATCGGCCATCCCTTGATCGGCGATCCGCTTTACGGGCCCGGGTTCAAATCGAAGCTGCGCAAGCTTCCCGAACCGGCGCGCGGGCTGCTTGCCGCTCTTCCCCGCCAGGCGCTGCATGCCTCCCGGCTTGCCTTCGTTCACCCGCTGAACGGCACATTACTCAAATTTAATAGCCCTCTGCCCGGCGATATTTCTACAATCGTAAAGGCTTTCAACGAACTGTGAGGGGGCCCCTACTTTCATCGGCTGGGCAAAGGTTCTATAGAGAAAGATCGCCGGGGGGCAATTGCAGTAAGGATTTGCGGCAGTCAAAGGCCGCTGGAGACGGGCTCTCATGGCCGCGAGGAGTTTGCCGAGTGTTGGCGCGCAGGGCGGACTGACGCGCTATCTCGAAGAAATCAGACAGTTCCCGATGCTCGAGCCGCAGCAGGAATACATGCTCGCCAAGAGCTGGCGCGAGCATGAAGACCGCGACGCGGCGCATCAGCTCGTCACCTCGCATCTGAGGCTCGTGGCGCGCATCGCCATGGGCTATCGCGGCTACGGTCTCCCCATCGGCGAGGTGATCTCGGAAGGCAATGTCGGGCTGATGCAGGCGGTCAAACGCTTCGATCCCGACAAAGGCTTTCGGCTCGCGACCTACGCGATGTGGTGGATCAGGGCCGCCATCCAGGAATACATTTTGCGTTCCTGGAGCCTGGTGAAGATGGGCACGACGGCGGCGCAGAAGAAGCTGTTCTTCAATCTGCGCAAGATCAAGGGCCAACTCAAGGCGCTCGACGAAGGCGATCTCAGGCCGGACCAGGTGAAGCTCATCGCCAACCAGCTTGGCGTCACCGAAGACGACGTCGTGTCTATGAACCGGCGGCTTGCCGGCGACAGCTCGCTCAACGCGCCGATCAGGAACGACGCCGAAAGCAGCGAGTGGCAGGATTGGCTGGTTGACGAGACCATGGACCAGGAGACCGCGCTCGCCGAGTCCGAGGAGCGCGACCACCGCCGCGGGATGTTGAACAACGCACTCAAAGGACTGAACGCGCGGGAGCGCCGCGTGTTCGAGGCACGCAGGCTGGCCGAGGATCCGCTCACGCTCGAGGAACTGTCCACCGAGTTCGGGGTCAGCCGCGAGCGCATCCGGCAGATCGAGGTGCGCGCCTTCGAGAAGGTGCAGAAAGCGGTGCAGAAGGCCGCCGCGGATTCCCACCGCGAGCCTGCTCCAGCCGAGTAAATCGACTTTTCCCTCGCCGGAGGACTTTGGCGCGCGTATACGCATGCCAATAGGGGGGACTCACCTGGCATGAAGCAGCTCGCCGTCAACGGCGTCGAAATCGCTTATCTCGACGAGGGCAAAGGCCCGGCCGTCGTCATCGGCCATTGCTCGAGCGCCTCGCACAAGGAATGGCTGCCGCTGATCGAAATCCTGAAATCGGATTGGCGTGTGCTCGCCCCCGATTTCATTGGCTATGGGCAATCGCAGCCTTGGCCTGCCACCGAGCCCTTCTCAAGCGGTGCGGATCTCAAGGTCCTGCTCGCCGTCGCCAAGAAAGCCAAGGGCCCTCTGCATCTGGTCGGCCATTCTTACGGTGCGGCTCTCGCGCTCGAAGCCGCACGGACCCTTGGCTCGCGCGTGAAAAGCCTGACGCTGGTCGAACCCGTCTCCTTTCATCTCTTGCGGCTCGAGGGACGGCCCGAATGGGCGGAGGTGGAAAAGCTCGCGCGTTCGGTGCTGGGCGCCGTGGCCAAGGGCGAAGACCGCGAAGCTGCCAAGGCCTTCATGACGTATTGGTTCGGACGCCTGCGCTGGTGGCTGTCGCCCGAGCGCTTCAAGACGGCCATCGCCGCCACGATCCCCAAAGTCGCGCTCGAATTCTCCATCGCCATCGACGGCCGCACGACCCTGCAGGAGTACGCAGAGATTACCGCGCCAACCCTGCTCATTGCCGGCAGCAAAACCCGGGCGCCGACCCGGGCCATTACCGATCTCCTGGCAGCGACACTCCCTAACGCCAAGCTCGAAATTCTCCGAGGCGCGGGACATATGAGTCCCTTCACCCATCCAGCCGAAATCAACCGTCTGATTATCGGTCATCTTGAGTCTGAGCGGTGACGCGCTCGCCGGCGCGCCCGGCATTGTCGTCTTCGTCGGGAAGCTCGTCGATATCGCGGGCAAACAGCTCTTCGAGTTCCTTCGCCTGCGACAGCGCATTGGCGCGGATCTTTTCCCGATCGGTGTAGTACTGATATTCCTCATAGAGGCGCCGCTCGTCTTGCCGCTGGAAGGTCTCGGTCAGGCGCTTCACCTCTACCTCGCGTAAACCCAGGCCGCGCAGCAAGGTCTTGGTCAGCTCGAGAGCGGCCAAGAACGTCTCGCGCTCGATCACCGTTACGCCGAGATCCATCAGCTTGTGCACATGGGTCCGGTCCCGGGCGCGGGCATAAATCTTGAGATCGGGATAGTGCATGCGCACCATCTCGGCGACCCTGAGGGAATGCTCGACATTGTCGATGGCAAGCACGAAGGCGCGCGCTTTGTGGGCACCGGCGGCGCGAAGGATGTCGAGCCGCGCCGCATCGCCATAGTAGATTTGCGCGCCAAAGCGCCTGACGAAATCGACTTGCGCGACATTCGAATCGAGCGCGGTAAACGGGATGCGGCGGGCGCGCAGGATGCGCGCCACGATCTGGCCGAAGCGCCCGAAGCCGGCAATGATGACGTGCTCGTCTCCGCTTGGCGGTGTCTCGTAGTCGGGCGGCGCGGGTTCCAGCATACGCTTGATCACATCGTCGGCGAGGAGAAGAAGCGGTGTCGCTGCCATCGACAAGGTCACGGCGACCGTCAAAAGATTGGCCATAGAGCGGTCGATGACGCCTTCGACCGCGCCCGCGCCGAACAGCACGAAGGCGAACTCGCCGCCTTGACTGAGCACGAGGCCGAGCC
>Ga0307442_1001603_pt1 | contig 11171 bp, 14 predicted proteins | sample SalMarWE160430MG_FD_202143 | JGI IMG/M metagenome (GOLD analysis project Ga0307442, IMG submission 202143) | Salt marsh sediment microbial communities from the Plum Island Ecosystem LTER, Massachusetts, United States - WE1604-30 | ecosystem: Environmental > Aquatic > Marine > Intertidal zone >... | reverse complement strand
ACAGCTTGCATTGGGTGATGGACATGGTCTTCCGCGACGACGAATGCCGCGTCCGAACCGATCACGCCCCCGCCAACTTCACCACCCTCAAGCACATCGCGCACAACCTCGTCCGCAAAGCCCCCGGAGGCCCCCGAAGGCATAGGGGTCATCGGGGGCATAGGTCGCTGAGACACTTCGCTTGTGTCTCCGCTGCCGCTCTGGTCGCCGCAGGCATAGGGGGCATAGGGGTCATCGGTGCTATGCTCCCGATCGTCCCCATGGTCCCTGCACTCCTCCGCTCGCTTGAGGGCATAGGTCGCCGCGCCCCACTTGCCAGCCGGTGCCTGCCGGGTCAGCACAAACCCCCCGATCCGCGTCCCGACGAGATTTTGCAAATAGGAGGCCAAGTGCTGTCGACTTCGTCTCTGCGGGTTTGCCGACCTCGTCACGTCGGGATGGAGTTCGCTCACCGCGGTTGGCTGGTCACTGTGTTTGTTCCACCAGATTGAAAAAAGGTCAGCCACTGCCTGCCGGCACCGGAATTTCGATAGCGCTTGTTCAAATTTGTCCTTGAGGAGCCACATCGCGTCAAGAACCTCACGCGCGATTTGGAGACTTTCATACGGCCCGACTTTCTGGTGGAAAGTTTATACGACAGTCCGTTTACCTCCGGTCGCTTGACGGACCGTTTCAGCTCCGCATCCCGGTCCTCGTTGTGGATCGTGAACAGTTCAGAGCAGCGGAATCGCTATATCAGCAGGCCAAATCCGCCACGCCGAGCCGTCCTCAAGCTCGACGATGTAGCTTTTCTCATGTTTCTTGATGCGCATACAGCCCCCCTGTTTTCGGTCGCAAGCAAGGTCGCGTAGGTGACAATGTAGACAAGATCGCGGCTCCCTTTGCGCGTCTCTGCGTCTACCCTTTTGTTCTATTAATTATTCGTAACCGACGCGCCAAAATGAACCATAATTAACCCCGCGTTCACCGCTCCGTAAGGAGCGGATGCGTAGTCTCAACCTGACCAATAGCGGTACATGGGAGCATGGGAGATATTGCGCCATTTGGCGCGTTTTCCCAAAGTCTATGTTGTTGCGCGGCGCAGTCGTCGAATTGATGTGATTGAGTCGAGATCGCAATGAGCTTTCGGGGCGACGGGGAAGACGAGCGACGGGTTGCCCGGTGCGCTAGGTGCGCTGCGATCGTATTCGCAGAGCCCGCGGGTAGCTGCCATACCGATGCAAACACTATATGCGAATTGTGCGGCATCACGATGCTCGACCTACCTTTCGTCGACGGCGACTATTTCAATGTGATTATGAAAGCTGGCCGTCCTCTCGGGCATGTCGCGCGACTCCGCCGCGTGAGAAAACATTCTGCCGTATCGCTGTAAACACACCGTCGCCATCCGCCATCCTCGCGCCGCTTTCGATAGCGATAGTGACGCTCGGGAGGGGTTCCATGCGACAACCGCCGTTTGATCCGGACGCGGCCGATGAGGCGCCCGTCGCGGATATGCTCACGCCGTACGACCACGAACACCTCGTGACCTACCTCCGGCTTCTCGACGCTGAAGTCGATCGAGCCGATTGGAAAGATGTGGCTCGCACTATCCTTCACATCGACCCTGACCGCGAACCGGCGCGAGCACGGTTTTCATGGGAGAGCCATATGCGACGCGCCTATTGGATGACTGAAGAGGGATATCGGCACCTTCTGCGCCTCTCGCACCTGCACTGACGTTTCATTCGATCCGGCTCGTTATCCTGTCGCCACGAGAAAGCGCTTAGACTTTTTATTTGACCCTCCATGGCTCTTGCTTATGCCGCGGTGGTGGGTCGCCGAAGTCGGCTTGGGTAGCTTCGTCGTGCTGTCGCGAGGTGCATGCAAAAGCTTCGCATTCGCATTTATATTCTTGCGTTATGAGTAAGCCGCAGAGAATGTGGTCGCAATATAAGGGTGACCAAAATCTGCTCGACTTCGAGTCCCCACCGCCCATTATTTTCACGGTGTTTTCTGTAATGATCTATGCGCGGTGTAGAGGCTTGCGGTAGGAGACGCGCTTGATAGAGACAAGGGTACTGACCCGCAACCCCGCGGCGCCACCCTGCTTTGACGGATCTACTGAGTGCGAAGCGACCACCTTTGGCCGACGTCAGGTTCTATGGTCCGGTGTCCAGCCTGAACGAGCGAAGCGGGACGCCGAGCTGTCGTTCCACATCCGGCGGATTTTTGCGGAGAACTTCAGCGTCTATGGGGTACGCAAGGTCTGGAGGATGGCCGCGCACCTCTCAATAAGAATAGCCTCCGGAAAACTCGGGGCAGTTCAGATCGTCGGTCGCATATTCGCCCGTCCGGTCTTGGGTGTATTGCATCACCAATACGTGCGGATCTAATTTTCGGTACTCACAGCTCTTCTGGGGGCGACCACTATGGCGAAGAATATTGTTATTTGCTGCGATGGAACGGGGAACGAAATCGAGGAAGATCTGTCCAACGTCCTCAAATTGTTCCGTCTCGTAAGCAAAAACGAAAACCAGCTCGTATTTTACGACCCGGGCATAGGCACGATTGGCAGCAGCGATCCATGGTCGCGCCTGAAATCCAATGCGCTCGGTGTCCTGGGCTTAATCACTGGATACGGCCTCGACGAAAATGTTCTCGATGCATACAAATTCCTTCTCGAAAACTATGAAAACGGCGACCGTATATATCTGTTCGGTTTTAGCCGCGGCGCCTACACCATTCGCGTCCTGGCCGGTTTTCTGCGGCTTATCGGCCTGCTGCAACACCCGCAAAGAAATCTTTGCGATTATGCGCTCACAGCCTATAAGAAGGCCGCGGAGAAAGACGATTTCCAGATCGCTTGGCGGTTCGAGCGCGTCGCGTCAACCCGCCGCGTGCCGATCAAATTCATGGGCGTTTGGGATACTGTCAGCTCGGTGATCGTGCCGCGGCCCGACCGACTCTATCTGCCCAGCCTTCAGGAACTGCCTTACACAAAAACAAACTCATATGTCGAAGTTTTCCGTCAGGCCATTGCCATCGACGAACGGCGACGAATGTTCCGCATCAATCGCTGGACCGAGCCGCAGCCATTTAAGCCCAACCCGTTCGATTCAGGCAGCGGTGCGCCGCAGGACATCAAGCAGGTCTGGTTCGCCGGTGTTCATTCGGATGTTGGCGGCGGCTATCCCGAGGCCGAAAGTGGTCTTGCGAAATTCCCGCTGCAATGGATGATCGACGAGGCCGTAGTGCACGGGCTTGAGATCAGCACTACCATGTACAACCACCTTGTCCTGGGGCACGCGCGCAAGGGCGGCAGCCGTTCTTACGTGGAGCCGGACTTCAAAGCAAAGCTTCACAATTCCATGTCATGGGGCTGGCGCCTGCTTGAGGTAATCCCGAAACGGAAAAGCCGGCGCGAATGGCCGCGGCGGACCGCGCTGCTCGGCTGGTATCTGCCGTTTGGCGAGCCGCGCCTTGTCGAAGACGGCGCTTTGATCCACCAGTCCGTATTCGACCGCGTCAATGCGGACAAGACCTACCGCCCGGTAAATCTGCCATCCGGGGACAAGATTGTCATCGAGACAGCCGCGCCATCCTCGGCCGGCACATAGAAGTCGCGAACTTCTGCCAGATCGCCGCCCGCTGCCGATGCCTATGTGCAGCTTGTTCATCCCGAGAACCCTCGCGTTTGTATTCCTTTAGGGCAGCTCAAAGAGGGTCCCATCCCCCTGGTTGCTGAGCGGACAGTTCGCCAGCCGAGCTTTCCCCAGCAGGCTATGCTTGGTCGGGGTGTCTTCACCGAATGGTGTAATTCGTCAGCATTAATTGGCTCCCGCCGGTTTCAAATGGGACTGTTCGCATGGCAGTTACGTTACTGCCCCCTCCGTGACTGTCCGGCGAGGCAGCTCAGCCGGGGCTCGTTTTCTGGAACTGAGTCAGAAACGATGAAGCACTCGACCCTCACTGCCGCCAGCTTGATCGCGTTGCGCGAGGCGCAGCAACGCGGCGAAGAGCGCGCCGGGCCCATAATCGTGCACGATCTTGCGCTCGCCAGCGAGCCCGAGCGTTCGGTGATGTTCGACCCGAATCGGGTCAAGCCAACCGTGGTCGTCCGAACGGTCGGCAACACACCATTTTGCATCGAACGGATCGAATTGCTGCAGCCCGACGCGGACGAGAGACTCGGGCGGTATAAGCCTCGTCGCGGAGAAAAGCCCTAGCGTCCGGTGGGAAGCCCCAGTTCTGCCGGCCGGCAGGGAGCAATCAACTCTCGGATCGCAGTGATCGATGGTTGAGTTGAGTGAGCGTGCAAGACAACAGGCGACCCGCGTCATACTCGATCACCGAGCTCGACTCCCTTCAGCCCGGTATTGCAAACAAATTGAGGTCATTCGGCATCCGCACCACCAGCAAGCTCCTGGAAGCGGCAAAGGATCCCAAAGGTCGCAAGTCGCTCGCCGAAAGGACCGGTCTGAGCCCGCAATGTCTGCTGCGGGTCGCCAACTTCGCCGACAAGATGCGGATCAAGGGGATCGGCGAGGAATATGCTGAGCTGCTCGAGGCGGCCGGCGTCGACACGGTGCGGGAGCTGAAACATCGCAATCCGGCCAAGCTCGCCAAGCGGATGGCCGACGTGAACAAGCGGATCAAGCTCGTCCACGCGTTACCGTCTGAAAATGTAGTTCTGCGCTGGATCGATGCGGCGAAAAAGTTGTCGATCATGATCAGCTACTGACGGCGTTGCTGACGGCCGATACAGGTTGTCTCGTAGGAGGCGCTTAGTCTCTACAACTACTATCACGCGGCACGACCGCGTTTCCTCTTCCCGGCTGAGCAAGGGCGCGCCGTCGGGCCTCTCGTTCGTCTCACCGGATGCGAATTTGAGAAGCTTTAACTCCCTGCCCCCTAACCGTTCAAATATTGCGGCGGCTGACTCTTATAATCAGTGGTTGGACGAGTTCACACTTTGAGCGATCGCATCTTCCAGCCGGTTCATGCTAAAAGATCTACTTCCTCTCTAATTTCTGCAGCGAAAGACCACCGTCAACTGTTATGATCTGCCCGGTGATGGCGTCGTTCTCAATAATCGCAACCGTCATGTGAGCAATCTCTTCCGGCAAGATGAACCGCTCTATCATCGTTTTTGATTCGCAGAGCTTCTTCTCGACATCAGATATCTCTTTCCACCCCGGGGTCCACACGTAGCCGGGAGCGATTGCATTCACGAGGATGTTTGGATCGCGCTTTGCGAGCGTTACGGTCATGCTTGAGAGAGCTGACTTTGCTGCAGAATACGCAATGAATACATTATTTCCAGTATTGATATTGCCGTAAACCGACGTGATATTTATGATTTTTTTCAATCGGTCATTTTTGGCTTGTTTAAGAAAAAGTTGGGATACATTTAAAGCAGAAAAGAAAATGTTTTCAAACTGGTTCCTCCACTGCTTATAATCGAAAAAGTCGCCCCCCTGTGCATCGCCGGCGTTGTTCACGAGCACGTCGATCAATCCGACCTTCTCAGAAATATCGCTGAACATCGATTCGGTCTCGGATTGGTCGGAAAGGTCCGCTTGCACGAGATAGCCGGTACCGTGTCTTTCAACCTCTTTGAGGGTCTGCTCGGCGCCCTCTTTGTTCTTGCGATAGGCGATAACCGCCGTAGCGCCTCTCCGGGCAACAGCGATAGCAATTGCCTCGCCAATGCCACTTGATGCACCGGTCACTAGGACCGTTTTGTCCTTTAGATTCATGGTTCACCGTCAGAGGTTGGAAAAATGGAAGCTTAAGCGCCGGATAATTGCTATCCTCGCGGCGGTAGCTAGTGTTCGCATCGTTGATAGTTGACATATAAAACCATTCGCCAGTGGGCAGGTTGTGGCAGAGCTCGTGTGAGCTGAGCCTTGGGGCCTTACGCGCGCCAAGCAGCTCAGCGCTGCGCGCCCGAGGTCATGACCATCGCCCTCAACAGCAATAGCGACAGCGCAAGGGTGTCGGCCTGCAATATCATCCTCGACCGCGCTTGGGGCAAGGCTCGCCAATCCAAGCACCAGCACCACGTCCAGCACGAGCAGGCGATCACCCATGTGGACCTTGCCGGCCAAGTCGATCTGAGGCGCCTCAGCAATGACGAGCTCCGCGAGTTCGAGCTGTCGAACCTCCGCGCAGCGATCAGGAATGACAGCATCCAACCGAGCCACACCTTCGACGATTGCCATTGCCTCGCCTTCCGTTCCCGGGAAGGCCCGTAGCAAGGCTGGTGTCCTTGAACTCCGGCAGCTTCTTCAAGTTGCCTGCGGCCCTTCTCGGGTGCGTAGCCGTCAAATGGAACAAGCAGTCGTATCAGCACAAGCACAGCGTCGAGCAGAAAGACAAGCCGATCACCGAAGTCGACATCGTAGGACAGGTGGACTTGAGGCGTCTAAACAATGACGAACTCCGAGAATTTGAGCGACTCCAATCGAAGCTAGACCTATCCTCACTTCGAGAGACCATCAGGACTGACAGCATCCTCCCGCGGCATGAGGCCGATCGGAGGGAACGCGCAGTCGTTCGAGCACAGCGCCCAAACCCACAGGGCGTCCGACGTGCGCAAGGTCCGGTTCGGGGCGAGAGCTGACCTCGGTGGCGGAACTGACGACGCTTTTGACCCACAGCGGTCCTCGGCCGAGTCCGCATGTTGCAACGCAGCTTCATGCGGCGTGTCCGATACGGGTATCGATTTCACCCCGAACGATGGCAAAATCGATCGGCTTGGTCAGGAAAGCGTCAGCGCCGCTGGCCAGCGCCCTTGCGCCTGGTGTCGGCATCGCCATAAGCGGTGATCATGATGACCGGAACATCCGGTCGCGCCGCCTTCGCCTTGGGCAGAAGATCAAGGCCGGTTCATCCCCGGCATATTGATGTCTGAGAGGATGAGGATGAGTGAAGTACCTGTGTCGCACTCAGTGATGCGTTGAAGCGCCCCTTGGGCCGATTGCGCAAACTCCATCGCAAAGCGGCCGTCGCGCAGGTCCCGCCGGAATTGCTGACGGAACAGCAGCTCAACGTCCGGCTCGTCGTCCACCACGAGAATGAGAAATTTCACCGACTTTCTCCAGATATTGGGCAGCAGACGCAGCGGAACGCGGCAATATGATCTTGAACTCGGTGAACTCGCCAAGCTGCGTGTCAACCTCAATAGAGCCGCCATGTTGTTTCACGATGATGTCGTAACTCAGAGAAAGGCCGAGACCAGTCCCCTCACCGGGCGGCTTCGTTGTGAAGAAGGGGTTGAATAGCTTGTCTCTGACCTCGGCCGGAATCCCGGTGCCGTTGTCGCGTATCCTGATCTCCACGCTGTCGCCGAGGTCTTTGGTCACAGCGGTCAGTGTGGGTTCATAGTCCCCGCTATTGGCCTCAGCCTTCCGCTTCGTCGCAGCGTAGAAGCCATTGGAGATCAGATTGAGCAGCACCCGGGTAATCTCCTGGGGGAACACATCCACCTTACCGGCGGCCGGGTCGAGAGATTGTTCCAGCGTGATATTGAAGCCCTGCTTTGCCGCCCGTGCGCCGTGATAGGCGAGATTAAGGCTCTCCGCGACCAGGGCGTTGATGTCGACCGGCCGATGTTCTCCCGACTCCTGCCGGGAATGCAGCAGCATGTTCTTGACGATCAGATCGGCGCGTTTGCCATGCTCGACCACCTTATCTAGGTTGCCTTTGAGCATATCGGCAAGCTCGGTGATCTGTGCCTTGACCTTGTCGTCGAGGCCGGCGGCCTGCAGCGTATCCTCCAGTTCGCCGATGAGGTCGATGGCGAGCGCTGAGAAATTGTTGACGAAATTGAGCGGGTTCTTGATCTCGTGGGCGATCCCGGCGGTCAATTGCCCGAGCGATGCGAGCTTCTCGGTCTGGACCAGCCGGTCCTGTGTGGCTCGCAATTCCCCCAACGATTTCGCGAGTTCGCGCGTGCGCGCCTCAACGCTGTCGAACAGGCGCACGTTCTCAATCGCGATGGCGGCCTGGTCGGCAAAGGTCGATGCCGTCTCGGTTTGCTTTTCCGTGAACGGCCGAACGTCGGAACGCGTCAGGACGAGAACACCGATCGCTTCGCCCTCGCGCAGCATCGGAACCGCGAGAATAGTGCGATAATCACCCAAGCTCTTCGCCGTGAATGTGTAAGTGGGGTCGGCTTCGACGTCCGCAATATGAACGACATGGCCTTCCAGCAGAGCACGTCCGGCGGCCGACCCCGGTGTAGGTTCAATCGGCAGGTCCCACACGGCTTCGATGAATTCCCGGGAGAAGCCGTAGGCTTCGGCGCGATAGAGAGCGCCGCCCTTCGGCCGCACAATCACGGCCTTGTGTGCCTCACACAGCCGGGCGGCCGATTCAACGAGCGTTTGCAGCACCGTGGGCAGATCAAAGGCTGAGCGGCTGATGACCTTGAGCACGTCGGCCGTTGCGGTTTGCTGCTGAAGCGACTCGGATAGCTCTTCCGTGCGGGCCCGTACCTCGTCGAACAGCCGCACATTCTCGATGGCGATTGCCGCCTGGTCGGCGAAAGTTTCGACAAGGGCAATCTGCTTATCTGTGAAAGGCCGGACTTCAAACCGATAGATAACTATGACGCCCAGTAACTCATCACCTGTTAGGATTGGCACCGCGAGGACTGTCCGGACCGGCTCAACGTCTTTCGCCCCATAGGAATACTCGGGATCGGCCCGTACATCGGTGATGTGGACTGTTCGCCGGTCGAGCGCGGCGCGAGCTGCTGCGCTTTGCCGCCCAGGCCGGTTCGGATGTTGCGCACACCACTCTATGAACTCAGGAGGGCAATTGAACGCAGCCACCACGCGCAGCTGCTCGCCGTCGTAGCGGCGGATAAATGCCCTCTCGGCGTCGCACAGCTTGACGGAGCTTTCCGCCACGGTATCGAAAACCGGCTGCAGATCAAACGCTGAACCGCTGATAACCTGAAGCACGTCGGCGGTGGCAGTCTGCTGCCGCAGCGATTCGCGCAGCTCGTTAAGCAAGCGGGTATTCTCGATGGCGATGACCGCCTGGTCGGCGAACATCGTCACGACTTCGATCTGTTTTACAGTAAACGGCTCGGGTACAGTCTTGGTAATGAAAATCACCCCGACGACTTGACCCTGGCGCAGGAGCGGCACGCCAAGTGCGGCTCGGTAGTTACCGATCTGCTGAGCCTTCAGGGCGCCGCTCCAGACGTATCCGGGGTCCGCGAGCACATCGGGAACGTGGACCACCGTCCCCTCCAACGTGGCTCGCCCAGTGACGCTGCCTCGATCCAGCGGCACCAGTAGAGTTTGAAAATGTGCCTTGATCTGCTCGTGCACATCAGTCGCATGGCCAAAGCTGGCGACCCACCGGAGACCCTCATCTTCGCGTTCAAACAACCACGCGTGATCGGCATCGCACAACCGCGCTGCTGATTCCATGAGGGTGCCTAGCACTGCCTGCAGATCAAAGGCCGACCGGCTGATGACCTTAAGAACGTCGGCAGTGGCAGTTTGCTGCTGCAGCGATTCACGTAGCTCGTTGAGGAGGCGGGTGTTCTCGAAGCCAAGACGGTACGGTAATTGCCGAGCGATTGCCCTTGCCGAAAAGTGTATTCGGGATCGGAAGACACATCGGGGATATGAATTGTCCGGCCTTCGAGCGACATCCGCCCGACAGCCGTTCCCCGTCCGGTCACGTGAGGATGACTAATGGCGAACTGCCTGAACTCGTCGGTGAATCCATGGCTCGCCGCAAGATGGTAGGTATCGCCTTCACGGCGATACACCATGGTTTTATCGGCTTGGCATAGAGAGGCCGCCGATCCGACAAGCGCATCGAGCACGGTTTGCAGATCGAAGGTCGATTGGCTAATGATCTTGAGCACGTCGGCAGTAGCAGATTGCTGCTGCAGTGACTCGGTCAGCTCACGCGTACGCTGGTGCAACTCGCGCTTGAGGGCGTTGAGTTCGTCCTGCAATTCGGCAACGGAAGTTCTGCGACCGCGTGCCACCGCGGTGGCCGTCTTGTGCGACTTCGAGGGTTCCCGTTTTTGGCGCGGGGGCTTTGTCGGCTGTCCGGTGCCGCCGCCCGGTCGCATGTCCCGTTCTCCTCGGGAACCGAGGCGCACCTCGGTCCGCAGCGATCATATCCCCGTCAACCACAGGTGGGAAGGTCAGCATGGCCTGCGTCATCGAGCGCGTGGCGAGTTCTTATCGCACCGCGGAGGTCTGTTAATGGCACGATCCTTCCGTGCGGCCCGCCGCTCGTGTTGGTCCGGAATTTGGGGTCGAGCTGTCGAACGCCAAACCAAGGGCTCGACCGTCGGCTATTGGGGGCAGACCGTCCGTCAGCGATGCGTGGGTCGAGAGACGCAGATGCCGAGTAGGCCCGGGGAATTTCACCCCGAGCCCCTCACAGATCCGGACGTGACACTCTCGCGTCATCCGGCTCGTGCCACCGCGCGAAGGCTGCCGCCTTCCATTGAGTGTCGGGCTCCTCCCGTTGCCGGTTGACCCGACCCAAATGGCGATGACCTGCCCTCTTTGCTCCACGGGCATTACCCCGCTTCGACGCTACTACAAGGCAGTCCGCCCCTAACCGGCGCATCAGTACTTTCAGCCTCGCGGTTGGAGCCGCTTGTGCTTTTTCCCTTGGCATCGCCGTGTAGGTTCTCACGTTCCATACAGGAGCCCAGTCGAGATTCGCGCCGCCTACATGCCGGATGCCGCTTGGGCAGTCTCAGGACATCCCCCAAGCTTATCCCGAAGGTCGGGTCAGCCCCCGGTTTTGACATCACCTAATCCGCTTTCGACACTTCTGCAGCAGTTCGCTTGCGCTCGCCTCTCTCGACCTTGCCTGATGGGATCAAGTCCCATCTTTTCCGCAACGTTCACCACCATCGCTTTTGACGAAAGCAGCTTGCGGTGGCTTGAGATCAACACCTGATTGCCGACCTCGAAGGGCCTACCTTCATCTCCCACACAGTTGCGCACCGTCACAGGAACGGCGCTCGTGACACAAGACCCGCTTCAGACGTTTGCGAAATATGCGAGCCGCGTCGCGCTCAGCGCGCCTTGGCTAAGGCGGCATCGACTGAAAAGCGTCCCGCGCCAGCGGTGAAAACATAGAGGAGCCCGCCCAGGATCGCGATGTTCTTGGTAAAATTGATGTACTGCGCG
>Ga0307442_1001602_pt1 | contig 11180 bp, 12 predicted proteins | sample SalMarWE160430MG_FD_202143 | JGI IMG/M metagenome (GOLD analysis project Ga0307442, IMG submission 202143) | Salt marsh sediment microbial communities from the Plum Island Ecosystem LTER, Massachusetts, United States - WE1604-30 | ecosystem: Environmental > Aquatic > Marine > Intertidal zone >... | reverse complement strand
CAACTTCGACGAGGACGGCGACTGGGTGCGGGTCGGAGGCGCCGGATTTCGCCAAGACGTGCGCCTGTTGCACAAACCCTACACGATGGCCGTTCCTTATCTGCCCGGCATGCCGGTTACCGTGACAGGCCTCGTCGATGGCGGCGGCGGCGACATCACGGTATCAGTCTATGTCGGCAGCGCGGTGCTGTCGCTCAAACCCCTGAAGACAGGAGAGGTGGTGCAAATCTCTTCGCCTTGACGCGTTGCGGCGCCCCGGAGAAAGACTTGGCCGGCATTGCCGGCGAAAAGAGCCTCCTTAACGGCGATTCTCGGCTTTACCCGCCGCTGCGAGGGTGACAATGTTCAGAGATTCTCGGCTCGACGTACGGTGAACATGCGTCCTCGTCCGATCGCAGCACTTACAGACGCGCGTTATGCGGCCCGGGCAATCGACCTCACACGGGGGGCGATCCCATGACGGGCATGGCATGGGCTGGCCGGCTCGGCATCATCATCGCCATCATCATCATTGAGCGCGCCTCCCCGGCTTTGGCTTGGTTCTTGGTGGTGATCGCGGCGGGAGGCGCCGTCGTCGAGTTCACCTATACTGGGCGCTATCTCCCCCAGCCCGTGCTGCACCTCATCGATCGCGCCATGGGCAAGCACGGCCGTAAGGCCGAGCAGAAGACGCCGACGGTGATCGACGAGACGGAGCTCTCCGAGTATCTCAAGTCGCGCGTGATCGGCCAGGACGAGGTGATCGACGCGCTGTCGCGGCGCCTTCGCCAGCGTTTGGCGGCGCGCAGAGAGGGCAAGCCGGTCGCAGTCATGTGCTTTGCGGGCGCGCCCGGCGTCGGCAAGACCTACCTCGCCAAGGTGCTGTCGGAAAAGCTCTATGGCAGCGACTCGCACCTGCACGTGTTCGAGATGGCCAAGTTTCAGCAGGGCTACTCGGCCACGAGTCTCTTCGGCGTGCCGGCGGGACTGCAAGGCTCCGGCGAGCCGGGGCTCATTTCCCGGGCCCTGCGCGACACGCCGAACGCCATTGTGCTGCTCGACGAGTTCGAGAAGGCGAGCCGCGACATCCACCTGCAGTTCCTGTCGGCCTGGAACGACGGCTTCGTTACCGATCTCGGCACCTCGACGAAGTACCCCACCACCGAGACGATCTTCATTCTGACCACCAACGCCGGCGCCGCCCGCATTGCCGAGCTGACGCGCGACCCGGGCATCACGCAGGACGAGCTCAACAGGCTGATCAAGAGCGCCTTGGTCGATGCCGAGTTCGCGCCCGAGGTCTTGTCGCGCATCGACGATGTCTTCGCCTTCCGCGACCTCGCCGGCCTCGACATTGCGCGCGTGGTGGCGCTCGAGATCGAGCGCCGGGCGCACGAGTATCAGCTGCAGATTGCGGATCAGGGCATCGACCCGGAGATCCTGATCAAAGCGGTGGAGACATTCAACGAGACCAAGCCGAAGGGCGGCGTGCGCGATATCGCACGCCAGATCGAGGATCAGATTGCCGACGGACTGATCGAGGCCAAGGCGGGCGACGCGCGGCAGGTGCGCTTCGAGGCCGACGGCACCAAGGTCCGCGTTATTCCCGTCGCGGAGACAGAAGCTGCAGAGGCCGCAGTGCCTGCGGAGGCCGAACGCACAATGGTCGGCTGAGAGAGCCGCCAGTCAGGAGAGAGCTATGTCAGGGGATGCCAAGAAGCCGACCACGACGAGCAGAGATCCGCTGGACAGGCTGTCCAACCTCGACACGCTCGCCGACAAGTGGGAGGCAAAGAGCCGCGAGCTGACGCTCATCGATCCCGTGGAGCTCGCCAGCTACTTGAAGTCGAAGGTGATCGGCCAGAATGCCGTCATCGACTCTGTCGTCACGCGGCTGCATCGGCGCATGGCGGCCAAGCGGCCGAACAAGCCCGTCGCCGTGTTCTGCTTCGCGGGCGCGCCGGGCATCGGCAAGACCTATCTCGCGCAGGTCCTCGCCGAGAAGCTGTTCGGCAGCCCCAAGCACCTGCACTACATCGATATGACCAAGTTCGGCAGCGAGGCGTCGTCATGGACGCTGTTCGGGGCAGCAGCCGGACATGTCGGTTCCGGCAAGCCCGGGCTTCTGACGCGCAACATACGCGACGTACCGAACGCGATCGTGCTGCTCGACGAGATCGAGAAGGCGCATCGTTCAATCCTCACGCAGTTCCTTTCGGCCTGGAACGACGGGTTCATCACCGAGCTCACGGACGGATCCAAGCATTCGACCCGCGAGGTGATCTTCATCATGACCACCAACGCTGCCAAGTCCCGCATCGAGGAGTACGCGCGCGACCCTAAGATTACGCAGGAGGAGCTCAACAAGCTCGCGAAGCAGGCCCTGCAGGACGCCCAGTTCGCGCCGGAGGTGCTCTCGCGCGTCGACGACGTGTTCGCCTTCCGCGATCTGGCCGGACTGGATATCGCGCGCGTGGTCGCGCTCGAGATCGAGAAGGCAACCAAGACCTACAATCTCGAGATCGCCGGACAAGGCATTGACCCCGAGATCCTCATGAGCGCCATTGAGGAGTTCACGCAGAACAAACCGAGCGGAGGCGTACGCGAGATCGCGCGCCACATCGAGGACAAGATCGCCGATGGCTTGATCGAGGCCAGGGGCAACGGCGCGACGCATGTGATGTTCGAAGCAGAAGGCAGCGACGTGCGGGTGATCCCGGTCAAGCCGGACGACGCCGAGGAGTCTTCTGCCGCCGAAGAGAATGAGCGGGGCGCAACGCGCTAGTCTTGGAGAGACACCGCAATTTGGGAGCCGAGACATGACGACCATTAACTCTGGAGCCAAGGGCATGCTGTCCAAGGAGGCAGCCCGCAAGTCCGTCTTTGCCAACCTGGTGGACCTCTACAAGAGCGACCTTGCGTTCCGCGGCATGACCGATTTCGCCATCATCGGCGCGCTCGCGATGATGTTCCTCGATCCGCCGAACAAGGTCGAGTGGCCCTGGAGTGGCGGCGGTTCGGCTCACTATTCCTCCTCAGGTGGCGGCTTGCTGGGCGGCGGCTCGTCGTCGTCGAAACCGGCGGCGCAAGGTCCGGTCGCGTCGGGTCCCGTCGTTCCCATTCCCTATTATGACTCGCTTAAGAACCCGAAGCTCGGCTCGGGCTTCCTGTTCGCCATCGATGACAAGCCGTTCGGGTCCTCCAGCGCCGCCGATCGTCCGCGGCTGGAGGCGGCTCGCTTGGCTATCGCGCAGAGAGATCCCGACAAGGTCATCGAGCAGCTGCGTAAGGCCGACGGGAATGATCCCAACGTCGCCCTGTTGCGCGGGGCCGCCTTCACCATGCGCAATACGGAGGACGGCAACCGCACGGCTGAGGCGCTGTGGCGGCAGGCGGTCAACGGCGGCAGCACGCAGGCGAAGGCGTTGCTCGGCCGTCTTCTCGTGGCGGGGCCGCCTGGTGTGAAGGCCGATCCGGCGGAGGGAAAACAGCTGATCGACGAAGGTGTGGCGGCGGGCGATCCCCAGGCGATGCGCTTTGCCGGCATCGGATACCTGAGCGGCGATCTGGACGTTCTTGATGCCGCCAAGGCCGCCGAGCTCTTGAAGCAGTCAGCCGACGCCGGCGACGCCATGGCGATGGCCGTCTACTCTCGGCTCTTGGCGGACGGCATCGGTGTTGCCAGCGCCAACGGCAAGCAAGCCGAGCAGTATCTGCGCAACGCCGCAAAGGCGGGGTTGACAGTGGCCCAGCTGACGCTCGGCGATTGGCTGGTCAATCAATACGCCAAGGGGCTGCTTGCCGATCCCAAGGAGGCGATCGACTTGTATAAGACGGCCTACAACAAAGGACATGCCCTCGACGGGCTCAGCAGCCTCGCCTACCTGTACGAAGCCGTTGCCAAGACCCCGCCATGGAACAACGTGGGACTTGCCATGAACTACGTGCGCCTGTGCTCAGGATTTGCGGACGGTCTTTGTCAGTTTAATACGGGCATCGGCTGGAACTCCGGTTACTTCGGAGAACCAGATCCCGTGCGGGCGCGGGCTCACTTAGAGATTGCACGCACACTTGGCTATCAGCGTGCCGCGGCGCAATTGAAGGCGCTGGATGCGTCGCTGACACCGTCCCAGTTGTCGGCTGCCCAGGCGGAGGAAAAGAAGATCCGTGCCGAGCTCAAGCCGCCACCGCCGCAGATCCCGCTGCAGTACGAAGGGATCAAGGGGCAGCCGCCCAAGGCGGTGATTGCGAGCCTGGAGGGCTTTGCCGGCAAGTCGTCGCCAAGCTCACCTGGCCCAGCGCCAAACACGGACAAATCGAGCCCGGAGATCGAGAAGCTGCGCGCGCGTGCCCAGAAGCACCTGGCCGAAAAGGACTACGACAGCGCCATCGCCGATTTCACCGATCTCATACGCAAAGGCAACGCGACCTGGGGAGACTACAATCAGCGTGGCATGGCGCACCACTCCAAGAAGCAGCTGGACTTGGCGCTTCAGGATTATGAACGCGCCATGGAGCACGGCCCGGATGCCGCCCCCCCACATTTCAACAGCGCGCTCATCTATATGGATCGCGGACAAACCGATAAGGCGTTGGCCGAGCTGAATACCGCCATCCGCGATAAAAGCTCCTATGCCGATTATTTCCTGAAGCGTGGTGACGTCTATTTCGAGAGAGCAAACTACCGGGATGCGATAGAAGACTTCGGCAAGTACATCGATCTTCTTGCAAAGGACAAGAACGCCAGCGCGGACGACAAGGCCTTGGGCTATTTCTTGCGCGGCAAGGCAAAGGTGCAAGAGGCGATCGCCTGCGAGAAGATGATCCCTCCCGATCCATCCTGTAACGACAAACGAAAGTACGTGCCGGCTCTGTTGGACCTGGAGCAAGCGCTGTTGGCTAAGCCTGACTATGGGCCGGCGCATTTCCAGATCGGCTGGATCGCCGATACGATGGGGAATAAGAGGAAAGCCATTGAATCTTATACATACGCCTTGAAGGCCGACCCGAATGATTCCACCGCTTACAACAACCGCGGCGTGATCTACGGCGACATGGGCCAGCGCGACTTGGCGCTCGCCGACTACAATGACGCTATCCGCACAAATCCAAACAATAAATTTGCCTGGGCCAACCGGGGCGCCTTGTTCGGCGGCATGCGACGCCGGCGCAGGCAGGCGATCGCGGACTTTCGTCACGCGCTGGCGATCGACCCGAACTATGCCTATGCCATCAATGGTCTAAGGAAGCTCGGGGCCAGACCTTAGGTTCTTACGGGCGTGCGAGACATCGACGAGATCTTTGCCGGGTTGTCGACGTCGCCGTTCCGGCGGCGCTTCCACCTGGGTCCCAAGGATCAGTCCTATTACGCGCGTAAAGGGCTGCCGGTCATCCTCGAGCACGCGCGCGATTTCATCGATAAGCGACTGGCGGCGGCCGAGCCGGTAAACGACGGCAAGCAGACGCCGTTTCGCGGGCATCCCGTCTTTGTCGCGCAGCACGCAACCGCCACTTGCTGCCGCGGGTGCCTGGCCAAGTGGCACGGCATTCCCCGCGGCCGTCCGCTCGATGATCGCGAAAAAGACCACATCGTCGCCGTGTTGGAGAGATGGCTGCGGACGCAGCGCGCGGGCGGCGCGCGTTGAGTTGCCTCTGTCAATCGGCGCAATCCTCGGCTATGGGGCTCGCATGAGCCGCCCCATTCTTCTCGTCGCCGCAGCAGCCCTCGTCGATCCCGACAACCGCGTGCTGATCACGCGCCGCCCCGCCGGCCGGCCCATGGCAGGCTTGTGGGAGTTCCCCGGCGGCAAGGTCGAGCCTGGCGAGACGCCAGAGGCCGCGCTGCGCCGCGAGCTGCATGAGGAGCTCGGCATCGACGTGTGCCCGACGTGCCTTGCACCCTTCACCTTCGCAAGCCACGCCTACGAGGCGTTTCACCTCTTGATGCCGCTTTATCTCTGCCGCCAGTGGGACGGCCCGATCACGCCGCACGAGGGCCAGGAGATCGCTTGGGTGCGCGCGGCGCGCCTGACCCACTACCCCATGCCGCCGGCCGATGAACCGCTGATCGCGCCGCTGAGTGATCTGTTGGGCTAGCCCTCGTCGGACAGCTTGCGCTCAGCCGTGCCGAGCGCGTCCGCCAAGCGCGCTTGCGCCGAGCCCGGCTGCAGCGGTTTGGGCTGGCTCTCATCCGGCGCCCAGGCGGTCAGCGTCAGGATCTCGAAGGTCGCCGGCACCCGTCCGTCCGCCCCTGCGAAGCGCTCCGCGTAGATCTCGATGACACGTGCAAGCAGTCCTCGCGTCACCGGGTGGCGGTGGCGTGCGCTGAGCATGTTGCTCGCGCCCATAGCTTTGAGCTCGCGCATGAGAGCGAGCGGGGAGGCGTACCTCACCGTGACGATCTCCGAATCGACGACGGGGAGTGCGAAGCCCGCGCGCTGCAAAAGCGTGCCGAGGTCGCGCACGTCGGCAAACGGCGCGACCCGCGGTGAGGCGCCGCCCGTCACCTCCGCTTCGGCTGCGAGCCACGCCTGGCGCAGCTCCTTCAATGTCTCGCCGCCGAGCAGCGCTGCCAGCAGCAGGCCATCGGGTTTGAGCGCGCGGCGGATCTGCACGAGCGCGCCCGGCAGATCGTTGACGAGGTGCAGCGAAAGACCGGAGACGACGAGGTCGAGCGAGGCCGCCGCGAAGGGAAGCGCTTCCTCGTCGGCAACGACGCGCAAGCCCTCGCAGCGCGCAAGAAGGCGCGGTGCATGGTCCACATTGATGATGCGCTGAATGCCGGCGCTGCCGCGGATGCGTTGCGAGAGGAGGCCATGGTGCGCGCCGATGTTCACGGCGAGCGGGAAACGCCGTTGCACCAGAGCAAGCCGCTCGGCGATGTCGTCGGCCACCCGCTCGAGAAGGAAGTCGTGGTCTTCGGCCGCGTCGGCGATGCGATCGCGCCGGCGCGCCAGCAGCGCACGATCGAAGATGCGGCTCGGATCGGGGCGGGTCATCGGCAAGGGCTCAAATCCGGCGCAGGTTGAGAGTGGGCTCGCGGCGCAGTCCCTCGCAGACTAACATGGGGCGTCAGCATACTCTTAGCCAGCGTACGGGCAGGTGGGACATGCTCGAAGGGGCGGGTCGCTCGAGGGCCGAAGGGACCCTGTGGCGGGCGGCGGGCGCGATCGCCGACCTCGTCATGCCTCCCCTTTGCCTCTCTTGCCACGCGCCGCTCACCTCCCACGATGCTTTGTGTCCGGGCTGCTGGAGCAAGATCGATTTCATCCGCGCACCGCTGTGCGATCGGCTGGGGCTGCCGATGCCCTTCGACACCGGCGGCACCATGGTCTCGGCTGCAGCAATTGCCGATCAGCCCGAGTATGACCGCGCCCGTGCCGTTGCCCGCTTCGACGGCGTCATGCGCTCCCTCGTGCACGACCTCAAGTTCCGCGACCGCCACGATGCGCGCCGCCTGTTCGGCCGCTGGCTCGTCCAGGCAGGCGCTGAGCTTCTCGCGGGTGCGGACGTGATCGTGCCGGTTCCGCTCACGCGCTGGCGCCTCTTAAGCCGCCGTTTCAATCAGGCCGCGATTCTTGCCCAGGAGGTCTCCCGACTGACGGGCGTCGGGGCTGAGCCTTTGGCGCTGCTGCGCACGCGCCGGACGCTACCCCAAGTTGGACTGACGCGCTTGCAGCGCCGCAAGAACGTCGCCGGGGTGTTCGCAGTTGCGAGCGATTGCAAGGTGCGGATCGCAGGGGCTCGAGTGCTGCTGATCGACGACGTCATTACCACGGGCGCCACCGCCCGTGCCTGCGCGCGCACCTTGAAGCGCGCCGGAGCGGCGAGCGTGGATGTGCTGGCGCTTGCCATGGTTACCGAAGCCGTCCTGATGCCGGCGTGAGGCCCCGGCCCGAGGCCCAGGTGCGACGCCAGCTGGCTTTGCTCGACTCGCCGAAACCATTAGAATTCTCCTAAAATACCAGTTCTCACAGGGAATGAACCGGGAGCCATGGCTCGTATTACTGTCTACACGACCAAGCTCTGTCCCTTCTGCCATATGGCGAAAGAGCTCCTGCGCAGGAAAGGCGCGATTTTCGACGAGGTCGACGTCAGCTGCTGCAGGGAGCTCAGGGCAGAAATGTCGCAAAAGGCCGGGGGGCGCAGCACGGTGCCGCAGATCTGGATCGGCGAGACTCACGTTGGGGGATGCGACGACCTTTATGCACTCGAACGAGAAGGTAAGCTCGACGTGCTGCTCGCCGTTTGAGCGGCGGGTCTTGGGGGGATGAGGTAGATTCCAAATGGCAAATCCGCATCCCTCGCGCTCGTTTCGCGTCGGCCTCGTGCAGATGTGCTCGGGCCGCGACGTCGACAAGAACGTCGTGAGCGCAACGGAGCTGGTGCGCGAGGCGGCCAAAGGCGGCGCCGACTACGTTCAAACACCGGAGATGACCACCCTCATGGAGCTCGATCGCCCGCGGCTTCTCGCTGCGGTGCGTCCCGAGGAGGGCAACCCTGCGCTGCGGCACTTCCAAGAGCTGGCGCACGAGCTCGCCGTTTGGCTGCACATCGGCTCGATGCCGGTGCTGTTTGCAAAGGATAAGCTCGCCAACCGCTCGTTCCTGATCTCGCCCGAAGGTCGCATCGCGGCGCGCTACGACAAGATTCATATGTTCGACGTCGATCTCGGCGGTGGCGAGAGCTACACGGAAAGCGCCAATTACGAGCCGGGCCGTCACGCGGTTCTCGCCGATCTGCCCTGGGGGATGATCGGGCTCAGCATCTGTTACGATTTGCGCTTTCCGCTGCTCTATCGTGCCCTGGCACGGGCAGGCGCCAAGTTTCTGGCGGTCCCGGCCGCGTTCACGCGGCCGACTGGGATGGCCCACTGGCACACGCTATTGCGCGCTCGCGCCATCGAGTCGCAGGCTTTCGTCTTTGCCGCAGCGCAAGGCGGGCTGCACGAGAACGGGCGCGAAACGTTCGGGCACAGTCTGGTCATATCGCCATGGGGCGAAATCCTGAGCGAGGGCGGCGTTCAGTCCACAGTCATATTCGCCGATGTTGAATTGCAGCTGTTGGAGGATGTCCGCCGCCGGGTGCCCTCGCTCAAGCACGACCGGCCCTTTGACGTCGTCCATGCCGAAGCGGAAACGAGCAAGGCTTCGTCGTGATCAAATATCGCTTGAGATGCACGTTCGCGCATGAGTTCGAGACATGGTTCGCTTCGAGTGATTCCTATGAGGCGCAAGCTGCCGAGCGCAAGGTCTGCTGCCCACACTGCGGTGACCGCGACGTCGTCAAAGCGATCATGGCGCCGAACGTAGCCGTTCGGGATCGCGCCAAGCACGATGTGCCAGACGACACGTCCCAAGTGGCGAACTTGCGCCCGCAGATGGTCGAGGTGTTGCGCGAGGTTCGGCGCACGTTGGTTGCCGCGGCCGAGGACGTGGGCGCGCGCTTCCCCGAGGAGGCCCGCAAGATTCATTATGGAGAGACGGAATCCCGTGGCATTCGTGGCACGGCGTCGAGCGACGAGGTGCGCACGCTGCTCGATGAGGGCATTACCATTCTCACACTGCCTCCCCTGCCCGAGGACGCCAACTAGCGAACCCGGTCGGCCCCCTGCACCAACGTCACCAGGGTGTAGAGCACAGCCGACTTGGGATCGTCGGTGCGAAAAATCGGCTCGCTGCTGCCGGGGGTGACCCACGTGTAGCAATCGCCGTCGAAGTCCCAGATCCCGCGCACGTGGCCCGAACGGTCTATGACGATGCCGCCGTTCTGTCCGCGCGAGAGCGAGAAGCCCCTCATCCTCAACGTTTCGTTTTGTCTCAGGAGACCAAAAAGCCGCCATGTCTGCGTCTTCGTCATCCTGACCCCCTCCCGAGCAGCTGCACTTGCCTGGGCTGTCCGAGCGGGGAAACCGTCACCGATGACGACGCTCCCGCCCAGGCGCCAACCCCCGCCTTGCGACTGCAACAGTGATGATCTGAATCAAATGCAATTACAATCGCGAACGCCTGCATGCGTTAGCGAATTCATACCGACTGGCCTGGAATGCGAACCGGCGTTTTGAGCTGGCGCGTCGCCTGGCAGTGAAGGCGCATGCCGATTTGCCGTGTGCAGCAATGACATGCCTTGCGCCGAGCGACGTCCGGAGCGCCGCAGGGAAGTCAGTGAATTTCGGTCATGTAATAATTATCACGCAGATCGCACTGCGCCACGCGCCATTGGATCGGCCGTCCGTCGATGGCAAACACCACGGAGTCCAGTTTCAACAGCGGCGTCCCCTTCGCCACCTTGAGCTCATCGGCAACCTTGCCGTCCGCCGCCGTCACGCTGATCTTTTCCTGGGCCCGTGCAAGTAGGACGCCGTAGTGATTGGCAAGCACGACGATGCTGGCCGAGATGTCGCTTTCGTGCGTGAGCCCCGGAAAGCGCGACTGAGGGACGGTCGAGTCTTCGACCATCAGCGGGTGGCCGTCGTGCAAGCGCACGCAATGAAGTCGCAGCACCGGCTCCCCGCTGCGCAGTTGCAACAGCCGCGCCTCCGTCGCGTTGGCTGTGGCGGGCACCACCTCGCAATTTTGAACGTCGCCCACAATACGAATGCCATCGGGATCGCGGATGTTGCTGAAGCGGATTGCGCATTCGTCCGAGGTTTGATCGATGACGAAAGTGCCCCGGCCCTGCCGGCGCGAGATCAGGCGCTCGCTCTCCATCTCGTCGAGGGCCTTGCGCACCGTTCCGACGCTGATGCCCAGCTCGCGCGACAGCTCGATCTCGTTGGGGATCGCCGCGCCGGGCTTCCAGACCCCGGCAACGATGCGCTGCACAAGCATGTCCTTCACCTGCAGGTAGAGGGGGCGAGTGGAAAAGCGTCCGACCGCCGTCATTGCTTGAGCCCTCGAAGGTTGGCCTGCCGATACGTCCCCCGAGTTGGATCAAGCTCGCTATTGGAAATAGCGCATCCTATGAACAGGCCAGGACGCAAGTTTCACTCCCTCTGCGCGCGCGGCGCATAAGATCTTCGTTCCTCTACCTCAGTTATATTGAAGTAGAGTGCAACAATTACACTGTAATTATAGCACGAATTCGTCGATCGGGCGTGCCTTTGTCCACCATTATTTCATTACATAGACTGCAGAGTGCGACATACGGGCGCGAGATTGGCCTGCGGGCCGGGTGTCGAATGATGGCAATTGCTGTTCTGT
>Ga0307442_1001601_pt1 | contig 11194 bp, 9 predicted proteins | sample SalMarWE160430MG_FD_202143 | JGI IMG/M metagenome (GOLD analysis project Ga0307442, IMG submission 202143) | Salt marsh sediment microbial communities from the Plum Island Ecosystem LTER, Massachusetts, United States - WE1604-30 | ecosystem: Environmental > Aquatic > Marine > Intertidal zone >... | reverse complement strand
CGTCAGGCGGAACGGAGGATCATGCTCCTCTTCATCCTCCGGCTCGTCCTCCGTGCGCTGCGCTTCAAGACGAGCGAATGGGAGGGATGGACGCTCGGGCCCGGCGAACTCGGACGCAGCCCAGCGGTCTGCGGGATCGAATCGCTGCACAGCCGGTGCCTCATCGTCCTTCGTGCCGACCCCGAATCGCTCCTCCGGACCGAAACGCTGATGGCTTCGCTCCGGCATCGGCTCTTCGAACGGATCGGTTCTTCCGGCAGCTTCGCCGGGCTGTTCCAAAGCGGCCTTCAGCGCCTCGCGAATAGCGATTTCGGTGTCCTCCGGTTCAGACGCCGCCGCCCTCGCCGCGGAACCGAATTTCGCCCGCCAGGGACGCATGAGGCGGCTTGCCCATCCGGACTGTCCTTCATCCTCATCCGGCGCAACCGCTTCCTCCTCATCCGAGGAGGGCTGTTCTTGCGCACCGCTCGAACGCCAAAAACGGTTCTCGACGTCGGGGTCCGGTTCGCTCTGCGGACCAAACCCGCGCGACTGCGGAGCTACGGCATCGTCATCGCGCGGCTCCTGCCAGCCGGCGCCGGCATAGGCCGTAGAGCCGGCCTCTTCGTCTTCAATCGACGACGGTCCGTAATCCGAAGATTGCGGCTCACCGAGCGTCGAAATCGCCTCGGCGAACTGGTCGCGGCGGGCCTGCCATGCCGCGGCTTGCGATTCATCGTCGGCATCGGCCAACTCGTCATCAGAATCGGCTGCAGTCCGGAAATCCGCTTCAGCGCCTGAATCGACGTCCCGGCCGGTATTGAGCCGCTGTGCGCCGAAGGCTGTTTGCCATTCCTGCGAAAGCTGCTCCGCCGGCTCATCCTCGGCCGTCTCACCCGTATCGCCGTCCGAACCGAGCTGCCAATCCGCGCCTTGCGCCTGGCTGCCGATATTTACGGTCCGGTCCGGCGGCTCGTGCCGTTCCGCTTCCAAATCCTCGCCGAAGCCCGCCTCTTCCAGCTCTAGCGCCTCCGGCTCTTCGGCGCCCGCTTCGAGCCGCCATTGATGCGCACAGCGGGCGCATTTCACGGTCCGGCCCCCTTCCGGTATCGGCCTGTTCAGTCTATACCGGGTCGCGCAGGCCGGGCATTCAATGATATGAGACACCTTGTTTCCCTTTAACCATGAGAGATGGCTATAAGCAGCGCAGACATATCAGTCCCTGATTTGACGAATTCCATTGATACAAGAGAGTCGGTTCCGCATAAAGGCCGGCGTCTTAAGCTGTTGATCGTGTCTGGCTTGAGAGTTCGGGAGCTGCCGTGATCAGACTTGAAAATTTGGGACTTCGCTACGGACTTGGCCAGGAAGTCCTGCGCGACGTCAGTTTTCATTTGCTCCCCGGATCGTTTCACTTCCTGACCGGCTCATCGGGCGCGGGCAAGACGTCCCTGCTCAAGATCCTGTTCATGTCTCTGAAGCCGACGCGAGGTCTAGCATATATATTCGGCAAAAATGTCACACGGGCAAGTGCGGAACAGCGCGCGGGATTGCGGCGCCGCGTCGGCATCGTGTTTCAGGACTTTCGCCTCCTCGATCATATGACCACTTGGGAAAATGTCGCCCTTCCGCTGCGTGTTCACGGCAAGAGGCAATCCGAATATGCCGAGGATGTGACGGAGCTTCTCAAATGGGTCGGGCTCGGCGAAAGAATGCACGCCTATCCGCCGGTGCTGTCCGGCGGTGAGAAACAGCGTGCGGCGATCGCCCGTGCGGTGATCGGCAAGCCGGAGCTCTTGCTCGCCGACGAGCCGACCGGTAACGTCGACCCGCAGATGGCACGGCGGCTCCTGCGCCTGTTCATCGAATTAAACCGGCTGGGGACATCCGTGATCATCGCCACCCACGACTATCAGCTGTTGACGCAGTTTCCCGCGCCGCGGCTGATCCTTGAGCACGGACGGCTGCATATCCATGGATAGGACGAATGAATAATCAGGCCCCCGACCGGCACCTTCCGGCAATCATGCAGCCGGAGGTCCCGAAAAAGCGCCGTTTCTCGCCCGGCAAGGCGCCCATCGTGCCGCCCGGTTCGGTGACGGGCCGCTCGCTGGTCTGGGTGATCGCCATTATGGGCTTCCTGTCCTGCCTGACGGCCGGCGCCGTCTATATGATCAATGATTCGGCGGCCGCCTGGCTGCGCAACGTGGCGACCGAAGTTACGGTGCAGGTCAATCCGGAGGGCACCCCGCAACAGGTCGAGCAGCGCTCACAGGACATCGTCAATTTTCTGACCGGCCAGATCGGCGTGCGCAATGTCGAATTGCTCACGCTCCAACAGTCCGCGGAATTGGTAGAGCCGTGGCTGGGCCAGGTCACCGCGGTCCAGGACCTGCCCTTCCCGCGCTTGATCGCTGTCGAAATCGACCGGGATAATCCGCCCGACATCAAGACGCTGCGTGCTGTGCTGACAAACAAATTTCCCTCCGCAATGCTTGACGATCACCGCACATGGCAGCAGCAGATCCGCCGTGTGACCGGCTCGCTGGCGCTCGGCGGTATCGTCGTCATCGTTCTCATGGCGGCTGCGACGATCGGCATTATCGTGTCGGCGGCCCGCAGCGCGATCGCATCCAACCGTGACATTGTGGAAGTGCTGAACTTCGTCGGCGCTGACGAACGGTTCATCGCGCGCCAGTTCGAGCTCCATTTCCTGAAGCTCGGCATCAAAGCCGGCATTGTCGGGGCGATCGGTGCGGCGGCGGTCTTCCTGTTGCTGCCTGTCATGACCGAATATCTCAGCGGCGCCGCCACCCATGCGGAAATCCGGAGATTGATTGGAAGCGGCCGGCTCGATCTGCTCGGCTATTTCAGCCTGCTGGTCGTTGTCGCTGCGATCGCAGGAATTTGCCTGATAACGTCCCGGTTCGGTGTGCGTGGCATTTTGAACGCGCAGAACCAATAGAAGCTTTCGGCTAGATCAACCCTCGTTCAAGTGGAATCACTGGAACGATGTTAAGTTGATCTATATCAATAAGTTAGCGTAACTGTCCGCGTCCATTTGGACGCGCGTTGCGCTAGTATGATGATCCAGACATTCGTCATGCTTCACAGCAGGCGCCGAACGAACTTCTGGATCTGAATCACACTAGTCGCGGTTGCATTCATCGCCGATGCCGCCTATGGCATTTCCCGGATCTGAAAGATTTGCAGTGCCAAAAGCATGAATAGCGCAATGGACATTCCAGTTCAGGTGAAAAGAGTCAAACGGCGAGCAGCCTTATTGAAATCGATGCTCGCTCTTGTGCTCGTGCTGTTCGGGATCGCAGCGGCCGGTTTCCTGTTCTTCTCCCGTATGATCCAAGACGCGCCGGTCGCGGACATCCAGGAGGCGGATGCAATCGTTGTTCTGACCGGCGGCGAGGCCCGGATTCCGGAAGCCGTGAAGCTGCTGACCCACGGCAAGGGAAAGCGCCTGCTGATTTCAGGCGTCAATCCGATTACGACGAAACGGGAACTCGCCCGGCTCGCGCCCAACAGCAAGGGCTGGTTCAACTGCTGTATCGATGTCGATCAGGTGGCGCGCGATACGATCGGCAACGCGAATGAGACACGGGCCTGGGTCGCAAGGCGCGGCTTCAATTCGCTGATCGTCGTGACGGCAAGCTATCATATGCCGAGAAGTCTGGCGGAGCTTCGCCGCGCAATGCCGGATACGGAGCTGATCGCCTATCCGGTGACGCCGGGCACGTTGCGGGTGGATGCCTGGTGGACCCATCGGGCGACGCTTCGGTTCCTGGCTTGGGAATATGCGAAATTCGTGCCGGCCCTCGCCCGCTGCGTCATGACCCAGATCGGTCTGAGGCGGGGATTGGTCGGCGGTGCGCGGCAATGCCTGAATGCTTCCGCTTCGAGTTGAGCCATGCTCCGCTCCCTCGTCTTCGTCGCGGTCTTCTATCTCAACACAGCCGTCTTTCTCATCTTCGGCAGCCCTCTGCTGCTCGGACCGCGCAGCTGGGCGATGGCGGTTCTGAAGGCTCATGCGCTCGCATCGATCTGGTGGATGCGGGTCATCTGCGGGACGAAGCTGGAGGTGCGCGGCCTTCAAAATCTGCCTGAAGGGCCTGCGATTATCGCCGCGAAACACCAGTCGGCCTGGGATACGTTCGGGCTTATTCCGTGGGCGCGCGATCCGGCGATGGTCATGAAAAAGGAGCTGCTTTCCGTACCGGTCTATGGCTGGTTCTCGCGGAAATTCGAGATGATCTTCGTCCAGCGCGAGCTGGGCGCGCGGGCGCTCCGCCGCATGGCCGCAGATGCCGCGACGCGCGCCGCTCAGGGCCGCGACATCGTGATCTTCCCTGAAGGGACGCGCCGTTCCCCCGGAGCACCGCCTGCGTACAAGCCGGGCGTGACATTGCTCTACGACACGCTGGGGATTCCATGTGTGCCGGTTGCGCTGAATTCAGGGGTGTTCTGGCCGCGCCGCAGCCTCATACGCCGGCCCGGCACGATCGTGGTCGAGTTCCTTCCGGCGATCGAGCCGGGCATGCCCCGCAAGCAGTTCATTTCCTTGCTTCAGGAGCGTATCGAGACGGCGACAGCCCGCCTCATCCCAGCCGGCTATGCGGTATCGGGGGGCGAAAAAACGCCCGCCAATGCAGAGACTTAGCTCGATTGGCTTTTGGTCTTGATCACCACCATATAAGGCTGAAACAGCTGCATTGATTGCGGCTTGACAATTAAAAACAAAACGGGAACATTTAATCCCCCGCCCGGCGACGGCGGGCATGTTCCCGTGTCAAGTTCGCCCATTGGAGCGACAATGTCGTTTGAAAAGCTTCCATCCATATCCCGGCAGGTTTGGGATCAGAAATATCGTTTCCGGCGAGCCGACGGCGAGGCCGAGCGCTCGATCAAGGAGAGCTGGCGCCGTGTGGCCCGCGCGGTTGCCGAAGCGGAAGCGGAACCGGCGCGCGCCGAATGGGAGACGGCGTTCTACAACGCCCTCTCCGGGTTCGAGTTTCTGCCTGCCGGGCGCATATTGGCCGGGGCCGGAACCGGCCGGGAGGTGACGCTTTTCAATTGCTTCGTGATGGGCCGGATCGAAGACAATATGGCGTCGATCTTCGAGAACGTGAAGGAGGCCGCTCTGACCATGCAGCAGGGCGGCGGCATCGGTCATGATTTCTCCACGCTCCGGCCGAAAGGCGCGCAGGTCAAAGGGGTCGGCGCGGACGCCTCCGGACCAGTGAGCTTCATGGATGTCTGGGACGCAATGTGCCGGACGATCATGTCGGCGGGATCGCGGCGCGGCGCGATGATGGCGACGCTTGCCTGTGATCACCCCGACATTGAAGCCTTTATCGGGGCGAAAGCCGATCCTGCGCGCCTGCGGAATTTCAATCTGTCGGTGCTGGTGAGCGATGCCTTCATGGAGGCGGTTCGTAAGAACGCCACCTGGAACCTGACGTTCGAGGGCAGGATTCACAAGACGGTGCCTGCGCGCGTCCTCTGGGACAAGATCATGCGGTCGGCCTATGATTATGCCGAGCCGGGCGTCGTTTTCATCGACCGCGTCAACGAACAGAACAATCTGGCCTATTGCGAAACAATCCACGCCACCAATCCGTGCGGGGAGCAGCCCTTGCCGCCTTATGGCGCCTGCCTTCTCGGCTCGATCAATCTCGCGCGGCTCGTTCGTCATCCCTTCACCGAAGCCGCAACGCTTGACGAGGGGCGGCTCGCGGAGCTTGTAACCGTCGCGGTCCGTTTCCTGGACGATGTGATCGACGTCTCCAGATTTCCGCTCGATGCGCAGAGGCGGGAGGCGCAGGCAAAGCGGCGGATCGGTCTCGGCGTAACCGGCCTTGCGGATGCGCTCATTTTCTGCCGCATGCGCTACGGATCGGAGGAGGCCGCAAAGCTCGCCGAGCGCTGGATGGCCTTGATCGAGAAGGCGGCCTATTGGGCGAGCGCCCGGCTTGCCGCGGAAAAAGGCGCCTTCCCGCTCTATGACGCGGCGCGCTTTGCCGAAAGCATCGTCTTCCAGCGCCTCGACACCGAGACACGGGAGCTGATCGAGCATCACGGCCTGCGAAACGGCCTGCTGACCTCGATCGCGCCGACCGGCACGATTTCGCTGCTGGCGGGCAATGTTTCGAGCGGGGTCGAGCCGGTGTTCGATTTCGTCTATGAGCGGCGTGTTCTCGAAGCGGACGGTTCCGTGCGCAAGGAGAAGGTCGAGGATTATGCCCATGCCCAATTCCGTGAGATGTTCGGGGAGGAGGCCGCTCTTCCCGACTATTTCATCTCCGCTCAGAACCTCGTGCCCGCACAGCATTTGCGGATGCAGGCCGCCCTTCAGCGCCATGTCGATGCGTCGATCTCCAAGACCGTCAATTGTCCCGAAGATCTGAGCTTCGAGGCCTTCAAGGGGCTTTACCTCGATGCCTACAGGATGGGCTTGAAGGGATGCACCGCCTACCGGCCGAATGCCGTCACCGGCAGCGTTCTCAGCGTCTCGCCTTCCAATGTTCCGGCCACCCAGCCGGAGAAGGCCGGCGCCATCTTGTTACCGGCTGAGCCCGTTGCAGCGCCGGAGGCCGGCACGGGCAAGGCCGACGTCGTCTACATGTCGAAGCCGCTCGAACGCGATCCGGTGCTCTCGGGCTATACCTACAAGCTCAAATGGGCGGACTCCGATCATGCGATCTATGTGACGATCAACGATATCGTCCAGGATGGACGCAGGCGGCCGTTCGAGATTTTCATCAATTCCAAAAATCTGGAGCATTACGCCTGGACGGTTGCGCTGACGCGGATGATCAGCGCCGTGTTCCGGCGCGGCGGGGATGTGTCCTTCGTGGTCGATGAACTGAAGGCGGTGTTCGATCCTCGTGGCGGGCAATGGATGAACGGCCGTTATGTGCCAAGCCTGCTCGCCGCCATTGGCGACATCGTGGAGCAGCATATGTCGAGGATCGGCTTTCTTCATCTGGAGGATGAAAGCGGAAGGACGGAAGGCCTGCGCAAATCCGCCGTCGCCGGCATGAGCACCGCGAAGGCTTGCCCGCGCTGCGGCTCATTCGGACTCATCGCGGTCGAGGGCTGTCTGCAATGCCGCGATTGCAGCTACTCGAAATGCAGCTGACGTTCGGCTGCGATCCCGATTTCGCGGTGCGCGTTTCGCCGCGCAGCGATCCTCACCGGCCGCGCTGTCCCTCCCGTCAGGGAAGCCAAGCGTCCCTCAGCTTCGCGCTAATGCTTCAAATGTGAGCCGGCTTTCGCGGCGCGAAGCCAGTTCAGCCGGGCGGCTTCTTCGTCCGTCTGTTTGACCTTCGGCTTTCGCGTCTTTTTCCGCCGCCCCTCTTGAGTGATTTCGAAAGCCAGTCTGCGGGTGTGCTCGAGTTTCAAAGCGGCTTGTCTGATATCTTCCGAGCTCGCCGCCAAGGCCGGATCGAGCGACATGGCAAAATACAGATCCCAGAGATGCTTAATCAACTCCGGAACGGATCTCCGACAGAGATCCTCCTCACCATCGGACACGTTCATACCCCACACTGATTAACTCACCTATCCTGCCACAGCTTGGGTCCAATATGGCCCATTCTATGACCGCCGCCCTCATTCAACGCCCTTTTTCGCCCCCTTTCTACGAAATTCGTGTTTCACTCATTTAAAAGTTGGAGGGGCCGCTTCGACGCTCGGATTTGCATTCAACAATACGCGGCTGTCCATACAAATCCTGCCGCAAATGAGTACGTCGCCTGGCGAATTTCCGTCCGCTGCAACGGCGTCGCGGTGCAATCGCCTTCGGCCTCGCCAACGCTCTTCTTCGGAATTGTGCTGTCTTTCCCGCATCTTCGACCAACGTCAGCTTGCGGGAAAAAAGATCGGCAGACATAATGGCCGCAATCAACGGTTGGGAGGAGCCTATGAGCGAAGCCAAGGTTTATGCCGTTCCGGACGAATGGCAGAAGTCCGCTTACGTCGACGCCACGAAATATTATGAGATGTATGAGGCGAGCGTCGCCAATCCGGATGCGTTTTGGAGCGAGCATGGCAAGCGCATCGATTGGATAAAGCCCTTTACGAAGGTCAAGAACACAAGCTATGCGCCGGACAACGTCTCGATCAAATGGTTCGAGGACGGAACGCTCAATGTCTGCGCCAATTGTGTCGATCGCCATCTGGAGACGCGCGGCGATCATGTTGCCCTGATCTGGGAGGGCGACGAACCCGACATGGACCTGAAGGTCACCTATCGGCAGCTTCACGGTCGTGTCTGCCGGTTCGCCAATGTCCTGAAGGCTCTCGGGGCAAAGAAAGGCGACCGGATCACCATCTACATGCCGATGATCCCCGAAGCCGTCTACGCGATGCTTGCCTGCGCGCGGATCGGCGCGATCCATTCGGTCGTGTTCGGCGGCTTCTCCCCCGACAGCCTGGCCAATCGCATCATCGACTGCGATTCCAACGTCGTCATTACGGCCGATGAGGGTGTCCGCGGTGGCCGCAAGATTCCGCTGAAGGGCAACACCGACACAGCGCTTGAGCAGTGCCCGACGGTGGAGAAAGTACTCGTCGTCAGGCGCACCAACGCGCCGGTCGGCTGGAAGGCGGGCCGTGACCATTGGTATGACGAGGAAGCGGCGAAGGTTTCCGACGAATGCCCGCCGGAAGAGATGAACGCCGAGGACCCGCTCTTCATTCTTTACACCTCCGGCTCGACCGGCCAGCCGAAGGGCGTTCTGCACACCTCCGGCGGCTATCTCGTCTATGCTTCGATGACGCATCAATATGTCTTCGACTACAAGGACGGAGACATCTATTGGTGCACGGCCGATGTCGGCTGGGTCACGGGCCATAGCTATATCGTTTACGGCCCGTTAGCGAATGGCGCGACATCCCTCGTCTTCGAGGGCGTCCCGAACTATCCTGCCGCCTCCCGCTTCTGGGACGTCGTGGACAAGCACAAGGTCAACATCTTCTACACCGCCCCCACGGCGATCCGCGCATTGATGGGCGCAGGCGACGAGCCCGTCACCAGGACCAGCCGCAAATCGCTCAAGCTGCTCGGCACGGTCGGCGAGCCGATCAACCCGGAAGCCTGGGAATGGTATTACAATGTTGTCGGCGAGGGCCGCTGCCCGATTGTCGATACCTGGTGGCAGACGGAAACGGGCGGCATCCTGATTACGCCGCTGCCCGGCGCGATCCCGCTGAAGGCCGGCTCGGCGACGAAGCCCTTCTTCGGCGTCAAGCCCGCCATCGTCGATGCGGACGGCAATATTGTGGAGGGCGCCGCCTCGGGCAATCTCGTCCTCACCGATAGCTGGCCGGGGCAGATGCGCACCGTGTTCCGCGATCACGAGCGCTTCGTGCAGACTTATTTCTCGACCTACAAGAATATGTACTTCACGGGCGATGGCTGTCGCCGGGACGAGGACGGCTATTACTGGATTACGGGCCGCGTCGACGACGTGATCAACGTGTCCGGCCATCGCATGGGCACCGCGGAGGTGGAATCGGCCCTCGTCGCTCATCCGAAGGTCGCCGAGGCCGCCTGTGTCGGCTATCCGCACAACATCAAGGGCCAGGGCATTTATGTCTATGTCACGCTGATGGCGGGCGAGGAGCCGACCGAAGAGCTGCGCAGAGAGTTGCGCGATTGGGTGCGTAACGAGATCGGGCCGATCGCCTCCCCGGATCTGATCCAGTTCGCGCCGAGTCTGCCGAAGACGCGGTCCGGCAAGATCATGAGGCGTATTCTGCGCAAGATCGCCGAGGACGATTTCTCCAACCTCGGGGATACGTCAACGCTGGCGGAGCCTACGGTCGTCAACGATCTCATCGAGCACCGGATGAATCGCGCGTCGTAAGACGGGCGTCGAGATCGACCGCGTTCCGAATTAGGCGAACGGCGCGGCAATAGCTTGAAAAAAAGACAAGCCTGCGAGGCACTGGCGCATGCCTCGCAGGCTTTCTTACGCAGTGAGCGTGCTCAATGCGCCGTCGCGGATGGTTTATGCGAGCTCAGGAAGCTCGGTGCGAGGTCGGGTCGATCCGAACCGTCTCGCGGGGGGCGGTGAAGCAAACGTGATTGCCCGTAGCGGTGAAATGCCGTCAATGGGACAGGGACGGGGCAATCCGTTGCCGTCGGTCATAAACCATCCGCTGACATGTAAACTTCACATCAGCAACTCATGGTTGTCAAATGAGAGCCGATTCTTTCCCCGAATCCCACAGGCGGTCTTCGAATTTTCGGATTGGTCTCAAAAAGGCTTCGGCGGACGCCCCTGAGCCAATACGAGGAATACCTTCGGAAGACGGTTCAGACCGGCGGCGGCCGTCGATGGTGCGTCGACGCTTCGAAAATGCGGGCGATCTGAAGCAAGTGCTGCTCGCTCCATGGCCGGCCAAGCAATTGCAGCCCAAGCGGCAATCCACCCTTCGTGAATCCCATTGGGACAGTCAGAGCAGGAAAGCCGGTGCAAGCGGCAAACGCATTGCAATCCCCCGACGGCGCAAGTAAATCGCCGTTGCGTCGGGGCGGATGGCAGAACGTTGGAAATGTCAGCGCGTCCAACCCCCCATCATCCATCGCCTTAAGAAAATGCTTCCGCATCTTGACCTTCATGCGATCCATTTCATCTCGGTATGGATTTTCGCTGGGCACCTCATCAATCTCATTCTGTTCTTCCAGAGTGGCTCTGTACCAGGGATGGACCTCTCCGGAAGCCAGAATCGACGTAAGGCTTGCATGCGGCGAATGGGCTCCATGGCTGGCGAGATAGCTGTCAAAATCATGGCGAAAGCGGCGGAACCACATCGCAGCGTCGAAGTCAGCAAATTCCGGGACTGCCACAGGATCGCTTATGACGGTGCCAGCCACCCGGAAGGTCTCCATAGCCGCATCGAACGCCATCAGCACCTCCCCATCTGCGCTATCTTTGCAAATCAGCGCACGTGGGACGCCAAGCCGGGGAGGCACTGCACCGGTCGCCGAACTGCGCTCATCACTTCCCCTCATTGCCTCCAGCAGAATGGCCGCGTCCGCCACGGAGCGGGTCAGCGGTCCCACCGTATCCCATTCTTTGCTCAATGGCATAACGCCGTGGCAGCTAACCAGTCCGAATGTGGGCCGGAGACCAACCAACGCATTGATCGAGGCCGGCGCGCGTACGCTGCAATTCGTGTCAGTCCCGATTCC
>Ga0307442_1001594_pt1 | contig 11215 bp, 11 predicted proteins | sample SalMarWE160430MG_FD_202143 | JGI IMG/M metagenome (GOLD analysis project Ga0307442, IMG submission 202143) | Salt marsh sediment microbial communities from the Plum Island Ecosystem LTER, Massachusetts, United States - WE1604-30 | ecosystem: Environmental > Aquatic > Marine > Intertidal zone >... | reverse complement strand
ACTTATTCAATAGACTTATTTGAGCAAAAAGTAAAAGAATTAATTTCAGATGAACATGGTTTTGATTTAAGCAAAAGAATATATAATTCTCCTGATGGTAAATGGACCGTGGTAATGAAGAATTATGCTGAACTTGAGTTTTATTTATCAAGTTCCGGGCTGCATAATTTACAATTTACATTAAATAAAAACGATGCGGACAGCATTTTCATTTATGATTTTGAATTTTCATACAACAATAACCTCTTTATAACTTATCAACTTTCAGATGGGCGAAGTAGAGATATTGAAAGCTATTTCGGAAGCTATGATCTGGAAACAAAACATTTATACCGTTCTTCACTAAAATTTCCCTGGAGTTTAAATCCGTATTATACTGCATATAATTCGACCAGAAACGAAGTGTATACTATTGGAGCTTATGATAAGTTTTATGTAATTGACACAGATTCATATGAAATAGTAGATACTGTTACTCTAACAGGTAAAATCACCGGTCCATCACAAATTTTAATAACCCCGGGTGAAGATATAGCATTTGTTGCTTGTCCAAATAATAATTCAATTTATGTGATTGATCTGAACGAAAGAAAGCTAAAAAAAACAATATATGTTAACGAACCATATAACATGATTATTCCGTAAATAAAAGGTGAAGTAAATGTTTAAGAAAATTAACAAGGCATTAGTTGTAATATTTTTTCTCAGCATAGAATTGGGCTGCAGTAATCCGGTTACCAAACCGCAGGATACATCAACTGAAAACAAAATGTATGTTTATTCAAATTACGGCAATACATTTTATTTAGTTGATTACAAAACTTATGAGGTTATAAAAGAAATACAATTATCTGTCCCTGATACGGTTAAATGTAACGGGATGATTCTTTCTACCGATAGGAACTATCTTTTCTTCAAAGCAGAAGGGCAATACCCTTCTCCAACATTTGGGTTTGCAATATATGACATTGAAAAAGAAAAGTTGGAGAATGTTTTTTTTACTGAATTTAGAGGAGCTGAGCCTGCATATTTTATATCTGTACAAAACAATTCCGAGCCCGGGCTCATTTATATTCACTTTCGAGATATTGGTACTTATTCAATAGACTTGTTTAAGCAAAAGATTAAAGAATTAATCTCAGATGAACATGATTTCGACCTTGATAAAAGAATTTTTAACTCACCAGATGGAAAATGGACCGTTATCATGAAAAATTTTATGGAACTTGAGTTTTACTCAACAAGTTCCGGTTTACATGATTTACAGTTTACGTTAAATGAGAATGCCGTGGACAGTATTTCCATTTATGATTTTGAATTTTCAAACAACAATAAACTCTTTATAACTTATCAGCTTTCAGAAGGACGCAGCAGAGATATTGAAAGCTATTTCGGAAGCTATGATCTGGAAACAAAACAGTTATACCGTTCTTCACTAAAATTTCCCTGGAGTTTGAGCGGGTATTATCTTGCCTACAGTTCAAACCGAAATGAAGTTTATGCTGTTGGAAGTAGTGGTCAGTTTTATATTATTGATCCAGACACATATTCAATTAAAGATACTATAAATCTTTCTGTTGGGGGTGAACAATCTCCAATTGTGATTACACCTGACGACAATTTTGCATTTGTAGCCTATCCAAATAGTAATTCAATTTTTGTGATTGATCTGAATAAAAGAAAAATAATAAAAACAATATCGATTGATGAACCATATAATATGATTATTCCGTAGAGTAAAGGTTTTTATATATCCCTGTACAGGGGAATAAATAAATAAATAAACAAAATATCAGGAGGATTAAATGAAAATACTAATACCATTTGTTTTTTCGTTTATTTGTATTTATTGTTCGTCAAACCCGGTAGAAAATAATTCAATTTATTCTTATGAAGATGTTAAGTTGGATACTACAGGAACGATTTTAAATGAAAATGATATTATGGCAACATGGGCATTGAAAAGCTTCGTTGAATTGTCAGATTGCTCTGTAGAAAATGAACCTGAAGGTTATCCCACACCGGTTGTAGTCATTAGTTTTCAAGATTCAGAAAAAGTGATTGGGCATACAGGTGCGGATTTTACAGGCAATTACACATTGTCGAATAATAAAATTAAAATTACACCTCTTTTGAGACCTGAGCTTCCTGAACCTAAACCAGAATGGGCAAATATGTTTTATGATGCAACCGAGATGACAGATTATGCATTTATTGAAAAATTAAAATTATTTATTTTTTATAATCAATCATCCCAGGTGATGGTTTTTACAAAAAATTAATTTATCCGGTAGTTGCTAAGTTATTGACTTTATTTTTTTTATTAACAACTTTTAATACAAAGATTTAAGGAATTAAAAGTGGGTAAATTTCTCAACATCTTTTTTACTATTACAATGTACCGACATTCTTATTTTACGGGGAGAGGGATATGGAAAAAGTAAGGAATGAAACACAATTTATAGTTCCTCTATTTTCCTTACTGTGTACTTTTCTATTTTCTACACAAAATATAGAGCATAATAATATACTCGCTTTCGAATTATCAAATTATAACTTACAGGTTAGTTCCCAAACAGAAATAATTTTTATGGGCTACTATGCCTTTATAAAAGAGAGAATTAATAGTATCATCCAGGAAAAAATAATGCTACAAATCTATCAAGGATAAAAAATGAAGAAGTATCTCAATTTTATATTTGCAGCCAAAATGCTATTCATTCCTCTTATCATTTCCTGTCAACAATCAACTGAAACAAGAGAAACAAAACTTGTAGCAAATGCAGGAATCGATCAAATAACAATTGCCGGCAGCTATGCAGTTTTTGATCCAACAAAAAGTACTGGTGATTTTACCTGGTATGAATGGCAGCAGGATGAAAATAATCCTGAAAAGGTAAATATACAGTCCCAAAGCAAAGACAGTAACAATAAATGGAATATTCACAAGATAGTTTTTGTAAAGGAAGGTGTTTATAAATTCAGATTAATTGTTAAAAGCAATTATAACGATACAAATGGAAGTGAACCGGATACATTGGTGATAACTGTAAATCCAAATCCTGACCCTAAGTTTGAAGATTTGAATCTGGAGGCAATAGTAAGAGCAAAGCTAAATAAGCGGACTGAAGAACTTGATGAAAATATACTAATGAGTTTAGATTCACTCTCATATGCTGAGGTAATTCCGCAACAACGGATTTCTTCATTAAAGGGTTTAGAGAATTGTAAAAGTTTAGTCTTTTTAGGAATGGGTTCACAGGATATTTCTGATGTCTCACCTTTAGCACTTCTTACAAAATTAAAGTACCTATGGTTGGACCAAAATCGTAAAATTAGCGATGTTACACCTCTCGCTGAACTAACTGAATTAGAAGATTTAAATCTAGATAGTAATTTACTTACTGATATTTCTCCTTTAAAAAATTTAACAAACCTTAAGATATTACGTTTACAGTTTAACGACATTGAAGATATCTCTTGTCTTAAAAATTTACAGAATTTAACCATGCTGGAATTAAGTGGAGCATCATTTTCAGATGTATCCCCATTGAAAACTTTATTTAAAATTAAACAACTTTGGTTAATCCATTGTGATATTTACGATATTTCCCCTTTATCAAATCTGACAGGAATAGAGAATTTACATCTGGCATGGAATCATATCACAGATATTACACCATTAAAAAACTTGGCAAATTTAAATTGGGTAGCATTTGATATGAATAATATTTCTTACATATCAGCATTACAAAATTTACCGAACCTCAGCTATGTTCGCCTCTGGGATAATCAAATTTCAGACATCAAACCTTTGGTTGATAATTCTAATATAGGAGAAGGGGATATAGTTGGACTCGATGGCAATCCGCTTAATGAAAAATCTTTAAATGAATATATACCGGCGTTGCAGGCACGTGGTGTTATTGTAACGTGGTAATAAAAGAAAGACTTCTATGATTTTAACATTGTGGTGTCTAAAATTAATTTTACCTGCCCCGTCATCAATTTATGGACGGCGGGGCAAATATTAACAATTCTCAATTAAAAATTTAACATAGACACAAAAAGATAGAGGATAATAATGTTTAATATCTTAAAAAAGAGAACTTTACTTTTTATTACGACAGGGGTAATGCTCATAGTTCTCCCTCTGTCAGCCCAATTGAAACGGGAAGGCTTGATTTTCAGTGAAGTTTATCTTAACGAAAACGGACCGGATAAAAGCTGGATAGAAATATATAACCCGACTGACAAGCCTCTCGTACTGGAAAAATTTCGTTTTTATAACATTATGACGACCAACATCCTGCCTGAAGAAATTAGAAAAAAGGGAGGAATTGAACTAGTTCCCGGTGAAACTCTAATACTATGCGCAGATAAAACCAAATTGAATTTTTCAAATAATGTAAAGATAGTCCAAATAGAGGTTATAAGTGCATTTGGTAAAGGAGGATTTTTTTCTATAAACACAAAGGGAATGGAAGAAAATGGAGTGGATATATTCCGTTACGGCGATCCGGAGAAAACATCAGAACTGAGTAATCAAATAAGCAATTTTGTAGTCCCTTTTTCAACGGATGATAAAAGTTATTCGCGTGTAAATGATCAGTACAAGTTTACTAAGTCCGAACCTTCACCTGGAGTTCATGTAGGAAAAGGAGGCAAACAATGAACAATCGTAAAATCATTTTAAGTTTATTTATGACACTTTTGTTTTGCCATGTTTTAACAGCTCAATCAACTAACTTTCGTGCTTTAGTAGTTGGCGTAAGAGATTATCCGGGAACCGAACAGGATCTCCCGATTAATATTGAAAATGATGCAACTGATATGCAAAACTATTTAGTATGGTACCAAGGTTGGAGCAGCAACAATATTGAAGTTAAACTGAACAGCTATGCTACTGCAAATGAAATTACAAGTTACATAAGCAGTATGCCCAATACAAGGGGCACAAGTGAAGTCTTCTTTTATTCAGGGCACGGAACTGAAAATGGATTATATACTTACTCGGGAACAGTTACACCTGGAAATCTTCAAGACGCTTTTGGAGAAAGTTACAATCAGTATTGCTGTATTCTTCATTCCTGTCACTCCGGTGAATTTGTTTATGGTATGTCTAAAGGGGAAATATTGACTTCATGTTCAGCTGGTGAAGTGTCTTGGGCAGAAGGATACGGTGGTAACAGCCCTTACGGTTATTATATTCTTGAAGGCTTAAAAAATAACCAAGCTGATCCGACTGTGGGACATGTTGTTTCTGCAAAAGAACTTCACTATTGGGCGGCTCCACGCGCGAAGGACTATGTATATAATCATTATTACGTTCATATGCATCCTCTATATGAAGGTAACCTTGGCATATTTAATTTCCACGACTTAAAGACTACCTCAGGAACACTTATTGATAATGAATTGTGGGATCAAAATATAACGCTTACAGGGAATGTCACTGTTCCGACAGGAGTTACGCTTAAAATTCTCTCCGGGATAACGATATATTTTAATGGTCATGCCATTTTATCGGATGGTGGTATAATAACTTGTGAAAATAATATTAACGGATTAAGAGCAAAATTAGAGGCTAACACTTTTGTGAAAGGTCTCTACGGTTCAATTCAATCTGCAGCTAATGCTGCAGCTCAGGATAATGAAATTATATTAGAAGACGGGAATTTTAACGAAAATGTGAGTATATCTAATAAAAGTGACCTTAGGATATTAGGAGGTTCAACCTCCTATAAGCATTTTGGACAGTTGACTCTTACAAATTGTGATTATTTTGAGGGACTCTATTTTGGAGCAAAAAGTGTTATTATTAATTATTCGGATTACGCGATATTAAATTGGATTTATGCTCTGGGAACTAATCAAACCACATATGGTTTTTATATTTATAACAGTGATGTTAATGCAAATGATATTCTTGCATATTATTCACAAGCCGGAGTATCGTGCTATGATGGAACCGAAGCCGATATAGATGAATCCTGGCTATACAGCAATCTTCGTGGACTTGAGGCGTATAACGGCTCTAATGTAGATATTTCTAATACATATTTTTGCGGTACTGGTTTAGATTTAAAAACTTATAATTTCTCTTCTATAGAAGCTGGCTTTTGCTATTTTAATGGCGGCACGCCGTCTGTTTCCGGCTCTAATATACAGCATTACGGAGATCAAAGCTGCCCAGTATCCAAAACTAATCCAGACCAACAAACAGGAGATAACAATTATGTAAATTCAACAAATGAAGATAATACGGCAGGCTCTGAATTCGAAAAAATAAATTCAGCCTATTTCGATATCAATAGAAGATTAATCAATGCTCTTAAAGAAAAAACTTCTTTTAACAGTGAAGCATTTTGCAGTGAGTATGAAACAGTTATAGCAGACTTTAAAGAATTCATTAAGAGCAATCCTGACTCGCCTCAAGCAAAAATTGCTTTAATAGCATCTGCTCGTAGCTATCGCAGAATAGATGGTCTCCGTGGAAAAAGTGAGTTTGCCGATATGAAGAATTTCCTTACAAGTATTATAGAAAACAGAGAATTCCCGGGATTAATACCACAGGCAGAAAGACTAATGATCGATTACTACAAATTTACGGATAATTTTACTGAGGCAATAAAAACAGCAGATAATATAATAGAAGAATATCAAAAGGATACCAATTATGTATGTAGTGCAATCTACGCAAAGGGATTAATACTGGCATATAACCTAAACCAGCCGGAATAAGCTGCTGAATGTTTTTCACTTATTTTACAGAACTACCCGGAGAATGGTTTAGCGGCACTTGCTGAAAATGAATTGCAAATTTTGGGAATACCAGCAGATAAGTTTGCCAAAAATACACTGGCTATTGATAACCTGGAATTCAATACTAGCAGCTATCCCAATCCATTCAATCCAACAACAACAATAAGCTATACATTACCAACTGATGAATTAGTTGTGTTAAAAGTATATGACATACTTGGAAGAGAAGTAACAACACTAGTTAATGAAGAAAAGGAGGCAGGTACTTATTCAGCAATCTTCGATGCATCAAACCTTGCGAGTGGAATTTATTTCTATACAATATCTGCCGGTAAATTTCACCAGACAAAAAAGATGCTCCTACTACGTTAACCCGTCGCAGTTATAACTAATTTGGTAGGGATTTGATTAATCAAATCCCTACATTTTTATCAATAAGTCTCAAGCTCCAACTCCACCTTAGAATTTATATTTAACAACCGTTGGCAATTAAGTAAGAGCTTTAACAAAAAATTAATGGTGGTTGCCAAACTGTTGACTTTAATTTTTTTTATAACCACTTTTATCACAAAGATTTAAGGAATTAAAAGTGGGTAAATTTCTCAACATCTTTTCACTTTCTGAAACGTACCAATATTCTTATTTTACGGGGAGAGGGGTATGGAAAAGGTAAGGAATGAAATTCGAGTAAACTTCCTTTACCAACATTATACAAATGTACAAGCACAAATTTTACTTGTGCCCAACGAAAATTATACACTTATTATTTCTTTACAAAATTATACGGACCTCCGGTTTTGTAGAAATCATCAACTTTTTATGTTCATAGAAAATAATGATTCCATAAATATGGAAGTATATCTTTGATTAAAAGAAAAATTTAACACAGAAGTATAGGAGATTATATATGAAGAAATTGTTGTTCATACTTTGTTTCAATTTTATTTTCATTCAAAATTTTCGCTCACAAGAAAAATATTATTACAATACTCTTAATAATGGTACCTATTTAAACTCGTTCAATTATATAAATAATCGAGTTCTAACATTGGATTCAAAACAGAATGGTGGAAACGAAAAATTCGTATTTGGATTTAAGGGTGGAGTTGGTTGGTGGAAAATAACTTCATTAGGTAACGGACCCACTTATTCTTATCCCCTTGGTTTCACTTTGGGAATCTTTTTGGAAAATCGTCTATCACAGCAGTTCTCAATAGTCAATGAATTTTTTCTGCAAAACAGCATTACTAAAATAACAATATTAACGCACGTAGAAGGTCTCTTAGAGCAAACACTTTATACCCGATATTTTAATCTACCCATATTATTAAAATATCAAACAGATTGGTTGGCTAATACCTATTTTTATTTAGGCTCTAGTTTTGCTTACCTGATCAATGCTGAATATGATTTCTATGATCAAATTTATCATATAGGTGGGAATTCTAGTGTTACTGAAAAATTACCAACTATAAGCGCTGGATTTGAAATTGGTTTAGGAGAAAAATTTAAAATGTATAATTCATATATAATTATGGAAATACGAACACAGTTAAATATAACTAAATTTCAACCTAAAGATTTTGACAATCTGTCGATTGGTGAGTGGAAAAATTCCGGCTTAATTTTTTTAATAGGATACCAGTTTTAATAAAAACTGAATAATAATTGTCAATTAAATTTATTTTTTCAATATCCAAGAGGGAATAAAAATGTTACATAAAATAATATTTTTTATACTAAAATGGAGTTTGCTATGAAAAAGCATTTTTATTATCCAGTTGTTACCCAACAGTTGACTCTAAACTCTTTAATAATAACTTTATTTAAGGAATAAAAAGTGGGTAAATTCCTCAACATCTTTTTTACTACTACAACGCACCAATATTATTATTTTACGGGGAGAGGGGTATGGAAAAGATAAAAAATGACTACATAATAAAATTTGATTCCATTACATCTACACATTTATCATCATTTGATTTTATAGTAATCTCAAAGTCGAATTTTAAATTTATCTTTATTAATAATTTAGAATCACGACGTGATATATCTATTCACTCTATTTTCAATTCGATTAAAAATAAATCTAACAACATTATACACTTTTTAACAACAACACTTTTAAGTAAACTAATTTGTGCAGGGGTTATATATGAAAGTACTTAAAATAATAGCAACCTTAATTACTGGTATTCTATTAACCATAACATCCTGTAAAGAAAGCATTACAGAACCCGAACCACAACCTGGCAGAAGAGATTATATTTGGACAGTGGATACATTAGATATATTTTATCTTTCAAATAAAATTTGGGGAAGTTCCTCAACGAATGTCTGGAGTATCAATATGTCACCTGATTTTTATCATAGTATTTGGCATTTTGACGGAAATACGTGGTCAACAGATGAGGTTTTTCGTTTAGTATCGCCGCACGCTCTTTGGGGTTTTTCCGCCACTAATATCTATTTGGGAGGATCATCGGGCGGGAAAATTTGGCGCTTTGACGGAAGTAGTTGGAAACAAATTACCGAACTGAAAAAAGAAGGGCTAGATGATATAGCGATTGAAAATATTTGGGGAGACTCACCCGATGACTTTTATGTTGTCGGCAGCGGACCCGACAATAGGGGTTACTTCAATCAAAGTATTATTGTTCATTTTACTAATAAAAATTGGAATATCCTGAACACTAATGGACTTATTGGAGATGTTGTACATCTCTATAAAAATAGTCCCGACAACAAAATTTATTTACGTCTTACTAAAATAGGCGGTACAGAGTCCGTTGACAGTACAATCATTTATGAATATACAAAAGGAAAATATAACAGGCTTTACAGCAGTGAATATACAAAAGGTCTGCAAGCAGATATAAGCATAATAAATGATGAAGTATATTTCATTTTAGGGAATGAAATTGCCAGGAGAGTAAATGATCAATTCCAGACAGTATTAATAATCAGTAACTCCAATTTTTATCACCGTATATGGGGAAGAAATTCAAAAGATATTTTTCTCTTAATGACGGACGGATTGGTTCATTATAATGGAAGTGACATGGAATATTTATTCCATTTTAGTCACCCAAATGATACCCCCTGGACCCAAATTTTTGATGCAGCAATATTTAAAAATGAAGTGTTCTTTACAGTATATGAACCAACAACAAATTTAAAATTAATTTATCACGGAAAATTAGAATAAAGGAAGAACAAAAAATTTTATGGTAAATAAAATATTAAAACCGGTAGTTATAAGCTTAATTTTATTTGCTGCATTGAGTTGTAGTACTACAGAACCAATTGAAGACAAACCCGGCAGAAGAGACTATGTATGGACAATTGACACTGTAGTAAGTCCTACAAATTATCCATACAAAACAATATATAGATTATGGGGAAGTTCTCCCACAGATCTTTGGGCTACTGCAGGAGGAGGTGATCCTGCAGCTGGTATATTTCATTTTGACGGGAAAAAATGGGTCTCAAGCGCAGATAGATACGAAGGTAAATATCTCATCCCCTGGGAACCCAATTCAATTTATGGCTTTGGTCCAAATGATGTTTACATAGGCTGTGAAGCAGGTAGAATTTATCATTATGATGGCAGTGGCATGAAAGAAATAGCAGCATTAACAAAAGATGGGCATACCGATATCGTTTTTAATAATATGTGGGGAGAATTACCATTAGAACTTTTTGCTTTTGGGGCATATCCCAACGATCAGCTTCTATTTAATGGAAGTATTATAGGTCATTTGATTAATAATAAGTGGACTATGCTTAACACAAACGGGTTGGAGGGTATTGTTGCGCAACTATATAGAAATAAAACTAATAGTGAAATTTATATACAAGTTATTAAATATAGTAATAGCTATGACACCACATTTATTTACCAATATGATGATGGACAATTTATTAAACTATATAGTACAATATGGTCATCACATTGGGCAAGTATCAGCCTGATTTCTAACGAAGTATATTTTGTTTTAAATACTGAAATAGCAAAACGGATAAATAATCAGTTTAAGTCTGTATTAAAATTAGACGACACTAATTTTTACGAGAGAATCTGGGGAAGAAATTCAAAAGATATATTTTTAGAAATGACTGATGGCTTGGCACATTATAATGGAATTGATATAAAGTATTTATTCCAATATAGTCAATCTAATGTTAGCATTTTCGATTCGGCAATTTTTGATAATGATGTATTTTTCTTGCTATATGAGTTTCAAACCGGATTAAGCTTAATTTATCACGGGAAATTAAAATGATAACAAACTTACTATTAACAATGCAAAGGAGGTAAGCAGGGATTTGATTAATCAAATCCCTACATTTTTATCAATAAGTCTCAAGCTCCAACTCCACCTTAGAATTTATATTTAACAACCGTTGGCAATTAAGTAAGAGCTTTAACAAAAAATTAATGGTGGTT
>Ga0307442_1001593_pt1 | contig 11222 bp, 10 predicted proteins | sample SalMarWE160430MG_FD_202143 | JGI IMG/M metagenome (GOLD analysis project Ga0307442, IMG submission 202143) | Salt marsh sediment microbial communities from the Plum Island Ecosystem LTER, Massachusetts, United States - WE1604-30 | ecosystem: Environmental > Aquatic > Marine > Intertidal zone >... | reverse complement strand
TGACACGGTGCCAGGGCAGCTTGTCCTTTCTGGAAGAGGAGTGCAGCAGCCAGGCCACCTGCCGGGAGGCGCGGGGGTTTCCGGCACAGGCGGCGATTTGTCCGAAGGTGGCTACCCTGGCGCTGGGGATATCCGCGATCAACCGCTTGACCCGATCGCTGAAGGAACCAGCTTGATCCGCCATAGGCCGATTATAACGGAACCACGGATTTCGGCAAGGTCGGGTTTTCGGCAAGGTTGGAGATTGCAAAGCCGGAGATTCCCGCAACCGGCGATTACCGTACCCGGGGAAAAGTCAGGAATGCCGGGCGGACGGCTTGCCCCCGGAGTGCAGGATCGCTATGATGGGGCGCGGCGGGTAGTGCGAGAACCGAACCAACAACTATGGACAACGGGAGAGATCGATGCAACTGAGTGAGTTGGTCAACGGCGGCTATATGGAGAAAGAGGATCTGAACTGTGCCGAAACCATGCTGTACGGCGCCGACAAGGTGTACGATCTCGACCTGGATCGTGAGGCCCTGAAGTTGGCCGCAGGGTTCGGCGGAGGCATGGGAATAGAGGCAACCTGCGGCGCTTTGACCGGGGCGGTGATGGTGTTGGGCAGGATCTTCGCCAGGGACAAGGGACACGATACACCCCGGCTGAAAGAGCTATGCGCCGAGTTCCTCGAGGAGTACCGACGGCAGATGGGCTATATCGACTGCAAATCCCTCAAAGACAGCTATTGGAGCGAGGATCGCAAGTGCCGCAGGGTAGTCCTGAAATCCGCCGAAATCCTGGAGCAGCTGATCGAAAGGGAATCAGCCGGCTGAAGCCTGCGTATCCCTGCCCGCCTGGAAGGCTTTGCGGTTCGTCTCGACCACTTTTTCCCCCTTGCGGGAGAACAGCTCCTCTATAGCGGCAAGCAGATACTTCTCTTCCACGGGCAGGTAGGTCGAGGCTGCGCCCACCATGACCATGTTTGACGAGCGGGCCGAACCGGCCGCTTGAGCCAGCTCGGCTGCTCCGACCAGGTGGGTCGAGGGCAGGGAGCGGATGCGGGAGTAAATCCCCTCCAGATCCGGATAGTTGGGGATGTTCTTCACCGGATCGGAGGAGGTGATCAGAACACCCTCCGCCTTCAGGTATTCCAGGTAGCGCAGGGATTCGATCGGCTCCATGCTGAGAATCATATCGGCGCTGGCCTTGCCGATCAGGTCGCTCACGATCGTCCGATCGGAGAGACGCAGGTGAGCCTGGACCGCACCGCCGCGCTGGGCCATGCCATGGACCTCGGACTGGCGAAGCGAAAGACCGTTCTTCTTTGCACCCAGGGCGATAACCGCCGCAACGGACAACACCCCCTGTCCGCCCACGCCGGCCAAGATCACATCGTACTTCACTGCCCCGCCTCCTTCTTCTTTCTCTCCTTCAGGGTCTGGATGCAGTCCCGCAGGGCGATGATCACCGAAACGCCTTGGTGCCCGATCTCCCGGCGGATGACCCCGGAATTCTCCTCGGTATGCTTCTTGAGCGGCACGATCAGTTTGACATGATCGGGATCCACTCCCAGGCCGTGGACCAGTTTCTCCAATCGGGAGGATGTCAGGATGGTGCGCTGTCCCCCGGTCATTGCCGTGGTGCTGTTGTCCAGGATGAGCAGGGTCATGTTGGCTTCCGAGGCTACCGCATCGACCAGGGGGGTGATCCCGGAGTGCAGGAAGGTGCTGTCCCCTATGACCGCCACAACGGGATGGAATCCGGCCTGGGCCGCCCCCTTGGCCATTCCGACAGAGGCGCCCATGCACAGACAGGTCTCGATAGCCTGATGCGGCGGAAGATAGCCCAGGGTGTAGCAGCCGATGTCGGAGGTCACGAGTTTGGGATCGAAACCGGCCAGCGCCTGATTCAGGGCATCGTAGCTGTCCCTGTGCGGGCAGCCGGCACACAGCTGGGGCGGGCGGCCCGGAACCTCGATGCCGGAGACGTCGATCCCCTGTTTGGGCTCCAAGCCCAGGATCCCCCGTACGTTTTCGGGTGTCAGTTCTCCCGTGCGGGGCAGCGCCCCATCCTCCTTGCCGGAGATCTTTACGGACGGCGGCAGAACCCCCAGCAAAGCCCGCTCCACGAAGGAGAATCCCTCCTCGATCACCACGATCCTCTCCACCCGCTCGGCCAGCTGCCGTATCTTCTGCACCGGGAGCGGATAGACGCTGATGTGCAGGTGAGAGGGATGCACCGGGAGCTCGTCTCGATTCTCCATGTAGTAGTTCCAGCCCAGGCCCGCGGTGATGACCCCGAAATCCCTGAACTTTTCATTCAACTCCAGGCTGTTGTAGGGGGAGCTTTCGGCGTACTCGAGAAACTTACCCTGCCCGGCGAGGAGCTCGGCCCAGAGCTTGCGGGCCGTTGCCGGCAGCAGCATCCATCCCGCCTTTTCCGTCGATTTGTTCACCGGATTCTGATCCCGGCGTTCCCCGGTCTGCACCACCGCCCGGGAGTGGGCGATCCGGGTGGTCAGGCGCACCATGATCGGGATGTGAAATGCTTCGGATACTTCGAAGGCCTCCCGGGTCATCGCGTACACCTCGCCTTGAGTCCTCGGCTCCAGGCAGATGATGCGGGCGAAGTCGGCGTAAAAACGGCTGTCCTGTTCGTTCTGGGAGGAGTGCATGCCCGGGTCGTCGGCCACGGCCAGGACCAGCCCGCCGTGGATGGCCAGCAGCGCCGAGTTGATGAAAGGGTCGGCGGCCACGTTCAGACCGACGTGCTTCATGCTGATCAGAACCCGCCGTCCCACCAGGGACACCCCAACCGCCGCCTCATAGGCGGTTTTCTCGTTGGAGCACCACTCGGCGAGGAAATCTCCGTACTGCGGGGCGGCCGCCTGCAGATACTCCATGATCTCCGAAGAGGGGGTACCCGGATAGCCATAGGCAGCCGACACTCCGGCATCGATCGCTCCCATGGCCAGGGCTTCGTCTCCCAAGAGAACCATTTCAGGCATCAAGAACTCCTTCTACGTACAGGAACGGATAACCCTCGCATCATACACACTCTGCCGGGGGGAATCAATACGGGACGTTCAATTGAGGGCTAAGGATCTTTGTCGAACGGACTTGTTTTAAAAAGAATCTTTGTTATAATCGCCGTATGGGCAATCTTTATTCGGATAACCAAAAATGAAAAATATCGACGAAACGAATCGCAGGATCCTGAACATCCTCCAGGACAGAGGATCGATCACCAACGCCGAACTGGCCGGCATCATCGGCCTGGCACCGGCCACGGTCTTTGAACGGGTGAAGAAACTGGAGGGCAGCGGCATCATCGCCAAGACGGTCGCCCTGGTGGATCCCCAAAAGGTCGGCAAATCCATCATAGCCTTCGTCTTCATCACGATGAACGACTACACCCAGGAGACCATTCAACATCTGGCCGAGCAAATCAGCCGGATGCCGGAGGTGCTGGAGTGCTATCGAGTATCCGGAGACAGGGATTACCTGCTGAAGGTTGTGGCCGATGACATCCCCAGCTACGACGCCTTTGTGTTCAACAAGCTGGCCCGCCTGCAGATGGTCGGCAAGTTCAGCAGCATGTTCGTTCTCTCCACCGTGAAGCATCAGACCAAGATCGAGCTGGGAGACGGGGCTTCCGGCGCAACCTCAGAGGATTGAAACTCCACCCGCTCCTGAGCCGAGCGGACGATCCGGCCGATCAGCTCCCGATAACCCATGCCCACGGCCGCAGCGATCATGGGAAGATCAGAGTGGGTCGGATGCAGGCCCGCCAGGGGATTCATCTCGATAATCGCCGGTACCCCATCCGCATCCAGGCGGATGTCGATGCGCCCCGCATCCCGGCAGCCCAGTATCTGCCAGGCTTGCAGGGCAAGGTCCTCCACGGCCCGGTCGGCCGTGCCGGCGACAAACCCATACTCCACCAGCTCTTCGCACTTCTCCTTGTTGAGATAGGTGTACACGCCCGCTTCTCCCTGCTCCCGGATGATGACCTCCAGGGTGCCGAGGACCGCAGCCCGGCTTCCGGTACCTAAAACTCCCACCGTGAACTCCCGGCCGGGGAGATAGCGCTCCACCAGCACCGGCTGCCGGTAGCGCGCCAACAGGTCCCGGCAGCACAGCTCCAGTTCCCGAGGGGCCTGGATCCTTGAAGCGCCGGTGATTCCCTTTCCCGTGCCCTCAGCCACGGGTTTGGCGAACAGGGGATAGGTCAGATTTACGGAATCGATGTCCGCGGCCTCCCGAACCAGTACGAAATCCGGGGTGGGAAGCCCCGCGTCCCGGAGGATGCTCTTGGCAAAGCCCTTGTGCAGGCTGACGGCCATCACGCAGGGATCGGAGAATGTGTAGGCGATCCGATATGCGTCCAGCAGGGCCGGGATCAGAGCTTCCCTGCCCAAGCCATACAGACCTTCAGCGATGTTGAACACCAGGTCCCAGCGCTCCCCGGCGGCGAGACGGCGGGTCAGCTCCTGGACATGGCCGATCTGTACGGGTGTGTGGCCCAGCTGGGAAAGAGCCGCGGAGATCGCCTGGATCGTGGCCGGGCTGTCGAACTCGGCTGTCTGCTCCTCCGAATAGCCGAGCTCCAGATAATGGCTGCGCAGGTCGTAGGTCAGAGCGATTTTCATTGCAGTTCCTTCACATAGATGATTTTCCCGTCCCCCGGACCGTAAAAGTCCGGAATCAGGGCCTGTTGCAGGTACCTCATCCGGTTGTAAAAGATGTGGGTTGGCAGATACTGGTTGCGGCTCGAGGTTTCAACGTAGATTCGTCTACCCCCCATTCGCCGGATCACAGCTTCACTCTCGGCGAGCAGCGATTTTCCCAGACCACTCCCTCGGTGGCTGTTGTGAACCGCTATCCAGTAGAGGTCGAAGGAGAATTGGGTACAGGGGATGGGTCCGAAGCAGCTGTATCCGACGGTTCCGCCAATCGGTGCCTCGGCATCAGCGAACAAGAAGTGGTAGCCGCTGCCCGCACCCTGGAACAGCCGTGCCTGCACCAGCTCCACGGCCACGTCGATCTCCGGCGCGGAGAAGAAGCCGCTGGATTCGGTGATGCGGCGTACCGAAGCAGGATCCTCCGGATGGACCTGTTCCCGGAGGCTGATGGGCATGCCGCCGATCGTGAGTTGCCTGGAGGCGATCAACACGCTCATGATCCGCTCCTCCTGCCGCCGTACGGCGGAGAAGCCTCAACCTCCGCCCCGCTGTTCCCGGAAGCGATCTTCGTCAGAACCGGCTGTAGAATCCGCTGTACCAGATTCCGGTAAGGATATCCGGCCCGGGCTGCGGCTGCGGCCAGACCGGCATCCACGGAGATACAGGGATTGGGATTCACCTCCAAAATCCACGGAATACCCCGATCGTCGACCCGAAAATCCACCCTGGCGTAGCCGCCGATCCCCAGCTGCTCCCAACAGGCACGGGCGAGCTCACAAAGCTCGTCGATCAGCTGCTCGTCCTCCCCACCGAAATCGAACCTGCGCACCGTGTGGGTGTATTCGAATGAAGCCGGGTCCCACTTGGCCGAGTAGCCGACGATGCGGGGCATCTCCGGCGGGTAGTCGACAAAGAGCATCTCGGCAGGCGGCAATACCTCGGCTTCCGGACCGTTCTGAAGGAGGGATAGGTTGAACTCCCGCCCCTCGATGTATCGCTCCACGAACACATCCACCGGGCGACCTGTGGAGGCGAGGACCGTCATTCGATCCTGGAGCTGTCCCCTGTTTTCGATGAGATTCTCAAGACCCTGGGAGGCGTTGTCCCACACGGACTTCACGATGTAGGGGGGCTCAAAATCGGGCCCGGCTGCCAGTGCCTCCTCCGCCCCGATCCAAGGGGGCGTCGCCATACCCGCCTGAGCAAGCAGCCGCTTGGCCAGGGGCTTGTTGGAAGCCAGATACATGCCCTCCCCGCCGGTCCCCGTGTAGGGGATGCCGAGAGAATCCAGCAGGGAAGGAGCCAGATGGAGCAGTCGATCCTGCCCGTCGATGGACTCTACCAGATTGAATACCATGAGAGGTGACAGCCGCCGCAGCTGGCCGGCCGCCGCCTCCAGATCCAGGGACAGGGAGAGGGGAACTGCCTCATACCCCAGGCTGTTCAAGGCGCCTGAGATCTGCCGGACCTCAACCAAAACGTCCTGTTCATCCGCTCTGGCCTCAGCAGGCACACGCCCGTGGAGGATTACGATACGATTAGCCGTGTTCACTGATCACGCCTCTTATCGGCTGGATGGATGCGCTTCAGAGTCAACCAAAACAGAGCTGTTCGCGGCTTTCTCGCCGTCCACGGCATCGGGATAGCGGAAGATGCGGCCCTGGTAGTTCCGCAGGACCAGATCCTCTCCGTCCCTGCCCACCACGTATTCCGGCAGGATGGGGATCTTGCCTCCGCCTCCGGGGGCGTCGATCACATAGGTCGGCACGGCATAACCGGAGGTATGTCCCCGCAGTCCGGCGATGATCTCCAGACCCTTTTCCACGGGCGTGCGGAAATGGGCCGAGCCGAGGATCGGATCGCACTGGTAGAGGTAGTAGGGCTTGACCCGCAGACGCAGAAGCCCGTGCATCAACTCCTTCATCGTGTCCACGCTGTCGTTGATCCCGGCCAGAAGCACCGTCTGGCTGCCCAAAGGAATACCCGCATCGGCAAGGCGGGCGCAGGCCGTACCGGTTTCCTGGGTCAGCTCCCGGGGATGGGTGAAGTGAATGCTCATCCAGAGAGGATGGTGGCGTTTGAGGATCCGCACCAGGGCGGGGGTGATCCTTTGGGGGAGCACCACGGGCACCTTGGTCCCGATCCGGATCAACTCCACGTGGGGGATCTTCCTCAAGCGGCTCAGCAACCACTCGAGCTTCTCGTCACACAGGGTAAGGGGATCCCCGCCGGACAGAAGCACATCCCGAATCCGGGGGGTGTTCTCGATGTACTCGATAGCCCGCTGCCAGCGGTGCCTCATTCCGGCCTGGCCCTGATCCGAACCGACGATCCTGGAGCGGGTACAGTACCTGCAGTTCGTGGAACAGAAGTGAGTCACCAGAAAAAGAACCCTGTCCGGGTAGCGGTGCACCAGACCCGGCACGGGGCTGTCGTCCTCCTCAGCCAATGGATCTTCCGCCTCTCCCGGAGAGCGCAGGTACTCCTCGTTCACCGGAACCACCGTACGCCGCAAGGGCTGAGCGGGATCGGTCGGATCGAGGAGACCGGCATAGTAGGGGGTAATCACCAGAGGCAGGGTGCCCCGGTGACGGAGAACGGCGGTCATCTCGTCCATTGTCAAATCGACGAAGGGCGAAAGCTGTTCCAGGCGGCGTATCCTATTACGCAGCTGCCAGTGCCAGTCATTCCAATCCGTCGTGCTGGATTGCGGAAAGAAAATCTTTCGGAATTGCTCTGAATCGGGACTGATCGGAAATTTATGAATGAGTCTGGATGAATCGTGAACTACGGTGGGGTAATGTTCATCGAAGGGAAAGCTGGGCTGGTGGAAAGCGATGCGCTCCGGCCGGTTTCTGCGCTGTGAGCTTCTGTCGATCCGGATGTCAGACAACGGCTGATCGGATCGATTCGGCTCGACGTCGACGACCTCTTTGAGTTCGGGATCAAGGAAGGCGACTTTTGCAGGTTTCGGACGTACGTCCGGAGGTTCGTCCTCCTCGGTGGTACAACATTGCTCTGTCTCCATTTCCTATGGGACTCCTTTGTTGCTGAAGGGTTTGAGAGAGCCTTCTCTCCCTCAAAGTCTTCGAACAACAGGTTACCACCAAGGGGCAGACCGGCATTTTCTTCGAAACGCGACGCGTTCACTATTTACCAGCACCTCACACTTTTCTTAGACGAAAGCAGATCGCTTCGCGATGTCTTCCGCCTGTCGAAAATCCTAACCAATTAGTATTTTCGACGAGCATCATAATAGTATAATATACTAAAATTACAAGTGGTCGCATCTACAATTTTCAATATTTATTTCGTGGTGTTCCAAATGATATGATTTCCATTCGCCGGGTTTACAGCGGAGCGCTGGCCAGGGATGCGGATAAGATCCGTCAGGTCCAGAACATCTTCCGAAGCAACTTTGCGGAAGACTCCTCCTACGCGGACAAGATCCCCGATATGCTCGACAAACCCTTCGCCTTCGGCTACCGCACCATCCTGCTCACTTCGCAAACCGCGGATCGAAGGGTCACCGGATTCTCGCTGATCCTCCATTTCCCCGAGATCAACAGCTCTCTTCTCGACTTCATCGCCATTCGTCCGCAGATCAAGGGGGGCGGGCTGGGGAGCGCCCTCTACGAGGCCAGCCGGGACATGCTCCAGAGGCTCGGCTCCCGCGGCCTGTACCTGGAAGCCCTCCCCGACGATCCGACCGTGGTCAAGGATCCGGCGCTGCTGAAGGAAAACCGCAGGCGCCTGAATTTCTACGAGTACTACGGGGTCTACCCCATCACCGGAACCGCCTATGAGTCCCCGATCGGCGACAGCCCCGCTCCTTATCTCCTCTTCGATTCTCTGGGGAGAGTCCGACCCCTGGGCAGGCGGGAATGCAGGGCCGCGGTACGGCTGATCCTCCAGCGCAAGTACGGCCACATCGTGACCCAGGAGTATATCGACATGGTGGCGCGCTCGATCAAGGACGATCCGGTGCGTTTTCGCGAGCCCCGCTACAACCGGGTCGAAATTGTTCAGCCGGCGGTCAGTGCCAACGAACGGCTGCAGAGGGAGATGGCTCTGATCAGCTCATCGGTTCACCGCATCCACCACGTCCGGGAACGGGGCTACGTGGAGCGTCCCGCCCGGATTGAGATCCTGGAACAGGTTCTGTCCGAAACGGGATTGTTCGACTGCGTCCCTCCAAGATCCCACGGTGGCAGGCTGCTGCGGGAGGTACACGATCCTGATTTCGTCACCTATCTGAAAACCGTATGCGAGAAGCTGGCGCCCAGCCGCCCCGTGTATCCCTACGTCTTCCCGATTCGTCGCCCCGAGCGCAAACCAAAGGAACTGGCAGTACGGGCCGGGTACTACTGCATCGACACCTTCACCCCCCTCGATCAGAACGCCTATAGGGCTGCCCGCGCAGCGGTGGACGTTGCGTTGAGCGGTGCGCAGGAGCTGTTGGACGGCCGCCCTGTGGCCTATTCGCTCTGCAGACCGCCGGGGCACCACGCGGGCCGGCGGGTGTTCGGCGGCTTCTGCTACTTCAACAACGCCGCGGTAGCCGCTCAGGCGCTGTCCGGGGAGGGCAAAGTGGCCGTGCTGGACATCGATTTCCACCACGGGAACGGCACCCAGGACATCTTCTGGACCCGTGCCGACGTGCTCACCGTTTCGATCCACGGCCACCCGAATTACGCCTATCCGTACTTCTCGGGCTTCGCAGACGAGATCGGCGAGGGATTCGGACGGGGCTGTAACAGGAACTTCCCTCTGCCCGAAAACGCCGGGGATGAGCCGTATCTCAGCACCCTGGATCGAGCCCTCGATGTGACCGGCGGTTTCAAGCCCACCTTCGTGATTATAGCCCTGGGCTACGACACCATGACCGGGGACCCGACCGGTTCCTTCGCGTTGAGCTCAAAGACGCTCCAGACCATCGGGACTCGCCTGGCTTCGCTTCACCGTCCCCTGCTGATCGTCCAGGAGGGCGGCTACAGCCTGCGCAACCTTCGCAGGGGTTCCGCTGCTTTCTTTCGGGGGATATCCAGGGTCCTGCTCAGGGAGTAAGGCGGGATCTAATCTGCCGGAGCGTGCTGTTCGTACGCGTACAGTAAAAGCTGTTCGGTTTTCTCCCAGCTCAGGCAGGCATCGGTGATGGAGACCCCGTATTTGAGCTTGCTCGGGTCGCGGGGGATCTCCTGGCGGCCGCCGTGCAGATTGCTCTCCATCATGAATCCGATCACCTCCCGGCATCCGCTGCCCCTGGTTTCCAGCAGGCTCTGCAAGACCTCCTCCTGCCGGTCCGCACGCTTGTCGGAGTTTCCGTGACTGCAGTCCACCATGATAGCGGGCAGGAATCCCGCTTCTTTCAACAGCTCCGCGGCGTACACGATCTCCGGCTTGCGGTAGTTGCTGCCGGTGCGGCTTCCTCGGAGGATGACGTGGGTGTCCGTGTTGCCGTTCGTTCCCAGAACGCTGGTTTTACCCTCCTGATCGATACCAATGAAGTGATGGGGATGCCGGGCCGAGGCCATGGCGTCGATGGCGATCTGCAGATTACCGTCGGTGCCGTTCTTGAAGCCAACGGGCATGGAAAGGCCGCTGACCATGTTTCGATGGGTCTGACTCTCGGTGGTCCTTGCCCCGATGGCTGCCCAGCTGATCAGATCGTCGACGTATTGGGGCACGATCGGATCGAGCATCTCCGTGGCGGCGGGAATACCCATACCGGTAATCTCTATGAGCAGGCGGCGAGCCAGCGCCAGACCCTCGGATATCTGGTAGCTTCCATCGAGATGGGGATCGACGATCAGTCCCCGCCAGCCGATGGTGGTGCGGGGTTTTTCGAAGTATACCCTCATCAGCAGGTAGATCCGCTGCTCTACCCGTTTCTTCAGCTTCGCGAGCCGTTCCGCGTAGTCGATGGCGGCCTTGTAGTCATGAATCGAGCAGGGACCCACCACGGCCAGCAGCCGTTCGTCCTTCCTGACCAGGATTCGCTGGATCACGGCCCGGCTTTCCGTCACCGTATCTGCGGAGCCCTCGGGCAGCGGATGGCAATCTTTGAGCTCCTTTGGGCTGATCAGGGGGTCGACGAATCGAATTCGCAGGTCACTCGTCTTCTTCAAAGGGACACTCCATCTGAATTGGAAGTCCTTAGTATGTCACGTTTGTTCCAGGGTGTACATACTCAAAGATCCCGGCCTGCTGGTTCCCATTTTTGACTTTGTTCCCCCTCGTTTCTATCGCGATGACAGACGAAAATCTTGTTATTGGACTTGAAGCTTCGCTGTGGTTTAAACAAGATTTTCGGATGGAAGAGAACATCCCGAGGAGGAAATGCAGTGAAGAATCTCCGACGATTTATATATTCGGATTACCGTGCTTTCGACAGCAAGTTTTTAGTGGAACTGATATAGAGCACGGGCTGGTACACGACTTCTCCTGGAAGCGACCGAACCGGTTCCATCCGATAGGAAAGACCCAACTCGAGATCCGATGCCCATCGGGTACTCCTTAATGCCACTCCTCCTGTTCCTCCCATGCCACAAATTAC
>Ga0307442_1001590_pt1 | contig 11230 bp, 9 predicted proteins | sample SalMarWE160430MG_FD_202143 | JGI IMG/M metagenome (GOLD analysis project Ga0307442, IMG submission 202143) | Salt marsh sediment microbial communities from the Plum Island Ecosystem LTER, Massachusetts, United States - WE1604-30 | ecosystem: Environmental > Aquatic > Marine > Intertidal zone >... | reverse complement strand
GGTCGACCAGCTGTGGCGGGCCACCCCTCTCCACCGGCTGCTGCCGATCTCATGGGGTGAGATCACGCGGGCTCTGGTGACACTCTCTGCCCGATCAACGGCGGATCCGGTCCACGCAATGACGGCGGCCGCCAACTTGGGCCTGACGATGTGGCGCGAAGCGGCCGAGATCTGGATCAGTACCGCAGCGCCTTGGTGGGGACTCACACCGGCCGCACCGGCCAAGCCGAAAGGCGCCGAGGCCGACCGGCGCTTCGACGCTCCGGAATGGGAGCAGCACCCCTTCTTCCGGCTGCTGAAGCAGAGCTATCTCGCGCTTTCCAAACAGCTTCTCGAGGAAGCCGAACGGCAGGCGGTCGATCCCGATGAACGGCAGCGGCTTGTCTTCCATCTCCGGCAGTTCCTCGACGCCATGAGCCCCACCTCGTTCCTGCCGACCAACCCTGCGGCGCTTCGCAAGGCATGGGAGACGGGTGGTGGCAGCGTCGCCGACGGGCTCCGCAACCTATTGGACGATCTTCGCCAGCGCCGTCTCAGCATGACTGATACCGCAGCGTTCGCGCCGGGCAAGAACCTCGCCACGACCCCAGGCAAGGTCGTCTACCGCAACCGCCTCATCGAGCTCATCCATTACGCGCCGATGACGGCGCAGACCTTCGCCGTGCCGCTGCTGTTCATTCCGCCGTGGATCAACAAATTCTATGTCCTCGACCTGCAACCGAAGAACAGTCTTGTCCGCTTCCTGCTCGAGCAAGGCTTCCCGGTATTCATGATCAGCTGGAAGAACCCTGACACTTCGATGGAGGCCATTACCTTCGAGGATTACACGACCGAAGGCCCGCTCGCCGCCAGCGACGTGGTCCGCGAGATCACAGGAGCCGAGCGCATCAACCCCGTCGGCTACTGCATCGGGGGAACGCTGCTGGCGATGACGCTGGCCTATCTGGCGGCACAGCGGGACGAGCGCTTCGGTGCGAGCACGTTCTTGGTATCGCTCTTGGACTTTTCCGAGGTCGGCGACACGGCGGTGTTCATCGACGAGCCGCAGATCGCCTACATGGAGCAGCAGATGCTCGAGCGCGGCTATCTCGATAGTCGACACATGTCGAACATGTTCAACCTTCTGCGCGCGAATGACCTGATCTGGAACGCGGTGATCAACAACTACCTGATGGGGAACGAGCCGCCCGCGTTCGATCTCCTGTACTGGAACAACGACGGCACCCGGATGGCCCGGGCGGCGCACAGTTTCTATGTCCGCAACACGTACCTCGAGAACAACCTGATCACGCCGGGCAAGATTTCGCTGCTCGGGCAGCCGATCGACCTGCGCCGCGTTCACCAGGACATCTACGCGGTGGGGGCCGAGAAGGACCACATCGTGCCCTGGCGCTCGGCCTGGCGGATCGCGCAGCTGACAAGCGCGCAGACCCGCTTTGTGCTGGCTGCGAGCGGGCACATCGCCGGCATGATCAATCCACCGTCCAAAGGCAAAGGCGGGTATTGGACGAACGACATCCTCTCAACGCCGGCGACCGCCGACGCCTGGATGGCCGGCGCTCAAAAGCATGACGGTAGCTGGTGGACCGATTGGATCGCTTGGCTTGGGACGCGGTCCGGAGAGAGAATACCCGCGTCGCCCGTCGGAAGTGCTGCCCATCCCCCGATCGCCGACGCGCCAGGAACCTACGTCCTGGAAAGATAGTCGCCACGACGGTGCACGTCCGGCCCCGCTTGGACCACGGTTGGAGAACGCGATGGAGCCTTGCTTCATGTGGTGCCCTCCCACAGCAGCAGGTGTGACGATTTCTCACACCACGAGTTTGATGTGGGTCAACGACCGCCACGCACCACCACTTGAGAAAGGATGGTCGCCAATTTGCCGGCTGGAAAAGGAGGTGACCGGTGGGCACTTCAAGGTTCCGTTGGCCGACGCTGAAGCAGGTCCAACGTCGGCAACAGCTGATGGACCGCATGATGCAGGCGAGTGGAGTTGACGTGCTTATGGCCGTTCGCGTGGATGGTGGACTAGGATTCGCTGAGGCGCGCGCCAGTGTCGCTATTGCCTGCATTCAGTCGCCTGCCGAGGCTGGCCGGGGTCATTTAAGGGGCTGCAAATGCCTCCAGATTTCTGCCCCAACGCGAGTTTCTTCCTCGCCTGCGGTTGTCAAGAGAGCTGAACGTGGGCGGATATTCGAAGGCCCGCGAAACGTATGTTGCCCGACATTACCAAATAACGGGCGGCGACATTACGGGCGGACTGGAGCGGTACCTAAGGTTCGACGAGCGGGTTACCTTGCTCGGCCTTCAATTCAAGATGACGGACGGCTCTTCCATTAAGAGCTGAAATAGGGGAGGTAGATGCGCCTCTTGCTCATTGAGGATAATCGGCGGCTCGCCGATTGTCTGGCCAGGGCGTTGCAGAATGGCGGCTTCGCCATCGATCATGTGACCACGACAGCCGACGCCGACGACGTACTCGCCACCATCCATTACGACGCGCTGCTCTTGGATCTCGGCTTGCCGTACGATGACGGTCTCGTCTGGCTCGGCCAACAGCGCCGCGGCCAGATGACAAAGCCAGTACTGGTGCTCACGGCGATCGACAGCTTGGAGGATCTGGTGGCCGTTTTCAATCAGGGCGCCGACGACTATCTGCGCAAGCCGTTCAAGTTCGACGAACTCATTGCGCGCGTTCGCGCCTTGTTGCGCAGGCCGGGTGAGGCGCTTGGCGTCAAACTCATCGCGGGCAACGTTTCGTTCGACACGAGCGACCGGCAGGTGACCGTTGGTGGCATCCCGGTAGAGTTCGGCCGCCGCGAGCTGGATGGACTGGAGCTGCTGATGCGGCGGACCGGCAGGGTAGTGCCAAAATCGGCCATTGAAGATGCGATCTATTCCTTCGAACGGGATCTTGCTTCTAACGCCATCGAGGTGCTGGTCCATCGGATTCGCCGGCGCCTGCATTATGCGGGAGCAGACATTCACATCCACACATTGCGCGGCGTGGGATATGTCCTCAAAGGCTGCAGGCGAGTAGCCCGCGCGGGAGAGAGTTGATCTCTCTCTAGGGTGTCGACTTTTTTGGCAAAGGCCTGCTGTGTGGCGTGAGAAATCGTCGCACCGCTGCTGTCGGATTCAAGAAAGGGGAGCGCGGCGCCGGTCAGAGCGCCGTAATTGTCATTATCCAATTGGACGCACTTAGGGGGCAGCTGGACGCACTTAGGGCGCAGCCGGGATGGGCGCATGTCACGCCAATGTCATGAGGCCGATCGCAGCCAGGGCCCAGACTTGCAGGAACAGCCGTCCCCCACAGCTCGCCTGTCGACTACGTGCTCAAGCTTAAGCCTTATCTACTCACCCAGAGCCTGCACCAGCCGCGCGCACTGACCGGACCTTCAACGAGCTTGCAGGACGACGGTGGGATGAACAGCTTGCAGTTCGCGCAGCTCTGGTTGCCCTTCGGCGAGCTCCGGTAGCCAGCAGACGCCCGCGACATCTTCGCTGCCGAGGCAGGATACGTCGTCGCTAAGATGATCGGTGTAGCAGCGACAGCGCAGGTTACCCCCTGCAAAAGGGAACGCCGCGAAAGGCCCGTGAACATTTTTTGTTTGTCTGCCATACGCGTGCGTCCTCTTCTTGATGCTACCCACCCGTAATTATTTAGGGTAGCGATGCGTCGTCGTCATTGACCCAAATCAATCGAATAGCTCCCTCGCAGCGTCGAAACGTCACTGCATACCCAACTTGTTTAGCAAGCCTGACACGCCGACGTGCTAAATATGCCACAGCATCCAAAATTCGACTATCTAAGTCATGGCGTAAGCCAGGCGTAAGCCAGGCGTAAGCTAGGCGTAAAATTCTTGGATCCATTAATCCATTGGGTTTTTTTAGGGGGATCCAGGGTGCGGCACTCAAACTCGAAAGCCGCCAACATCAAGCCCGAAGACACTAAGGTCGCCGCACGCGCGAGGCGCAGCGATGCGGCGATATTCTATGCCTTTGGTGGCTCTACGACTTTCGCAGTGCTGTTGGTGGGGGCAATGGTTGTGTTGCCCACGCAGCCAGTTTCCGCGTTGCCCAGCTTCGCCCGCCAGACAGGCCTGCCCTGCTCATCGTGTCACACCGCTTTCCCGCAGCTAAAGCCGTTTGGGCGTCGCTTCAAGCTCAATGGTTATACGCTCGGCGGCACGCGTTGTGGCAGCAGTGGTGCCAAAGCAGCGCCATCCCCAATGAGGGTCGGTGCTGCGGACGATGCTGTTGCCGCTGCCGCAGCTGCCGCTGACGCTACAGCGGGTTCCAGCGATCCGCCTGGAATGCAGATCCCGATCTCCGGCATGACCGTGGTCTCACCACTTACCCACATTCAAAAGGGTCTAGACCCAGACGACACGCCGAAGGGCTTCCAGTCAAACAACAATGCGCTTTTCCAGGAAACAAGCATCTTTTACGGCGGCCAAATTTACTGCAACTTTGGGGCCTTCATACAGGGCACCTACGAGCGTCCCGGCAGCAGTTATTTTCTGGACCAGGCCGACATTCGCTACGCCAACAACACCAAAGTGGGCGGAACGGACGTGGTTTATGGTGTGACGGCGAACAACAATCCTACCGTTCAAGACCCCTGGAACACGACCCCGGTTTGGTCCTTTCCCTTCACAGGAGCTTCTGATGAGCTCGCCCCAGCTCCCGCCGCCGGCACAATGATTGAAGGCACCTTCGAGGGCCGCGTCGCAGGCACGGGCGCTTACATCTTTGCGAACGACATGTTTTATCTCGAAGCAACTGCTTACGGCACTTTCGACACGCAGACTTTGGAGGCACTTGGGCTCGATCCGACCGATCCCGCGAGCCGCTTCGATGGTCTGGCGCCCTACTGGCGCGCGGCCGTCGAGAAGGACTGGGGGGACTACTCGCTCATGGTCGGGACATTCGGCATGTTTGCCAACGTCGCGCCGCTGGGCAACCAGTCCGCCCCGACCGATCAGATTACTGATGTGGGTTTTGATTCCCAGTTCCAGTACATTGGTGACGTCCACGCAGTGACCACGCGACTCACCTACATCTTCGAACACGCGAAACTAGACGGTAGTCAACCTCTAGGCCTTTCCTCGAAAGCAAGTAACGATCTGCAGAGCTTTAAGGCGTCTGCCTCCTACGTGTACGACAGCACCCTGAGCCTTACCGCGGGCTACTTCAATCTCAACGGCGACGCCGACCAATTGCTGTACTCAGAGTCGCTATCGCCATCGGCGCTCGGGTCGCCAAACTCCAGCGGCTGGGTTTTCGATGTGGCTTTACTCCCCTTTAGTAAGGGGGGGCCACCCATTTGGCCTTGGCTCAACGGGCGGTTCGGCGTGTCGTGGACACTTTACAATCAGTTCAATGGCGCGGGCAGCAACTACAATGGAGCTTTCCGCGATGCTAAAGACAACAACACGACGTTCTTCTACGGCTGGATCGCTTTTTAGCCCCTACTCACCCGCCGCCAATGATTGGTCGTGACCGACTTGGGTTGATTAGCGCGCCATCCGGACATAGTCCTCCTAGGCGGCCGTCGCAAGAAACCCATCAACAAAGCTGGCGAGAGCCCCCCAGTCGGTAAACTCGCGATCACGCTCCGTGCTCGCGGCGCCTCCGCGCTTCATGACGATGAATTTGACGATCTGCTCCTGGAAGTAGTCATATTCGGATAAGCGCAACGCACCCCCGAGAAGAAGGGTCATGCGCGGCTGCCAACCCGTCATAGCGACAAAGCGATCGACGTACTTTTGTGCTTCTGTCTTCGCCTCTTCCAGAACCGCCGACAGACTGACGGAAACGAAGGCTGAAGGCCTGGCATTCAGCAGCTCCTGATGCGCAATCGCGAAGTTTGTGACGGTCTCTTGATGGTGCTCTTGGGGACCGATGCGGCAATAACGAATGCGTGAAAGGTTCCAACATCAAAATCGGATGCGAACGCTGCGCTATCACTGAGCTCCACCTGATGCCCGCGTTCGCGAAGATGCGTGGCCGTCCATTCGGCAATCTTCCGTGTCTGCCCTTCAGTCGTTCCATAAACAATCAGGACGTCCATGACATCCCTCCGGCGACAGCCTCCGCCGCGATCCTCCGGCGACAGCCTCCGCCGCGATCGAATGCTAAATTAGGCTAACTCATTCGACTTGTCAGTCGGAGCGGCCGTTCGCGTTGGTGTTTGCCGGGTTGGGGACAGATGATGCCTCACCGCAGAGTTATCGGCCTGCAGACACTTTTGCTCTGTATGCTGGCGACAGTAGGCCCAACCTTCAGTGCAGACCTCGCCCTGGTCCTTAGCCTCAAACGCTCGAGCCTATCCTCGCGTGGAATGGCTGGACGTTCAGCTTCACACCCTACGCGCCAAGCACGGTGGCAGCTTCTGAAAGAACGCCAGGACGTGGCGGCGCTTCAGCTGACGGCGGAGGAGTACCTTGCCTTCCGCGTCGATGCCGTGGACCTGAAAAAACCGACTTCGCTATGTCGAGACCGATCGTTGTGACGTTTGCATGATTGGCTCCTCCGAATCGTGGGAGCGTTAACCGCAGCCCACATCCATGGCACTCGCGTGCCAGTGGAGGAGCCGTCCACAGCATCAATAGCGGACTTTGGCCCGCGACAGCAGTTTGCAAACCAAACTGCAATGAGTTGATATGCCCTGTTACCGGCGCGTGCGGCTGCGGCGCGTGCGATGCTCGCGCGTATATTCGAGCAGTTCCGACACGCCGAACAGCAGCAACATGAAGCCGCAAATCACTTCTAGCGAGGCAAGCAACCGCGCAAGGTTCGAATACGGAACGATGTCGCCATAGCCGACCGTGCTGATGCTGACGATGGAGAAATAGATTGACTCAGAGAAGCTCAAAGGGCGCGGGGCGCCGCCGACATAGAAATGCGCGCCAGAGGTGAATTGTGAAAGGATGCGGTAGGCCGACGCGAACAGGATCACGAGGAACGAGTAGAAGGTGAGGAAGGCGAAGGCCGGGATCGCCAGCCGCGAGATACGGAAGAAGAACTCCTCGAATAGAAGGCCGGCGTCGACGAGCAAGATCGCCACGTCGCGGCTGACGGTGAACACGATCAGCCCGATCAGCACCATGGCGCCGAGCAGCGCCCCAGCGCTGTTGGCGGCGGGCTCGGCCACGTGGGACAGCAGGAACAGCGTTCCGCCCACAATGAAGGTAGGAAAGAGCCAGAGGAAAGCGCCCAGCATGCGCCGCTCGCTGCGGATCGTCGGATGGTCAACCAGAGCGCGCACCTGATCGCGCCTGTGCCAGCATCCGGCCACGAAGGCGAAGATAGGGAGTGAGAAGGCGATGCTGAGTAGCGCAGGATCCACGCCCCGAAAGACCTCCTCCACGAAGAGGGAAAAGATGGCGGCGTAGACCGCGATCAGATTGGCAAAGGCGAAGGAGAAGAGGCGGTTCACCGGGAAGAGCGCCTGGATCGCTGCGATAGCGAGGACCGCCGACAGCATGATGGCGAAAAACAGCGGACCGGAGATGCCGGCCGTCGCCACCGCCACGACAAAAAGGAAGGCGAGGGAAAGCGCTCCTCGTGTCAGCTGCGGCAGAAAGCGCCGTATATCTCCCATAACACCTCGCGGCGCGCGGCCGCCTGCCGGACGAGATCGCCGAACTCCTCAGGCGCACCCTCGTCGCGCCCCCGCCACATGAGGGCGACGAGCTCGGCCTGTGGCGCGGGTCAAGTCCCCCTGATCTCCTTCCATCACCTCCTCGCGGCTTAGGTCGTCGCCGTCTTTCAGAAAGGCCGAGGGCGGGATCTCGTCATCGGTTGGATTTGAACCCTCATCGGACACCTCAGTGTCTTCCTTTCCCATGAAGGCGCGCACTTCCGAGCATCCTGAGATAGTCTGGACCCAGGGACAAAGCAGCCATGGGGGCTCGTCCCGCATGCATGATGTTATGTCAACCAAAGAGAACCGTCCTTGATTTCCCTCAACATTCCTTGCCAAGTGGCGCTTAAGGCCATAACTCCACTAAATGTGTCGTTCCGAAGCCCGACGCGTAGTCGACCAGGGCAATAGCCACGGGCCTGATCGCGTAGACTGCAAGCTCCTTTGGATCTTCTGGAACGAACCGCCTCGATTGCGGGAGCCTGCTAAATAGTCGCACAGCAAATTCTTCGGCCCTTTGTTTCTCTTGCATCCTTGCCGCCATGCCCGACATGGATAGACCGCGAAGCTTGTAGAAGTCCTGTGCCCGGTCGACGATCGCCACCGAGACTTTGTTGTTGAGCTTAATGTTGCCGGCCTTTTGCGAGGTCGCAGCGGTCGCAAAGTACAGGATGAGATCGTCGTGGATGTAGTTGACCGTGGTGGCTTGCGGGTATCCGTCAGGGCGAATGGTCGCCACCGTCATGATGTGTTGACGGCCCAATACCTCAAGGATTCTCGATCTGAGCGCTTCATCCATGCGCGAGAGCGTCCTTAAAACGTCAATGCGGTCCGTGGCGACCGGCAACCCTGGGCTTCAGGCCGCGTGCAGCGAGACCATCAAGAGACTATCACAAACGTCGTGTTAGCGGACATCAACGAGCGGATTAGCGATGTCCGCTTTACGCCTAAAAGCGGACATTTCGCCATGTGGCGGCTGCCGAAGACAAATCCGGGGGATGACCATCTCACAATCACGGCGACCAAGTGGAACGAGTTGCAGCGAAAGAAGGGCGTGTACTCATAAATGAGCATCAGTCGAAGCGTTGGGGAAGTGTCTGCTTTACCCCTAAAAAGCGGACGTGAGGCGAGCCCGCTCAAAGAGTCCGCTTGCAGAAGCGTCGCCGCGGACTATGCGGTGGCGTGTTCATAGATGTCCTCCTCTTGAGCGTTGTGGATGCGAACCAGCGCTTCGATCGCTTCAATCACACGCTGGGCATCGCGCACGAGATACTTGTCTACATCCTCGGGACGCAGCCCATCCGTGAGGCGTGCGAGAAGCCTCGCCAGGTGGAGAATCTCTCGATGGGCACGGCTCATTGCCGAGAGACCATGGCTATCGGCTAGGAACGGTCTCAATCGCGGATAGACGTTCGTCTCATCTCCCCGCTCATGCGTGACGATGGTTCCTGCGACAATCGTATGTGCTTTGGCGATGAGATTTACGGTCTCTTGCCCGCTGGCGTCGTCAAGTGCGTCGGCAATTGACCTTAGTTGATCCAGGCTCTGATCGAGCACCTCATGCTCGTGATGAAGTGCTTGCGCCATCTTGGCAGGAAGCGCGCGCGCTGCAAGTCTGGGCGGGGGAGCGAGAGCGCGCAGTGCATTCAGAATGACAGCGACATCAATAGCTTCTTGTGTAAGCGCCCCTGCGACAGGGGTGAGAAAACCAAACGCGGCAAAGGCCATAGCGATGCCTGATAGGGCCATACCCCATACCATGCTCTCCAATGCAATTCGATGAGCCCGGCGCGCAATTAAGATTGCCTCGGAGACCCGATCAAGGCGATCAACCAAGATGACCACGTCAGCTGCCTCGGAGGAAGCGCTCGCGCCGCGGGCTCCTAGAGCAATACCGACATCCGCAGCCGCGAGAGCTGGTGCATCGTTTATACCGTCCCCTACCATCACTGTAGGATGCAACCGCTGCTCCATTGCGACGGCATCAACCTTGTCGGAAGGGACGCGATCAGAGAGCACCGCATCGAGGTCCAGTCCAGCGCCAATGGTTTCAGCAGCGTCCGCTCGATCGCCTGTCACCATTACGATACGAGCAACACCAGCGGCGCGCAGCGACTGAACCGCCCGGGGTGTCTCCTTCCGCAGCTCGTCGGCGAGAAGTAAGGCTCCGATCGTTCGTTCGTCCACAGAAACGAACACGCTTAGAGCGGAGCGCCAGGAAGCCCGGCGGAAGGCCCGCATGGCCCAGTCATCAGGTCTATGAGCACCGAAGATTAACTGCTGAGAACCGACGCGGACCTTATGGCCGCCGATCACGCCCTCAACGCCAGAACCCATGACTTCATGCACAAGCTCCGGCATTTGCAGGATTAGGCCTTTACTTGTGGCAGCAGAGACAATGGCCGAAGCCACCACATGCTGGGAAGCCTGCTCAAGCGAGCCCGCAAGGCGCAACACCTCATCGGCGCTTTCGCCAGGCGCAGTTTCAACTGCAATGAGACGTGCTCCACCCACGGTGAGGGTACCGGTCTTGTCAAACAGAACCGTATGCGTTTGGGCCAAAGCTTCGAGAGCGGCGCCTCCCTTGATTAAAACGCCACGCCGCGCTGCTTGCGAAACGCCGGCAATGAACGCAACAGGCGCCGCGAGGATGAGGGGGCAAGGGGTCGCGACGACCAAGACGGCAAGGCCCCGAACAGGGTCTCCTGTCAGGAGCCACGCGCCGCCCGCCACCAGAAGCGTCACAGGGAGCAAGAGCAGCGCATAACGATCCGCCAGCCGAATAAAGGGCGACTTAGCCGTTTGAGCAGCCGTAACCAAACGCACAATACCGGCATAGGTGCTTTCGCCAGCCGTGGCCGTCGCCCGTATTGAAAAGGTCTGACCTGCGCTCACGGTACCGCTGCGGACCTCGTCCCTTTCAAAGCGCGTGACTGGAATCGGTTCGCCCGTGAGAGCTGATTCATCAATGACGGCACTTGGCGAGGTAATCAGACCATCGACTGGGATTACCTCTCCGGCACGAACGAGGATGGCGTCGCCAATCTTGATGTCATCCACCGGGACATCCTCGACGGATTGGTCAGAACGCCGATGTGCGATCCTTGGTGCGCGATCAACCAGCTGTTTAAGACTCCGCTCGGCGCGCGCCACAGCGAAGTCCTCAAGCACGGTGCCGCCTGCGTACATCATGGCGACCACGATCCCAGCGAGAGTCTGACCCAGGACCAACGCGGCAATCATCGACAAGAAGGCGATGGCATCGACGCCCATGCGACCACGGAAGAGATCCCGGGCAATCGAGACCGCGAGAGCGACGACAACGGGCACCGTGGAGGCGCCCCAAATCCAGTGCGCCAGAGGGCTGTCGCCTCTTGCGTAAGCTAAGAGGCCGGCAACAAGGCCGAGCAGCACAATGGTGACGAGAGCGCGCCAAACTATACGTTCATTGATCACAGCAGAGCCCAAAATGGCAGCCATATCGCCTGGTGAGCATGAATCTCGCTTCATGGGTCAGTTGAGCGAGGTTGCTACACTGCCCTGCCAACCAAGACACCAATTCCAGGGCCAGCCATGGCG
>Ga0307442_1001589_pt1 | contig 11232 bp, 10 predicted proteins | sample SalMarWE160430MG_FD_202143 | JGI IMG/M metagenome (GOLD analysis project Ga0307442, IMG submission 202143) | Salt marsh sediment microbial communities from the Plum Island Ecosystem LTER, Massachusetts, United States - WE1604-30 | ecosystem: Environmental > Aquatic > Marine > Intertidal zone >... | reverse complement strand
ATCGATTTCAGCGGAGTGTCTAAGCAAAATTCCCTGTCTATTCTCCAAGAGTTGCTTTTGTTATCAAAGGTTTCTGCCCACAATCCATAGACTTGAGAGTGTTTGTAATCAATAATTAAAATCTCATAACTCTTAGTAAGCTTCCACACAAATGATACAAGCTCTGAAAGATGAGCAGATGATAGCTGGGATACTGATGTGGAGGTTGATGGACACGATGAGTGCATTGTTTCTTGGGACGCACGCGCAGTTACCGACACATACATGGCTGGCAAGTTTGCCGAGATGGAATCTAATCACATTGCTGCAGTCTATTGTAGTTACCACTCTGGTGGAATGTATGATAAAGCCTCTGAGACTCGTGCTGGTGTTCTATACATCGGTGCAGTGGAAGCTGATCAATATGGTGGGGGCTATCTTGAATTGGAGAACACACTATTCTTCTATTACTTCGGTGATCAAGGTATACTCAATGGTCCATACAACAATCTACAGGATGCATTCTGGTACGCTAGACCTATCGTCATTGCTGAGCAGCCTGATAGCTGCCCAATAATGCTAGATCTCTATGACGCACCTTTCTATGTGAAGTGAGGGCTTAACGCCTTCCTTCTCTTTCTTTTTTTCATTCGGAAATGTATTCTCTACCTATTATCCCCCGATTACCTGAGAATATATGCAATAATATCCATCAATCTGTATGGCTCTTAGTGAAACTTTGATTGGGCTTTTCATTGGTCTGATTGTTGCAGCATCTGTTTACTTGATTATGAGAATGCAACTTCGTCATAGAATTGCTATGGTCGAAAAGGAGTTTCGGTTAACATGGGCGGAACAGGAATCTTCTGTTAGACGGGATGCTACGGATAGAAGTCGATACGTCATCAAAGGAAAGATTGCAGAACATATGGTCCCACTAGTACCCCAAGTCTTCAAGCATAATCCATCTGATGCGCGTTTCATAGGAGCTCCTATTGATTATCTCATCTTTGACGGTTATACAGCAGTAAAAGACGGGGAATCTGATGAAGAGATTACGGTCGTTCTTGCAGATATCAAGACTGGAAATGCTACACTGAATCGTACAGAACGCAAGATCAAGGAAGCCGTAGAAGAAGGACGAGTACGGTGGGAAACCATTCACATTGATTTCTAGGTGTCATCTTGCATTGCGATGAATAATGCTCTGATGAACTATCTAATATGTAGACATTGCACAATGTCGTGATTTCACCTACGTTTGGAAGAAAGAGTCAGAAGTGATCATTCGCAAAAACAGTCTTTCATGATAGCTCGGATTACTGCGTCATTGAGCATTTGCTCATCTGGAAGACCTGTAATTCTTGAATCACATATTTTGATTGTTGGAAGCATGGAAACATCGTCTGTGCCACACCCACAATCATCACCAGATTCCACATCCACTTCAATAATTGCACTGGAGGGAACACCAAAACTAGATAATGCCTCTTCAAGGATTTCAGCTGCGGGATCACAGAAGATACACTGTTCAGTCTTGTACATAATAACACAGCTACATTTTCCGCAGGGTGTAGTATTCTGTACGCCTGACATAGTTTCTACCTCAGCTTTCATGAGTCATCACTTAAAGTCTAGAAGTACAGACGTGACTCTAGAAGTGTTATCATAATCCATAAGTCTATGAAAAACACTCAGGGTGGCCCGCACTCTCAATCCTAATATCAATTAATATGTTATAACTGTAATTTGTCGGTATTATATTGAAAAGGTCAACCCAGTTTGAAAGAAAGAAACAGGTTACGTGAAACTAAACCCCTATTATATTGAAAGTGAGTAAAATCTGTACCTTAGATTTCAGATAATTGTCCGGTTATCTATCATCACATAAGAACGAGGTGAAATGAGATTACACCCTCAAGAAATTATATTTTCATTCTAATTCTTATCATATCTGCTGCATTACTACCTTCTGGGACTGTGGCTGCTGAGATTAGTGAAGAGCTACCCAGTATCGTTAAAGTAACTGTGCCATCTATTCCTCGTACGTGGGATAATGTATCCTTACTGTACGATAATCAATGGCATGATTCAGCAGAGGTTGATGAAGAAATAAAAAATATTCATTCAAGTGTACCAGACCTTGTTGATATTGAAGTAATTGGTCAGAGTTACCAAGGTAAAAACATAACGTGTCTTCGAATCACGAATGAACAAAACACAGTTCAGAAAGCCCAGACCTTAGTTGTTGCCCACCATCATGGTCGAGAACAAGTAACTGTAGAGATGGCGCTTCGTTTTGTTCTACGGTTGCTCAATGGTTATGGTGTAGATACCACTTTGACAGAGTATATTGATACACAGGAAATCTATGTTATCATGACTATTAATCCAGATGCTCTCGATGTTGTTGTCAATGAAGGAAATCACTGGTTGAGGAAGAACCTTCGCCCCTATGATAATGATGGGGATGGATTATTCGGGGAGGATGATGTGGATGATAAGAATGGCGATGGTTACATCTCTGAATACGATGTCTACATCAAAGACTATCCCGAAGAAGTTCCCGCTATATATGATGTCGATTATTACTATTTCGAAGGGGACGACAATGACAATGACGGTTTATTCAATGAGGATGAGGTTGGACTTGTCGATCTGAATAGAAACTATCCCACTTTTTGGGAAGATGGTAACACGGATGTCCTCACCCAAGAATATCGGGGTACTGCTCCGTTCTCGGAACCTGAAACTCAAGCATTCAGAGATTTTGCTCTCAACCATACTTTTGCCATGGCATACTCTCTTCATTCCGGAATCAATGCGACCTATTTTCCAGCTGATGAATCAGACCACTGGTTTGAACCGAGTCTCTACTATGGAATGGCTGGTGATTATCGTGATATTCTTCCTTCAGGATATAATAACATCGCAGGTTATCCTCAGTTATCGGATGACAGAATCATGTCGACAACCTATGGAGGTTGGGGTGAATGGATGTACACTGAGAGAGGATGTACTGTTCCAATAACATTTGAACTCTACACCAATGCATCCGTCCATGAGGACGCAGCATCACCAATCATAGAAAATAACTCCACCCACATCATTCGTGAATGGAAGGGTATCTATGGTTATTTTGCTCCAGTAGAGTCTGCCATCAATGATTTGTGGGAAGATATCGTTGGTGCCTTTGATTACCTTCTTGAAATGACTCCCCGAGTAAACTTTGTGGCTACTGGTATTACTGGTGGAGTTACAGCTGGGCAGGATGTAGATATCACTTTGAGTATGGAGTGTTTGAGTCCTCACCTTGGCAGCAAAGATGCAATCTCAGTTTTTGACGAAAACAGCGTTGAGCTAGATTCTTTGATTGCTATTGGAGCTGATCAGACGATAGTTGACCATCCATCCTTTACCCTTTCCGAAGATTTGGATTCTTCTGGATATGTGATATTAGTCGGTTGTAACTACACGGGATATACGCAGTTCTTAGTGACTACTGGTGGTACAGGTCCTGGAATAGATCCGCTTCTCTTGGTCGCTGGAATTGGCTTGACCATCACCTTGGTTGCAATTGTAGTTGTAATCTATATGAAAAAGAGAACCTGAATTCTACGAATCAGCCCTCTTGCACGAAGGGGCAATTGAGCCTCTTCTGCTCTTTTTATTTGTATGACAAACTTTCAAGAGTACTCTTTGCACAATTTCTATTGTTTGGGACACAGGACACGTGAGTATTTAATGCCGGATCAACCACAGGAAGACCTTAGCTCACTATTTCGTCGTGCAACGAGATATCAAGAATTCGGGGAATCTGCTGCAGCACGGGATACACTATTAGCTGCAGTTGAGCTTGACCCATCTTTTGCAAAAGGATGGCACTCCCTTGGTATGGTCTACAAAGATCTTGGAGACCTCAACAACGCACGTGACTGTTTCACAAAATCATCATCTATTGAACCAGAATGGACTGACCCGCTCGTCAGTCTTGGATTACTCGAATTTTCTCAGAAATCCTACAAAGCCGCCAAAGATGCTCTATGCAGATACATGGAATTAGATGGAAAAGAAATTGAAATTCTTGTAGTTCTCGCACGTTCTGCATTCAGCTTAGATGACTGTAAAACAGTACAGAAAGTAACGTCTCAGATTATCGGACTCGATGAAGGAGTCTATGAGGCATGGGAGATGAGAGGACTCTGTCATGCTAAGAAATCAAAATTCAGTTCTGCGCTCGTTGCACTTAATATGGCTCTTGAACTGGATTCTCGATCAGTTGTGGCGTTGAATGCAGTTGGTGATCTCTGCTATGATGCATCAAATTATGAAGGTGCAGCAAGCTTCTACGAACCCAGCTTATCAAAACGAAAGAATCAACCTAAAATTTTGCTACGTCATGGAACCTCTCTTTGGTTTCTGGATCGTTGGGGTGATGCAATCCCTTTTCTAGAGCGTTATACCGAACTGGTTCCCGATGATCCAGCAGGGTGGAATAACCTCGGTGTAGCTCTACGGGAGAAGGGTGAAGTAACAAAATCTATTGACTGTTACAAACGCGCCCTAAAGATTAATCCCGAGCTTGAAGCTGCATTGAATAATATGGAAACTGCGATGTATAAACAAATGATTGTCTAAGTACTTAGACGGTATCTTTGAATTACTTCTAATCTATGTACCGCGGATTGACATGTCAATCTTCTCGGTCTGCTATTCCTTGAAGATTTGAGAACAATAGTTAAACTGTAGTTCTGGATTGACTATCCCAAGAGTTCATTTGCATTCAGACTCTCTTATTTCTCAGAGACTGAGGTTTCATGGCAAAGAGTAAATTGCATCCTGATGTCAACCATGAGGACGAAGGGTTCAGTATCAGTACAATCACAGCATGTACTGCTACAATTTGGGGCATAGTGATACTTGGGTACATTGTTACCTTTGTAATAGAGCAATACTATGGGTATTCAATGAGCTATGGGATGGTTGTATTTCTCGTTCCTGCAATCATTATGACTATCATCTATATTCTAAGTAAAATAATTGAACCATGGTGGGCGCGGCGACATCCTGAGGTCATAGAGTAAATCAGAAGAAGAATACTAACCTCACAGCTCGGGCTATCCGAGATAGGAGATTATCTTTCTTCAGACGTAGTATATGGTAGAGCTACTAGCAGAGATGATACCGTGCCCGAGCAAAGTGCAGACTTAACTGAACTTGAATTGTCAGGTTGGGAAGAAATTCGTAAAGCCCTTGAAGAAGTAGAAGCGATTAGAAAACAAGGACTTGATGCTCGAGTTGAGATTATTGATTGTAGGGACACCTCTGGGTTACGTGTGACACTGCGTTCATTCAAAGAACTACAGGAATACATCAGCCATCGTTTCAGCAAGATGCTAATGACTGGGATAAGTTCCGCTGTGCCGCTAGATGATTTTGAACAAATAGTAGCAGAAACATCAACAAATCTTCTGAAGGACTCGGATAATATACGCGGTAGAATTCTAGAATACTGAGATTCACCTTGCTGTTTATATCTCAGTATTTCATGAGTGAGAACATGGGTCGGTTTCTTCTTTCAATTGACCTGATACAACTCAGTCAACTCTATATCAGTTCTGCAAAACTTGCTGCAGTAATGAAAGTATTTGAATCGGGTAATGAAAAAGAATTGGAACCAATCCCTATCAAAGAACTTGATGGCAATCTCGTTTCTACAGATGGCCATACTCGACTTCTTGCATGGTATCTTCACGGATACAAAGAAGTTGAATGTGAATGGGAAGATCTAGAGATGGATTGGGATGCTTATCGTATCTGTGTTCAATGGTGCAGAGAGGAAAATATAGACACCATCGCTGATCTCAAAGATAGAATTCTAGAACCTGATGAGTATCAGATTCTATGGCTTGACAGATGTCGAGTCATGCAAGACGAATTGCAAGCATCTAGAGGTAGCTGATACTAGCTGAAACAAATCCTGCTCCAAAAACGAAGCTTATGTCAAATTCGTCAAGATTTTTCTCAGAATCATAATTGGATGCGTTTTGAGTTAATCACAAAGATATTCGTGAAGTAAAATGATTCAGGTATACCACTTCTAATGCAAGCTGCCAAAATTAAAATGTGTTCATATACTGAAGAAATCTACTACCGATGGAACGCGTTGTGATTAAGATTGTTAGTAATTAGTAAAATCTATTCACTACCGATTCTAATATTTAGGAGAAATGAAAATGATTTCTAGAGTGAAAGGAGTAAGCTTAGTTGCTGCCTTTTTATTTTTGAGTTCAGCTATGGTGTTGAGCTCTCAGGTGATCTCATTCCCCGCACTGAATACTACAGACAGTGGTGCAATACCTGCATCAAGTACAGGTTTGGGATCAAGAAATACTCCAGTTTCAATTCTGGTCTATAACCAGTTTTCTGATCTGGATCAAGAGTTTATTCATACAATCGATGCAATCAGTAGGACCTATGGTCCCCAATTCGAATACACAAATCTAACTGACTATACGAATCTTGCAACTAAATTGCCAGGTAACGATATTCTATTGATTACAGAAATGGAAACTGCATCAATGGTGAATATAACAGCTATTAGTGCAGTATGGGCTGGTATCTTATCAACCTACGTTCAAAATGGTGGCAACGTAATCATGTTGGATCATAGGAGTGCAATTATGGATGCTGCCGGTGCTCATCTATACAATGAAACTGGTCTGTTGAGTTTCACTGGAGTTGGCGATTATAACCCGACAGGTTCACTCACAACTGCTTATCTTACTAATACTTCCAACGCTCTCGGTCAGGGATTGCCGGCATCCTTCGCTTCGTCTAATGGAATGATTAGTATCCAGACTACTGATGGTATAGTCGTTGTTGATGATGGTACCGATGCAATTGTTGTCCAAAATATCATTGGAAAGGGCAACGTCGTCTACCTTGGATTTGACTACTATGCTGCTACCACTGAGATTGATCTGATATTTGGTAATGCTATTCGACTGCATCGACACATTGTGTTTGATGATTCTCATGGGCAACCTTTTGAACTTCAAAATGAGTTAGCTAATTTCGGATCTGATCTCATCGCAATCAGATATGCTGTAAGCTCCATTAGTTCATTCGATTTTAATTATCTGACTGCTTGCGATGTCATTGTTATCCCTCGAGCAGCTAGTAATTACACTGCTGCAGAAATCAGCTTTTTGCAAGAGTTTGTTGAAAGTGGTGGAGCTGTTTTTGTTGCCACTGATTATGGAGCTTTTGGCAACCACGAAGATGCCATTCTGGAATCATTTGGTTTTATGAGGAATAAGACCTTGCCTCTTGTTGATTCGGATGACAATCTTGGTGATCTTGGTTGGATTCCGTTTGTTGGGGTAAATCTGCACAACCACTCAGTAACACTTGGCGTAAACCGTGTAGAGATCTACGCAGGAACAGGACTCATTCAGCTACCTACCAATTCATTCACTCTCATCACCACTGATGATGATGGAACAGCTGAGTTCATGGGTGGAGAAGATGCTAACAATACAGCGGTTGCAGCTGTATCTACCTATGGGATGGGTAGAGTCGGCATATTAGGTGATTCTGATGCTCTAGATAATCTTACGAATTCCGATGGCGATGGACTTACTAACTATGAAGAGAACGCCGGATTCTTGATGAACATGATTCGCTGGCTCTCAGCAGGCGGAATCAAGGAGCAGAAAGTTCTCTTCGACGCCTCCCATGGTTCTAATTTCTACCTAACAGCTTCGTATCGTGGATTTGCAGATCTCATGACAGAGAATGGCTACACAATCTTCTGGATGTCCACATTCTATGAAAGTTTCTTGACTGGAATGGACATTTTAGTAATTGAAGATGGTACAGTGAATTATACTGTATCTGAGATTGATTCCATTGAGGCTTTTGTCGAAGGTGGTGGAGGTCTCCTTCTTCTAGGGGGTGCAATATCTTATGGTCTGCAAGCCGATATGGTCGGAAATCGCTTTGGTATCGATCTCAACAATACAGGACATCTCATTGATACGGATGATTCTCTGATTCAACCTGATTATGTAGTATATAATGCATCTAATTTTGGTGATCATCCTATAATGCGCGGCGTACATCGACTTGAGTCCATGGATGCATCTGGATTTATTTCCATTGGCGGAGGAACAGCACTTGTAACAACTGACACTGATGGGACGAGTGATTGGGATGATGGTTCTCCCGCGGATGGAGTGCCAGTCATGGTTGCTAAAATATATCAAATGGGGCGTATAGTCTTCTGCGGCGATTATAGATTCATCCGTTACAACGGAGATCCTGATGCGGATGGTATCCAAACACTGTATGAGCAGGACAACTCTGTTTTCATTCTCAACAGCCTGTATTGGCTCTCGGAGAACCGGGCACCGTCTGTCGAGGTCACATTTCCAAATGGTGGCGAAACGCTCAACGGTACTGAAACCATCACATGGACTGCTGTGGACTTTGATAGCGACCTGCTACACTATGATGTCTTATACAGCGCTAACGGTGGCTCTACATGGACATCGCTTGCTACGGGGTTGACTGCAACATCCTATGATTGGAACACAACACTTGTCGATGATGGTGAACAATACCTCGTTCGTGTTGTTGCTTCTGATGGTGTTACTACTGGTGCAGATGTATCAGATAATGTGTTCGCAATCGACAATATCCCAGAAACAACACCTGGTGGAGGAGGGATTCCCCTAGATCCGACATTACTGGCGATTATTGCAGGAGTAGCCATTGTGGCTATAATCCTGATAGTGATTGTAATGAAGAAGCGTGGTTCTAAGTAGTCACACACAAGAGCTTGAGGTTATTAGCCTCAAGTTCTCCCCCTCTTTTTTATAGTTGTGTACTTCTTGCGTGAAGCAATCCGGGCTGGAGAATTATTTTTCTATCTCACTCCAAATCTTACCCCTATTTGCAACAAACCACCATATACACTCTTTTTCTTCATCATGAGTTATCGCATTTTATTTTTGAGAATTCGAGACCCTTCGTATCTGAGGGACCACTATAGAAAATCAAACCTGTGGCTTCACCAGTTTCATTTCTTTGTACTTCAAACACCGCTTCACCATAGGTGAATTCATTCTTTGTGATCTGCAAGCAAGAGAGTTCAGAAATGTCATTTCTCAGGAGAAGCTTATGTTTGTTTAGAGTAACTCTGTAGAATGTATCTAGATCATGACTATAATATACCCCGGGTACGTCAGAGGGTACAATGGAATCATCCTGAATACGACGAAGGAAATCATAGACCGCATGTACCTCCTCACCATAATAAATATCGACTCGGACAGAACCCTCTTCATCTACAAATTTTACTCGATTTGGGGGGAGCAAAGTACTCTTTCTGCGCTCAGATAGGATAAAATCGTTCTCAGCAACAGTGGAATATTTGTGAGGCTCTCCAGGAAAACCAAACAAATTGAGAGTAATCCCTTCATCTTCGCTTTCGATTATGAGAGCACTCCTTGATTTCCTGCTGCGATATATACCTACGATACCATCTGTGTCACATGTTACAAATTTAATTTCTTCAAAGGCGGATTTGGGTTCTTCTACGGTTTGTGTTTGTTGTTCATCACCAGAAGGAAGATCGAATATGACATCAGCTATCGCATAAGCTAAATTATTACATCCAAACATTTCAAGATTGCTGAAAATTATTACACTCAAGCCATCATCAATGAATTTCAAGTAGAAGGAATCAGAACCAAAGAGAGCGCCACCATGATAGATTGTCTTTCGACCCTTGTATTCGTTTACCTGAAGGCCGTAGCTGTATTCAAGAGGGGACCCATCTGAAAGGTTCCCCGGTTGGCGAATTATTTCTGAAAGATTCCACTTGCCTATGCCTAATCCCCCTTCAGAAAGGTACCGATCCCACTTCACCATGTCCTTCACCGTGCAGACCATCCCAGTTGAACCTGCAAGCGAAGATCGTGTTGAGAATATATCAAAGCCATCATCCGATTTCTTGTACCCTTGAGCATAGTTTGGAATTATGCGAGAAGGGTTTTGAATAAACAATGCAGTTTCCATATCTAAAGGCGAAAAGATATACTCTTGGGCGAATTCAGCAAAGCTCTTTCCTGAGATGTGTTCAATAAGCCGAACAAGTAAGATATAGCCGGTGTTACTGTATTGATAGTTTTCGCCAGGAAGTGAAACCACCTCCTTCTGTCTGAGAAGGAGTGAATAAATATCATCCATTGAGAGGTTATCAAAGACCAAGGTGTTGAAAAAACCTTTCATCTTTATGAGATTAATATAACTACGAAGGCCACCTGTGTGGTGAATGAGGTGTCTAACTGTAACAGCTTCCGTATTTTCCGGCAAGTCTTTGAGATACGCGCGAATGCTCTTGTCAAGATCAACCTGTCCTGCTTCAGCAAGTAGTAAAACAGACATAGCGGTGAATTGCTTGGAGACTGAAGCGATATAGAATGAAGTATCATCAGTGATGGGAACCATGTGGTCCAGATTGGCATAACCATACCCCTTCTTGAAAATGACCTCACCGTTATGGACTACAGCAACAATACATCCTGGAGCGGTTTCCTCGATTTTCTCTGCGACTAGTGCATCTATATTTTCTGCGAATTGTGTGTTCAAAACTAATTGCTTTCCTTCATTCATAGGTTGTTCCTCCTTTGATGTTTGTAATTTCAGAATGTAGTTGTAATCCTCGCTGTTCTGAAGTTAATGGACTTGTAATTCATTTGTATATAATAGAGAGTCACGGATAGAGGTCACTTGTAGATACTCTTCGGGGTTGGCAACAGATGATTTTAGTACTAATGGTGTTACCTTCTGATTTATTATTTTGAAAAAATGAACGAACAGCTCTTCTCGATGAAGAAAAGAGCCAATCGTCTTCTATTTCAGTGGCACATATGCTGAGGACTTGGCAACTCTAATTTCTGAATTTTCGTGCTTCGTCTTACCCATTGGTGAGATGATCTGAAATATTATTGTCATTGATTTTGTGAGGCTTTGTAGCAAATAGGAAGAGCAACACACCTATCGAGTTCATTATCGCCTTCATATAGAAGGGTACACTATCTCCAAGAAGTAGCCCGAACGATATCAGTGCAGGTCCAATCATGCTCAGGAGTGCCACAGACATTGAATATGTTCCCATGATTGACGCACGTTTTTCCTTTGGATAATTCTCAGCAATTGCGAGTGGGGGAACTGAAACATCTA
>Ga0307442_1001588_pt1 | contig 11234 bp, 10 predicted proteins | sample SalMarWE160430MG_FD_202143 | JGI IMG/M metagenome (GOLD analysis project Ga0307442, IMG submission 202143) | Salt marsh sediment microbial communities from the Plum Island Ecosystem LTER, Massachusetts, United States - WE1604-30 | ecosystem: Environmental > Aquatic > Marine > Intertidal zone >... | reverse complement strand
TGGAGAAGATGGGCTTCAAGACGGTGATACTGCCGGAAAACGCCACCTCCACTGGGGCGATAGAGACTATCGAAGACGCCCACAAGTGTGCCAGGCTGTTCAACGAGAAGCGCTACGAGATAGACGGAATTGTAATTAGCCTTCCCAACTTCGGGGACGAGCTTGGGATCGCCAACGCTCTGGATGAGGCGCAGCTGCGTGTACCGATTCTGGTGCATGCCGAGGACGATGATAATGACAAGGTGGACATCCAGCAGCGGCGGGACGCCTTCTGCGGAAAGCTATCGGTGTGCAACAACCTCTACCAGTACGGTTTTGCCTTTACCGACACCACCTACCACACCTGCAAGGCGGACGGCGAGGTATTCACCAAGGATCTGGAATTTTTCTCCCGGGTCTGCCGGGTGGTTCAGGGCCTTCGTCAAGCGAGGATCGGTCAGGTGGGTGTCCGTCCGGTCGCCTTTAACACGGTTCGGGCCAGCGAAAAGCTGCTACAGGCCACCGGCATCACCGTGGTTCCGGTGGATCTCTCGGAGATGTTCGCCACCGCCGTGAAACTCAAAGACGATGAGAAGGCGGTGAAGGACAGGGTGGCCCAGATGCATGATTACGGTTCCATTCCCGGAGAGATCCTTGACGCCAACGTCGTTCGCAACGCAAAATTCTGTGTGGCCCTGGATCGTTGGATCGAGGAAAATAACATCGATGCCTGCGCCGTGCAATGCTGGACCTCTATTCAGGAGAACTACGGCTGTGCCTCCTGCACGGCTATGAGCATGTTGGGGGAGCGGTTGATCCCTTCAGCCTGCGAGGTGGACATCGCCGGGGCGGTTTCCATGTACGTCCTGGCTTTGGCTTCGGGAAATCCTTCAGCCCTCACGGACTGGAACAACAACTTCGGAGAAGACCGGGAAATGTGCGTGGTCACCCACTGCAGCAACTACCCGAAGGGCTTCATGGGAGCTCCCATCGAGATCTCGAATTTAGACATTCTCGGGGCTTCTCTGGGCTACGACCGTTCCTTCGGGGCCATCAAGGGTAAGATCGCCGCGGGACCAATGACCTTCTTCCGTATGGACACCGACGACACGGAGGGGGAGATCCACGCATATCTGGGAGAAGGCGAGTTCACCGACGATCCCTACGGCATGGCCGGCGGCATCGGGGTCTGCCGGGTTGAAGACCTGCAGGAACTAATGAAGTTCATGTGCAAGAGCGGCTTCGCGCACCACGTGGGCATGGTGCGCTCCCACTGTGCCGATGTGATCGAGGAGGCGGTGACCACCTACCTGGACTGGGAGTTGTACCGGCACAGCTGAACAAGCGGAGACTCAACTGATCGATTTCAACAAGTTCACGCTCCCCGAACAGGTGGGAGAGGATCACCTGGTGGCCAGCTAAGAGACACCGGCACCCGCTTCGGGATTGTCGGAATCCGCAAACTTCTGGGCGTGCCCGAGCGGCCCCTGCTCAACACGATGATCAAGCCCTCCATCGAGCTCACTCCGGAGCAGGGGAGGAAGCCGAAGCCGCGGGGGTGGAGCTGATATTTAAAAACGCCCTCACCTACGGGAAAAGAAAATATCTGCTTTTTTTCTGTATTTTAAAGGTTTCTTCTTCGTCCGGAAGGGGTCGACCAAGGTATCGGATAGGTCTTAAGATCCTCGGCCAGCAAAACGGGGCCGGGGAACTCCTGTTTTACCCGGGCGACAACGGACTCGCCAGCCACCTCCTGGTAGAAGTGGGTCAGCAACAGCGCTCGGACCCTGGCCGAGGCAGCAAAGCGGGAGGCCTGCAGGGGATCCAGGTGACCGTCTCCCTGGCGTACCTGCGGCCACGAGCATTCCACCACGGCCAGGTCGGCTTCCGCGGCCAGCGGCAGCAGGGACTCCTGGTAGTCCATGTCGCCGCTGTAGAAAAGGACGGTACCCTCCCCGTTCTCCAACCGGAAGCTCAGGCTGTTGTCGGTGTGGAAACTCCGCCCGGCCCGTACGGATAGGACTCCAAGTTTCGTTGGCCCTTCATTCAGCTCGAGCAGCCGGAGGTTGAGGTCCGGAAGCCAATCCCGGTCGTCAGCCATAACCCTGTCCAGCCAGGCATAAAAGCCGGAGGGTCCGGCGAGGCTCAGTCTGCCCGCCGCTTTTTCCCGCTGGAGCCAGCGGGAGTTGAGGAAAGCCGGCAGCTCGGCGACGTGGTCCCAGTGGAAGTGGCTGATTAATACCAGGGAGATATCCGTCACTTCCACACCTGCCTGGTTCAGGCGAAGAAGGCAGCCGGGACCGCAGTCAAGCAGGGCACATCCGTCTCCCTCGCGCAGCACATACCCCGCGCAACTTCGATCCTTTTGGGCGATCAGCGTTCCCGAGCCAAGTACGGTCAGCTCCATCCTCAGTTCGATCCCTGGGGGGGGCCGGAAAGGACGTGAACTTTGTTCGGGTGCACGCTCAGAGTCACCTCCCCCGTGTAGATCCCTTTGTCGCTCGGATCGAAGACATCCGCGATGATCACATGTTTTCCCACCTCGACCCAGTAGCGCACCAAAGCGCCTTCGAAGATATAGTTTGTTATCACCCCCTGAAGGCTGTTCAGGCTCTCGCCGGCCTCGGACACGGAAAGCTGGATTGTTTCGGGTCGGATGCAAAGGGTCACCTGCCCCCCCGGCTCGATTTCGAAAATTGGCTCCTCTATCCGCAACCTAGCCTCACCGATATCCACGGTGACCTCCCGACCGTTTTTTTCTGTTACCTTGCCGGGCACCAGGTTGGCGGTCCCCACAAAATCGGCGACGAACATATTTCTCGGTTTGTAGTATATCTCCCAGGGCGAACCGATTTGGATGATCTGTCCCTTGCTCATGACCGCTATCTGATCCGAGAGCGCCAGTGCTTCGGCCTGGTCGTGGGTGACGTAGATCGTGGTGATTCCCAGCCTCTTCTGAAGCTGCCTGAGTTCCGCCCTGATATTCATGCGGAGCTTGGCGTCCAGGTTGGACAGAGGCTCGTCCAGGAGCAAAACCTCGGGCTCCATGACCAGCGCTCTGGCCAGGGCTGCTCTTTGCTGCTGGCCGCCGCTGATTTGTCCGGGACTGCGGGACTCCAAGCCCTCGATTCCGAGGTACTGAATAGTCCGCGCGACTCGTCTCCTGATCTCCTCTTGGGGGATCTTGTTGATCTTCAGACCGTAGGCGATGTTGGCGCCGATGTTCATGTGGGGAAAGAGGGCGTAGTCCTGGAAGACCATGATGGCGTTGCGCTGATGGGAAGGAACATCGTTGATCAGGCGACCGCCGATATAGATATCCCCATTGTCGAGGTTGTAGAAACCTGCAATCGTCCTCAGCATCGTGGTCTTGCCGCAGCCGCTCGGACCGAGAAAGGTGGTGAAGCTGCCCCTCGGTATGTCGATCGACACGCCCTTCAGCGCTTCCACCGGACCGAAGCTCTTGCTCGCGTTGTCGATCTTGATATGTATCGTACTCATACTCGTCCCCCGAATCAGATCCTGAATAATTCCATCCGTTTGCCGATGAGCAGTTTTGCCAGCCCGAGCACGGTGAAGGCAATCAGAAGCAGGGCCGTGGTCAGGGCGGCGGCTTTGCCGTAGAAGCCGTCGCTGACCAAATTCATGATCGTAAAGGTGGCGACTATATTGCTCGAGGTTGCCAGGAAAACTATGACGCTCAAGGTGGTGACGGCCCGGATGAAGGAAACAATAAACGCGGAAAAGAAGGAGGTCTTCACCAGCGGTGCCTCGATCTGCCATAAAATTTTCATGCTCCCCGCTCCCAGATTGGATGCGGCTTCGCCGAGCGAGGGAGAGATTTGCTGGAATGCCCCGATGCCGGTCTGATATCCCATCGAAATGTTCCAAAAGATCATACTGAGGATGATGATGGCCGCTGTGCCATACAGGTCTATGGGCGGTCTGGTGAAGGCGACGGAATAGCCGATCCCGAAAAATATCCCCGGTAACGCCGCCGGCAGGATGCAGGTAAAATCCATCAGCTTGTGCAGCGGGAAGCGCTTGCGGGAAACCAGATAGGATGCGGTAATGGAAAAGGCCGCACTGGTGAAGCCGGCTGCTACCGCGAAGGTCAGGCTGTGGATCAGCTCGGGCGAACGGGAAAAAATGCTGCGGATATATGCCAGCGTCGGTGTCCAATCAAAACCCCAGCCCCTGACAAAAGCACCGGCAACCAGGGCAACGTACACCAGGATGACCATTACCGATACCAGGAAGCAGAAGCTGAACAGTGACCAGCGGACGAACCATTTAGTCGGTTCCCGTTCAACCTGGCTCGGTTTTCCCGTGATCGTGATATAAGAGCTTCGTCCAACCCAGTAACGCTGGATCAGAAAAATCGCCAGTGACGGGAGTAGAAGGATCGAGGAGAGCACGGCTGCACCGCTCACATCTCCCCAGCCTTCCACACGCAGCCAGGCTTCCGTAGCCAATACTGAGAAATCCCCGGCGATCATAATGGGATTCCCAAAATCCGCCAGGATGAGAATCGACACGAGCAACGCCGCTCCCGCCACGCCGGGCCTGGCCAAAGGAAAGGTTATCGTTCGGAACAGGGTGAATCCGGTTGCTCCCAAATTGCGCCCCGCGTATTCCAGACTTGGTGCAATCGATTGAAGCACGCCCTCCATGACCAGGGCCGCGACCGGGAAAAAAGCGATCGTCTCGGAAAGCCAGAGACCGTGCCACCCCAAAATGCTCACCCTCAAGCCGAACAGGTGTGCCGTGATCAGGCCGTTTTTTCCGAACATCATCAGGTAGCTGAAGGCCACCATGAAGGGAGGGGAAAACAAGGGCAGGATCGAAATAAGCTTGAAAACCGATTTCAGCGGCACGTCGGTTCTGGTTACGGTGTAGGCAAACAAAAATCCGAACAGGGTGGCCGTGGAGGTGGAGAGAATCACCATCAGCAGGCTGTTACGGATAGCCCGCAGATAGCGAATGTTCCTCGGTACCTCGACGAAATCCTTCAGGGTTGGATAGGTAAAGACCCTGACGATCGGATAGAGAACGAACAGTATCAGACAGATACCTATTACCAGGACGGTCGCCAGCAGGAGGGGCTCCCGCAGCAACCTTGATCTCTCTTTCATCCTATTGAAGCGTGTTCGTGCATACAAGCGGGCAGACAGTTCGCATCCGTCTGCCCGCTGCTGTTGTCAGAACTTCCTCTGTGAACTCTCCGGTGCTCGTTCCGGGCGGCTGTCCCGGAATTTCATGGCCGAATTACTTGCCGGTAATCTCAGCCCACTTTTTCTTCCAGGCGTCCACGTTTTCCGCGGCTTTTTTCAGATCCCACGGAGCGAAGTCGATACTCTCGAAAGCCGGAACCCCATTGGGCAGGTCCACACCTTTGCGCACAGGGTAGCGATAGCCGTTCCTGGCATTGATCGCTCCTGCTGTGGGAGATAGCAGGAAATCGATGAACTTTTTGGCCGATTCGAGGTGAGGAGCTCCCTTGATAATGGAAGCAGCACCGATCTCGAAACCAGTGTCCTTGGGAAACACCACCACGATAGGCAGGTTGCCCTGGATCTTTTGCTTTAGAGTGTCATGTCCCCAGGCGAAACCGACGATGGCCTCTCCCTGGCTGACCAGAGGAATCGATCCGTTGGCGCCCTTGGTGTACTGGGCTACGTTCTTATCGAGCTTTCGGATATAGTCGAAGCCCGCCTGTTCGCTGCCCAGGCGGAATATCTGGGCGCAGAGCATCAGATAAGCACCGCCGGTGGTGGCCGGGTTGGAAGCGATCACCTCCCCTTTATAAACGGGGTCGAGTAGATCGTCCCACGTGCTTGGAGGTTTGATCCCCTTTGGCGCCACCTCCTCCTGGTAGCGCTTCTCGTTGTACAGCAGACACAAAGCGCCCAGGTACCAGCCGGTCCAGTAGCCGTCGGCATCCGTGAACTGGCTGGAAATACCGGCCTGCTTGATCACCGGAGACGCGTACTTCTCGAGGAAGCCGCCGTCGGCCAGTTCGGTGTGATAATTGGTATTGCCGCCGATGAAAACATCGGCCCGAGGATTCGGCGCCTCTGTCTTGATCCGTCCGGAGACAGTACCCGCCTGTTCGAGCTGTACGACCACTTCGGCGGGAATTCCCGTTTCGGCGGTAAAGGCCTGGGCCAGCTCATTGCTGGTTTTTTCATCCAATGCCGCGTAGATGAGCACCTTCTTCTCCGCCTCCGGCTGCCCGGTGGTAAAGGCGGGCAATGCCAGCAGTACAATGAGAAGAACAAGAGCTACTCGTTTCATATAACACCTCCCTTAGTGTGTGTTTTTCTCTCCGCACCCGCAGGATCGTCTGATCATCAATTCGGTGGGGAGTAGAATCCTGTTTTTTCGTATTCCTGAGCCTTCGAGCATCAGGATGATGTTCTCCACCGCCACGGCTCCGATCTCGGCCATGGGTTGCCTAACCGTGCTCAAGGGCGGACAGAGAAATTCTGCAAAAAAGTCATCGTCAAAACCGGCTACCGCCACGTCTTGGGGGACTCTGATACCCTGCTCGTAGAAATAATTCAGCACTCCCAAGGCCATCTGGTCGTTAGCGGCAAACACCGCCTCCGCCCTGTCCCGGGAGAAGAAATCAGCGGCGGCTCGAAACCCCCCTTCTCGGGTAAAATTTCCTTCCACGGACCTTAGGGAATCCGGATTGACTCCGCGCTCGCTGAGCCCCACCTTGAATCCGTAGATGCGGTCGTTGGAGTCGATTTTTTTTGGAGGTCCGGTAATGAACAGTATGTCACGGAAGCCATGATCGACGAAGTGATGAGCCATCTCTCGCGCTCCGCCCACATTGTCCACGCCGATGTAGAGCACCCCATCGTCGGTCGGCTTACCGATGAAGATGAAGGGCAGACTATTTGCGGTGAGCTTGTTGATAATCGTCCGATCCACCTCTGGGTCGCCGGAGTTGCGGATGATATAGCCGTCAGCCCGCTGCTCTTCGATAAGCCGCAGTACTGAGCTTTTGTATTCCCTGGTCTGAATGAGAAGGTGGTAGTTCCGCTCCTCCGCTACCTCGTCGGCACTTTCCAGAAGATTGGCGTAATAGGGCATGGTCACATCGGGGAGGAGGATGGCGATCATGTTCCGGCGTCCTCCTGGTAGAGCCCGGGCAGATGCGTCGGGCACATACCCGAGTTCGGCGATGGCCTTTTTGACCTTTTCTATGGTCGCCGGTTTGACGCTGCGCTCGCGGTTGATCACCCGAGAAACCGTTGCCCGGGAAAGGCCGCAGCGGCTGGCCACGTCTTCGACGGTGACTCGGTGGTTGGCTCGCTTCAATTGCATTACTTTTGTTTACTTTATGAAAACGCTCTCATAATGTAACATTAACCCATGGGGCTGTCAAGCAGCCACGGATTTAGAACGATGATTTCTCGGCTTGCTCGCCCAATCGTTTATTCAAGTTGCATACTGGAGGCACACCTCGCCGGGCTTTCGGAGTACGAAACATTCTTCTCCCGTTTGCTGAGCGAACAGACCATACTTCCCCCCTATGCGCGCATCACTCTGCTGGGCATCCAGTCTGCAATTTCGTATCACCTTTCAATAGCCGCGGAAGCACAAATGCAGGCTTCCGCGACAAAGCGAATGCCGATCCATCTGCTGTTCAACACCCGGCTGGGCCTGGTCCACCACTACCTGATTAATCGAGATCTTTTTGCACCGGGTAAATCAGTTCTGTCCATACGCGGAGAGGAGTTGATTAATCATTTCATGTCACTCTTGAGTCCAAAGTAATGGAGGAGATTATAGAAAAGAGATGTATTTCCTGCGATCTCGATGAGGGTGAGATTCTCGATGAAGCCACCGGCAACGTAGATAGCCTGACGGAGCAGCAGATCTAAAAGGCGGTCCGGGAGCTGATTAAGGGACGCACGAGCTTCTTTATCGCTCACCGGCATTTGCTCTACCGCCGGGAGGCGGGTTCTTCGACAACCACCAAATACCCTTCCGGTATTTCCGCAGAATCGGCGGTAAAAGGAACCGCGGTGATCAGGAACCTACGCTCCGGCTGTTCGCGGGTTCGAATCTCCAGAGTCTTCTCCGCGTCTCCAAGGGGAAACAGGTTACCCAGGAGAGCCGGCTCTCGCCAGTGCAGGCCCGGGTCGTCCACTTCCTCTTCCAAAACGGCCAGACATTCCTCCCCCCGCTTGTTCATGTACGCCAGTCGCCCCTCCGTATCCAGGAAAAGAACGCCCACATTCATGCTCTGCAGTACGGATTCAAATCTCCTCGTCTGTGCCGCTACCAGGTGTCGTACCCGTCCCACCGCCGCCAGCCCCTGCTCCAAAACGTCGCGAATCAGCCGCGCGTGATGGCCGGAATAGGCGTTCGTCTGGACGGCACCGAGGACTACAACCCCAACGAAGGTGCTTTCAGCCTGCAGAGGAATCGCCAGGTGGGAGCCGAGTCTTTCCAAGCTGGGGCTGCCCGAGTTCTCCACGCTCCATTTGTTAGATTCCCAAAGACCGTACAACACTTGGAGGTACTCAATCCCAGCCGACGACAGGCAGACCTCTTCTAGCCAAAGTCGGACCTCCGCTCGAGCCGCCGCCGTCAGCGGAGCCTGACTCCTGGTCCAGATCCGCGCCTGCCCTGCTTCAATTACGAATCCCGCTGCGACATCCCAGGCCACGACCCGGTTTAAGTGCACCAGCACTTCCTGCAAAAGATCTTGATAGGCGCTGTGGTACCCTATCCGGCCGGACAGGTAGTGAGCGATGTGGAGCTCGAAAGTGCGCTGGTGAAGCTCTTCTTCCAGCTTCTGGCGGCTTTCCCGCAGGCGTCTCAGCATCAGGTTCCGAGCCTGGAGTACCTCCCCAAGGTCATCGTGGGGAATAAGCTCTGGGGGGATGATTCCGGCGGGTTCGTTCTCGAGGGATAGCACCGAACGAGAACTCTGGGTCATAAGCCGGAGCGGCTTCACTAAAATCCGCTCCAGACCCAACCAGAACATCCCGATCAGCAGTCCGGCGCCTATCAGAAGCAGCGGAATGGTTCGGTAGAACAGCACGTGCTGCAGCCCCAAAGTTTCCTGCGGTGAACGGACAGCCAGAAGCGTATCTCCTCCGCTGAGGTGTGCGAACAGCTCAGTGATGGGGCCGCCTCGGGAGGGAATCGTTCGTGCGTTGGCTGCGCCCTGCGCAACCAGCAGGGAGCCTATATCCACAGGCAGCGGGTAGGGAATGTCCACCAACTTCCGTCCATTCATCTCTCCAGCCGTAGAAGCAAGCACCTCACCGGCATGATCCAGGATATAAAGCTGCTCTCCCCGCGGCATCCTGGCAAAAACGGACTGCAGGAGCGTGCCTGCCCTGAGCTGGCCCCAGAGTACTTCGATGGCCGGCACCAGTTCGGTGGCGTCGTCGATGAACTCTTGCCTCGCCACCCGCTCCGACAACCAACGGCTGGCCAGAAACTCCAGGGGTAAAGAAATACCAAGGGAAAGCACCAGAGCGGCTATCCCTAGGAGAATGATCTTCGTGCGTACGGTGAGTACCATGCTGAACTCCCACCCGGAAGCTGTCCGAATCGAGAAAATCATTCTGGAACAGGAACCTTTCAGAATGCTTTCCTCAACATTACATTTACATTACACCTAATTTCAGCGTACCGGCAGTACGACCGCCCTCACGCTCTTCTACCGTCTTAATAGGCTCAAAGTCTTGGCATGGTTCGGCTACAGTTCACGGCAAAGATCCTCAGAGGCCTGGACGCGACGAGAGAATGCGGACTGTAAAGGTCGTGCCCTTCGCCACCTCGGAGGTTACCTCGATGCGCCAGCCCTGACCCTCGATGATGCTTTTTACGGTGGTGAGCCCCAAGCCCATGTCCTGTTCCCGTCTGGAGTTGGTGGCCCTGAAAAGTGGATCGAAGATGAAAGGTAACAATACAAGGTGATGCCGCCCGTACAAATCTATCCGTGATCGCGGCCAATTCCCCTCCAACCGGGTGTACGCCGGCCTCCGGCAGCCTCATCGAAGAATAACCTTATTGGTTTGGTCAAGATAATCTAATTAGGTTATTCCCGCGACCATCTCAGGAATATCGAAAAAGCCGCGGCGGCGTTCGCAGATCGGGAAATCACCGCCCTGATCCACGGAGGGGGTCTGTGCTCTCCTTTCGTGTTCAGGCAGTTGGGGAAGCTCAAATCCTTCTGTCCCCGAATGTACGCCGTTTGTGGTGACAGTGGAATCGACGGAAACATCAATGAAGACAAACTTGGCTTGGATATTATCTACATACAAGCGAAACGATGGGACAATGTGGTCGGAAGACCGGAAATCCAGAAGTTCGCCGGTGCCCTGTTAGGCCGCAAGGCGAAAAAAGGGATCTGCATAACGACTTTGGGTTACACCCAGGAAACGCTCGATTATGCCCAAAGCCTTGAGAACAAAGTTGTGTTGATCGACAAAGTGAGGCTGGCTCAACCGAGGATCGAGCACAATCTGGATGTTACCATAACTCGGTAGCTTAGGACTCACCGCTGCTGTCTCTCCTCCCCCTCGGGGGAGGAGAATTTTTAAGATTTTTTCGCCTCCTTCTTCATATTCCAGAAAAGAGCGTCCACTTCTCCTCAACACAGGCTCATAGATTGCCGTGGAGCCTTTTTCTAGAGCAAGGTGGTATCCCCGGTACCCCCTGATTTGTGGCTCTCGCGGCTCGTTCGGTTTTTCCCCGGCGCCCATTCGTTAGGACGTCGAAACCTGTTCCTATAGCTTTCACTCTTCACTGGCCACGGGGTTGGGTGAATGAACTGAGAACCAAGGGACTGCAGGGAACAGAGCTCGCCCAAGCCCAATGCCATACCATCTCGCGAACTCGGTGCAGAAGTGGGTCTCAAGGACTCCTACCTCTTGGAGGCTTTGTACCATCTTCGCCGCAGCGGATGGATTGACTCTGTACGAAGAGGTCTGTATACGCTGTCCTCCTCGATTCCCGGGGTGAACCCTGCCCACGAGTACGAGGTGGCCATGGCCCTGGTTACTCCGGCGGCCCGCAGGAAAAGGCCCGCCCCTGAACCAGGCGCTTCACCAGAACACATTCCTGGGCGATCCGTGAAGCGGGCCCCGGAGACTACGAAAGCGCTCATGCCCCGGCCCTCCTGCCCTTACGACGATACTGCCTGATCCTCACCTTGCGACCACTCCCCTCACTCCGCCCGAGACCAGGGTCGCCACGTTCCCCAGAACGGTGGGCAG
>Ga0307442_1001587_pt1 | contig 11236 bp, 16 predicted proteins | sample SalMarWE160430MG_FD_202143 | JGI IMG/M metagenome (GOLD analysis project Ga0307442, IMG submission 202143) | Salt marsh sediment microbial communities from the Plum Island Ecosystem LTER, Massachusetts, United States - WE1604-30 | ecosystem: Environmental > Aquatic > Marine > Intertidal zone >... | reverse complement strand
CCATTGAGATTATTCCGACGAGGGTCATGAATGCCTTGCAGAATTATCATTGGCCCGGCAATGTCCGGGAACTGGAAAACGTCCTCGAGCGTGCAGTGATCAACTCCTCGGGACCCAAGCTGCACCTGGTGGATGAACTGAAGACTCAGCATAAGGGTTTATCGACTACGCAAAAAACGCTGGATGAGGTTGAGCGCGACCATATTGTGCGAATCCTCGAGCAATCTCACTGGAAAGTCAGTGGAAAAAACGGGGCTGCAGAGCTCCTTGGGCTCAACCGCAGCACGTTGCGGGCCCGAATGCGAAAACTGGGTATCGTTAAGCCATAAAGCCTGGGAATTCTGTTTTTCATTCGATCCATGATCTACGCGGAAATATAAAACCAGGTCATGCACCGACTTCCGAAGATAGAAAGCCGGGAACGATTTCCCTGAATACCCGCCTGTTTTTTGTGACCAGTTTTAAGCCATTCTTTGTCCGTTCATATACCCTCTCCAAGCACCCTGAAAGATGCCAAGGTCGTGGTTATATATGACCATTTGCCATATATGACCACTGTTTTGCGTCAACCCGGCCCCCCTCCACCAACCTTTTGAGTTTTAATATTTACTGTCAAATCAATATGTTGGATCAAATAAGGTTGCACTTATCCAGTATGGCACGAAGTTTGGATATATCATAGTGAAATGTTTGATTTTTTTAGAAGGCAGACAGGATAGAGAGAATTCTAAATTTGGGAATATAAGGTGATCACTTTGAGCAAGGCGATATCCGGTGGCAATGTTTTTTCTGAACGAAGCGACGGTGAATCGGGTCTATAGACCTCATGACGATCTGCTCGTGCTGTTGTGAGATGGAATGCCATATGACATGGCCTTGGGGTTTAAGAAGGGGGCCGGCCGGGGAAAAACAAGTCTTTGAAAAGAAAGGAGGATCCATTATGTACATTTTAAACTTTGTCATTGCGATTGTTGCGTTGATCATTGCAGTTATGGCATTTCAACGAACTGGGGGGACTAAAGATCTGAAGAAAAGCACAGCCGAGCTTCTGGCCAAAATGGAAAAAAAGATGCGAGAAGAAGAAGCAACTAAAGTGGAGAAGGGGGAAACACAGAAATAAACACAGCCATATGGGAGGCATTAAATTACTACAAAATACGAAATACCATAATTATCGGTATTTCATTCTCTGATTTATAGCCCTTGTGGCCATTCCAGTGGTCCTTCGCCGGACCTGAGGGAGACAAATTATGTACTTTTCGTTAATCATCACCTTTTTGCTTGTCCTGGGACTTGTCATCACCAGCTTACAGAATAGCATGCCTTTGGAGCTGAAATTCATCACCTGGAATCTTCAGATGTCTTCTACAGCCCTGATCCTTTATTCTGCTCTGATGGGTGGCGCTGTTGTGGCGGTTCTGGCCGTACCTAAGCTGGTGAGGAAATCCCTTGATGTCAGGAGTTCGAACAGGGAGATCTATAAGTTGAAAAGAAAGATTCTGGAATTGGAAAAAGAACATGTCGGCGGGTCTCACATAGCGTCAACGGGGTCAAATCCGTAAAGAATGATCTGATCGTGAAATAGGCGAAGGAGGAATACCATGAAATCCAGCACGAAGGACCAGGTGAAAGGCAAGTTTCACAAAGTGAAGGGCACGATCAAGGAGATCGCCGGGAAAGTCAGCATGAATCCCGATTTGGAAGGCGAAGGTAAGGACGAAAAGAGGGTCGGCAAAATACGGCAAAGGATCGGCGAGATCGAGAAGGTCGCGGGGAAGTAGAGCGGCGTATCATGCGCCGGCATACCTTTGAGCCCATTGCCGCGGTTGTATCAAACATCTATGCTAAACCAAACTGACGGCGTTAAGGAAGGAGTGGAATGAAAACATACACGTTGATAGGCATCGTCCTTATCGTGATCGGAATCCTCGCTTTCGCGTATCAGGGCATTACCTTTACGACCAGAGAGAAGGTCGTCGATCTCGGTCCCATCCACATGACGGCTGAGAAGACGAGAACACTTCCGCTTCCGCCGATCGTGGGGGGTATTTCCCTCGTGGGCGGCATCGTGTTGCTGGTCGTGGGAAAGAAGAAGGGCTGATGGGAGGCAAAACGTTTCAATCACGGAGGTTTCTATGAAGGACAAAAGAAAAGCGTACGAAGAAAAACTCGATGCACAGTTGAAGGAATGGAACGCGCAGATCGCTTTGCTCAAGGCCAAGGCGGAGAATGCCGAGGCCGACGCGAAGATCGATTACTACAAAACCATCGACGACTTGGAGCGCAAACAGGATAAGGCCAAGACAAAGCTGCAGGAGTTGAAGACCTCCGGCGATGAGGCCTGGGGAGTTGTCAAAGCAGGCGCGGAAAAAGTCTGGGCTGAAGTCAAGACCGCCTATCACGATGCGGCCTCGAAGTTCAAATAAGGCAGGGACGCTGAACGTATCCGCTGCTTTCTGTTCAACTGAACGGACATTGGTTGGTAACATCATTGTTCACAAAAATAGATGTGACATGGGAGAGACTAAGAAAGAGACGAAAAAATCTGCATCCTCAAACGCCGGGAAAGCAAAATCCAAACGTATACTGGTGGCTGACGATAACAAGGCCATTCGGGATGTAGTTTCTGGGATCCTTCATTTCCTGGGATTTGAGGTGGCTCTTGCTATCAACGGCATTGAAGCTCTGGCTGTCTTTCTCGATAGTTTTTTCGATTTGGTTTTAACCGATCTTGAGATGCCCGCCATGGACGGTTTGAGCTTGGCCGGCCACATTAAAGAAAGATCCCCAAGCACGCCGGTCATACTGCTAACGGGCTCTGACAGGGAGACTGTTCTGAAGAAGGTGGAAAGAGGGCCTGTTGACTCAGTCATATTCAAACCCTTTAGCCTGGAAGATTTTCAAAGGACAGTCCAAGGAGCGTTGACGTCCAGAGAAGGACAGCATGGAAGCGTAGGGGCGGGGCAAAAGAAGATCTGAGCAAAGAACCGGGGTCATCCCTACCCAAGGTTTGGTAAAACACATAGACCCCCAATCGCAGCCCATGAATTGGGGAAATCTTGGCTCATACAGAGCTTAGAAAGGAGGCCAAATGCCATGCAAATCAGTATATCGCCACAGCCGGTGGTTGCTCTAATCGCGGGAATCTTGATTCTCCTTGCCCCGAGACTATTGAAATATATCGTTGCCATCTATCTCATTCTATTTGGTATTCTCGGGTTGGTCCGGTGATTGGCTTGCGAATCTTCTATTGCCGGAAAATTATTATTTGAAACAAAATAGCCCAGCAGTCAAATCGAAATCCTCAAGGAGGAATACGGTTTGCCGTCTGGAGAAACTCGAAAGGATCATAAAATGTTGTGGACGATTGCTGTAATACTGGTAATCCTGTGGCTGCTGGGATTTGTGAGCAGTTATACGATGGGAGGGTTCATCCACATTTTGCTTGTGATCGCAATTGTAGTGGTCCTGATCAGAATCATTCAGGGCCGGAAACTCCTTTAGCCGACAGGAAGTCATGAACTAAACCAAACTGACGATGGTAAGGAAGGAGTGAAATGAAAACATACACGGTGATAGCAAGAAAGGAGGTGATATAAGATGCCAAAAAAAGACGGGACTGGGCCTCCACGTAAAAGCGGAGGGCCACGTGATGGTCGAGGTGGCGGGAAAGGCCGTGCACCGGGAAAGGGCACAGGCCCTAAAACCGGTGGCAAAAAAGGGAAACCCTAATCGGGTAAAGGGGAGATTTTAACTCCCCCTCCCCACACCACCTAGCATGCGGGTCCGCACTAGGCGGTTCACAGAGTTTAACGGGCCGTAGCCGGATAATGGATGTTCACCCACAGTTCTTTGACAGATACTAAACCTTGATCCTTGAGCCATTGATTGGTCATACCGGTCTGAGTTGCCAGTGTACGCGCGAGTCTCCACGGCCCTTTCCTACTGAGCCCGACGTTCAGGGCGACTTTCAGGGATGCCCCCAGCTTGAGGAGCTTCCTGATCTTGGTACGTGGAAGCCTCCACTGTTTCCAATAGCACATACGCATTCTGCGTCTGAGCCATTGATCGATTTCCGGGATGGGTCGGTAATATTCAGAAATACCGAAATAGTTCATCCATCCTCGGATATACTGGGAGAGTTTCTGGTAACGATATTCCATGGAGACGAACCAGCTTCTTCCGGTCAGGCGTTTGACCCGTCGCTTAAATTCGCGAAAAGCCTTGTCCGACCATCGGATTTTGGTTCCCTTGAAGGTAAGGCCGAGGAAGTTGGTATTATCCGTTGATGTAACCCGGCTTTTGTCCTGATTGACCGTGAGCTTGAGTTTTCGTTCCAAAAAACGTGTAACGCTTTCTTTTACCCGCAGCCCTGCCCGCTGAGTTCTGACTAATATAACAAAGTCGTCAGCGTAGCGGACAAACTTATGGCCGCGTTTCTCCAGCTCTTTATCCAGGTCGTCTAACAGAATATTAGCCAGTAACGGGGATAAAGGACCACCCTGAGGAACGCCTTCACGGCTTTTCTCAAGACAGCCTTTGATCACAACCCCGGCACGCAGGTACTTTCCGATCAAGCGAAGGATATGCTTATCACGGATTTTCCTGGCCACCCGATGCATGAGCACGTCGTGGTCGACCCTGTCGAAAAACTTTGACAGGTCCATATCCACGGCAATGCGGTACCCTTCGCGGATATACTCCCGCACTTTGCGGACCGCACCGTGTGCTGATCTTCCGGGCCTGAACCCGCAACTGAACTCGGAGAAATCCGGGTCGAAGATCGGCATCATGACTTGATACATGGCTTGTTGGATCACCCGGTCAAGTACCGTGGGGATGCCTAATGGGCGGGTACCGCCTGTAGACTTTGAAATTTCCACACGTTTGACCGGATAAGGTTGGTAAGTGCCTGCCATTAGTGAATCACGGATATTGTCCCATTGGGCACGTGCGAATTCAGGAAAATCCTCAATCGACATACGGTCGATGCCGGGAACGCCTTTATTGGCTTTAACCCGTTTCCAGGCCTTCTGCACGTTATCACGGGAAAGCACCCGTTCAAGCAGGTTCTCATTTGGGTTGGGCTGTTCCATGACGCGCCGCATGGTCACTCCACCGTTCGGCTTCTTAATGTTATGCGAACTCATAGAGGCTCCTTCCCTGCTCTGTGTTCAGCCCTTCGTCACGTTAGAACTGTGACTACTATGGCGTCTGCTGACTTCTGCCTCATCACCCGACAGGTTGCCCTGCAGGGCGCTATGAGGATTCTGCTTGTGTTGCTACCGATGATTCGCTCATATCCGGCGATAGCTACCGAATGTGCCTGGACCTTTATTTCCCCGGTGGCCCGGTCCGGGATCTCTCACAAGGCAGATCTCATCGCATGTGAGACAGATCTCCCCGGATAAGAACGTGAACTTTCGCTACACAACCGCGGCATTTACCCTATCTCCCGAATCCAGGGCTTCGTTATGTGGTGCCAACTTACCCGGAGACTGGGCCTTATATGCCGTTTCTGTCCGTCGGCTCATAGCTTTGCACTCGGGCTTCCTCTGGACGGTCCCTCGCGGTTCCGCCCTTGCCTTCGGCTAGTACTTTTGTTAATATGTTCAACATATTAACCGGATTCACATACAGGGGACTTGAACCCCATAAGTTCACGCCCATGCCGGGCGTACACCAGAGGGTGAACTTGACGCCCTGAAAAACGGGCGCAAGTTACCCTTAACGATAGGCATCATCCTTATCGTGATCGGAATCCTCGCATTCACGTATCAGGGCACTACTTTTAGGTGCTTACCGAAAGGAGTAACTGCTATGAAAAAAAGAAATAGGTTTGTTGGCTGCTTTGTCCTTCTTATGCTGATCGCCACCTTTGTGGCCTGTGCATCGACACGCACTCGGGAAAGCACAGGGGAATATATTGACGATTCGGTCATTACGACCAAGGTCAAATCTCTGCTTGCCGCTGATGATTTTCTGAAGTCATTCCAGATCAGTGTCAAGACCTACAAGGGCACCGTTCAACTGAGCGGCTCCGTTAATTCACAAAAGGCCATCGATAAAGCGGTTGAAATAGCCCGTAGCGTCAAAGGGGTCAAATCCATAAAGAATGATCTGATCGTTAAATAAGCGACGGCATTTGAGGGAAGAGCCGAAGGAGCTGAAACATGGCTCTCCAAAAGAAAAAGCTTCTGTTTATAACAACAGGTGTCATAACGGGTGGGCAGGGTGCAAGTGAAGTAAATCAGAGATTCCCTGTTGCGAGACGTCGACGTAATGAAACGGGCTCATTCAATGAGATTAAAACGGCCAAAAAAAATTCTCAAGAACTTCGGTCTCCTCTGGCAGGCTCTGAGAAAATTCAATGATGACAATGGCTTTTTCTTATCTTCGGGGATTGCCTTTAACATCCTCATCAACCTGATTCCTTTTATCATGCTGCTATTGGCGCTGGTTGGAACGTATCTCTACAACGATCAAGAAGTGCTCAATCATATCCGTGCCTATCTCAGAAATGTGGCTCCGGTCTTGGATCCAAAGATAATGGGAAGCCTCATAGATCTAATCGAGAGCCGTCAGATTGTGGGAATCGTGGGGTTCGTAGGTTTACTCTGGTTCTCAACATGGGTCTTCAGCTCCCTGCGGATCGCTCTCAATATCGTGTTCCGGATTGAGAAAGGCCGGGGCAGGCTATGGGGAATAGGCATTGATCTTTTGATGATTCTCCTGGTGGGATTCTTCCTCTTTGTGAGTATGATTCTTAGCTCCGTGATCACCTTCCTGCAGGGTTACCAGGGACGGATTCCCGTGGCGATAGGGCCGACGATTCAATGGATCCTGAAATACCTGCTCCCTTTCTTTCTCAGCTATTGCATGTTTGTTTTGATTTACAGAATCATACCAAAAAAGAAGGTCCACTTCACAGTCGCCTTTCAGGCGGCCCTCTTTGTGAGCCTTCTCTGGGAACTGGCCAAACATCTTTTCGGCTTGTTTATCGTCCATCTCGCCGCCTACTCTATTCTTTATGGCTCATTAAGCACCTTGGTCATTTTCGTTTTGTGGGTGTATTATTCTTCGACGATTCTCGTTGTGGGTGGGGAGTTTGCTTATTTCTTGGAAGAAGATCGACAAAGATCAATGGCCTGACAAGGACGCCTCAGGCTACGGAGGTCAAATTTGTGAGGAGGATCATGAATGAGTCAATCAATCCAAAGTCCGCGGTGGCCTTCACGGTCAAAGATCCGGGGAAGGGCGTCCTTATGAGGGTTCGATGCGTAGCATGGTTTGCAGTACTGATGTTTGCGAATCTTCCGGCCCTCGCCTTTGCCCGATCACCATGCCCCGGAATTCACGTGAAGATTCTGAACATAAGAAATAGTAGTGGAACCGTAGCGTGCGCGCTGTTCGAATCGCCGGATGGTTTCCCTGCTGAGTATCTGCACTCTGCAACCAATATCATGATAATAAAAGTTCGCGATAAGCAGGCGCGTTACGATTTTCAAGACATCGGGCCCGGAACGTATGCGCTTGTCGTCGTTCATGATGAAAATATGAACGGCAAACTTGACACTAACTGGCTGGGGGTCCCAACGGAAGGCTACGGTTTTTCAAACGATGCAAAAGCCTTGCTCGGCGCGCCTCCGTTCTCTGCCGCCAGATTCCACTACGACGGGGGAACCCTGGAGCTGACGATCAGCCTGCATTACTGAAAAAAGTTGGGTTTTGTAATAAAAAGAGATTCCGATGTTTGCCACCCCTTATTTGTGTTCAAAAAACGGAGAATGAAATGACCATGCTGATGTGTATGACCACCTGTCTCAATGTTACCGGTCGCCTGTGCGCCGCCGCTCTCTGTCTCATGCTCCTTTTCCCATCTCCCCCTGCGGTGGCTGCGGACAGGGCCGGCGATGAATTTCTGGCCGGTTATATTGCTTCCATCCTTGAGCGGGACCTGCACTGGGAGAGAGACAGTTATGTTTTGAAGATTGTTAACGGGGTTGCCACGATTACCTTGTTTAAAGATGACCCGATGCGACAGGAGGCGGCCGACAAGCAGCTGCGCACTATCGACGGACTTCAGGGGATAGCGTTTGTGGTGAAACCTGCAGAAGCTGATAAGCCAGGAGCGGTAAGCAGGTTTATGGGGATACCCTCTCCAAGCATCACTCACGAAAAGATACCAAAGTCGTGATCATATATGACCATTTGCCATATATGACCACTATTTCGCGTCAACTTGGTCCTCCTCCACCAGCCTTTCGAGTTTGAATATTCATCGACAAATCAATATGTTGGATCAAATAAGGTTGCACTTATCCAGTCTGGCACGAAGTTTGCGCATATAATAATACAACGCTTGATTTTTTTGGACGTCAGGCAGGCTGGAGAGATTTCTGAATTTGGGAATATGGCGTGACCTAAACCTTTGATGGGGCTTTTACGGAGAGGAGGGCTCTTATGATTATCGTGCGGATTACCATGGAGGCACTCATGGAAAGTCGAACAGAGATGATGCAAACGCTTCTCTCCATGATTGAGCCGGCAGCAAAGGAGAAAGGTTGTCTGGGCTATGACGTCTTTTGTGATCTGGAGGGCAACCACGTTTTCAATCTGATCGAGGAGTGGGAAACCCGTGAAGACCTAGACCATCATATACGGTCTGAAAGATTCAGTGTTTTGCTCGGAACAAAGAGCCTTTTGGCCAAACCTCTGGAAATGAACATTCATACGGTCTCTCATTCGGAAGGGGTGGAGGTCGTCAATGCCCTCAGGGACAAGGGAACCTCTAAGAAGAACTTCAAAAGAAAGGAGAATATGTATGTCGTGGGATAATAACCCAGGAGGACAGCAAGAGGTTCCTGAAGACCATCCCGAAATGAGTATGGATAATTGTGATATGCGAAAGGAGTGCCTATGAGAATCTTGCTGATTTATCCGGGGTATCCGGACACTTTCTGGAGTTTCAAGCACGCCCTGAAATTCATTCACAAAAGGGCGGCCTTGCCTCCGCTGGGTCTTCTGACAATAGGAGCAATGCTGCCCAAAGAATGGCCGAAGAAGTTGGTCGATGTGAATGTGACAAAGCTCACTGAAAAAGACCTAGCGTGGGCTGATTGCGCCTTTATCAGCGGTATGGTTGTGCAAAGAGAGTCGGCACGTGAAATCATTGCCCGGTGTAAGGAGGCAGGCCTTACAATCATTGCTGGTGGACCGCTCTTCACCAGCGAATACCAGCAATTTGAGGATGTGGACCATTTTGTACTCAATGAGGCCGAACTGACGCTGCCTCCTTTTCTGGCGGATCTGGAGAAGGGGTGCGCCAGGCACATCTACGAGACATCCGAGTTTTGCGACATTCGAAAAACACCTGCTCCTCTGTGGGAGTTGATCGATTTGAAACATTATGCTTCGATGAGCATCCAGTTCTCTCGGGGCTGTCCATTTAATTGTGACTTCTGTAACGTAACCGCATTATTCGGGCATCGCGTACGTATGAAAACAGCCGAGCAGATTATTGCAGAGCTGGACGAGATGTACAATCGAGGATGGCGTGGATCCGTCTTTTTTGTGGATGACAATTTTATCGGCAACAAAGGCTATCTGAAGAACGATCTTCTGCCGGCACTCATCCAATGGCAGAAAGGCAGGAAGCAAATACCTTTTAACACGGAGGCCTCGGTCAATCTGGCCGATGACGAGCCGCTGATGGAGATGATGGTCAAGGCGGGTTTTGATGCGGTCTTCGTTGGTATCGAAACGCCCAATGAAGAAAGCCTGGCTGAATGCAACAAACAGCAGAACAAGAACCGTAACCTGCTGGAGAGTGTAAAGCGCATGCAGCGGGCCGGACTGCAAGTGACAGGAGGCTTCATTGTGGGATTCGACAGTGACACGCCTTCCATCTTTCAGCGGCAGATTGAGTTTATCCAAAAGAGCGGTATCGTAACGGCCATGGTTGGTTTACTGAACGCTCCTCCTGGCACAAGGCTTTACAAACGAATGAGAGAGGAGGGCCGCCTGATCGACTTTAGCTCTGGAGATAACGCAGATGGCACAACCAATATCCTTCCTAGAATGGGGCTTGATGTATTGCGCGAAGGATACGAAGACTTAATGCAGCACATTTACTCACCCAAGCATTACTATAAACGAGCGATGACCTTCCTCCGGGAGTATAAGATACCAACGGTGAGGACCCCCCTGGATTTTCAACGTCTGCTGGCAGTCGTGCGTTCAAGCATCCGGCTGGGTATTTTCGGCAAGGAGCGATTCCACTATTGGAAGATTATTTTCTGGACTCTTTTTTGCCGACCTAAAATGCTCCCGCTGACTATTACGCTTGCGATCTATGGCTATCATTTCCGCAAAATCTGCACATTGAAGATTGCCCAGTGAGTCGGGAAAGGTGCCAATACCTCTCCGTTGTGACACTATCGCTTAAACTAATTCTTGGGAGTGGCTACAACTACTGAAGTACAGGGTGCAATGGAAATCTAAAAATAGAAAAATGTAATTATTGGACTGACCCTCATGAGTTGAACAGATCAGAGTGATATAATGAGAGTACTCTGACAGGGGTTTTGAATTTCCTCTTCAGAATGGACCTCCGTTCCCTGGAGTAAGGAGGCTCACATGATTAACCCTCTAAAATTTTACGAAGATGATACGACAGAAAGAATCCGGATTTAAGAGTCTAATATTTCTATTAACCAATAAAAAAGGAGGACACGTTATGCATTTCAAAAAGATTTTTATATTAATAGCTTTAAGCATGGCCATTGGATTTTTTGGTTGTGGTGAGAGGAAGGCGGAGGCGCCCACACAGGAGCGAATCACAAAGAATTTGGTTCCACCGAAGGCTGAGGTTAAGGGCGAGAATTTTCTTATAGAGCTTAGCGACCTTCAAGTCACCACGATTGAAGACATAACTTCTAAAGAGATCGTCGATACCCCGAAGCTCAGGGGTCGCATCAAAATAACCAACAAATCCAAAGGTATGCTGGATGTCCAAGGGGTCACCGTTGAATACTTGGACCAAGCTGGGAAGCCAATCGATTTTGAATCTGGAGAGAAAATTGCGACAGCTTCTCCGTACTTAAGGATTACCAAGCCTGAGCAAACTACCGAAGGGACTTTGGATGTCACAATCCCAAGGAAGGCTATCAAGGAAAAGGCATTAGGAAAGATAGAAATCAGCCTGGTCTACATCCCGTCCCCTCTTAACCGAGAG
>Ga0307442_1001586_pt1 | contig 11241 bp, 7 predicted proteins | sample SalMarWE160430MG_FD_202143 | JGI IMG/M metagenome (GOLD analysis project Ga0307442, IMG submission 202143) | Salt marsh sediment microbial communities from the Plum Island Ecosystem LTER, Massachusetts, United States - WE1604-30 | ecosystem: Environmental > Aquatic > Marine > Intertidal zone >... | reverse complement strand
GTTCAGAACCTCTTCCTCGAAAATGTATTTCGCGACCTCGAAGACGGCGACGGCGATGATCGTGTAGCCGACGGAGTCGAGGAGCTGCGTGCCGACGTTCGATTCCGGCGCGGAGAACACGGCGATGAGCTGCATGCCGGCGAAGACGATCAGCCCCGCGGCGATCAGCATCATCGCGATGCTGATCGTACCGAAGACGATGCGAGAGGCGATGGCCATCTGACGCAAAAAAGAATCTCCAACGCTGGGTGGGCCTGCGCCCCCCTTTTGTCGGAGAGAGAAAGATAGCCGGCGGACCTTCGTTCCATGATCGCGGCAAGCGTCGGCAAACGTGCCGCCGATGCTCAGCCGGCGTAACACCCCGCGATGCGGGCGCGCTGGCGGACGAGCGCGAGCACGAGGTCGATCGCGGGCGTCGGCGTGCCGGTCAGAGCTCCCAATTCCTGCACGGCGGTGACGAGCGCGTCGATCTCCATCGGCCGGCCGAGCTCAAGGTCTTGCAGCATCGAGGTCTTGTGCGCGCCAACCTGCTCGGCGCCGGCGATGCGTTTGTCGACATCGATGGGGAATTTGACGCCGAGGCGCGAGGCGATCGTCTCCGCCTCGACCATCATGGCGCGGGCGACCGCGCGCGTGCCCTCGTCGCGAGCGATCTCTTCCAGCGTGCCGCCGGTCAGCGCCGAGATCGGGTTGAAGGAGAGGTTGCCCCAGAGCTTCACCCAAATGTCGTTGCGGATGTCGGGACGGATCGGCGCGCGAATGCCGGCGACCACGAGCGCGCGCGAGAGCGCGGTCAGCCGCTCGCTCTTCTCGCCGGACGGCTCGCCGAGCGGCAGCCGCTCGCCCTCGACGTGATGGATGACGCCCGGCGCGTCGATTTCCGCGGCGATGTAAACCACGCAGCCGATGGCGCGCTCCGGTCCGAGCGCCGCCCAGATTCTTCCGCCGGGATCGACGGCATCGACGCGGCGGCCGTCGTGCTCGCCGCCGTGCTTGTAGAAGTACCACCAGGGCATGCCGTTCTGCGCGGTGACGATTGCGGTGTCGGGGCCGAGAAGCGGTTTCATGGCGTCGAGCACGCCCGGCACGGAATGCGCCTTCAGCGACAGGATGACGAAATCCTGTGGCCCGAGCGCCGCCGCGTCGTCGGTGGCGGCGACCTTGACGCTCGTCTCGCCGTCCTTGGTGCGGAGCGTCAGGCCCTTCTCGCGCATTGCGGCGAGGTGCGGCCCACGCGCGACGAGGCTCACGTCGGCCTCGCCCTTCTCGGCGAGCCTGGCGCCGATGTAGCCGCCGATCGCGCCGGCGCCGAAGACGCAGATCTTCATGCGCGCAGGCTCCCTCGGGGGCGCACCGACACCCTCATGGTGAGGTGCGAGCGAAGCGAGCCTCAAACCACGAGGGCTTCAGGAGGCGGTTCATGGCATCCGATCCTTCGAGGCGCCGCTTCGCGGCGCACCTCAGGATGAGGGTAGAGGATTGCATCTTCGCGATCACCCACTCAGCCCGAGCTTCTCGGCGAGGCCGATGCGCTGCAGCTTGCCGGTCGCGCCCTTCGGGATCTCGGTCAGGAACACGACCTTGCGCGGCACCTTGAAGTCGGCGAGGCGTGCGGCGCAAAAATCGCGAAGCTCGCGTTCGCTCGGCTTCTTGCCGTCGCGCAATACGATCGCCGCGGCGACCTCCTCGCCGAGCTTCTGGTGCGGCATGGCGAAGGTCACGACCTGCGCAACCGCGGGATGATCCATCAGGACCTCGTCGACCTCTCGCGGCGAGATCTTCTCGCCGCCGCGATTGATGATCTCCTTCAGCCGCCCGGTGATGCGGACGTAGCCGTCGCCGTCCATGGTGCCCTGGTCGCCGGTGTGGAACCAGCCGTGGGCGAAGGCTTCGGCATTCGCTTTGGGGTTGTTCTCGTAGCCGGCGGTGACGTTCGGCCCGCGGATGACGATCTCGCCGATCTCGCCGGACGGGAGCACGCTCCCGTCCTCCGCCATGATCGCCATTTCGGGGCCGGCGGCCGGGCCGACGCTGCCGGCCTTGCGCGGCTTCGGGGGTAGCGGGTTCGACGCCATCTGGTGCGTCGCCTCGGTCATTCCGTAAGACTCGATCACCGGACAGCCGAAGGTCGCCTCGAGCTCCGCCATCACCTGCGGCGGCAGCGAGGAGGACGAGGAGCGGATGAAGCGGAGCTTCGCGCGCGCGACACTCTCGGGATTGCGAGGGGCGCGGGCGAGGATCGCCTGGTGCATGGTGGGCACCGCCGTGTACCAGGTGGGCGCCACCTCATCGAGCCACTGGAAGACCTTCAGCGCATTGAAGCCCGGCGTCGCCACCACCGACGCGCCGGCTGAAAGCGAAGCGCTGACCGCCGCGATCAGCCCATGGATATGGAAGAGCGGCATGATGTTGAGGCAGCGGTCGGCCGGCGTCAGCGCCAGCGTCTCGCGGATGTTCTTGGCCGAAGCGGCAATGTTGGCGCCGGTGAGCGGAACGATCTTCGGCCGCGAGGTGGTGCCGGACGTGTGAAGCACGAGCGCGATGTCGTCGGGCTCGGCGGGGCCGGTCACCTTCGCCGGGCCGATCGGATTTCCCAGGAGCTTGAATTTGCCGGCGGGTGCATCGGCCGCGACGTCCAGGCGGAGCACCGGCATGCCCAGCTTCTTCGCGACCGCTTCCGCCGCCTCGTTGCCGGCGGCGTCGAGGATGAGCGCCTTGGCGCCGAGATCGGTCAGATAGAACTCGAACTCCTCGGCGCGATAGGCGGGATTGAGCGGCGCGGTGGTCGCGCCGGCGGCGATCGTCACGAAAGCGGCGGCCATCTCCGGCCCGTTCGGCAGCACGATCGCAACGCGGTCGTTCCGCCCGATGCCGAGCGCGTTCAGGCTCACGACGGTGTTGCCGATCAGATGCCGAAGCCCGGCATAGGTCAGCGGCGCGCGCTCAGGCGCGCCGATCGCCGCGTCGTCGTCGGCGCCTTTCACGACATTCAGCATTCCCTGCCCTTTTTCTCTCCAACGCTCAACGCGTCGTCATGGCATGACTTGACCACGCCATCCATTCCGCTGCGGCTCAGCACGTTGTGACGGTCACGGAATGGATTGCCGGCGATCCCGGATCAAGTCCGCGACGGCAATGACGACAAACTGGAGGGCCGCCCCTTTCGGTGCGCCCTTCAGACCACCCTTACCTTGAGATCGCCGATCCCGTCGACATGGCCTTCGAGCACGTCGCCGCGCTCGACCGGGCCGACGCCGGCGGGCGTGCCGGTCATGATGAGGTCGCCGGGCGCAAGCCGGAAGAGCCCGGACAGGTAGGAGATCGCCTCCGGCACCTTCCAGATCATCTGGTTCAAATCGCCTTCCTGCCGCATCGCGCCGTTGACCTTGAGCCAGATCGCGCCGGAACTCGGGTGACCGGCCTCGCTCCCCCGCACGACCGCGCCGATCGGCGCGGACGACTCGAACGCTTTTCCAACCTCCCACGGCCGGCCCATCTTCTTGGCCTCGCCCTGCAGGTCGCGTCGCGTCATGTCGAGTCCGACGGCGTAACCGAAGACCCGGTCGAGCGCCCGGTCGACCGGGATGTTCTCGCCACCCCTCTTGAGCGCGACGACGAGCTCGATCTCGTGATGAACGTCGCTCGTCGCCGAGGGGTAGGGGAAATTTCCGCCGTCCGCACTTTCGGGACAGGACACGAGGTTGTCGGGATTCTTCTGGAAGAAGAAGGGCGGCTCTTTGTTCGGGTCGTGGCCCATCTCGAGGGCGTGCTCGGCATAGTTCCGTCCGATGCAATAGACACGGCGGACGGGAAAGAGCGCATCGGAGCCGCGGACGGGCAGCGCCGTGATGGCGGGCGGTTGGATGACGTAGCTCATCGGCGGCGCGGGCAATCGAGGGCGATGCCGGTCATTCGGCGGGCGCGTGGCCGAGGCCGTGCGCCTCGGGCTCGGCAGCGGGCGCTGCGTCGCTTCGGGCGATGTAGGTATAGAACATCGGCAGCACGAAGAGCGTGAAGAGCGTGCCGATCGACATGCCCGCCGCGATGACGAGGCCGATCGAGAAGCGCGCCTTGGCGCCGGCGCCGGACGCGAGGATAAGGGGCACCACGCCCATGACCATCGCTGCCGTCGTCATCAGGATCGGACGGAGCCGGACGCGCCCCGCCTCGATGATCGCCTGCCGCTTCGGCAGACCGTGGGCGCGCTGCTGATTGGCGAACTGCACCATCAGGATGCCGTGCTTGGTGATGAGGCCGATCAGCGTGATCAATCCGACCTGCGTGTAGATGTTGAGCGTCGAGATTCCGATATTGAGCGGCACCAGGGCGCCGAAGATCGAAAGCGGCACGGTGAGCATGATGATGAGCGGATCGCGGAAGCTCTCGAACTGCGCCGCAAGCACGAGATAGATGACCACGATCGCGAGCCCGAAGGCGACCAGCGTGGCGTTGCCCTCCTTGATCTCCAGGCGCGACTGCCCGGCGAAATCCTCGAAGAAGCCGGCGGGCATGACCTGCTGCGCGATGTCGCGGAGGGTCTGGAGCGCGTCGCCGGAGGAGACGCCGGGGAAGGGCAGTCCGGAGATCGTTGCCGAGTTCAGCTGGTTGAACTGCTCGATGGCGACGGGCGACGCCCTGGTGTCGACGCTGATCACGGCGGAGAGCGGCACCATGCCGCCCGAGGCGCTTCTCACGTAATAGGTTCCGAGACTTTCCGGATTGAAGCGATCGCTCCGCGGCACCTGCGTGATCACGTCGTAGCTGCGGCTCTCGCGGTCGAACTTCGATACCGAACTACCGCCAACGAGCGCCGTCAGCGTGGTGCCGATGGCGCTCACCGGAACGCCAAGCGCCGCGGCGCGGTCACGGTCGATGGTGACGCGGGCTTGCGGCTGCGTGAAGGAGAGCGAATCCTGTACGATGATGAAGCGCCCGCTCGCTTGCGCGCGGTTCTTGATCTCCTCCGCCACCTCGTAGACCTGGTCGGCATTGCCAGTGGAGCGAAGCACGAACTCGACGGGTAGCCCGCCGCCGGTGCCGGGAAGCGTCGGCGGCGCGAAGACGAAGGCCTGCACGCCGGCGACGCCGTTCAGCTTCTGCTGAACCTCCTGCTGCACCTGCGCCTGGCTGCGCGTTCGCTCCGCCCATGGCTTCAAGCCGAAGCCGGCGAAGGCGGTGTTGGTGCCGCCGAACCCGACGACCGAAAAGCGCACGTCGATCTCGGGAATGTCGTCGGTCGCGTCGACGACCTGCTTCACGAACATCTCCGTGTAGTCGGAGGTCGCATAGGCCGGCGCGTTGACGATGGAGAACATGAAGGCGATGTCTTCCTCCGGCGCCAGCTCCGTCGAGGTGTTCAGGAAGAGGAAGACGAGCGTGACGGAGAGCGCTCCCACGATCGTCAACGTGACGGGACGATAGTCGAGCGTCGACGAGACGCGCCGGCCGTACCAGGCGCTGACCTTCTCGAAGGCGCGGTCGACGACGAGCTGGAAGCGGCTCACCCCCGCCTCGTGCGACTGCAGCACGCGGGCGGCGAGCATCGGCGAGAGCGTGACGGCCACGAAGCCGGAGATGATCACCGCTCCGGCGAGCGTGACGGCGAACTCGCGGAAGAGCGCGCCGGTCAGGCCTTGGGTGAAGCCGATCGGCGCGTAGACGGCGGCGAGCGTGATCGTCATGGCGATGACGGCCGAGAAGATCTCCCGCATGCCGGCAATCGCGGCGTCGATCGGGCGCTCACCGCGTTCCAGATGGCGGTGAATATTCTCCACCACCACGATCGCGTCGTCGACCACGAGCCCGATCGCGAGCACCATCGCGAGCAGCGTCAGCAGATTGATCGAATATCCGAAGAGATAGAGAATGAAGCAGACGCCGACGAGCGAGAGGGGGATGGTGAAGATCGGCACCAGCACCGAGCGGAACGAGCCGAGGAAGACGAGAATGATGAGGACGACGATGACCACGGCTTCCGCGATCGTCTTGAAGACCTCGGTGATCGAGGCGCGGATGTTGCGCGTCGCATCGTAGACGAGCTCGATCTCCATCCCCGGCGGCAGCTCGCTCTGAATCTGCGGCAGTTGGTCGGTCAGGGCCGCGGAGGTGTTGAGCGCGTTGGCGCCCGGCGCGGCGAGAACGCCGAGGAACGTTCCCTCCTGCCCGTTGAAGGTGACGCGAACGTCCTCGTTCTCGGCGCCGTATTCGATGTTCGCCACGTCCCGCAAACGAACGATCTCGTCGCCATTCGCTCTGACAGGGAGATTGCCGAACGATTCCGGCGTCTGCAGCGTCGTCGCCGTTTCGATTGCGAAGGCCACGTAGCTGTTCTCGGTACGCCCCGGCGCGGAGAGGAAATTCGAGGCTCGGATGGCGGTAAGCACGTCGCTTGCCGTGACGTCGTGGGAGGCGAGTTGCACCGGGTCGAGCCATATCCGCATGGCGAAATCCCGCCCGCCGAGGATCTGCACCTCGCCGACCCCTTCGATCGTGGCGAAGCGAGGCTGGATGACCTGCGTCAGGTACTCGGTCACCTGCTCCGGGTTCATGGTGGTCGAGCGAACGGCCAGGTACATGAGCGCGAAGCTCATGCCCGTGCCTTTCTGGACGACCGGGTCGTCCGCGTCGGTCGGGAGCTGCCCGCGCACCTGCTGCACCTTGGAAAGCACGTCGACCAGCGCCTGGTCGGGGTCGGCGCCGAGCACCATGTGGACGCTCACGGTGGAACTGGCGAGGGCGCTCTTCGACGTCACGTAGTCGACGTTCTCGGCGCTCAGCACGGCCTTGGAGATGGGCGTGGTGATGAAGCCCTGCATCAGCTCCGCGCTCGCGCCGGAATAGTGCGTGGTGACGGTGATGACCGATTCGTCCACCTCCGGGTACTCGCGAACGGTCATGTTGAAGAACCCCTGCAGGCCGAGCAGCAGGATCATGATCGCCGTGACGATCGTCAGAACAGGCCGTCGGATGAAGAGCTCGGAGAAGTTCACGGCTTGTCGCCTCCGTCGCTGGCGACGGCGGCCGGGTTGGCGGCGTTGTTGATCGTGACAGGCGAATTGTTGGCGAGCTTGTTCTGTCCGGAGGTGACCACGGTCTGTCCGGCGCTCACGCCGGACTCGATCTGGACGAGATCGCCTTGGCGGCGGCCGGTATGGACGAAGACCTGCCTGGCGACGAGCGCCTCGGACTGCTCGGATGCGGAAGGCTTCGCGTCGGCGCCGGCGCTTGCCGCGGCGTCGCTGCCCTGGGCAGCGGCTTCAGTCGCCTGCGGCTCCACGACGTAGACATAGTCGCCGTAGAGCGAGGTCACGACGGACGTCTGCGGCAGCGCGATGACATCCTCGATCGGCGGCAATCCTACCCGCACGCGCACGAACTGGCCGGGGCGCAGCTCGGCGTTCGGATTGTCCACCTCGGCGCGGACGGAGACGAGCCGCGTCTGCGGGTCGATCTTCGGGTCGATGCCGATGATGCGGCCGTCATAAGCGAAGTCGGCATCGGTCAATCCGAACTTCGCCGGCTGCCCGATCTTGAGCTGGCCGACCTGCTGCTCGGGAACGGTGAAGTCGACCTTCATCTTGTCGAGCTGCTGCAAGGTGGCGATGACCGTGCCGGCCTGGATGTACTGCCCATCATCGATACGGGGAATGCCGATGGTGCCGGCAAACGGCGCCTCGATGGATTTTTGATTGAGCACGGCCTGCACCTTGGCGAGCACCGACTCGGAGGCAGCGAGCGAACTTTCGGCCTCCTGCAAAGTGGCCTGCGAATTGACGCCGCTGGCGCGCAGGCTCTTCGCGCGCTCAAGCTGCGAGCGATCACGCGCCAGCGCGGCCTGCGCCGCCATCAGATCGGCGCTCTCCACCGCGTCGTCGAGCTGGACGAGGAGCTGTCCTTTATCGATGCGCTCGTTCGCTTTGAAGGCGATGGTCTTCACGATGCCGGCCGTCTCCGACGCGACATCGACACCCTGAAACGCCCAGAGCGTGCCGATGGCGTCGATCTCGGGCGTCCAGGTGCTCGGCTTCGCCTCGACGGTGGAGACGGCGACGGCGGGCGCCTTCTGGCCGGCGAAGAAGCTGGCGATCATCTTCGGGCGCAGAACCAGATTGAAGGTGAGGAGGAGGCCGCAAACAAGCAGGACGAAGACGAGGATGAGCCCGCGAATGCCGATCCAGCGCCAGACGGCTTTGAGGAAACGCATGGGCATGGTGGATCGCCAACTCCGGTGGACGCTCGAAAGCGCGCGGGTGCGCCGACGAGGATCGCGATTATGTTCAGGTCACGTTTCCGCCTGGCAAAGAAGGCGCAGGACCTGCAGATCCGGGGCGGAGCGAAAGGCGGCTCTACCGCAACGCAAAAGGGATTTCCAGCGCCGGCCAGGCGGACCCGCGACAGCGGGAAGGTAGAGCATTAACCGTAGATTGTGATAATTCCGGCGGTTTCCGGGCAAATCGCGGAATTATTTGTCCTCAGGGGAACTTTTCCAAGGCATCCACGTTCGCCGACGCATGCCCTATCCCGTGCGCTGGGGGCGCGGGACGGGAACGGTGCTTTGTTTCCCCCTGTCAGATCGGAGGCGAATGACTCTCGCCGGAGCCAAGCGCATTCTCGTGGTAGAGGACGAGGCGCTGATCATGATGGCAACGCTCGACATGTTGCGGCAGCTCGGCCATCAGGCCATCCAGGCGCGATCGGCGGAGGCCGCGATCGCGCTCTACGAGCGGGAGGAGCCGGTCGACGTGCTTCTGACCGACGTCAATCTGCCCGACATGGACGGGCAGCAGCTCACGGCGGAGCTGCGCCGTCGCGACCCTGGCCTGCCTGTCATCTTTGCCACCGGATACCGTTTGAGCTTAGCCGACGCCACCGCAGCGGGCGGCCCGGTCGCTGTTTTGAACAAGCCATTTCATGACGGCGAGCTGGCGGCGGCGCTGCGCAAGGTTCTCGTCGAGCCCGTGCGCTAGGGGCGCTTTCGCTTGCGCGTTCGAGCCTGTTAGGCTGCCGGGTGTCCTCCTCCCGGGTCTTCTTCCGATGCAGCTCGAATTCAACTGCCTTGCCGACATCAAGGGTCGAGTCGCCGAGAGCCCCGTCTACGACGAGCGCACGAAGCGGCTCTACTTCGTCGATATCCTGAACCGCACGATCTACGGGCTCGAGCTTTCCTCCGACGCGCGTGGCTCGTGGAGCTTCGAGAGCGAGGTCTGCTCGATCGGGCTCTGCGCCTCCGGTGCGCTCGTCGTTGCGCTTCGGCACAGCATCATCCTCTTCGATCCGGAGAGCGAAAGGCGCGTCGATTTCTGCCGGGTTGAGGAGGAGGACGCGCCGACGCGGCTCAACGATGGGCGCGTCGGGCCGGACGGCGCCTTCTGGGTCGGAAGCATGGACGACCGGCCGCAGAAGCAGCCGATCGCGGCGCTCTATCGCGTCGATCCGTCCGGTCGGGTCGAGCGTAAGGTGGAGGGGCTCGTCACCTCCAACGGCCTCGCCTGGACCGCCGACGGGGAGGTCATGTTCCATTCCGACACCCGCGGACCGTGGATCGATCGGTGGCGCTTCGACCGCGAAAGCGGCGCGATCTCGGAGCGCGCGCGCTTCGCCACGCTCGACGACACGATCGGTCGGCCCGACGGGGGAAGCTGCGACGCGGAAGGCTTCTATTGGAGCGCCGGCGTTTCCGCCGGCCGGCTCAACCGCTTCGCGCCCGACGGCAGCGTTGCCGATTCCTTCACGCTTCCGGTGCCGGCGCCGACCATGCCGTGCTTCGGCGGCGAGGACTTCCGCACGCTCTATCTGACTAGCCTGACGGAAGGACGCGCGCCGGAACTGCTCGCCAACGCGACCTGCGCCGGCGGGCTCCTTGCCGCCGAGTCGCCGGTCGCCGGTTTCCCGTCCTGGCGGTTCCTTGATATCTGAGGGAATGGACGATTCCGAAGCCCGGACATTCCTCGCCCGCGCGATCGCGGCGGGCTCGGGTCGCGCCCCGGCCGACCTGGTGCTGCGCGACGTCGATCTTCTCGACGTGATCACCGGCTCGGTGACCCGCACTGACGTCGCCGTCGTCGGCGATCGCATCGTCGGCACCCACGCGCGCTACGAGGGTGAGCATGAGATCGACGGGCGCGGCCTCGCCTGCGTCCCGGGTTTCATCGACACGCATCTCCATGTCGAATCGTCGCTGGTGACGCCGCTCGAATTCGACCGCTGCGTCCTGCCGCACGGCGTCACCACCGCGATCTGCGATCCGCACGAGATCGCCAACGTGCTCGGGCTCGACGGCATCCGCTACTTCCTGGCAGCGGCGGAGCGCACGGTCATGGACCTGCGCGTGCAGCTCTCCTCCTGCGTGCCGGCGACAACCTTCGAGACGTCCGGCGCGTCGCTCTCCGCCGCCGACCTCGTCGGCCTGCGCGACCACCCCAAGGTCATCGGGCTCGCCGAGTTCATGAATTTTCCGGGCGTCATCGCCTGCGACCCGGAGGCACTCGACAAGCTCGTTGCGTTCCGGGACGGCCACATCGACGGCCACGCACCGCTCCTCTCCGGCCGCGAGCTGAACGCCTATCTCGCCGCCCGTATCCGCACCGACCACGAAGCGACGACGGCCGCCGAGGCGCGCGAGAAGCTTCAAAAGGGCATGACGATCCTGATCCGCGAGGGATCGGTGTCGAAGGACCTCGACGCGCTCGCCGAAGTGCTCGACGAGAATACCGCTTCGTTCATGGCGTTTTGCACCGATGACCGGAACCCGCTCGACATCGCCGAGGAGGGTCATCTCGATTACATGATCCGCCGGCTCGTTGCGCTCGGCCGACCGCTTCACGCCGTCTATCGCGCGGCGAGCTGGTCGGGTGCGAACGCTTTCGGGCTCCGCGACCGCGGGCTTGTTGCGCCCGGCTGGCGGGCCGACCTCGTGCTCCTCGACGATCTTCGCGAGTGTCGCGTGCGGCAGGTCATCGCCGGCGGGCGGCTTGTCGAGGACGGGCTCTTCGCGAAGCGTGCGCCGCTTCAGCCGGTCGGTCTCGACAGCGTCAAGCGCGCGCCGATGTCGCCATCGGATTTCCGCATTCCGGCAGGGCGCAACCGCACGCCGGTCATCGGCGTCACCGCCGGACGGATCATCACCGAGCGGGTCGATCTCGACATGGAGGCGCAAGACGGCGCGGTGCCCGTTGACCTCGCACAGGATGCGGTGAAGGTCGCCGTCGTCGCCCGTCACGGCAAGAACGAGAATATCGGCCG
>Ga0307442_1001581_pt1 | contig 11283 bp, 6 predicted proteins | sample SalMarWE160430MG_FD_202143 | JGI IMG/M metagenome (GOLD analysis project Ga0307442, IMG submission 202143) | Salt marsh sediment microbial communities from the Plum Island Ecosystem LTER, Massachusetts, United States - WE1604-30 | ecosystem: Environmental > Aquatic > Marine > Intertidal zone >... | reverse complement strand
GGTCGAGCAGGAAGCGCAGTTCGGCGCGCTGGTCACCGACTTTACGATGATCCGGGGCGGCGCGCTTCACCAGGCGAACGGCGGCCATCTGGTCATGCACGTGGAGGAGCTGCTGCCCAACGCATTCTCGTGGGACAGCCTAAAGCGGGCGCTGGCAAACCGCGAGATCGCGATCGAAGATGCTTCTGAACGACTTGGCTTCATGACGACCAAGAGCTTGAGGCCTGAGCCTATTCCCTTGCGTGTCAAGGTGATCCTCATTGGGCGGCCAGATGTGTACAACCTCCTGCGGGCCTATGACGAGGACTTTGCAGAGCTGTTCAAGGTCAAGGCTGATTTCGATACGCGCATGGACCGTACGGACGAGAACGTGAGAGACTATGCGGCGTTCGTCTGCTCTCTCTGCGAGCGCGAGGGTCTGAAGCACCTCGACAGCTCGGCCCTGTCCAGGATCGTGGAACATGGTGCCCGGATAGCCGAGGATCAGGAAAAGCTTTCCACTCGGTTTGGCGAGATTGCCGATGTGATTCGGGAAGCAGGTTACTATGCAGCCCAGGAGGAGGCGCAGTATGTGAGCGCCGCTCATGTGCAGAAGGCGATCGACGAGCGGTTCTACCGTTCCAGCCTGATCCAAGAGCGAATCCAGGAGATGATTGCGCGGGATTCGATCAAGATCGCCGTCGCAGGCGAGTGTGTAGGGCAGGTCAATGGCCTTTCGGTGATTGGGCTGGGGGATATCGCGTTTGGGCAGCCAAGCCGGATCACCGTCAGCCTGAGTCTTGGCAGGGAAGGCCTGATCGATATCGAGCGTGAGGCCAAGCTCGGGGGCCCGATCCATACTAAAGGCGTCTTGATCCTGTCGGGGTACCTGGCGGAAAAGTATGCCCAAGACAGGCCGCTCAGCCTCTCTGCTCGCCTGGTCTTTGAGCAGAGCTATGGTGGCGTGGAGGGAGACTCGGCCTCTTCGACCGAGTTGTACGCGATGCTCTCCAGCCTTTCCGGGCTGCCAATCAAACAGGGGATCGCCGTGACCGGCTCTGTGAACCAGAAGGGCGAGGTACAGGCTATCGGCGGGGTGAACGAAAAGATCGAGGGCTTTTACGCGGTCTGCAAGGCCAAAGGCCTCACAGGAGTGCAGGGCGTGATCGTCCCCAAAAGCAACGTGCAGAACCTCATGCTCAAGGAAGAGGTGGTCGAGGCCGTGCGCGATGGCCAGTTTCACGTCTGGGCGGTCAAGACGGTCGATGAGGGGATCGAGATCCTGACCGGGGTCCAGGCGGGGCAGAGGCAAGAGGATGGCACCTTTGAGGAGGAGACCGTCAACAAGCTGGTTGACGAACGGCTGAGAACTATGGCGGAGCGGATGAAAGAGTTCGGTAGGTCAGAGAGTGCCAAGAACGACCCATCCGGATGATGTTGTTGATCTTGCCAACCTTACCCTGCAAGCGCTTCACGCCTGGCCAGTGGATCCAGACGGCGAGGCCTATTGCGCAGCGCAGCAGTACGAGGTTCCCAAAGGAGGTACCTATGCTGACCTTGGCTGTTCCCGCATGGAACATCGCGCTGCGCACATTGGTCGTCTACCTGGTCATCCTGATCGGGCTGCGATTGGCCGGCAAGCGCGAGATAGGGCAGATGACGGTTTTTGACCTGGTCGTTCTGCTCCTGCTGGCAAACGCCGTTCAGAACGCAATGGTCGGACCTGACTCGTCGTTGACAGGGGGGATCCTGGCGGCAGGGATGTTGCTGGTCCTTAATGCCCTGGTTGCCCGGCTGGGGTTGCGCTGGCCCCGCCTGCGCCACGCGGTAGAGGGCACGCCGACCTTGCTCGTCCTGCACGGGGAGGCCATCCTTGAACACCTGCGGCGTGAGGGGCTGGATCAGGAAACGCTGGAGGCTGCCTTGCGCGAGCACGGCGTGGACAGGCTGGAGGACGTAGAGATGGCGGTGCTCGAGATCGACGGGTCGATCAGCGTCGTATCCGCCGGTGTGGAGACACGACGCGTGAAGCGACGGGCAAAGCATCTCCGGCAGGCCTGACGTGTTTTCAGCACGTGAAGCCTCGAGAGGAGATAGTGCGATGGGTCCTACCGCCGAGCTAGGGGAGTATTGGAGCCAACTGGTGGATGCCGTGGCAGCGGTACTGCACAGCGGCGCGGGTGGTCTGAGCGGCGATGAGGCTCGGCATCGCCTGGAGCAGTATGGCCCAAACGCGCTCAAGACGCGGGAACGAGCGACCGCACTGGGATTGTTCCTCAACCAGTTCAAGAGCCCGATCGTGCTCATCCTGCTCTTTGCCACGGGCGTGTCGGCGCTCCTGCAAGAGTGGGTGGATGCCGTGATCATCCTGATCATCGTGATGGGCAGCGCTGCCCTCAGTTTCGCCCAGGAGTACAGTGCCGGCAATGCCGCCGAAAAGCTGCGTGCGCGGCTGACAGTAAAGGCGACCGCGCTGCGCGATGGCCAACCGCAAGCGATCCCGGCCGAAGAGGTCGTACCGGGCGATGTGGTGCTATTGTCGGCCGGCAGCCTCATTCCTGCCGACGGGATCCTGCTGGAGGCCAGGGATTTCTACGTCAACCAGGCTGTCCTCACCGGGGAGACATTTCCCGTAGAAAAAACGCCCGATCCGGTCGCTCCGGGAGCGGGCCTGACCGGGCGCACGAACTGTGTATTCATGGGTACCAACGTGCGCAGCGGCAGCGCGCACGTGCTGATCGTGGAAACGGGCCCGGCTACGGCCTTTGGGCAGATCGCCCAGCGGCTGACCCTGCGCCCGCCCGAGACCGAGTTTGAGCGGGGGATCCGCCGCTTTGGCTACCTGCTGACCGAAGTGATGTTTGTCCTCGTATTGATCGTCTTTGCGGTCAATGTCTTTTCCCAAAAGCCCGTCCTCGATTCGCTGCTCTTTTCCGTCGCCCTGGCGGTGGGGCTGACGCCGCAGTTGCTGCCGGCGATCATCAGCATAAACCTCTCCAAAGGCTCGCAGCGCATGGCCGCCAACGGCGTCATCGTGCGCCGGCTCGAGTCGATCGAGAACTTTGGCAGCATGGACGTGTTGTGTACGGACAAGACCGGTACACTGACCGAGGGCGTGGTACGGCTGGATGGCGCTCTGGATGCCGCGGGGGAGCAGTCGGATGAGGTCTTTCGCTGCGCGTTCCTCAATGCCAGGCTGCAGACCGGGCTGGCGAACCCACTGGACCAGGCGATCCTGGCGCAGCCCGCGCCAGAGATCGCTGGCGTGGTCAAGGTGGATGAGGTGCCCTATGATTTCGTGCGCAAACGGCTGAGCGTGGTTGTCAAGGGGAGTGAAGGTGCGCCTGTCCTGATCACCAAGGGCGCACTGGACAATGTGCTGGCGATCTGCTCTCAGGTGCGAGAAGGGGGTTCTGCCATCCCTCTGGACGATGCACACCGGACGGAGATCCAGGGGCGGTTTGCCGAGTGGAGCGGTCAGGGATTCCGGGTGCTGGGCGTGGCCACGAAGCAGATGGTCCCACAGCCGGCCTATACCCGCGACGACGAGTGCGAGATGACGTTCGAAGGGTTCCTATTGTTCTTTGACCCGCCCAAGCCGGGCGTACTGGAGACCATCCACGCGCTGGCGGAGATGGGGGTGGCGCTCAGGATCATCAGCGGCGATAATCGCCTGGTCGCCTTGCACACGGCACAGTCTGTGGGGCTAGAGGTGAGCGGCGTCGTCACCGGGGAAGAACTGGAGGACCTGGGCGATGAGGCGCTGTGGCAGACGGTCGAACGGGCGAACCTGTTTGCAGAGGTAGATCCCAATCAGAAGGAGCGCATCATCCTGGCCCTGCAAAAGATGGGCCACGTGGTGGGCTATATGGGCGACGGGATCAACGACGCACCTGCCCTGCACGCGGCGGACGTGGGCATCTCGGTGGATCAGGCCGTAGACGTGGCCAAGGAAGCGGCCGATTTCGTCCTGCTGGAACGGGACCTGGCGGTGCTACGCCAGGGGATAGAGCTGGGGAGGACGACCTTTGCCAACACGCTCAAGTACGTGCAGATCACGACTAGCGCGAACTTTGGCAACATGTTCAGCATGGCTGGGGCTTCGCTCTTTTTGCCGTTCTTGCCGATGCTGCCCATGCAGATCCTGCTGACCAACTTCCTGACGGACTTTCCGGCGATGGCCATCGCCAGCGACAGCGTGGACCTCGAGTTGGTCAAGCGTCCACGCCGCTGGAACATCCACTTTATCCGAGATTTTATGGTCACCTTTGGGCTGGTGAGTTCGGTGTTCGACTATGCGACCTTTGGTGTGCTGCTGCTGGTGCTTCGGGCCAAGGAGAGCACCTTCCAGACTGGATGGTTCCTCGAGTCAGTACTGACCGAGCTGCTGATTCTGCTCGTCATTCGTACGCGGCGCCCGTTCTACAAGAGCATGCCGGGCCGGGCACTGCTGGTCGGGGTGCTGGTCGTCGCCGCGATCACCGTCTACCTTCCCTACTCGCCGCTCGGCCAAGTCCTGGGCCTTGTGCGGCTGCCACCTTTGCCTGTCTTGGTGCTGCTCGGCATTACGGTGCTCTATGTGCTCGGGTCCGAGCTGACCAAGCGGGTTTTCTACGCCAGAGTACAGTTCTAGAGAGGAACGTAGTACCGATGGATGGTATGAAAGGGGCTGCGAAGGCGCGTTTCTGGCGGCTGAGCAGGACCGTGCTCCTGGTCCTGCTTGGCATACTCTTGGTTGTGACGGCCGGGATCTATTTTGCGACCCGGTGGAGGCAGCGTTTGCCGGAATACGTGAGCGGGGCTGGGCCTAATCTCCGCTTCGTGGAGGTCGCCGAGCCCGGCTTCGACGAGGCAGGTCGCGCGCGCCTGGCCGATTCAGCCTGGTCGATGCGCTACTACCAGGCTGATGAATCTGGCGTTGGTTACCTGTATGTTGGCACGGACAATAATATCGTCGGCCTGTCACTCGCTGTCCTGAAAGAGCGAAAGCAGGGAGGCGGGCCGTTGCCCGTCCAACCGCCGCAGATCCGCCGCTACCGGCCTGACCGGGGACCACAGGAGTGGGAAGTGGTGTTGGACCTCGCCGAGCGCGAACAGGCGCCTTATCTCGACGAAGGCTTTCGCTCGATGGCCGTGTATCAAGCTCGGGCCGACGGGCGGACCTACCTCTATGCGGGCACGATGGCTGTACGTACACCCTCGGTGTGGCGCACGGCAAGCGGCGAGCCGGGTGAGTGGGAGAAGGCCTTTACCTTTCCCGACGATCCGGCGAGCAAGGTCGGATCGATCCGCAGCCTGGTCGCGCACGACGATGGGCTGTTGTATATGGCGACCACGCCGATCGACGATATCACGTCCGATGGCATCGGGCAGATCTGGGCAACCGATGGAGCGCGCTTTGAGCCAGTGATCGCCGACGGCTTTGGCAATCCGAACAACGTGGGGATCACGACCATGGCCAGCTACAAGGGCTGCCTCTATGCCGGGACGTACAACCCCGCGCAGGGGTACGAAGTATGGAAGCTGCGCTGTACCTCCGCCCCGTCGGCGCCGCCGCAGCAGATCATCTCGGGAGGGGCCGGCCAACACCACAATGAGGCGGCGATGAGCATGCGCGTCTTTCAGGATCACCTGTACCTGGGCACGGGCATCCCGTTGGGCTTTAACCCGGTTACCCGTCACGGTCCGCGGGGATGCAGCGTGCTGCGCATCTCTCCAGGTGGGGGATGGGAGCCGATCGTCGGGCCAGAGCACGAGCATCCGCTGTCGGGGTACGGTCCAGGCTTTGGCTGGTACCTGAATTCCTACTGCTGGTATATGCAAGAGTACGATGGCCAGCTTTACCTGGGGACGTGGGATATGTCGCGCACGATTGCCTTCCTGGGCCAGGATGTCGAAAACGTGGTGCCTGCCTTTAGGCCGCTGCTCGATCACCTGGTGGCCAAACCACAGGACTGGGGCTCACCGATGGGCGGCGATCTGTATCGTACAGCAGATGGCGTTCACTGGGAGCCGGTCTTTCTGGATGGCATGGACAATCCTGACAACCACGGCATCCGTACGCTGGAACCGACGCCGCTGGGGTTCTTTGTCGGCACCGAGAACCCGTTCAGTCGGTTGGAGGTCTGGCGCTATGCTGTCCCGTGAAGAAAAGATTGGACTGAGTAAGGCCGGTACAGAGAAAAGCTGGCCCTGGAGAAGGCTATGAAGCGAGGATGGCTGTTCTGGCTGCTGGTCATCGCCTTTCTGTGGGTGATCGTCACCCGTTTTACCGAGATCGCGAAGGTAGTGACGACACTGGCACAAGGCCAGTGGCAGTGGGTGCTGGCCGCAGCTCTGCTGCAGGTACTTTACTTCCTTGTCTACACTGCTGTGTACCAATCCGCCTTTCACTCCGTGGAGGTATCCAGCCGAATCAGAGATCTGCTGCCCGTGGTCCTGGCTGCGGTTTTTGTGAACACTGCTACGCCGACGAGTGGGGCGGGCGGCGTAGCGCTTTTTGCGGATGATGCAGCCCGGCGCGGGCAGTCGGCGGCCCGGGTAACTGCGGGTACGCTGCTGGTGATGGTAGTCGATTACGGCGCCTTTGCCCTGGTGATGATCGCCGGGTTGGTCCGTCTGCTCTTGGTGCACGATCTCAGAACCTACGAGGTCGTCGCTGCCGCCGTCTTGATGGCGATCGTAGGCGGCCTGAGCGGTGTGCTCTCGTTGGGCCTTTGGGCGCCTGGCCGGCTACGTGGCTTGCTCAATTGGGTCCAGCGAACCTTGAGCCGGGTGGCGAGCTGGCTGAGACGCCCTTTGCCGCTGCCCGAAAAGTGGGCCGAGACAAACGCCGACGAGTTTGCCTCGGCTGCAGCGGCTATCGCCACACACCCCAGCCGTCTGGCCCGCACGTTCGTGATGGCACTGGCTTCGCACGTGGTTGACCTAGCCAGCCTCTATGCCGTATTCCTGGCCTTCTACAGGCCGGTAGGGATCGGCGTGCTGGTGGCTGGCTATGCGATGGGCTTGTTGTTCTGGATCGTCTCCATCACGCCGCAAGGGATCGGCGTCGTGGAGGGCATCATGGCATTGGTGTACACGTCGTTGGGCGTTCCGGCGGCGCAAGCTGCAGTAATCGCACTGGCATATCGTGGGTTTGCGTTTTGGCTGCCACTGCTGGTCGGCTTTCTCCTGCTCCGCCGGGTCAAGACCTTTGCCGGGGCAGCTCACACCCAGACCGATGCATTCGGTGTGCGAGCGGTTGCGCTTGTGACGGCGATAGCGGGAATAGTGAACGTACTTTCTGCAATTGTGCCGCCACTGAGGGACCGGCTGGCTGTGTTACGCGGAATTCTACCGTTGGTAGTGCGTCAGGGTGCACGGTTGACCAGTGTCTTGTCAGGTTTCGGATTACTGTTGCTGGCCGGCAACCTGTGGCGGCGCAAGCGTGCAGCCTGGCTGCTTGCGCTGGGGGTGCTGGGTATCTCTATCGTCAGTGATCTGCTCAGAGGATTGGACTATGAGGAAGCCGTGCTTCAGGGCGCGCTGCTGATCTGGCTGCTGCTTCTACGCCGCCGCTTTCGGGCCCGTTCGGATCCTCCCTCCGTCCGCCAAGGCTTGGGTGTGCTCGCGGCCTCGCTGTTCTTCACCGTCTGCTACGGCACGCTCGGCTTCTACTTGCTCGATCGACACTTTCAAGTGAGCTTTGGCCTCGGTACGGCGCTCAGGCAGACGGTGGTCATGTTTACCCAGTTCCGCAATCCGGGTTTAGAACCGGTCACCGGCTTTGGACGCTACTTTGCCGATTCGATTTATGTCGTGGCTGTAGGCACCATGGGCTATGCTTTACCGATGCTTTTTCGCCCGGTCCTGGTGCGAGGTCGGACTGTCGAGGGCGAGCGTGCCCGCATTGCATCGACCGTCGAAGCCTACGGGCGCTCTTCGTTGGCACGGTTCACCCTGTTCGATGACAAGTCATACTATTGGAGTCCGGGCGGTTCGCTGATCGCCTACGTGACCGAGGGCCGGGTCGCCGTGACGTTGGGCGATCCGATTGGGCCGGTAGAGGACGCTGCTGCGGCGATTGGTGGGTTCAAGGCGTACTGCGCCGGGAACGACTGGACGCCCGCTTTCTATCAGACGCTGCCTGATTATCTGGATTCCTATCGTGCGGCGGGGCTTCAAATGGTGTGTATCGGTCACGAGGCGATCGTGGACCTGGGCACCTTTACGCTAGCTGGAGGGGCCAACAAATCGCTTCGATCCGCTATCAACCGCTTGACCAAGGAGGGGCACCGGGCGGAGGTGCACGAGCCGCCGCTGTCCGACGACCTACTGCACGAGCTGCGCGGTGTCAGCGACGAGTGGTTGGAAGGGCACGGCACGGAGAAGCATTTCTCCCTCGGCTGGTTCGACGAGGCGTACTTGCGCAGCGGTCCGGTGGTGGTCGTCTATGAACCCGGCGGGAGGATCAGTGCTTTTGCCAACATCCTGCCCGAGTACCAGCTAAACGAATCGTCAATTGACCTGATGCGCCACCGTCGCGACGCGGAAAGTGGGACGATGGATTTCCTATTCGTATCGCTCTTTGAGTGGGCCAGGAAGCGGGGCTATGCGACCTTTAACCTGGGCCTCAGCAGCCTGGCGGGAGTGGGCGAGCACGCCGACGATCCACTGGTTGAGCGGGCGCTGCATTACGTCTATGAGCATCTGAACCAGTTTTACAGCTTTAAGGGGCTACACCAGTTCAAGGAAAAGTTCCATCCTGATTGGTCCCCTCGCTACCTGATCTATTCCAGTCTGGCAAGCCTGCCGGGGGTGGTGATCGCCTTGGTACGTGCCGACTCGGGCGACGACTTTGCTGGAGCCTACCTGCGGGACTTGATCGGAGCCTAGCGTGAACGTCGATGGTGTAGCGAGATAATCACCTTCGGTACATGGAGGAGGCGAGTGCCTGGCGTTTTGACAAACCGCCCCTTTTGGGGCACAATGGCAGCCGCATCCGTTCTCGATCTGCTACGTAGCCAATCCATCCCTGATGGCTCGAAAGGAGCACTTCCATGCCCCGGATCGCACTGATTGGTGCAGGAAGCACCGTTTTCACCCGCAACTTGTGCAACGACATCCTGCTCACCCCGGCCCTGCAAGAGAGCACCATTGCCCTGATGGACATCGATGCCGGCCGCTTGCAGCAGGCACATGCGCTGGTCGAGGCGATCGTCGAGCGCCGTGACCTAGGCGCGCGGATCGAGGCGACGCTCGACCGCCAGCAGGCGGTGGAGGGCGCGGACTATGTGATCACTACCTTCCAGCAAGGGGGGCTGGAAGCGTACAGGCTCGATATCGAGATCCCCGAGCGGTATGGGGTGGGGCAGTGCGTAGGCGACACGTTGGGGCCGGGTGGGGTCTTTCGCGCCTTGCGTACCATCCCCGTGCTGCTCGATCTGTGCGATGACATGGACCACCTGGCACCCGATGCGCTGCTGCTCAACTATGTGAACCCTATGGCAGCAAACTGCTGGGCCGTGGCCGCGGCAACGGGCCGGCCACACGTCGGCCTGTGCCACAGCGTGCAGGGCACCAGCCGCATGCTGGCCCGGTGGTGCGAGGTACCGTACGAGGACGTGATTTTCGCCTGTGCCGGGATCAACCACCAGGCTTGGTTCCTCGACTTTCGCACCAAGCAGGGAGATCTGTACCCGACCCTGTGGGAGGCGATCGAGGATCCCGCGATCTACAAGACCGAGCCGGTGCGCATCGACCTCATGAAGTCGCTCGGCTACTTTGTCACCGAGTCGAGTGGGCATGCCAGCGAGTACGTCCCCTATTTCCGCAAGAGTGCGTCGATGATCGAGAACGACCTGGTGCCCAAATTCGACAACGAGCGCGATGGCTGGTTCGATTTCGGGCGGACGGGCGGTTACCTGCGCAACTGTATCCGCCGCGCAGAAGAGGCGGCGCAAGAGTACCGCGAGCTGTTGGAGGGCGTGCGCGAGCTGCCCTCGCAGCGATCGCACGAGTATGGGACGTATATCATCGAGGCCATGGAGACGGACGCGCTGGCGCGCATCAACGGCAACGTGCCCAACTGGGGTCTGATCGATAACCTGCCGGTAGGCTGCTGCGTCGAGGTGCCGTGCATGGTCGACGGTAATGGGGTACAGCCGGTCGTCGTCGGCGCGCTGCCGACACAACTGGCGGCGATGAACCGCTGGAGCGTTAACGTGCAGGAGCTCATCGTCGATGCGGCCTTGAACGGCAACACGGATGCCGTGCACCACGCGGTGATGATGGATCCGTTGACGGCAGCGGTGTGCACGCTGCCCCAGATTCACGCCATGGTGGACGAGATGCTCGACGCACAGGCGCAGTGGCTGCCAGAGTTTGAGTGATCAAAGCGAGGGACCCGTTCTTTTCAAAAGAACGGGTCCCTGAGTAGTGGAAGGAGCAACCATGAAAGGCGTCGTGTTGGCAGGCGGGTTGGGCACGCGGCTGAACCCGTTGACCAAGATCACGAACAAGCATCTCTTGCCGGTTTACGATCGGCCGATGATCTACTATCCCATCCAGATGCTGGTCGATGCAGGGATCGAGGAGATCATGATCGTGACCGGCGGCAACAGCGCGGGCGACTTTTTGCGGCTGATCGGCAACGGCAACGAGTTTGGCCTCCCACACATGCACTATACCTACCAGGAGGGCGAGGGAGGGATCGCCGAAGCGCTGGGCCTGGCGGCAGACTTTGTCGATAATGACAAGGTCGTGGTCGTGCTGGGCGACAACATCCTGGAAAAGGGGATCCGTGCCGGCGTGCAGGCCTTTGCGCGGCAGGAACGCGGTGCACGGATCTACCTCAAGCAGGTAGCTCATCCGTGGGAGTATGGTATCGCCAGTATCGAGGGGGAACGGGTGCTGCGGATCATCGAGAAGCCGATCGATCCGCCAACCGACCTGGCGGTGATCGGCGTCTATATGTATCCACCGGACGTATTCGAGATCGTGCAGGCCCTCGAGCCCTCGGCGCGCGGCGAGCTCGAGATCACCGACGTCAACAATGCCTACATCGAGCGCGGCGAAATGGCATACGACCTGCTCGATGGGTGGTGGCTCGACGCGGGCGAGAACCACGAGGCGCTGCTCAAGGCCAACGTGGTCGTCGCGCGCGCGCGGGGCGTCGAGATCTAGCGAGGAAGGCGAGATGGAATACCATAAGTTGGGACGGACGGGCGTACAGGTGAGCCCCCTCTGCCTGGGTGCCTGGCAGTATGGCCAGCGCACGCCGCGCGAGGAGGCATTCCGCCTCGTCGACCGCGCGATCGGCGA
>Ga0307442_1001580_pt1 | contig 11287 bp, 10 predicted proteins | sample SalMarWE160430MG_FD_202143 | JGI IMG/M metagenome (GOLD analysis project Ga0307442, IMG submission 202143) | Salt marsh sediment microbial communities from the Plum Island Ecosystem LTER, Massachusetts, United States - WE1604-30 | ecosystem: Environmental > Aquatic > Marine > Intertidal zone >... | reverse complement strand
CAGGTCAAAGTTCGTGGTTCACGCATGAATGTCATTGGAGTGATAAAGAACCAAATTGTAACAGACCACTTCATTGAAGAGCCAAAGGTAGTCGATGGTTTAGTCGTTCCAGATATTGATAATGATATAGTAAAGATAGCAATTATTGAACGACATAATGCGTCAGATCCTCGCTCAGTAGGATTTGTTAAAGGAATGGGGATCAAAGAAGGCGCCTTGGTATCATCAATAGCACATGATAGCCATAACCTTGTGACTGTTTCAACAAACGATAAAGATCTGATTGCAGGAGCAGTTCAAATCGTAAGAATGCACGGAGGTATTGCAATTGTGAAGGATGGTGAGGTTTTGGAATCATTACCATTACCAATTGCAGGGCTTATGAGTGACCAACCAATTGAACATGTTAGCGAGAAGTTGCAAGACCTAAGGGAAGCAGCTCATAAACTTGGTACAACACTTGATGAACCTTTTATGGCAATGGCCTTCCTATCACTACCCGTCATTCCAAAACTTAAAATCACAGACCTAGGACTAGTTGATGTGGAGCGATTCAGGCTTATTGACCTCTTCGAGGTTCCCGAATGAACCTGAATGTTTACTCAAGATTCTTCATTTCTTTCTGAATTGAGAGATTCAGTTGAGCCATAGCCCTATTCATCTGGACCCGTTTCTTGTTCCCATTATAGATTGCTCCAAGGGAGCCAATGAAGACAAGTATTGCTCCAAATAGGAATGCCATGAGGAGTATTGTTAGGAATGTTGGATCCGGAAGGAATAGAAGATTGAAATAGAGTCCACGCCAAAGGAGATAGACTACTTCGACAGCTAAAACGAACACTAGAAATACTCCAGATGTGAGTTGCCGTTCGTGAACATAGACTTGTAGTGACGTCTGCGTTATGAGTGCAGCAATAATATTCCCAAAGACCATCAGGATGATAACAACGAGTCCTGGAAACAGACCTTCAGTTGGGAAAAGGCTTCCATGAGGTGTGAAGTACTGGTAATATAGCATTCCCAGAATAAATACCAACTCAAATATCATCATGATAACCGCACCTCCACCGGTAACTCTCAAAATGAAGTTGTCAGACTTATCTGCCCAATCAAAATTGGTCATACGTTGATATTCTTCATTGCGGGGGTTTGCCCACTCGCTTGCTTCGATACAACTCTCTTTCGTACAATTGACTATAGTGAGTAATTTTCCACCATATTCTCCAACACGTTTCTCAGTGCAATCTTTACAGATGAGGTCTCCACATACTTGGCAGACCTCCGTTGCTAGAACTTCAGGATGGTTAGCACAATTTCTACTTTGATTCGGTCCTAGTATTGGACTCGCACAATAGGAACAGTGATTGAGACTATCAGAGTGTCTAATCAGGACTGCTCCGCCACAGACTGGACACATTATCTGTTGTGCTTGGCTCAATATCTCCTACCTCCTTCCCAAACTGATTCAGTACGGGTTCTCTCTCCCAAACGTCGACGCCGTTCTTCTTCACGCAAACGTTCTGCCCTCCTCTTTGCAGCAGCTCTAGCAAAGGCATCATCTTCCCATGTTCGTGTTGCTGATCTCATAGATGACTCCTTAACCTTTGGTTGTTTCTTCTCGATAATACTCTGAATCCTTACGGAATCTATTGATTGAAAATCTGTTTTCCGAATAACTCGAACTGCTTCAATAGTGACTGCAATGAGTCCCGCATAGAATAGTATTGGTATGATAACAACGGCTGCAGCAAGCATCAATAACCCTGTGATAATCGGGATAGCAATAATGATGATGACTATGATAATTATAATGCTGACACATCCATCTGCGTCTCCACCTCCGCCACCAACGCCGCTACAATCGCAACTGCCACCTCCAGCTCCTCCCCCACGACGTTTTCCGTCCTCGTCCTTTTTTCCAAAGCTTGAGAGGATTTCTAAAGGTAGCAAGAATATATACTTGAGAGCTTTCCCGTATGCTCCCAAGAATCGTCGGTATATTTTGCCCACTGTTGAAAATCTTGATCCTGCAGTAGAAAACAACTGGTCAATCGGAATCACAAAAGATGCAGTTGTGACTGCAGGTTTGTATCTTCCTTCAAAACAAGTTTTACACATGAAAACTATCGAACCTTTCCAACGATCATCAATTGGTGGTTCCTGTGCAGTAAGACACTTTCTGCAGAAGTGATCCCCACAAACAGCACAAGTTGTCGCAGCCAAATATTCTGGATGATTCTTGCATGGAATGAAGACATTACTGATCCCAAGAGTGACCCCACAATAATCACACTTCAGACTGTTATTTTTGACCTTAGTGAGAGGTGTGGCTCCATTACAATTTGAACAGAGGACCGCTATCCCTTCATCGGTCACGACTTTTCGAACATCCATTATTCGTTTCGAGTCTTTATCTGAGAGTTCAGTCGTACCATCTATGCCAACCAACGATGGTGACAATGGACTTAGGTAAAGTCCAGATTTAGCCAGCTTTGCTTCTCTCCGGTCACGAATGACCATTGCTCCCTCTGGTGGTACTACTTTCTTCCAGTTGAAAATGAGATAGAGTATGATGATTGATTGTGATAGAAGGATTAATGCAGCGAGATTTCCAATTTGGACAACGACTTCGGTTTCAAAAAGAGGAACTGTCCAGACATAATGTAATCCCCTTTCTGTAATGAAGAATCCCGTGAGCCCCATAGCAATGAGACTGTAGGCAATCTGCGCAATTACGGCAGACTTCCGTAAGTCATCTATATAGTTGCCAATGAGTAAACAGGGTAATGCAACTCCAGCAAAGATTAGGATGGAGTAGATATATCCCATCCCATCTAGAATCCCGTGTCCAGCTATAAGAACAGCACCGACTATTCCAGCGGTTGCTAAAAATCCTAAAAACCCGAAAGATATCTGCAGCAATCCTATGAACCTAAGTCCATAGGGTCTATCAAAGATTGTATACACCTTCTTTTCTTCAGACAAAGTGCTTTTCCTCCGAATTGCGTGCGAATTATGTTACATGCGAATATTACAAATTTTGTCTGAGAACTTAAAACCTCTGTGCTTGCAAATACTATCAGACAGCCAATCCGTCTAACTTATAACTAACTCCTAGGAAAGACCGATTATCCTATCACGGAGTAACGACCTTTGTGACTGAATCAGATGAAGATAACATACCTTATCCTGCCCAAGGTGGCGGGCGTGCTACGCGAGTAATGCGTGCACTTGAACTCACGCATGGCGTTGAGATTGCACGTAGATACCTCGCAATGAACGCATTTGACGGAGCGTTGACGATGCTTGGACTTATTCTAGGTGGCCTATTCACTATAGACCCACTAAATTATTCACCAGGATTCAATGCAATCTTATTAGCAGGAGCAGGCACAAGTATTGCAATGGCAATATCTGGCTTTAGCGGGTCCTATTTAGCAGAAAGTGCAGAGCGAGCCCGTGAAGTCGACGATCTAGGAAGAGCTATGCTTACCGACATGAGTGAGTCTATGTATGCAAAGGCAAGTAGAACTACCTCTATCGTTGTTGCAATAGTTGATGGAGCCTCACCCGCAATAGCAGGTTTCATCGTTGTTATTCCCCTTTTCTTTGTGCCACTTGGTATTCTTGAATATCACACTGCATTCTATATTGGCATCATTATCTGTATGGTCTTGCTCTTCATTCTAGGTCTCTTCCTAGGTGCAGTATCGAAGAAGAATATGTGGTCCTATGGTGCAAAAACGTTATTCGCTGGAATCTTAACTGCGTTCTTGATGTTGCTTGTATCATGGCTAACTGGAGTATCTGGTTGAGATGTTTGATAAACTACCACGTGAAGATTTGGCATTCCTCCCAACTCCACTTCATAGGCTACCGCACCTGGGAGATTCCATTGGGCTCGACGAACTCTGGATTAAGCGAGACGATCTAACTGGACATTCATTTGGAGGAAATAAGACTCGAAAGATGGAGTTTGTTTTGGGTGATGCGCGAGCAAATAAAGCTGATACAATAGTAACAGTTGGTGGTCTCCAGAGTAATCATTGTCGTCAAACAGCTGCAGTCTGTGCTAAGGCTGGGCTAAGATGCATCCTGTTGCTAGCTGGAGAAGAGCCGGAATTATACACTGGCAACCTCCTACTTGACAGCATGCTTGGTGCAGAGATCAAGTTCTTTCCAGATGACCATCTACTTACTATGCATTCGCGTTTGGGTGAAGTAATTGAAACACTAAAGGACTTCGGACTCAATCCTTATGCAGTACCCGCCGGAGCAACTATGCCCGTTGGTGTGATATCCTATGCTGCTGCAATGGAAGAACTTCATCAGCAAACACAGCAAGAAAGATTTACTCCTGACAAGATTCTTGTCGCTGTTGGAACTGGTGGAACTCTTGCTGGTCTAATCATTGGAGCGCATATGCTTGACATAGACGTTGACATCATTGGTGTGAGTGTTCTTAGTGAGGCGGATGTTGTAAGAGACCGTGTCGGGGACCAGATTGACCGCGTGATTGATCAATATCCTGAAGTTGAACACTTTGAACCAAAGATCAATATTGATGATACCTTTCTCGAACCTGGATACGGAATCCTCACTGATGGTGTTAGAACAGCAATAGACACCTTTGCGAAGATGGATGGTATCTTTCTAGATCCTGTTTATACTGGGAAAGTTGGACTTGCCATGATGAGAATGGCAATAAATAGCGATATCAAATCAGATGCTCATACTGTATTCTGGCATACTGGAGGGTCACCAGCACTCTTTGCCTATCCTGAACTTGGTAAGATTTGAAACATTCATGAAAAAGCAATCCTTATGTAAGTACTCGTGAGTTTTGAGGGAAGATTATATACCCTCGAATGGTACTTCAATGTACTAACAATGGGGGGCTATTGTTATGCAGAATGATATGGCAGAGTTCAAAAAGAATTTCGAAGAGCGCTTGGCTGCAGCCACGAAAGAAAAGGTCCGGATTGTTCTCAAAGAACAATATTCTGATGCTTTTGATGTGTTACATGACTGCGAGAATGCTGGCCTGATACCTGGTATCATTGGGCCCCCAGGTACAGGAAAGACGTTGCTTCTCAGAGCATATGCCGAACAGACAGGTAGAGAACTCTACTGGGTTACAGGTGATGAGGGTGTGAGACCTTCTCATCTAACGGGAGCATTCAATCCTAGTATTGTCCTGAACAAAGGTTTTGGATTGGAAGCTTTTGAACCGGGTCCACTTCTCAAATCGATGGTCAATGGTGGTGTTTTTGGTCTTAATGAGGGTAATCGTCTTAGTGAGTATGTCCAGAACTCATTGCTCGATCCATTTGAGGAAGGCTCGATAAGTGTTCAGAGATTGGGTAGAATAAAAGCAGAAGAGGGTTTCTTTCCGGTTTTAACTATGAATCCCGAGGAGATGTCTGGTGCTCATAGATTGAGTGAGGCACTTCGGGACCGTATTCGTGTCTGGATTAAACTCGGATATCCGCGAAAGCAGACTGAGTTAGAAATCATAAAGATGAACAGTCCAGAGTACACAATTTCTGACGCGACCCTTGAGAGGATTTATGGTCTCGTGTCAGCAACACGTGTGAGTACTGACATCGAAATTCCAGCCAGTATCCGTGCAGGTATCTCAATCGCACGATTATCAGCAGAGATGACAAAACGGAAGAAAGAGAAGAGTGTGAGTCACGCGACCCTGTCAGAAGCTTCAACATACGTACTTGTCGGGGCTCTCAGATTCAGGCCGGGAATCGACACAGAACCTGCGGTCAATGCACTAGTTAGGAGGAGCCTGGGGAGCTAAACAATATGGCATCTCAGCCAAAGATTGCCCCACTTCCGAGTAACGCCCCTCCATTCGCACATGAATTCACAAAGAGAATGCGTAATAGAAAAGACATTACTAAGAAACCTAGTGTGCGGCAAACTCAATCCATTCCAATGTTATTGTCAGCGAGATTCTTTCGAAATGGTAAGTTGACACTGGAAGATTTTCTTGACGTTGCTGTGTACACTACTTATCCACCAGATCAGAAAATCGCAAGGGAGATTGCAGAAGATATTCTGCTTGGGCGAGAGAAGGAAATAAAAAAGCCAGATGAGGAAGTCGTTGTTGCTAAAACTACAGCTGTAACGACTGATGCTCTTGCAAAGGTTATGGACCAGATAAAACGTGAACAAGAACTTGCCAAAGTCATTAAGAAAGACAAAGTGGAAGCTGGTTATGAGTACCTATTGGAACTCAGAAAACAAAAGGACAAATCCCTCTACAACGCGTCCAAGGATTATTTGACGGATGGAGAAATAGTCCTACGTGGGATAACTAGTAATGAAGAGCTCAAGGATACAGCTAGTGCTGAATTAGTGGATAAGTTTGGAGACCTATCTTCAAAAGATATACAGAACTCTCAGATTCTTGAGTGTCTCGACGAAGTATGCGATTCACCCAATGCTGCAGAGCAAATTGCGGCTAGCTCTCTGAGGGGCGATAAGGATGTACAACAGAAATTCTCAGATTTATCCCGGATAGATACCTCAACAGCAGCACGTGCATTACGTCATATGGAAGAGATGGGTACTCTGACTCATGAGCAACAGAAAGCAATGGAACAGATATTGCAGGATGATCTTGATGACCTAAGCGAAGTTGCAGACTATGCTAAAGAATTGGGAAGAGTCCCTGATAATATTGACAAGCACATTAAGGATGCACCGCAGAAATTCTCCTTGAGCGATGCTGCAGAATTTGCAAAGAATATCAAGGAGTCCACTGGTACTGATATAATGGATGACTTACTAAAGCAGTATGAAGAGCAATATGAATCAGGAGCTGACAAGAATGTAGACATGCGTCAGCTCGCGGAAAATGCCCGCCAGAGTGAAAGCTGGAAGAGTCTCGTTGAGAAAGAGACTCAGTGTGTACTTGATAGTGCGGATTCGAGGTCCTCCCCATCAGATTTCTTGAGGTCAGTTCTTGCACAGAACCAGCCGCTCGAAAAGAATCTTCCAAGTCAAGATGCTCAGAAACAGTGGGACAAAGCAATGCAGAAATTTGCTGATGGTGCCGTTGAAAAATCTCCTACTAAAGTACATCTCAGACAGACTGTCAAGCATGCATCACGATTGGGCCAAGTACCCTCTGAGAGAGCAATCCGAGATGCTGGTGAACGTCTCAACATGACCGAAGAGGAAATACTCGAACTAATCAATCCGTCATTTGAAGTCATTAAGAAACTGATTCAAGCCGGTGTAAATGACTTCGATAGACTCCATAATCTTATGGCCTCTGCTGGACTTTCTCCTCAGCAACTACGGCAGCTTGGTGACATGGCTACTCAACAAGGAAATCAAGGAGCTCTGGGCGCTGTAGCTCATGAAGATCTACATGCTGCTTTGGGTACTTCCGGGTCTGGAATGCGACCAAGTTATGGACGCCCTAATTATGGTGCTCAAGGAAGACCTGGAACTGAACAACCTACTGACAAAGATCGAGTTGATTTAGCATTTGGTGGATTGCTTGGAGGTCCTGCAACAAATATAATTAAAATATGGTACACCTACAGGGATGACCTTCCACCTGAATTAAAGATGCGCCTGATGGAGATTGCAAAACGTCTGCTCATTGATTTAGGTATGAGGTACGCTCGTCAGACAATGGGATCATCCATGTTAGGAGGGCTCCAGGAGTCAACAACTGTGCGACCATTTCGAATTGGTGATGATATCGATCTGATCAATCTAGAAGAAACTATAGACTCACTCCTCTCCCAAGGTCGAACTAGTTTTAAAATCATTGAGACTTCAGATTTCCTTGTGACGGAAACATACCAGGGTCATAGGGCATTCTATTGGGCTCTCGATAAGAGTGGTTCAATGCATGCGCCAAAGAAACTGGGGATGCTTGCCATATCTGTAATGGCAGGTCTCTATGGAATCAAGAAAGATGATTTTGGAGTGGTTCTCTTTGATAATATGACCCATGTAGTTAAAGAGATTGCACAGCGAACAGTTGCTGTGGAGAAAGTTGCAGCAGATCTTTTGGAGGCTCGAGCCGGTGGGGGAACTGGTGGTCAGGAATCTATCAAACTGGCTCTCCGTAATTTTGAGGATACAAAAGCGAAGGAGAAAATCTTCATCTTTGCAACCGACATGTATCTGAGTGATCAGAAGATATGTGAAGATCTTGTTGAACAAATGAAGCCTCTAGGCATTAAGTTGATAGTGTTATGTCCAACAGGAGAATATAATCCTCAAGCTGCAGAATCTCTGGCAAAGAAAGGACATGGAGTAGTACTAGACATCGACTCAATAGATGAACTCCCTGCAAAATTACTGCGAATAACAAATTACTAGCTCGGGACGAAATCTGTTTTCTCAGCAAGCGATTTATCCTTGGTTTCGCAGACCCAGAATTTGTATGCACAGACATAGTCAGAAGTGCCTCTTAAATCAATCAATGTCTTGCTAAAGAGACGTCGCATAAGTCTCATATATTTGAAAAATGGGTCTCCCGGTGGAACTATCTCTGCGATGCAATTGATTTGATAGCTCTTTGCTTGCGGAACCTGGTCCTGAACCCAAAACACATTCAATGTAATTCTGGGATCCCTGAGGATATTCTGGTAAGTTTTATCCCCATACATTTCTACTGAACCTAACCTGAATCTATCGATTTTTCTATCGTCAATCATCATCTTCTGATACAGTTCGATTCTCTCGTCAATTGTTTCTTCAAATGGTCTTCCTTGAAAAGCAAGTTCTGCTCCTTCAAGTTCATGGATTGAGTCGTTCAAAGCATCATCTGTCAAAGTCAGTCGTACTATCTTCTTAGCTGAATTTATTGGGAAGATATTGGATGCATTCAATGTTGAAACGGTCGGTTTCATTAGATTTGAAACATAGAGTTCATTCAACGTTTCAGGAGCTTTTGTAGATCTATTTACAGCATCTGCCATTGCTTCATACACTGAATCTGGAATTGCATTAAGTGGAAACTCTACCGATAATCCCCCGAGGATAATCTCAATCCTTCTTCTATCCTTATCAATAAACTTGATTTTTGAGATTCCTTCTTCGGACAATGGCGGCTACTCCATAGGTGGGTTTGTATAAGTTCCATTTCTAACCGTGTAATATAACTTACTCGTTTTCTTTTGACGATTGATGTATTTAATCCTATTTTGGATAGTAATGATAGTTCCACCCAAAGATATTAAGCAGAATTTCAAATCAAATGCAGGGACGAGTATCATGGTTGAAGCGTTTGAAATCATTCAGGCCAAGATGGTCGAATCTGAGAGTAACGTTTTAGTAGTTGATACAAACAAGGTCCTCGTCTTCATTGTTCATGAATCAAATACAATCTATCTCTGGCGTGGGAAGAATGCTGGCATTTCAGAGAAATTGATGGGAACTCGTGTTGCCGCAAAATTGAGTCATAAGTATCCTAACTACAGAATTCGTCCAATTACTGAAGGAATCGAACCTGCAGCATTTAAGCATCTTATTGGTAAGCCATTGAAGTAACCATAAGATACAAAGTCTTTTAATGCCAGATGTTTCTGAGAGTAGTTTATTGTCAATTCACCGTCTTGCCTATCTGTTACGATTGCGAAATGTACAGAGAGGACTTGTTACCCGTTCTATGATAATTGATGCATTAGATTTTGAAAGTTGGAAACCCACATCAGAAATCGCAAGAGAGCTACCTGTCACTTCTGCAACAATCGCCTATCATCTTCGCAATATGGAGAAGGAGGATGTTGTGGTTCGTCACGTAAAAGGAAAGGGGTGGCGATTTGCCCCAGTTCATCAGACGGAGCTGACTGAATTCCTTAATAAGCGGAAATCCAAACGAAAGAAGTGAGGATCTCTTCTATGGCCAAACGTGCAATCGTACGACCCCCAGGTGCAAATTTCAAGCGATGTCTATCAGATCATCCCCTACATCACACACTCAATTTAGAACTGGCACTAGAACAGCATAAGACATACTGCCAAACTCTTGACAATCTAGGATTGGATTTGATTGAACTTGAGCCGGATAATGAATACCCCGATGCCTGTTTCGTAGAAGATACGGTGGTTGTCCATGGAAAGAAAGCAATGATTACTAGAATGGCAAAGGAGAGTCGTAGGGGAGAGAGTCCGAAAGTAGAAGAAGTGCTTTCAGAATTCAAACAGATAAAATCAGTTAATGAACCAGGAATGTTGGAAGGCGGTGATGTTGTTCATTTCCCTGATTCTCTAATTTGTGGTATCACGAAAAGGAGTAACAATGAAGGTGCTGGACAGATGGAGCAATGGTTGGAAGTTCCTGTTCATTGTATAGAAGACCGTAATATCATGCACATAAGGAGTCATCTTTCATATCTTGGAAGGAATACCATCTTACTCAATCAACGATACGTTGGAAATCCAATATTAGAATCCTATAAGCAAATCGTGCTTCCCAGTGAGGAGTCCCATTCTGCAAATACAGTTTCAATAGATGATGTTGTGATAATGTCAATACGACATAAGATGACTGCTGAACTTGTGAAGACCGAGGGTTTTGATGTAGTTCACTTGGATATGACTGAATTCGAAAAATGTGATGGAGCATTAACATGTCTCTCAATTATTTTCTGAACTTAGTTTTCTAGATGGATGTATTTCGTCAGGTCCACTGATTGATTTACGCAGGTTTAGTCTTGAACAAAATAACGAGCACTATGACTGCTCCAAGAGACCCCATACCAAGCATCAAAACCGTGACTATGATATCTGATAGTGGAATTCCACCGAGCGTGTATGTATGTGTGGTTGTAGAAGTGCTTGTTGTTGTTGTAGTTGTTGTAGTTACTGACGGGTCTATCACTGTCACCATAACTGAATCATACGCAGAGTTTAGAGCGAGGTCAAAGACCAGAAGTGTATACTCATAGACTCCCGGCTCAAGTCCCTCAATTTCAATACTGATGGATGAACCGTTCCAGTTCCCACCTTCCTCAGTTACTCCATCAATGTACAATCTGTAGGAATCTGGATATGGGTCTGTAGGATTCCAAATGATGTTGTGTCCAGTTGACTCGTACTCAATCTCTAGGTCCGGAGGGCTGTCTATTACAGGCTCATCAATGTCAGAGAGTGATGGCTTGTGGAGGTGGTAGAAGTAGAGTCCTCCATTAGCATACAATGGTTTGTAGGTTAGACCTATTCCCTGAAGCCAGGTTCTCCACACGCGAAACTCTGTTGATTGGTATAGCCATACATATGGACAGTCTTCTGCTACTAAGGC
>Ga0307442_1001574_pt1 | contig 11312 bp, 9 predicted proteins | sample SalMarWE160430MG_FD_202143 | JGI IMG/M metagenome (GOLD analysis project Ga0307442, IMG submission 202143) | Salt marsh sediment microbial communities from the Plum Island Ecosystem LTER, Massachusetts, United States - WE1604-30 | ecosystem: Environmental > Aquatic > Marine > Intertidal zone >... | reverse complement strand
AGCTCCAGCGTCCGGCGCCACGTCTCCTCCACCTCCGAGAGGTCGACCGGGATCTGCGGGCCCATGTGGTAGTACGCCTCGCCGAGGGCGTACCACACCATCGGGTCATCGGGATATCGTCGGGTGGCGGCGCGGAGCTCGTCGACCATGGCCGCGTTGCGCTGCCCGAGCGCCCGCGACGCGCGGACCAGCAGCGCCAGGCGGGGCGGAAGACGATCCACATAACGGAAGGCTCTCGCCGCGGCATCGGCCGCATCGTCGCTCATCAGGCTCTGGCTCCACCCGTACGCGTTCTCCAGCCGATAGTAGGCGAGCGCGAAGGTGGAATCCGCCTGCACGGCGGCCAGGTAGAGCGGGATGGCGCGATCGAAGTCCCCCCGCTTGTGGAACGCCTCCGCCTGGAGGAACGCCTTGAGCGCGTCGATCGACTCGGTGGTCGTGGTCGCGAGATCGGTGGATCGGAATTCCGCATCATCGGCGAGCAGCGCCCGCAGGATCTCGATCGACAGCTCGTTCACGATGGCGAACGCGCTGTCCGGGTGGCCCTGGGCGGCGCCGCTCCCGATCCGCTCGCCGTTCGCCACGTCGTGGATCTCGGCGGACATGCGGAGGACCGATCCCGTCGAGATTACGCTACCCGACACCGCGTAGCGACCGCCGGCCGCGCGCGCGATGTCGAGCTCCGTCGGCAGGTCGGGGGTCTCACCGCCCGGCACCCGCTCGCGCCACCGGGCGAGGACCGTCTGGCTCGAGATCGTCCGCAGGCCGCCCGCCCCATCCAGGTTGAGCGCGAGCGCGTCGACCATTCCCTCCCGCCACAATTCGAGGTCCGCGCCGCGGGTCGAGAACGGGAGCACCGCGATTCCCGGGGCGACTTCCGCATAGGCGGGCTCGGGCTCGAGGCTCCGGCCGCGGTCCTGGATGACGATGTAGAGGCCCGCGAAGCCGAACAGCATCGCGAACGCGAAGGCGCCCCCCATGAGCGCGCGAGCCCAGGTCAGGTGCGGCATCTCCCCCCGCGTCAGCGAGCGCTTGATCTCGGCGACATCGATCTGCCAGGAGCCCGGAACCCGCTCGGCCCCTGCCTTCGCCCCGATCAGCGGGTGGGACTGGACCCACGCCGTGGCCAGCACCGTGACGAGGCCGACCACGAGGAGGATGAAGGAGACGGGACCGATCCACTCCGGGAGCCCCAGCGAGTCGCGAAGCTCCCCCACCACCTGCAGGACGACCCACGAGACGGCGAGGTACACCGCCAGCACCTGGAACAGACGCCCCTTCTTGATCCGCGACCAGAGCCCGTCATCGCTCACCGATGGTCCGCCATTCGTCGAGGGTGGATCCGTGCTCGCATGTGAATCCCCGCGCCGTTCCGCGGACGCGCCGGGGCGGTCCGCACCGCAACGAAGGTAGGCCGGTACCAATCCGATCGGAAAGGCTCGGGGAGCGCCCGTCGGCATCGAGGTCCGCACCGGCCGCCGCCACCCTGTCGCTCCGAGGCTCCCGCACCTACGGTGGGCGTTCATCGGTCCATGGGGGGACGATCTCGAGCGCGGAGCGCATGATGAGCCGAAAGGACGCCAAGGGCCTCGGCATGCCCTGGGAGGACCTGTACGGGTACGCGCAGGCGGTGAAGGTCGGAGACACGATCTACCTCTCCGGCCAGCTCAGCCACGACGACGAGGGGAACATCGTGGGACCCGCCCCGCTGGATCACGAGGGTCGTATCGAGGACCACTCCAACATGGAGATCCAGATGCGCCAGACCTATGCGAACGCGAAGAAGCTGCTCGCCGAGTACGACGCCACGCTGGACGACGTGGTGGAGGAGGTCCTGTACGTCACGGACATGGACGCGGCCTTCGCGGTGGCCGGCGAGGTGCGCAAGGAGACGTACGGCTCGGACAGGCCGGACGTCGCGAGCACGATCCTCGTCACGCCGCGGCTCGCCCTGCCGCCGCAGCTCATCGAGATCAAGTTCATCGCGAAGGTGTAAGCGCATGATCCGCGGATTGCACCACCTGACGGCTACCGTGGCCGATGCCCAGCCCGACCTGGACTTCTATGTGAAGACCCTGGGCATGCGGCTGGTGAAGAAGACCGTGAACTTCGACAACCGGGCCGTCTACCACTTCTACTACGGGGACGAGCGCGGCACGCCGGGCACGCTCATGACGACCTTCCCCTACGCCGGACAGGGCGTCCCGGCGGGCCGGCACGGGGCCGGCCAGATCACCGCGACGTCCCTGTCGGTGCCCGCCCGGTCGCTGGACGGGTGGCGGGGTCGGCTCCGGACGGCCGGGTATTCCGTGCGCGACGAAGGCGAGCGGTTCGGGGACGAGGTGGTCACCGTCGGAGATCCATCCGGCCTGGTCATCGAGCTCGTGGCGAGCGCCGACGACGCGCGCGAGCCCTGGGTCGGGACGGACATCGCCCCGGATGCCGCCGTGCGCGGGCTGTACGCGCCCACTCTCTCCATCCGGGATCCGGGGCCGTCGATCGCCTTCCTGAGGGAGGTCCTCGGCTGGGAGGTGGCGAACGAGGAGGAGGCGCGCACGCGGTTGGCGGTGAACGGCGACCTCCCCGGTCACCGGCTCGACATCGTGCCGGCCCGAGACGCGCCTCCGGCCGTCAACGGGCTGGGCACGGTCCACCACGTGGCCATGGCGGTGCCCGGGGACGCCGAACAGCTCGAGATCCGCGAGCGGCTCGTGGGGCTCGGAGTCGGGGTCACGCCCGTCCTCGATCGCCAGTACTTCCGGTCGATCTACTTCCGCGAGCCGAGCGGTGTCCTGTACGAGGTGGCCACGATGTCGCCGGGCTTCCTGGTCGACGAGGAGCTCGAGGCGCTCGGCGGAGGACTCCGGCTCCCGCCGTGGGAGGAGTCGAACCGGCCCGCGATCGAGCGAGGGCTCCCCGCCGTCACGGCCTGAGTGGTGGACGCTTGCGCGGGGGTCGTCGTCCCACCATGATTGATTTAATCAATGAAACGTTCAGGCCCCGCGATCGGCCGAAGATCGCACGGGGGGCCGGGAGGCCGGTCGTGGGCAGAAGTCGTCGAGAAGGTCTCACCGACCTCGAGCAGCTGGTCATGATCTCCGTGCTCAGACTCGGAGAGGACGCGTACGCGGCCGCCGTTCGGCGCGACCTGGCCGACGGTGCCGATAGGGATGTATCGACGGCAACGGCTCACGTCACGCTCGTGCGTCTCGAGCGCCGTGGGCTGCTCGATTCCCGGGAATCCGATCCCGAGCCGGTGGCGGGAGGCCGCTCGAGACGCTGTTTCCTGGTCACGGAGGAGGGGGCCGTCCTGCTCCGGAAGAGCCGCCAGGTGTGGGCCCGCATGTGGGGGAGCGTCCGCGGCCACCCGGTCCTCGTCGCGGGGTGAGCGCCGCATGAGATCGACGCCCCCGCTCGCGGCGAGCCGTCTCCTGCGCCGAATCGTGTCGCCGGCCCGCGGCGACGAGATGCTCCGCGATCTCGAAGAAGACTACCGCGATCGAGTCGGGCGCGGATCGCGGATCGGCGCCGACATCTGGTACTGGAGCCTGGTGTCGCGGCCCGCCCTGTGGCGCTTCGGGCTCGAGGCACGTGAGGTCCGCACCCTCCGGCTGGGCTCGCGGAAGTCGCCGGGCATCGTGGAGCCGGCGATCCGCTGGCTCGAGCAGACGGCGCGCGATGTCCGTCACGCCGGGCGGCGACTCCGGAACGACCTCACGTTCACGATCGCGGCGGGGCTCACGCTGGGCCTCGGGATCGGCGCCACCACGGCCGTCTACAGCGTGGTGCACGGGGTCCTCCTCTCCCCTCTCCCCTATCCCGAACCGGACCGCCTCGTCCGGGTGTTCAACCGCAACCAGGCGAACCAGTGGAACGTGTCGGTCGCCGGTTTCCAGGGGATCGAAGCGAGCCAGCGGACGTTCTCGCACGTAGCTGCCGCTTCGGGCGGGCAGGCGACGCTGCTCGATCGACGAGGCCCGGCGCTGGTGGACGCGACGTGGGTCACTGCCGACTTCTTCCGGACGCTGGGTGTGGACCCGGCGGAAGGCCGCGGGTTCCGTCCCGGCGAAGATCGGCCCGGCGCGCCGTCGACCGCGGTGATCGGCCAGGCGTTCCGGGACCGTTGGTTGGGGCCCGGCACCGACGCGCTCGGCCGAGCGCTGACGCTCGACGGCCGTTCCTACGAGGTGGTGGGGGTCCTGCCGGCGAGTCGAGACGAGCTCGCGGGGCTCCACGCCGACGTGTGGCCGATCCTCCAGCTCGACACCCCGAACCGGAGGGGGCCTTTCTTCCTGCGCGTGTTCGGCCGCCTGCGAGCGGACGCCTCGCTCGAGGAGGCGCGCGTCGATCTCGACGCGGTGAGCGAGCGCATCTTCCCCCAGTGGGCGGAGGGCTTCTCGGACCGCACGGCCCGGCTCACGCCTGTCCCGCTCCGCGAGGTCATCGTGGGGGACGTGAGCGACACCCTCCTCATGCTGCTCGCCGCCGTCGCCGGGGTGCTCCTCATCGGGATCGCGAACGTCGCGAACCTCGTGCTCGTCAGGGCCACGGGACGCGACCGCGAGATGGCGCTCCGCACGGCGCTCGGCGCCACGCGCCGCCGGCTCGTCCGCCAGCTCGTCATCGAGAGCCTCCTCCTGGCCGCGATCGGGGGCGCCGCCGGGCTGGGGATCGCATGGCTGGGGCTCCGGACGCTGGTCGCCACGAGCCCCGGTCTCCCGCGTCTGAGCGAGATCGGGCTCGACGGGGGCGTGCTCCGGTTCACGGCCCTGGTGACCATCGGTGCGGGTCTCCTGTTCGGGCTCGCCCCGCTGCTCCAGGGCGGGCCACGGCACCTGTCGAACCGGCTGCGTGGAAGCGGGCGGGGCTCCTCCGCGGCCGGCCGCTGGACGCTCGTCCGCTCGGCCCTCGTCACGGCCGAGATCGCGCTCGCCTTCCCGCTCCTCGTGGGCACGGGGCTCCTGCTGGGCACGTTCCTCAACCTGCAGAGCGTGGACGTGGGGTACGATCCACACGGCCTCATCTCGGCCCGGCTGTCGCTATCCCAGACCGACTACGCCGGATACGACGGGGTCATCGGGTTCGTCGACGAAGCGCTCCGCTCGGTCGAGGCGATCCCCGGCGTGCTGGCGGTGGGCGTGAGCACGGGGCTTCCGCCCGATCTCCACGGAGACTCGAACAACTTCGACCTCGTCGACCGTCCGGTACCACCGGGCACGAACGAGCACGTGGCGCCGTGGACCTGGGTGAGCCCGGGCTTCCTCGAGACGCTCGACGTCCCCCTCCTCGAAGGGCGCATGCTCGAGGAGAGCGATGGGCGCGGGGACCGTCCCCCGGTGATCCTCGTGAGCCGCGGGTGGGCCGAGCGCTACTATCCCGGAGAGAGCGCGATCGGGAAGCGCGTATACGCGGGTGGGGACCACGAGAACCCCATGACCGTGGTGGGCGTCGTGGGGGACGTGAAATACGGCGGCCTGGACGCCCGCGACGACGCCGCGGTGTACGAGCCGACGACGCAGGCGGGCTTTCGCCGCAACTACCTTCTCGTGCGGACCACCGGTGACCCCGGGGCGATCGTGGAGCGGGTGACCGACGCGATCCACGACATCGATCCGGGCCTGCCGGTCTCGAACGTGGAGACGATGACCGATCGTCTGTCGGCGGCCGTGGCGACGCCGCGCTACTGGACCACGCTCATCGCGCTGTTCGCGGCCGTGGGTCTCGTGCTCGCCGCGATCGGGACGTACGGGGTGGTGTCCTACTTCGTCGAGCGGCAGACGCGCGAGATCGGCATCCGGATCGCGATCGGCGCGGCGCCCGGGACGGTCCGGCGCTGGGTCCTCGGCCGCGGGATGGTCCGCGCCGGCATCGGGATCGGGATCGGGGCCGCCGCCTCGCTCGCGCTCACCCGGTGGCTCGAGAGTCTCCTGTTCGGCATGTCGCCCACGGACCTCCGGGCCCTCGCCGCGGCGGCCGCTTCGCTCGCTGCCGTCGCGCTGTTGGCGTGCTGGGTGCCGGCCCGGCGCGCCACGCGCATCGACCCCGTGCGGACGCTGTCGGCGGAATAGGCCGCACCAGCGGACGATCGAGCGCACCCCCGCGATCGGGCGTCATATGGAGCTCGCCGCCGGGGCCCCGGCGCCCTCCTCGCCCGCCGAGCGCCGCGCCACGAGCACGGCCACCGTCATGTCCGCCGTCACGTTGGAGGTCGTGATGAACATGTCCGGGATCACATCCAGCGCGAGCAGGAGGCCGACCCCCTCCACCGGGAGCCCGAACGCCTGATAGATGGGCGCCATGACGAACAGGCCGCCGCTCGGCACGCCCGGCGAGTAGAAGCTGAGGAGCCCGATCGCCCCGGCGAGGGCGAACACCTGCGGGACGCCGAGGTGGATGCCGTACAGGGTGGCGACGAACAGGGTCTCGGCGGTGCGCGCGATCGGGGAGGAGAACTTGAAGATCGACACGCCGAGCGGGAGCACGAGCCCCGACACGCGCTGCGGCAGGCGGAGCGTCCGCTCGGCCCCCTCGATGAGGGCGGGGAGCGAGGCGAGCGACGAACGGGTCGAGAACCCAACCGCCTGGGCCGGGGCGCAGGCCGCCGCGAAGCGTTCCAGCGGCACGCGGCCTCCGAGCGCCGCGACCGGGTAGAGCGCGATGATCGAGATGACGAGCAGGATGCAGATCACGAGCACCACGTACCCGAGCGCGCCGGCGAACTCGGCACCCAGCCGCGCTGCGATGGGGAGCACCAGACCGAACACGCCGAGGGGCGCGACGAGCAGGATCCAGCCGACCACCACGAGCATCGCGTCGCGCACGGACTCGAAGAAGCGGAGCACCGGATCTCGCGACGGGCCCGGGAGCCGCGCGAGCGCGAACGCGAACATCCCCACGAACACGACCAGCGGCAGGATGGCCCCGTCCGCCGCCGCGCGGACGGGATTGGCCGGGACCAGCCCCGTCAGCCATTCGCTGAACGGCGGCAGGCGGGCCGCGTCCACGATCGCGCCGGCCGCGCCCTCCCGGAGCTCGGCGACGGCGACCGGGTCGAGGCGGATGCCGGCCAGGAGCGGCGGCGCCACGATGGCCGTGAACACCGCCGAGCAGGCGATGAACACCGCCATCCAGAACAGCGCCTCGCCACCGGTGCGGCCGGCGGCCCGCGACTTCGTCCCCGCGATGCCGGCGATCAGAAGCGCGACGACGAGCGGCACGACCGTCATGCGGATCGCGTTCACCCACAGCGTCCCGATCGGCTCGATCCAGGCGACCACGCCGTCGAGCGAGGGGACGGCCGAGATCACCAGCCCCGCGACGAGACCGGCGATCAGACCGAGGAACACACGGACGGTGAGCGACACGGGCACCTCGAGCGGCGCCCCGCCGCGTCAGTGCTCGTGCGGCGGGGTACCGGGCGGGTGCGTGTGGCCTTCCTCCTCCTCCGGGTCCGCGGACGCGTAGCTCTCGACCCAGTCCTGGTAGTCCGCCGGGCTCATCTCGGGAAGCAGCTCGACGAAGCGCACGATCCCCCAGATCTGCTGGTCGCTGTGGGTGGGGCCGAAGGCGGGCATGCCGCCGAACTTGATACCGTTCCGGGTGATCCAGAACAGCTCCTTCGTGCTCATCTCCTCGGCCTCCTCGTCGAGCTCGGGAGGTTCGGGTGTCATCCCCTCGCCGACCTCGCCCCTGTCGATGCCCGGGGCGCCGTGGCACTCCACGCACATCGCGTGATAGTGCTCGAATCCCTCCGCCAGCATGGCCGAGTCCGCGGGCGGCGGGTCGGGGACGCGGCCGACGCGGACGTCGATGGAGCGCTCCCGGATGGTGTTCAGGACCCGGCGGCCGAGTCGCGTGTGGCCGCTCGTGGCGGAAACGTCGTAGATCCCCGAGTAGATGAAGGCGAGGGCGCCCGCGGCGAGCACCACGAGCGTGACGACGGCGGTGAGTGCGGCGGTCCGCGCGGTGCTGCGGCTCATCGGATCCTCCGGGTCCTGACGGGTCGTCGATGGAGTCCGCACAACATACATCGGTCGGCCGCCCGGCGGTGGACGGCCCCGCAGGGCCGCCCGCCCCGACCGCGTCCGGTCAGCCGATCTGCGCCTGGGCCTCGATGTCGATGCCGACCTCCTTGCCGACGAGCAGGCCACCCGTCTCGAGGGTCTTGTTCCACGTCAGGCCCCAGTCGCCCCGGTCGATCTTCCCCTCGCCCGAGAAGATCGCCTTGTCGTTCCCCCATGGATCGGTGACCACGCCGCCGAACTCCATGTCGAGCGTCACCGGGCGGGTCTCGCCGCGGATCGTCAGATTCCCGTCCACCTCGTAGCCCGATCCCGTCTCGCGGACGGCCGTGGAGCGGAACTCGATTCTCGGGTAGTTTTCGACGTCGAGGAAGTCGCCGCTCTTCAGATGCCGGTCGCGGTCCGCCACACCCGTGTCGAGCGAGGCGGCATCGATCGAGACCTCGACCGAGCTGTCCCGCGGGGCGTCACCGACCTCGATCACGCCCTCGAACGAATCGAAGCGTCCCCGTACCTTTGCCGCCACGAGGTGGCGCACGGTGAAGGCGATGGAGGTGTGTGCGGGGTCGATCTGCCAGGTTCCCGTCTCGGGGAACGTCGAGGTTGTCGTCATAGGTCGAACTCCTTCTTGTGTAGGTGCGACCGGGCGGCCAGGGCCGGAGTCGCTCGCGTGCCGTGGAGCAGTTATCTTACTCGACAGTATTTGCATTGGCAATAATTTTAAGTTAAGATAATTTCATGGCGAAAGCAAGAGACCCCCGGATCGACGACTACGGAGCCGTGCTCGAGGCCATGCGGCATCTCGAGAAGGAGCTCGACCGCTCGCTGCGCGGGCAGGTGGACCTCGGATTCGTCTGGTTCGAGGCCCTCCTGCGCATCGAGCGGGCCGGGGGTGCGCTGACGATGGGGACCCTCGCCGAGCAGACGCTGCTGTCCTCGGGTGGCGTCACCCGGCTCGTCGATCGCCTCGCCGAGAACGGCTACGCGGAGCGGCGCTCGTGCGAGGAGGACCGCCGGGTCCAGTACGTGGCGATCACCGACGCGGGGCGCGAGGCGCTCGACCGGGCCCTCGCGGTGCACGTCGAGGACCTCCAGCGTCTGTTCTTCGATCACCTCGAGGCCGAAGAGCGGCGGACGGTCGTCGAGGCGATGTCGCGCGTACGCGGTGCCGGGGCACCGGTGTGCGGGGAAGGCTGACCAATGCCTCGCGGCCGGGCGTCGGTTCCCGTCATTCCACCGGCAGGCCGAGGATGGCGACGGCCAGACACACGACCGCGAGCCCCGCGTACCCGATCCGGCGCGCTCGAGCCCACGCGATCGACCCGCCGGATCCCGCCACCATCCACGCTACCGCGCACTGGACCGCGTAGTAGAGCGCGAACGCGCGCGAGGCGTACGCGATGATCCCCGTCACGTCCGTGACCCACGTCAGCGCCACCGTTCCCGCCAGGATGAGGGCATAGCCGTACCGCTCCTTCAGCCGATGGCGGCTGAGGTCCTCGATGAGTCCGCCGGCGCCCTCCGTATCCGCGACGGCGGCGCTGAACTGGCTCCCGACCGCCGCGATCGTGAGCAGCGCGGGGAGGACGACGGCGACCGGTGCGGTCATCGAGATCACGTCGGTCACCCGAGAGCCGAGATCGGGCTCGAACAGCACCGTGGCCAGCCCCGTGAACGCCAGGTAGACGGCAGAGGCGGTGAGCTGGGCCGTCCGCATCGTCCTCACGCGGAGCTCGGCAGGGTGCTCGTCACCCAGGTAGCGGGACGTCTCGAACCCTTGGACGATGATGAGGAGCCCCAGGAGGACGCGCGCGTCACGGAGCGACACCGAGGAATCGAGCGTGGGGAGCGACCAGCTCCCCCCGACTACCCGGGCCACGTTGTACCACGCCAGCGCCAGGATGAGGGCCGCGATCATCCCGAGGTTGAGGCTGACGGCGTACTTCTCGATGACCTCGAGCTCATCGAGCCCGCGCCACATCCCCACTCCGCCGATCACGAGCAGGAGCCCGCTCGTGACCAGGCGGGCCGCGAGCGTCGATTCGCTGCCGAGCGCGTGGAGGGCGAAGGCCGCGAGAAGTTGGAGGTAGTACGACACCGACACGAAATACGCCGCGGTGAGCACGACGCGGGAGGCGAGGGCCACCTTCCGGGCCGGCCCCTCGTCCGTCTCGATCGGCTCGAAGTGACGGATGTTGAACCGCATCACGCCGCCGAGCGCGTAGGCGACGGGGAGCAGCACGGCCATGAAGAGGACGGCCCGCACCCCGACGAGCCCGGCCAGGAGCGGGGCGCTGATGAGGAAGCCGCTCCCCATGATCGATGCGAGGGGGGTAGCGGTGGCCCGCCAGGCGGAGGACGCCGCCACGCGCCGCGAAAACGACAGATAGCCGGCGAGCGCCAGGGCGCACGCCACGACGAGGATGCTCAGCACGGGACGCTCGGGCCCCGGCCGCGCGAACGCACGCGGAACCCGGGGCTAGGGGGTCGCCGCGTGCTCCGCCCCGATCCCCAGCGCGTCGTGTCGGAACACGTGCCCGTCCTTCATGACGAACGTCGGGCGCTCCGTCACCGTGATGTCCTCGAGCGGGTTCCCCGGCAGCGCCACGATGTCGGCCCGGAAGCCGGGGGCGATCCGGCCCAGCTCGTCCGTCCGCTCGAGGACTTCGGCCGCCACGGTCGTGGCGCTGCGCAGCGCGTCGAGCTCGCTCATGCCCAGACGCACGAGAACCTCGAACTCCTTCGCGTTGTCCCCGTGCGCATACACCCCCGCGTCGGTCCCGAACGCGATCCGCACGCCGGCCGCGATCGCCCTCCGGAGGCTCGCGCGCGCCAGCGGGAGGACCTCCTCGGCCTTCGCGCGCACGGGAGGCGGGAGCTGATCGAGGGGGATGGCGTCGACCAGGTAGGTGGTGGGGACGAGGTAGGTGCCGCGCTCCTTCATCATCGCGATCGCCTCGTCGTCCAGCATCGAGCCGTGCTCGATGGTGGCCACGCCGGCCCGGATCGCGGCCTTGATCCCCTCGGTGCCGTGCGCGTGGGCGGCCACCTTGATGCCGTGTCGCGCAGCTTCCTCGACCATCGCGTCGAGCTCTTCCTGCGAGTACTGCTGCGCGCCCACCTGCCCCTCGAAGGAGAGGACGCCGGCGGTCGCGCACGTCTTGATCCAGGTCGCGCCGTGCTTGATCTGGTAGCGGACCGCGCGGACGACCTCCCAGGGCCCGTCGGCGACGCCGTCCTCGACCGTCTGCTCGGCGATCCCGGGCGCGAACCCGGTCACGTCGCAGTGAC
>Ga0307442_1001573_pt1 | contig 11312 bp, 7 predicted proteins | sample SalMarWE160430MG_FD_202143 | JGI IMG/M metagenome (GOLD analysis project Ga0307442, IMG submission 202143) | Salt marsh sediment microbial communities from the Plum Island Ecosystem LTER, Massachusetts, United States - WE1604-30 | ecosystem: Environmental > Aquatic > Marine > Intertidal zone >... | reverse complement strand
CTCCATGCGGTGATCCGCGCATAGACCCTGAAGTCGTTGCCGAGCGTCTTCCAGGCATCGGGTGGCCCCTTGAAGTCGAGAATGACGCGCACGCGTTGCTCCTCGATGCCGAGTGCCGACACCTTGGTGAAACCGCCGGGCTCGATCCGTCTTACGACGGCGGGAATGGCGGTCGTGCCGCCCCAGCCTTCGATCGTCGCATCGGTGCCCTCCCGGATCTTGACGGCATCCGTTGACAGGAGCTCCACCACGATCTCGATATCCTGTGGATCGCCGATCTCCAACAGCGGCGTTCCCGCTGGCACCACCTGCTCGCTTTTGACGAGCATGCGCAAGACGCGGCCGCTGGCGGGGGCGCGCACCTGCACGCAGCAGACCGCCCCCGTCGAGCCCGTCGTCTCCGGCGGCGCCTTGCTCTCGATCTGTCCCGCCGGGGTGATGAGCCGCGCCTTGGCGCTCACCAGCTCGCGCTTGCGGAACTCGACCCCAGCCTGCGCGCGCGAGAGCGCGGCCTTGCGCACCTCAACGTCGTGCTCGGCCTTCTCCAACGCGCGCTTGGAGATGGCTTGCGTTGGGGCGAGCTTGCGCGCGCGCTCAAGATCGCTCTCGGCAAAGCTGAGCTCGGAGCGTGCTTCCTCCAGCTCCGCCTCCGCAAGGCGCACGGCCGACTGCGCTGCCTCCACTTGCGCCTCCAGATCCTTGCGCGTGCGCACGTCGATCAGCGACGGGTCCGTCGGCTGCATCACCGCCACAACGGTATGCTCCCGTTCGACCACGTCGCCGGCCTCCAGCGCGGAGCGCAGCATCCGGCCGGCGATCGGCGCGGAGACGACGTAGATCTCCTTGATGCGGGTCTTGCCCTCCTCATCGACGGTGACGCGCATCGGCCCCATGTCGACGGCCGCACTATCGACAAGCACGGGCGCGGGCTGCAGCGCCCACACGGCGGCGCCGATGATTGCCGCCACGATCAGCCCCCAGACGACAGTGCGCTTTTCGATGCGCGGCATCACTGGCTCATTCCCGGCTCTTCAACACAGCGATCAGGTCGAGGCGATTGATACGCCGCCGCACGATCAAGGCGGAGGCCGCAGCCGCCCCCAGAATGACGAGAGCCGCCTTAACATAAGTGGCGCGCTCGATGATGAAGGGCACGCGGTAGATGTCCGTGGCGAACGCCTGGACCGTGCTCCAGGCCATCCCATAGCCGAGCGCCCAGCCGAGCGGAATGGCAAAGAGCACGATCAGGCCCAGCTCGAGAAAGAGCACGCTCGAGACCTCGGCGCGCGTGAAGCCGAGCACCCTGAGGCTCGCCAGCTCGCGCGCATTCTCCGAAAGCTGAATGCGCGCACTGTTGTAGACGACACCAAAAGCGACAATGACCGCCAAGCTGACATAGACCGTCACCATGATCGTAATGCTCTCGGCAAGCGTTTCGCGGAAGCGCTGCAGCGAAACGCGCTGCAAGGTGATGGAACCGATTGCAGGTGTCTTCTTGATGGCGTTGAACAATGCCGTTTCCTTGGCGTGATCGTAGGAAAGGTGCGCGCCGGAAACCTCCGGCCCCTCCCCCAGCATTCGGTTCAAGGCGTCAAGATCCATATAGGCGCCGAGCCCGAAGTAGGACTCGATCAGATCCGACACGACGGCCTTGGTCTTTTTCCTGCGCCCTTCCTGAATCTCCACCTCGACCGTATCGCCGCGGCCGATTCGCAAGAGCTTGGCAACGCGGCTGTTGACCATGAGGCCGGTCGATGGAAGCGACACGGCCCGAAGATCGGCGTCGAGCACCCGCGACAGGTCCATCTCACGCGGCTTGCCGTAGATCGCCACCTTCCGTTCCCGAGGCCCGTTGCGCAGCTTGGCCGGCACGACGCGGTAAGCCTCGGCGCGCATGACGCCCGGCAAGTGAGCGACGTTATCGAGAACGCCGATCCCTTTGCGCTCGGTGAGATTGATGGTCGCGTCCTCGCGATCGGTCTGAAAGTAGGCGACGTCGATCATGAACTCGACCGCATCTACGGTGAAGAGTGCGGTGATGAGCAAGGCGGTCGCGAGCCCGACGCCCAGCGCCGTGAGCGCCGCCCGCCCCGGCCAGCGCAACAGATGCCGCAACGACATGAGCGTCAATTGCGAGGAGAAGCGATTGATGAAGAACTGCTCCGCAAAGGTGCGGCGGTAGCGCGGCGGTGCCGGAGGTTGCATGGCGACCGCGGGGGCGAGTGACAGCACCGAGCGCACCGAGCTGACGGCACCGATTAGTCCCGCCGCGGTCGAAACCAGAGCGGCAATGACATACATGTCCGGATCTCGGCTGAAGATGAGAAACGGGAAGTGGTAGAACTCGCCGTAGAGCCGCGCCAAGCCCCGGCCCAGCCAAGTGCCGGCAAAGAAGCCGATTCCCACGCCGACGCTGACAATGATGAGAACGAACTTGACGTAGTGGGCAACGATGCTTTGCGAGCGGTAGCCAAGCGCCTTCAACAGGCCGATCTGCTCGCGCTCGAGCGCGATCTGGCGCGACAAGATTAGATTGATGAGGAAGGCCGACACGAACAGGAAGATCGGCGGCAGGATGCGTCCGAACGCCTTCAGCTGCTCGAGCTCGGCATCGAGAAAGGCATGGCTCTGCTGGTCCTTGCGCTCGATCGCGCCCGTACCGCCATAGCGGGCAAGGAGATCGTCGAGCGCATCGATGACGTCCTGCTTGTTGGCGCCGTGCACCACAGTCAGCACGACGGAGTTGAAGGCGCCATCGAGGTCGAAGATGGCGGCGAGCGCCTTTTCCGACATCCACAACACGGCAAAACGGCGGTCGTCGGGCATGAGATCGCCGGGGCCCAGCGCATAGATGTACTCCGGCGACAGCGCAATGCCGACGATGCGCAGCGTGCGCTTGCGCCCGTTGAGGATGGCCCGCACCGTGTCTCCCACCTGCAGACCGTGCGCCTTTGCGAACGGCTCGTTGACGGTGACCTCGTCGACGGCCTCGGGCTCTGGCAGACGGCCCGCGCGCAGATAGAGCCGGTTCACCGCCGGCTTGTGATAATCGGGAAGCGACAGGGCGGCGGCGGTGGCTGGCTCGGCCATGCCCTCGACGTCGAGCAGCACCAGTTTCTCGATGCGGGTCTCTGCCGCGGCGACGCCGGGAATGCGCAAGATCCGCTGCTTGAGGATGACGGGCGCCCGCGTGACGGTGGCGAAAACGTCGGCGAAGCGATGACGCTCGTAGTAGGCGGCCCGCGTCTCCTCAAGCGAGCGGTAGGCGCCGATGGCGAGAATGAGCGTCGCCACGCCGGAGGCGAGGACAAGGGCGATGGCCAGCGCCTGCGGCCACAAGCGCCGCATGTCCCGCACCAACTTGCGATCGATTGCCCGCATCCCCCTCACCACGTGATGCTGGCGGGCTCCAGCCGCCGCTCGTTGACCACCGTCTCGCTGATGCGCCCGTCGGCCATATGAATGACGCGGTCGGCCATGGCGTGGATTGCCGCGTTGTGGGTGATGATGGCGGTCGTGGTGCCAAGCTCCTCGTTCACCGAGGCGAGCGCTTCCAAGACGCGGATGCCGGTCTTGCTGTCGAGCGCGCCGGTCGGCTCGTCGCACAGCAAGACCTCGGGGCGCTTGGCGATCGCACGGGCGATGGCGACGCGCTGCTGCTCGCCGCCCGAGAGCTCGGCGGGGAAATGCTCCAGGCGGTCGGCGAGCCCGACCAGCGACAGCGCCTCGTCCGCCTTCATCGGGGTCTTGGAGATCTCCGTCACCAAGGCGACGTTTTCGCGCGCGGTCAGCGACGGGATGAGATTGTAGAATTGGAACACGAAGCCGACGTGCTCGCGGCGAAAGTCGGTGAGCTCGTCCTCGCGCATTTCGGTGAGCTGATGCTCTTTGAAGCGGCACCTGCCGCTGGTCGGCCGGTCAAGCCCGCCGAGAATGTTGAGGAGCGTCGACTTGCCTGAGCCCGACGGCCCCAGCAGGACGACCATCTCGCCCTCGTAGAGCTCGAGGTCGACCCCGCGCAGGGCATGCACCTCGACCTCGCCGGTGCGATAGACCTTGGTCAAGCCGCGCGCTTCGAACACGATGTCGGACGTGGAGGCCAAGTCGCGTGCTCCGAGGCGGCTGCGAGACCATGCTGTCGGAGCGAGTTTGGCGCAGGCGGGGCACCAAAGCCATTGATTTGCGCCAATACGCGATCAGACCCCGAAGGGATAGGTGTCGGGCAGTCCCTCGAGCTCCACGGTCTTGAACGGCGTCACCGCCTTGGTCTCGTCGAACCAGATGTACTCGTCGAACTGCCGCGGCAGGGCCGCCTGGAAATAGTGGCTCGCAAGCTCTGTCTCGGGACGGTAGATCACGCCGATGGCACGCTCGAGCCGCGGCTTGGTGAGGCCTTCGCGCAGCTCTGCCGGCAGCGCCGCGCCCAGCGGCAGCAGGAATTGCCTCTTGCCCGTGCTCTCCGAGCCCGTGTGGCACAAGCGCTCATAGCTGCGTGCGAGCGCAGGGCGCACCGACTTGAACTCCACCGGGCCGTCCCACTCCGACGCCGCCGCGACCGTGCCGTGATCGGTGCCGAACCCGACAAGGTAAGCGCCGCTGCCGAACTCGGCGCGGCACAGCTGGCCGATATTATGCTCGCCGCGCGCCGACATCTCGGTCGCCCGGGCGTTGCCGACGTGGGAGTTATGCGCCCACACGATCGCCTTGGACTGCGGCCCATAGAAGTGCAGCAGGGTCTTCAGGGTGTCGAACATGTGGCCGTCGCGCAGGTTCCAGGACGCGCGCGAGCCGTAATACATGATGCGGTAGTAGCGCTCAGCGTTGGCGACCAGGCGGGCGTTCTGGACGGCGTCGAGAAAACGCTCGCCGTCGTGCAGAGCATACTCGCTCGACTTCGCCAGGATGCTGTCCAGCATGTGCACGACGTCGTGCTCGCACGAGCGATAGACGCCGGTGAGCGCGGCGCGCCCATAGGTCGCCGGGTCTGTTTGCCAGGGCGTCAGGCAGCCGTAGCGCACGCGTGCAATCGCAGCGGTCCTCGGATCGACGTCGTCGAGGTAGGACAGCACCGCCCGCATGGAGTTGTAGAGGCTGTAGAGGTCGAGGCCGTGGAAGGCCGCGCGCCGCTCCAGCGGCACAGCGCCGTTATACTCGCGCAGCCAGTCGACGAAGGCGCGCACCTCCTCGTTGCGCCACATCCAGGTGGGGAAGCGGGCAAACGCGGTCCACTCCGAGGGCGGGGTCTCGAAGTGCCGCACGTAGTGGTCGACGCGCGCGGCGTCCGGCCAGTCGCCCTCGATGGCGACGAAGCGAAAGCCCTTGCGTCGGATCAGCTCGCGCGAGATGCGGGCGCGCATCCTATAGAACTCTGACGTGCCGTGCGTCGCCTCGCCGAGGAGCACGATGCGCGCGTCACCTATCCTTTCGAGAAGCGGCTGAAGGTCGGCCTCCTCCACCGAGGAGAACGCTTCGCCGGCACCGACGACCGCCTCAGCCAGATGGTCATCCGGCCGCTCCGGCAGGCGCTCCCGCGACTTCTGGCGGACAATCTCGGCTTCAGTGCCCTTCTCAGCCCAGCCTTCGGCGCCCACCAGCGGCACGAAGCGCACGTCGGCGATGTCCTCGGTCTTGTAGTCGTCCTCCGAGAGCCGCGTGACGCGCACGAGCTCCTGCCCGCGCGGATCGGTGCCAATTGGGATGACAAGCCGACCGCCGATCTTGAGCTGGGCCTTGAGCGTCTTGGGGATCTCCGGCCCCCCGGCAGCGACGATGATCGCGTCGTAGGGCGCATGATCGGGCCAGCCGCGCGTGCCATCGGCATGCAGGACATGCACGTTCTTGTAGCCGAGATCGGAAAGCTTCTCGGAGGCGCGCGCTGCCAGCTCGCCGATGCGCTCGACCGTGTAGACCTCGGCGGCGATGCGCGACAGGATCGCCGCGGCATAGCCCGAGCCGGCGCCGATCTCCAACACCTTCTCGCCGCCCTCGAGCGCCAACGCCTCGGTCATGAAGGCAACGATGTAGGGCTGCGAAATGGTCTGCCCTTCGCCGATGGGGAGCGGCGTGTCGTCGTAGGCGAACTCGCGCAGATGCTCGGGCAGGAAACGCTCGCGCGGCACCGTGCCCATGGCGTCGAGCACCAGCTCGGAGCGCACGCCGCGGGCCGCGATATGATCCTCGACCATGGCGCGGCGGCGCGCGGCATAGTCGACCAGCGGCGGGGCTACGGGATCCTGGCGTTGCTGCGCTTTCACGAACGTGCCTTGAAGGTGCGTGCCGAGACCGGCCACAGCTCCTTGATGTCGGAAGGAAGCTGGGCGATCACGTCGCCGACCTCCCCGGGATCGCAATGGTGCGCGATGAGAGCGAACACGTCCTTGACGGCCGCTTCTGGCTCGATGCGGCGCGGCAGCATCTTGATCATCACCTCGTCCAGAAATTTCTGCTTGGAGCGGACCTTCTCGGGCGTGCGCGTGGGGCGCCACCCTTCGTAGTAGATGCCGCGCACGATCACGGGCAGCTGGGCGCCGAGCTCGATCGCCTCATCCGGCGTCAGCCGGTCGCGCAGTTGATGCAAAACGCAGCGCAGCACGCCCAAGGCCTCATTCTCGTCGGCGAGATCGGCATTGTCGCGCAACTCCTTGAGCCACTCCTGGATTTGCTGCACGCCGTGGGCAACCGCTGAGGGGACAGTCATGACCGGCACTCCCGAATTGGCAGGCGAACTGGATCATTCGCCGCAGGGGGGCGCATTGAGCTGCATCAAGCCCGCCGCTTGCCGGCGGGGCGCTCGCAAGAGCCGCCCGACGGCCAAAATCCGTCGCGGTGCGTTCCCGCGGCCTTGATCGTGCCGTTAGCTTTTGAAGCGACTTTGACGGGCCTTCCTGCGGCACCTTTGCCCATTTGACGGCAATCAATGTTGAAGCGGCCGCCGCGGCGGAATGCTATGCTTGCTAGAGAGGGGGGGACAGACAGCGCAAACGAGCTTGGAGGTTCCCCATGAAAGTCAAGAACGCAATGCACAAGGGCGCCGAGTGGGTTGCGCCCGAGACGCCGATCGGCAACGTCGCCAAAAAGATGCGCGAGCTCGACGTCGGCTCGCTCCCCGTCGGCGAGAATGATCGCCTCATTGGCATGGTGACCGACCGCGACATCACCTGCCGCGCGGTCGCCAATGGTCACGACGTCAGCAAGCTGACCGCGCGCGACGTGATGACGAGAGGGATCTTCTATTGCCGTGACAGCGAGGAGCTCGACGATGCGCTCCGCATCATGGAGAGCAGGAAGATCCGCCGCCTCCCGGTCATCGACGATAAGAAGCGCATGGTGGGAATGCTGAGCCTTGGCGACATCTCGCACGCGGCCTCGCACGAGCTCTCCGGCGAGCTGGTAGCCGCCGTCGCGGAGCATCACAAGTAGGCACGCAAAGGCGCGCGCCTATCGCGATTGACCCGGCACCGCGTGGCGGCGCCGGGTCATCTTTATTGCGATCTGCTTCGATCTCAATGATGCGTGGTCTCGCTGAACCTCGGCAACGTCTCGAAGCAGTGGAACGGCGGCGGCGAGGGCAGCGTCCACTCCAGCGTCGTCGCGCCTGGTCCCCACGGGTTCGCTGGCGCCGGTACCCGACGCAGGAAAGCAGCCGCGATGCACAGGAAGAAGACGAACGTCGCCAATACCGACAGATAGGCGCCGTACGAGGAAATTGCGTTCCAGAACTCGAAGGCGTCCGCATAATCGGCGTACCGGCGTGGCATGCCGGCGAGCCCAAGGAAGTGCTGCGGGAAGAAGGTGACGTTGACGCCGATGAACAAGAGCCAGAAGTGGATCTTGCCAAGCGTCTCCGGATACATGCGCCCCGTCATCTTGGGAAACCAGTAATACCAGCCCGCAAACAGCGTGAAGAGCGCGCCGATCGACATGGTGTAGTGGAAGTGGGCGACGACGTAGTAGGTGTCGTGCAATGCCCGATCGACGCCGGCATTCGACAGCATCACGCCGGTGACGCCGCCGACCGTGAACAGGAACACGAAGCCGATGGCGAACAGCATGGGCGTGGGGAAGCGGATCGATCCGCCCCACATGGTGGCGATCCAGGAGAACACCTTGATGCCGGTGGGCACCGCGATCACCATGGTCGCGAACTGGAAGTAGGCCTGGGTGCTGACCGAGATGCCGGCCGCATACATGTGGTGGGCCCAGACGATGAACCCGACGGCCGCGATCGCCACCATCGCATAGACCATGCCCAGATAGCCGAAGATCGGCTTTCTGGAGAAGGTGGAGATCACCTGGCTGGCGATGCCGAAGCCCGGAAGGATGATGATGTAGACCTCCGGGTGGCCGAAGAACCAGAACAGGTGCTGGAACAGAAGCGGGTCGCCGCCACCTTGCGCGTTGAAGAAGGAGGTGCCGAAGTTGCGATCGGTCAGCAGCATGGTGATGGCGCCGGCGAGCACGGGCAGCGACAGCAGCAACAGGAAGGCCGTGATCAGGATCGACCAGACGAACAACGGCATCTTGTGCAGCGTCATGCCCGGCGCGCGCATGTTGAAGATCGTGGTGATGAAGTTGATCGACGACAGGATCGAGGAGGCACCCGCCAAGTGCAGCGACAATATCGCGAAGTCGACCGCGGGCCCTGGATGTCCACTGGTGGAGAGCGGCGCATAGGCGGTCCAGCCGATGCCGGCCCCGTTGGAGCCCGGCTCCCCTCCAACGAACAGCGACAGCACCAGAAGCGTCAGCCCCATCGGCAGCAGCCAGAAGGAGATGTTGTTGAGGCGCGGAAACGCCATGTCGGGCGCGCCGATCATCAGCGGCACGAACCAGTTGCCGAAGCCGCCGAACAGCGAGGGCATGATCATGAAGAAGACCATGATCAGGCCGTGCCCGGTGACGAAGACGTTGAAGGTGTGGGGATCGGCAAAGATCTGCATGCCCGGCTGCTGCAGCTCGGCGCGCATGGCGATCGACATGAAGCCGCCGACGAGGCCCCCGACCATGGCAAAGATCAGGTAAAGCGTTCCGATGTCCTTGTGATTGGTCGAGAAAAGCCAGCGCTTGATCCCATGCGGGCGGTCGTCGTGTGCGGCCGCGGCGGCAGCGGTCATGGTCCTTGTCCTCCCCTCATTTCGTCGCTTCGTGCGGCGCAGTCACAGGTGCGCGCGCCCCGTGCGACATTTCGGCAGCCCATGGTTCAGCGCAGGCCGCCACAATCCATTTGATCGAGGTCAAAGCGGGCGGCGGCGAAATGACCCCCTGATCCTGACCTAGGACAGCCGGCCGGCGGGGATCGGACGGAGTGTCGGGATGTACTGCGGCTGAAGGCGCCGCTAACATGGCGCCCAGCGCCAGGCGAGACGGCCCAACCCATGCGAAAACCTCGATCGATCTGTGCGGAGTGCCCGGCCCTGGAGAAAGGGCTGTGCGGAGCGCTCCGTGACGACGAGCTGGCACGGCTCGGCGCCGTCACCCGGCACCGGACATTTCCAGCCGGCCATGTCATTCACGCCGAGGGCGAGGTTCCCCCGTCCTTCTGCGCCATCCTTTCAGGCGTTGTGAAGCTCATGAAGAGCCTGCCCAACGGCAACCAGCAAATCGTAGGCCTGGCCCGGCCCGGGGATTTCCTGGGGCGCCCTTTCGGCGGCGAGGCGCGCGCGTCCGCCGTCGCCGCGAGCGAGATCAAGTTGTGCTGGTTCCCGCGCGCCACCATCGAGGGCCTGGCGAGCGAATCGACGGCGGTGAAGGACTGGCTGTTCGAGCACGTCGCCGACGAGCTGGAGAGGGCGCAGGAGTGGATCATGCTCTTGGGCCGCATGACGGCAGAGCAGAAGATCGCCGCCTTTCTGATGACCGTTTTGCGCGACCAGCGCGCGCAACAGACCGACGCGGCCCGCACCTCCGGCGACGTCATCATCGAGCTGCCGCTTTCGCGCACGGAGATCGCCGACTACTTAGGGCTCACCATCGAGACAGTGAGCCGCCAGATCGCCCGCCTGCGCGAGCGCAAGGTCATCAGCGTCGGAAACTCGCGCACCATGGTCGTTCACCATCCCGAGGTGCTGGAGGACGTCGTCGAGAGCGCTCTGCCCGGCGAACGCGCCAAAGAGGCGCTGCGCGTATGAGCTCGGCGGTGCGGCCGAGCGGCAATACGCCGCTTGCAGCGATTGATCCCGATCAAACCCTGAGCAGCGCGGTCGGCCGCATAGAGGAAGCACCGCAACACGGGTGCACTCCATGAGCCCAGACGTCGTCAAGCGGTACTCGGCCGCCGTTCCTCGCTACACAAGCTATCCAACCGCGCCGCATTTCTCCGGCGCCATCGGGCCTGAGCAATACGCGGCCTGGCTCGAGAGCCTGCCCGAGCGCGCGAACCTCTCGCTTTACCTGCACATCCCCTATTGCGACACGCTGTGCTGGTACTGCGGCTGCTCAACCAAAGCCGTGCAGCGCTACGCGCCGGTTGCGAGCTATCTCAAATCATTGCAGTCGGAGATGGTGAGCGTCGCCTCTCGCATCCCGCGCGACCACAGGGTGACGCACATCCATTGGGGCGGCGGCTCGCCCAGCATTCTAAGCCCCGACGACATCTTGGCGTTGGCGGCGGCGACGCGGGGCCATTTCAACCTCGGCGAGGGAGCCGAGCTCGCCATCGAGGCAGACCCGCGCGGGCTCGACGAGGCGCGCATTGCCGCCTTCGCCGCGGCGGGCGTCACGCGCGTGTCCATCGGCGTGCAGGACTTCGATGCGCGCGTGCAAGCTGCCATCAACCGGCGCCAATCGTTCGAGACGACGCAAGCGGCTATCGCGGCGTTGCGCGCACACGGCATCGACAAGATCAACATCGACATCGTCTACGGCCTGCCGCATCAGACCCGCGACAGCGTGGCAGAAACCGTGACCAAGGTCCTGGAGCTGGCGCCCAGCCGCATTGCCGCCTTCGGCTATGCGCATTTGCCGGCGCGACTGAAGCACCAGCGTCTGATCGACGAGGCGGCGCTGCCGGGCGTGGTCGAGCGCTTCGCGCAGGCGAACCGTCTCGCGCATATGCTGACTGCGGCCGGCTACGTGCGCATCGGCCTCGACCACTACGCCCGCCCCGACGATCCCCTCGCCTGCGGCCCGGTCGCCCGCAACTTCCAGGGCTACACCACCGATGCGGCCGATGCGCTGATCGGGCTCGGGGCCTCGGCGATCGGGCGGCTGCCCGAAGGATATGTGCAGAACTGCGTGCCGATCGCGGACTACGAGCGGCGCATCGCGCAGGCGGGGCTCGCAACCGCGCGCGGCATCCGCCTCAGCGACTCTGA
>Ga0307442_1001566_pt1 | contig 11334 bp, 10 predicted proteins | sample SalMarWE160430MG_FD_202143 | JGI IMG/M metagenome (GOLD analysis project Ga0307442, IMG submission 202143) | Salt marsh sediment microbial communities from the Plum Island Ecosystem LTER, Massachusetts, United States - WE1604-30 | ecosystem: Environmental > Aquatic > Marine > Intertidal zone >... | reverse complement strand
AAATTCGAAAGCAATGTTTTAATTAAACCAGATGATGCTTTAATAATTGTTGATATGCAAAATGATTTTATGCCCGGTGGTTCCTTACCTGTTGAAGAGGGTGATCAAATTATTAATGAAATTAATAAAGTCGCGGAAAAATTCAAAAAAAATAAAGCGACTATTGTTTTAACACAAGATTGGCATCCTAAAGAACATTTATCATTTGCAAGCAATCATCAAGGAATGCAACCAGGTGATAAGTATCAAACAGAAGCAATTGGACCAGTTCTATGGCCAGATCATTGCGTTCATAATACACATGGATCTGAATTTCATGTGGATTTGAAAAAAGAATATGCTCATGCAATAATTCGAAAAGGTTATCATCCTGATATTGATAGTTATTCCGGTTTTATTGAGAATGATAAAAAATCAGAAACAGGATTAGCAGGATATCTCAAATCCCTTAAAATCAAGAAAATATTCATCTGTGGTTTAGCGTTAGACTACTGTTGCTTTGCTACAGCAATGGATGGTGTGGATTTTGATTTTAAAGTTTATTTTATTGCAGATTTGACAAAAGGAATAGATTTACCTGCAGGAAATATCTCAAATGCCCTTGAAAGCATGTTGAATAAGGGAATAACGTTTGTAATGAAAGAAAGCTTTAAATGAAGCAAGCAACAACGTTATTCTTTTTTAATAATTACTTTAAAATTTAATAGATTATTTCATTTTACATAACCAAAAACTTCTAAAACCATTCTATGAATCTAAAAATCAAGAATTTTCCATATAAATCTATTTTAATTGTATGCAGCGTTAATACAGCACGAAGTCCTATGACTGAAGGTTTCTTGAAACATATTTTTAAGAATAATGATATTGATGTAAATGTGTATTCTGGGGGAATATCTTCGAATGCTAGAGACGGAATGCTTATTTCGCTCGATGCCAAATTAGCAATGCAAGAAGAGGGGATTCTTTTATCCAACGAATCGATATCCTTAGATTTAAAGAAACATTCTGAATTGATTGGAAATGCTGACCTGATCCTTACCCTAACAAATAAACACAAGGAAGAAATTCTCAAATATGTATCAAAAAATGGTACTGAAATTTTAACATTAAGAGAATTCGCGGGTGATTGCGGTGATATAGGAGATCCCTCCATGAAAGGTATCGATGGTTTTAGAAAAGCACGGGATCAAATAAAAAAGTGTTTAATTAAAGGTTTAAAGAAATATAAGTGAAAATTATGATTGAATACATAATAATTGCAATTTTACAAGGATTACTTGAATGGTTACCTATCTCCTCTTCAGGTCAAGTTATGATCGTCTCATTAAATCTTCTAGATATATCCCCGGAACAAGCATACAGTTTGAGTATTTGGTTACATCTGGGTACAATGTTTGCTGTATTATTGAGATTTCGTAAAGATTATTATGGAATTATCAAATCTTTCATTCCTAGTAAAATGACATTAGATCAAAACGATATAAAAAAGAGAAACTGGTTGATTATAGCAACATTGGGGACGGCTATGACTGCTTTACCCTTATATTTTATGTTCCGAGTATTGATTTTGGGAACATATTCAGCAGATCAGGGAGATATTTTGACTTTAGTCATATCTAGTTTTCTTATAATAACTGGTGTTATTCTATTAGTTTTTAAAAAGAAATATGGACGAAAAACAATCGACCTTATTTCCAACAAAGAAATGTATCGAGATTCTTTCATCTCTGGTCTAATCCAAGGAATCGCAATTCTTCCGGGGATATCGAGATCTGGAATAACAGTATCTACAATGCTGGTAGAAAATTATGAACAAGACCACTCCTTAAAGTTAAGTTTCCTCATGTCTGTTCCCGTTATTTTAGCATCTATCGGTGTGGATATAATTTTTGGAGAAGGATCAATATTCGGTAGCATAGATCTTCCTACTATTTTGATTATAACAATAGTGAGTTTTTTGATTGGTTATCTTACAATAGAGGTTCTATTGAGAATTGCGCGTAGAGTCAATTTTGGTTATTTTTGTATCTTATATGGCGTAATAGCTTTTATTATAATAGTTCCATTTTTAATGTAAATTAACCTTATATTTGTTTAATATAATCCAATAGATAATTTGAAAGAATTTTTTCAACATTTTTTATTCCTTGAAAACCTGGAAAGTCATTTAAATCAATAAGATAATATCGATCTTTGTCAATGGGTTTAATTAGATCAAATCCAAATATTTTTAGATCAAGCTCTTTTGATAAAATATCTGCGAGCGCCCTTATTTCTTCTGTAACTTTAAATTCTGTCCTATCAATAGCATCAACATCAATACTAGTGGGTTTCTCTCTCATATAGAGATATATAGGATTTTCTCGTTTAATACCAAATACTTTATCACCAATTACATATATTTTCCTGTCGATAGCATCGCATTCAATAAATTTCTGAATATATACGTCATAATAGATTAAATGATTATATCGTTTATGAAAATCATCAAAATCCTCCGGCTTTTTTGCTAAGAAATTAAAGCGATTATATTTGTCATGTTGGGAATGACTTTTAATTACAATAGGAACTTTAGTAGAGCCCCATTTTTTAAATCGATCTAACTTTTTTGCACTTTGATTCCAAGATTGAATTAATGAAAATTTTTTTAATCTGGATTTGTACTGGGAGAATATTCTCCTTAATGCATAGTCAAGAGCTATTTTATTCTTACATATTGATACAGTTTGAATGTCATGTAAACATTTTATACCATTTATCCTTGCAAAATGAAGTAAATCCACTGAACAATCATTTCTGACTTTTACTATGAACAAATCGGCTTCTTTATATGCTTTAGGCATTCTCGAAAGATTAAAAAATTGTTTTGTTGGGTCGTGAAAGGTAAAATCCACTTCTTTCTTGGTTTTCAATATGTCTATAACCTGTTTAATTACTTCATGATTTTGCCTTGCGGAAAATACTACCTTTTTATTCATTTTAAATACTCATTTAATTCAAATGAATCAATCTTAATGAAAATAAATTAATACAGATTAATAATTAATTTAATTTAATCATTTTTTGTTTTTAACAATAATTAGGAAATTAAAATGAAAATAAGAAAAAAAAGAGAAAAAAAAGAAAAAACTTTTAGCGGGTTTCTGTTAAGACAAGTGCTCTTAATTGGAATGCTTTTTATGGGAGATTATCTGTTCTTCTTTTTTGAACAAAATTATTTTAATACATACCTAGATCATGTTCTTTACCTCCAGCCACTATATATATCGATTATGGTTTCATTATCTGCCACTGTTGGTGCTATTAGTATGCCACTATGGGGGATTATAAGTGATAATTCACGCACAAAATTCGGGCGACGTAGACCTTTTTTACTATTTGGGATAATAGCTGGTATTGGCATGATTTTATACAGCTTTGCATATCCTTTATTTGGGAAAACGGAAACAGCTTATATGTGGTGCCTAATCATAGATGTTGTAGTTATTGGAATTTCTTCTAACGCCTTTCTAGTTGCGGAGAGGGCTTTAATCCCCGACACAATTGAGGTTGAAAAAAGAGGTAGAGCAAATGGATTAATTAATTCTATAAGTTACATTGGTTTATTGATTGGAGTTGCATTTTTATTGCTGGGGAATGAATTATTTGGAATTCCAGATCCTCGAGATACTGTTCCTCCAATTGGTACAATTATTACGCAAGATGGACATTTCATTCTTCTCTCATTAGGAGGAAGCGTTTTTTTTATTGTTTCTATTGTTGGATTTTTCTTCATTAAGGAAAAACACATTACAGATCTTCCTGTAAAAAAGAAATTTTTCTCAGAATTGAAGGATATATTTAACATAAATGAAGTGAGAAAAGTAAAGGAATTTTACAAGATCCTCATAGCATTCGTTGTATTTCAATCCGGTATATCCTCAGTAATGCCATATCTTTTTATCTTTATTTTTGCTCAAGGGCTTAGTACAATGGAATTGCTAATAGGAATAGCTATAGCATTTCCAATCGTTTTCATTGCAACAATATACTTAGGTAAAATTGCAGATAAACATGGAAGAAAGAAGTATGTACCTTTATCCTTAATAATTGTCAGTATTGGATTCTTTATAATGCCATTTGCGGGAATACTTGCCAGCACGATCTTATTCATGATTTGTCTACCATTTGTTTTAGTTGGAGTATTAGCAATAGTTACTCCTCTTAATGCATGGGCTCAAGATTTACTTCCAGAAGAAAAACGTGGAAAATTTACAGGTATCTTTAACATTGTTAACACACTTTCTCAAATCATCGGTTCGTTTGCAGGGGGGCTCATCTTTATGATATTTGGTCTTTCTTGGATATTCATCGCTGCACCAGTATTTTTCTTCGCTTCAATTCCGTTATTCTTAAAGGTAAAAGAAACAGTTAAAAAAGAATAAAATCATTTTTTTATTTTTGTATCTATTATCTAATGTAATCAATTGGTAAATTTAATAATATTAAAATTGTCATAATCCTAATAAGGAGGGATTTTTTCTATAGAATATTTCAATAGTATTTAAATATTATATTCTAATAGTTGAAAATAGTATGGCGAATACAATCAAAACAGCTTTAATCGGTATCGGTGATGTTGCAAGCGCTTTAGTACAAGGAATAGAAAATTACAAGAAAAATCCCGATAAAATCATAGGATTGTTACCTGAAATTAAACAGTACGTAGTGAGTGATATTGAATTTGTTTTAGGTATAGATGTAAACGCTAATAAAGTAGGGCATGATCTAAGTGAAGCAATATTTTGTGAACCAAATTGCAATGTTGAATTTTATAAACCAAATTTTTTGAATGCACCTATAATTAAGGGCCCCGTTCTGGATGGGTTAAACAGCAATATAAAAAAAATAATTCCTTTAGATGATAATCAAGTGGTTTCAGATATCGTGCATGAATTAAAAGAAAGGAACGTAGACGTTGTAGTGATTCTCCTTCCAACAGGGTGTCACGAAGCTGTCAAATATTATGCTAACGCCGCTTTAGAAGCAAATGCTTGTATTATCAATGGCATGCCCTCTTATGTCGCTAAAGATCCACATATAGTAGCCAAATCGGAAAAATTGAAACTTTCAATCATTGGAGATGATGTAAAATCTCAAATTGGAGCTACCATCATACACCGTTCATTAGCAAACCTTTTTCCCATGCGTGGAGCAATACTTGATAAAACAATTCAATTAGATTGGGGTGGTTCTTCGGATTTCTGCAATTTACTTACTCCAAAACCAGATGGTCAATTAATATATGAAGAAGGAAAACGACAATCAAAAACTGAGTCAGTTATTTCTAGACTACCAAATAGAGATGAGATAGAATGTCAAATTTCAGCAGTAGATTACATTCCTTTTTTAAAGAATCAAAAAGAAGCATATATGAGATTAGAAGGGAGAATTTTTGGCGGTGCTCCTGTCAGGATTGATATTACAATGTTTGTAGAGGATGGAAATAATTCGGCTGGAATAATTGCTGACTGTATTAGAGTTTCAAAAATAGCGAAAGATCGACAAGTAGGCGGTGTTTTACAATCTGCTTGTTCCTTTTTTAACAAACATCCCCCAGAGCAATTAGAGGATCAGGAAGCTAAGAAAAGATTAATTGAATTTTTACAAGGTGAGAGAGAAAGATAATCTAATTCTCTTCTATTATTGACTTTTAACTTTTATTGTTCCCTTAATAAACTGTTCTCTCAATGTAATTATATTGTAAATATGATCTGCTATCAAACTAACACTTTCAGGAATGCTTCGAAAACTGGGGAAATCATTAATATCAACAATAAACGGACCATCTTTGGTATTTATAAAATCAACCCCATAAATTGTCATGCCTAATTTACGCCCAATTCTTATAAAATTCCTTTTCAAGTTTTCATCAATCGAAGTTCTTATATGCACGAGTTCTAATGGAGATAAATTATCATCCTGCTGCAATCGATTATGTGAGGTAATTGAAACTATCCATTGTCCTATTACGTATGCTTTATTCACAATATCATAGGCTCCGAGATATTCTTGCAAAAACAATTCACTCTCATCATGATTATTTATCAAGACTGCGAGATCTTCTTTAGTCTTAGCTATTCCTATAATTCGTTCATTTTTAGGTAAATTCGGAATATTATGAGCATTTAATTTGATAATAATTGCGTTTCCATTTTTTAATGCATGATTTGCTTTTTGGATTGTATTGTATGTCTTTGGAATGTTAACTTTCTTACAATTTTCTGCAATAAATTGAAATGTTGCATTCCTGCTTTCGCAAATTTTAACTGAATCCAATGAATTTAGAATGGGTAGATTGGGGGATACTTGTTTTATAGTATCATAGACAAGTTTATTTTCTATTTGAGTTGTAAGTTTCACGATTAAAAAAACAATGGGATACTTTTTCAAGCGTTTCTCAAAATATTTCGGATTAAAAGAATTCAATCCCGTTTTCATAAAATCGATCAGAGCAATATTATAGTTTTTGAGTAAAAATGATTTGATATTTGCTAAGACCTCAATATCTCGATTGCAAATGGCCCCTATGTACACTTTTTTTAAATTATTTGCCATTTGAACAAACCCTTACAGTTTAAGTTTTATTATACTAAACATAGTATATAAATATACCTTAACGTCTTCTTTATGATTTCTTCAAGAAACCTTCCTTTTTAGAATAGTGTAAGTCTAACAAGATTTTGAGAAATGCTAATAAACCTTTTTTTTTATTTCACCTATATTTATTTAAATTCTATGGGATTTATTAATAAATAGAATTAAGAAAAAGCAAGGTATTAAATTATAAGAATTTGGGATTAATTTTTTGATAACGCTTGGATTAATTATTGATGAATATCATTTGGAAAAAAAGGCCTTAGAATTCATGAAATACATGCAAGATAAAGCTAAAATTAATCTCTATGTTGAAGAAAGATACTTACTTGACTTTTCAAATGTGAATTTCAAAGAAGATATATTTGTTGTTAAAGCAAAAGGGGATTTGGTTATAAATCTTGCGAAGCTAATAGATCGTGAAACCCACATTCCAATAATCAACTCACCGATGAGTATTTGGCTATGTTATAATAGATTTCTAAATAGCACGCTATTAAAGAAAATTGGTATCAGAGTTCCAGATTTTTCCTTGAATCCCATTGGAGTAGAACCTCCTTTTAAGAATTACATTGTTAAAAATATTCGAGATCAACGAAATTATGCCTTTACTCCTTTAATCAAAGAGGAAGAGGGATTATTTAATGTTCAAGATGAAAGAGCTTTAATAGAAGCTCAAGGAGGAAAAGAAAATTATCAATATTTATATTACCAACAATTCATAAACAGTGAATGGGAATATAAAGTATATTGTATAGGAGAGGATCTTTTTTTCTATAAACAAATCCCTGTTTTAATCAATCCAGATAAGATGAAATCGAGAAAAGAGATCAAAGAAATACCAGAACTAAGTGAGATAGCCTTCAAGGCACTAAAAGCTGTGGGTTTAAAAATTGCTTCCATAGATTTTCTTCAATCTGAAAATGGAGAATTTTACCTTACCGATATCAATTCCTCTCCAAATTTTGATTATATTCAGAATGGTGCCAAAAAAGTTGGTGATTACTTGATTAGAATGGCTAAAGTTTAAATTATGAGGTAAATATAATTTGAAGATCGGAATTTTATCGAAGCGTAATAAAATGTTTACTGCTGAAATGAAGAAATATTTGGAATCAGAAGGTCATATTGTTGAATTATATACTTTAGAGAATTTAAACATAAATCAGTCTCTCCTAAAGAATGATTTTTACGTACTGAAGTCTAAACACATGTTTTTCCTATATGCGGGTTATTTTTTAGATGGAAATAGGATCCCTGTAATACCAAATGTAAATCTTTCTTATAAACATAAAAATCGTATTGAAGCTCATTACTTGATAAAACAAGCAGGATTATTAGGACCAAATATTTATATGGGTATGAATGATATATTAAAAGCCAAATTAAAGAAACAAGATTATCCTTTCATTCAAAAACCATTAATGGGTTCTGGAAGTGCAGGTATTAAACTCATTTCAAGTTCCAAGGATTTAAAATCCAAGGATGGTGGGGTTATTTATTTAGAAAAATTTATTCAAGGAGTTCATTATCTTTCGTATTTCATAGGAGACAAAGTATGTGTCTATGAAAAAACTCCCTTATCAAATGAGCACTCACAAGTAAAAGCTATAGAGATGACCCAAGATCTAATAGATATCACATTACAATGGAAGAATTATTATAACATGCTATTTGGTCATTTAGATATAGTAAGAGATGAAAAAACTAATAAATTGAATGTTGTAGATCCTGGACCTTTTCCTGAATTTATTCATTGGAATTGCAGTGTAGATCCTGTAAAAGAGGTTTGTCGATTGATCTTAAACGAATATGCTAAGTTTTAAAGAATTAAATAAATAGTGAAATGGATGTGGGTTGCTTAATTATTCTTCTTTTTCTGACTCATCCTGTTCTTTTTCAAATTCTCCCACTTTCTGTTCAAGTGAGTCCATTGTTGTCGAAGGTAAGGGTATTTTCTCATAAATTTCAATAAATTTCACATTATTGATCTCATCTGTCATGTTTGACTGTAGATCCATGGCTAAACCAAATTTCACGTAAGTCAGATTTTGAAATAAGAACATCTTTGGAATAATAATTTCAAGATCTTTACTATTAGTGTCATAAGATAAGGTAAATTCAGATACATTTTCTTTGGGAATGCCCTTAGAAACCATGAAGTATTCAATCTTATCATTGAAATCCTCAATTAAATCAATTACTTCTACATTATAATCAATGCTTTGTCCTGCTAATGGATGATTATAGTCAACTATAACCTTCCCTTGATCTACTCTTATTACGGTACCGCGTTGTCCCGTTCCTTTTTTTACGAAATCTTGCCCATATTCAGGATTTTTTCCATCGTTTAGTTTTCTGAACTTGTTAATTCCTATACGCTCAATTTTTTGTGGATCTCTTTTTCCAAATGCTTTAGTTGGGGGAATTCTCACGGATTTTTTCTCAAAAAAATTTAATTTTTCCACAATTTCGGTAAGACCTTCATTCAAAAAACCGGGTTTTCCAACAATGACAAATTCAGGTGTATAATAACCCTGCTTTGCTTTTTCCTCTTCATAGATTCCTGATTTCTTTGCATCCTCTTCAGATGAAACTCGAAAAATCGTTCCTTTTTGAGTTTTTCCAGTAATATTTACTAATACAAAATCTCCCTTCGTAACCTTTCTGCCTTCTAATTTTTTACGCTTTTCTTCTAATTTCGCCATTTGTTCTTCAATTGCTTTTTTATCATCTACTTGATCCACTGAGGTGTCTAATTGAGACGATTCTCCATCAGATCCTTCTTTGCTTATGCTTTCGAGTAAATTTTTAGCGTTTTCTATAAACTTTTCAGCAGAAGCTTTCCCGATTCCCTTTAATTCCGATAAAATTTCAATATTCGAAGCTGCAAGTTTTTCTACTGAATCTATTCCAGCTTCTACGAGAACATCAGCTTTTTTACCTAAACCTTTTACGTCTTCTAATTTAAAGCTCATTACATCTCAAATCCTTATTCAAAAATACGCGGTAAAATTAATAAACAGATGAACAATGAAGTAATTTATTGTTTTTAGATTTTACTCTTTTCGATCAATAAACTTCGAAATCAAGATAACGGTTTGTAGAGAATATCCAACTCTCCAGCATAATTTTTTACCTCCAACATTTCTTGAGCAGTGGGTCTACGATTAATTTCAGAATGTTTATAAGCCAAATATTCCGGCCTGTATTGACCCATAATGTTTACAACGCATTTCGGAATCTCTCTTGCTATGTAATCTAATATTGGTTTAGAACAACACTCCACGTGATTAGGCATGACCAAGTGTCGAATAATGATTTCCCCACTTCCAAAATCATGAATACGTTTCAAGTTGCGGGTGAGAATATCATAATAATTTTCTACTCCAGAATACTTTTTACCGCATTCATTATTACCATATTTAAAATCGGGGAGCCAAAAATCAATGAAATCGATTATGAGAGCTAAAGATTTCACTGTTAAATAAAAATTTGAATTCCATAATTGAGTAATGTTGGATCTTTGAAAATTAAGGCTTCCTATTATCGTGTGAATATTTGGAATCGGATCACCTCCTACATAGTTGATGTTTATCGCACCCTTGTTTACTAGATTCTCTGCTAAATTTGCTAAGTCTTCGACAGATACTCTCTTCGATACATCTTCAATTAATTTAGATTTCCAAGCTTGAGAGATATCATAATTTTGGCAAAAAACACACTCAAAATTACATCCTTGAAAAAAAATCGTACCACTTGGAATTAATGGTGCCTCTTCTCCCATGTGCAAAAAAGCAGATGAAACGAATGAATCTCTTGTAATCTGACAATAACCTTTCTCATTATTTAATCTATTAGCTTTGCATTGCCTTTCACAAAAGTTACAAGCCTCCAGATATCTCTCTGCAAGCGTCTCAGCTAATGTTAAGTAGTTTATAGGAAAAATTTGACGATCTTTTAAATTTTCAACAGGGTCTTTTAATAATTTGTTGAAGTCTACAGATAGGCTAGCTAAAATTTCCTCAAGTTCTTCGGTTGAACTATCAATATTAAAATCGCATTGAACGCTTTTCGCAATCAAGTAACGAGCAATTTCATTATTATCGATAATACCACGATACCTTGAAAATCGTTGGAATATTTCTTGATATTTCCATACTTTTTCAGAATCAGATCTGAGTATCTTAAAAACCATGATTTATGCTAATATAATGTATGAAGGGATTTTTATAACAATTTTTCTTTCAAAACAAGGGTAATTCTTTAGGTCTCAAATGTCAACCAACTAATGATATTTTGAAGAAACTTCAAATTATCGCCCGCATCAATCCCGAAATCAGAGTCTTCAAGTAAGAATTCAGAAGAACCAACGGTCACGCATCTTCCTGAAAAAAAGTCAGATACGGCGCAAACAGGTACTGGTCCGATTACTCCGATCTCTCCATCTTCAGAATACTTAAATTCTGCCTTTTCAGAAGTTACGATGATATCCTCCACGTCTTCTTCAGAGATAGTGAAAAAAGTACAGTTCGGCAGAACCACTTCAGTTATTCCTGAAGTTATGGGATGATTAAAAAGTTCATTTGCTATTATATTACTTCGATTTACTAAGAAATTTGAACCAGATTCATGAATAGCGCCATTCCAAAACCGTCTAACTCCTGTCATTTTATATAAAACTCGAATTGAACC
>Ga0307442_1001561_pt1 | contig 11357 bp, 11 predicted proteins | sample SalMarWE160430MG_FD_202143 | JGI IMG/M metagenome (GOLD analysis project Ga0307442, IMG submission 202143) | Salt marsh sediment microbial communities from the Plum Island Ecosystem LTER, Massachusetts, United States - WE1604-30 | ecosystem: Environmental > Aquatic > Marine > Intertidal zone >... | reverse complement strand
GCACGTCCGACATCCAGCCGGAGAAGCGGCGCATGTTGGCCGCGTGCGTCCTGCCGAGCCATGATAGCGCCGCGATAAGCCATGGCGGCAGCTTGGGAAGCTTGGGAAACTCAGGAAACTCAGGAAGCTTGGCCGGCTTGGGCAGCTTCAGCCGCGGCCATTGCAACCGCCATCCCGGATCGAGGCGCGCCCATGTCTTGAGCTGCGGCCACCGCACGCGCAATGAGCCCGGCAGTTGCGGCCGCTGCAGCGGGAGCGCGGATTGCACCCATTGCAGAAAGCTTCGCCACCGCGCGTGCAATCCATCCGTCGGCTCGTCGCTTCTAGCGAGCATCTAAACCCGACCTAAAACGGGGTTTCGGCAATCTCCTCAGTCCGAGTAGAGAATATACCCTTTGCCGCGGACTGTCTGGAGGTACACGGGATTGGAGGGATCGGTCTCGATCTTGCGCCTCAGCCGGTTGATCTGCACGTCGATGGCGCGGTCGTTGCCCGTGGAATCGTCGCCCGAGAGCTCGTGGCGCGCAATGGGGGTGCCGATGCGCTGGGCGAAGACGCGCAAAAGGTCGCGCTCGCGCTCCGTCAGCTTGATCGTCTCGTCGCCGAGCCTGAGCTCACCGCGGCCGATGTGAAAGACGTAGGCGCCCATGCGCACCTCGTCGTTGGGGCCCGTCGGGCCGGCGGCGCGGCGCAGGATGTTGCGCAGCCGCAAAAGCAGCTCGCGCGGTTCGAACGGCTTAGGGATGTAATCGTCGACGCCGGCTTCCAGACCCTCGATGCGGTGCTCGGGCTCGGCGCGCGCCGTCAGCATGCAGATGGGAATCGGGCGCGTCGCCTTGAGATCGCGGGCAAGCTCCAGCCCGTTCTCGCCCGGCATCATCACGTCGAGCAGCACCACGTCGAAGGAGAGGCCGCGCATCCCGGCACGCGCGGTCTCCGCATCGGCGGCCGTGGTCACGCGGAAGCCGTGCTCCACGAGATAGCGTCTGAGCAGCTCGCGGATCTTCTGGTCGTCGTCCACCACGAGCACGTGCGGCGCATTGTCGAGAATGGGCGCGCACTGTGGTGCGGTTTTTGCGGCCTTCATGGCTTCGCCCTCGTTCAGCCGGCGTTGGTGCCGTCGGAAAGCTTAATCAGCTGTTCCACGCCCGGGCGATCGGACTCTGCAATCATGGCAAAAAGGAAGCGGCGAGTCAGCTCGCGAGCCCCTTGTCCCGCCTTGCCGAGGGCCGCCTCGAGGCGCTTGATTTGCCAGGCGGTAAGCTTGTCGGCGAGCCGGCCGCCCTTGGCGGTCACGAACAGGCGCCGCTCGCGGCGGTCGTCGTTGCCGGCGCGCTGCATGATGAAGCCCTTGTCGATGAGCTGCTTCAAGACGCGGGCGAGGCTCTGCTTGGTGATCTTCAGGATGTCGAGGAGATCGGCCACCCTGAGCCCCGGATGGCGGCGTACGAAGTGAAGGACGCGATGGTGGGCGCGGCCGAAGCCATATTCGGCCAGGATGGCATCGGGGCCCGCCGTGAAATCGCGATAGGCGAAGAACAGCAGCTCAGCGCAGGCCACAAGCTCGTCGTGCGAGGGAGGATCGTGCGGCTCAACGGGCGTGCCGTTGGTGGGGGCGGTGGCCCCCGCCGACCGGGTGCCGCGGCGCCCCGTTACGCTGTCGGACGTTATGTCAGTCATGTTGACTTATTTGGCTCCGATTGCTACTCGTGGCAAGTCATTTTGCGCAAGCGGTTGAACGTGTTCGCGCGAGGGGAGACACTCGTGCTATCTGCACGAGCACCGCCGTCGGGGGGCCCCAGAGCCGCCGAGCCGGCCCCGCCTCCGAGCCAGCCCTTAGTGGCGAATCTTTGCGCAAAAGTCCACGGAGAGAATTGATGCCCGAGCCAGCTCCTTTTCACGATCGCGACGGTTTCATCTGGCTCGACGGCTCGCTGGTCCCCTGGCGCGAGGCCAAGATCCACGTCCTGACCCACGCCCTGCACTACGGAAGCGCTGTCTTTGAAGGCGAGCGCGCTTACTCCGGCGAGATTTTCAAGCTCTCCGAGCATTCCCAGCGACTGATTAACAGTGCACGGGTGCTCGATTTCGAGATCCCTTACACCCTGGAGGAGATCGATCAGATCTGCCGCGACGTGGTCGCCGCCAACAAGCTCTCCGACTGCTACGTCCGCCCTATCGCCTGGCGCGGCAGCGAGCAAATCGGCGTTTCGGCGCAGGCGACCAAGATCCACATGGCGGTGGCTGCCTGGGAGTGGGGCTCCTATTTTCCGATGGAGCAGCGCCTGAAGGGCATCCGCCTGACCATGGGCAAGTATCGCCGCCCCGATCCGGCGACAGCGCCCTGCAAGAGCAAGGCAGCGGGCCTCTACATGATCTGCACCATTGAGAAGCACCGTGCCGAGCGCGCGGGCTATGCCGATGCGCTGATGCTCGACTGGCGCGGGCACGTCGCCGAGTGCACCGGCGCCAACATCTTCCTCATCAAGGACGGCGTCATCCACACGCCCGATCCCGACTGCTTCCTCGACGGCATCACGCGGCGCACCGTGATCGAGCTGGCCAAGAAGCGCGGCTATGAGGTGGTGGAGCGCACGATCCTGCCGGACGAGCTCGGCAGCTTCTCTGAGGTGTTCCTGACGGGGACCGCCGCGGAGGTGACGCCCGTCTCGGAGATCGCCGAGCACCGCTACAAGCCGGGCGAGATCAGCGAGAACCTGCTCAACGACTACATGGCCGTCGTGCAGCCCGCGCGCAAAGCCGCCGAATAAATCCACAAGTCCTTAGGGTGCCTATGCGAGGATAAGCCCTGGCGTGGCGGGGCTCGAGCGCGCCGGCGTGGCCGCAACGGCACACCCGCGCGCACCTCTGTAGGCCCGTGCGGCTCGTCCGTTGCCATAGGCGGGCAAGTCGCCGACACTGCCTGCAATCGCGACATGCAGCGGGGTCAAACATTCATGCACCGCTCGGCAAGGCCTGCAATCGTGCTCATTTCCGCGCTGGCGGGAGTGGTCGTCTTGGCTGCCTCCGCCGCCGCCCAGGAGGGCCCCGGCGGGCTCATCAACCCTCAGCGCGACTGCCAGACCATTCGCACCTGCAACTTCCGCAGGGGCGGCTACTACCGTGGCTGCCTGTCGAGCTACAGCTGCCGCGTATGCCACTTGGTCCGCACCTCCTGTAGGGGGCTGGGACGGCGGAGGACCTGCCGCAAGCTGGTTTGCACCTGGGGCGGCATCAGCTGAGGCTGGCGCCCTTGCGGACCTAGTCGGGGCGGCCTTGCCAGCCCAATCGCGCAAAAAGCGTCGTCGCCGCCGTGAAGAGGAACGTGGCGATGGCGGCTCCAACCGTCACGAGCGTGATCGCGCTTGGGGGCTGCCCGATGGCCGAGCCGATCGCAGCGACGACGCCGGTCCAGAACAGCGCCGGCACCAGGGCAATGATCGTGAGACCCAAAAGCCGGTAGGCCGCCTCGTCCGTGGCCATGAGGGCACACTCTTTCGCCATGGTCTTCGCTGTCCGCATCATGCGCTCAAGGCTCCGCACGAACGTTTGGTCTGTGGACGCTAGGTCCGGACGGTGAACGCGTGCCTAACGCCTTTCGCGTGCGCAAGCCGAGCCGCAATAAACATTAACGGAGCATGACGTCGCGTCCCGTGTGGAACAAGCGAAGCCGGCGCGTTATGCCCTGGATTATCAAAGCGGGGGATAACGCGGCGGGATGTCATGAACGCTTCGGGGCGCGTCGACGCTCTCATCATCGGCGCCGGTCACAACGGTCTCGTCTGTGCGGCCTACCTGGCGGCGGCGGGGCTCGACACGCTGGTTCTGGAAAAGAACGACGTCGTCGGCGGCGCGGCGCTCACCGAGGAGTTCCACCCCGGATTTCGCAACTCGGTTGCGGCCTACACCGTCAGCCTGCTCAACCCCAAGGTCATCGCCGATCTCGAGCTTCACCGGTACGGCCTGACAATCGTGGAGCGGCCGGCCGCCAACTTCTGGCCGGTCGATGATACGCGTTTCCTCTTGATGCGCGGCGGCCTTGCTGAGCGTCAAGCCGCGCTTGCGCGCTTCTCCGCCCGCGATTCCTCGCGTCTTCCCGCCTACGAGGCGGCGCTGACGTGCGCTGCCGACGTTTTGCGCGATCTCGTTCTGCGCACGCCGCCCAACGTCGGCGGCGGCCTCTTGGAGCTCATCAAGGGCGCAGCGATCGGCCAGCGGATGCTGCGGCTCGACATGGACGACAAGCGCATGCTTCTCGATCTCTTTACCAAGAGCGCGGCCGACTTCCTCGGCGGCTGGTTCGAGAGCGACGTCGTCAAAGGCGCGTTCGCCTTCGATTCGATCGTCGGCAACTATGCGGCGCCATCGACGCCAGGCACGGCTTACGTGCTGCTGCATCACTGCTTCGGCGAGGTGAACGGCAAGCGCGGCGCTTGGGGACACGCCGTCGGCGGCATGGGCGCGATCACGCAAGCGATGGCCAAGGCGGCGGCGGCGCGCGGCGCGCGCATCCGCACGGGCGCCCCGGTTGCGCGGCTTCTCATCAAGGACGGCAAGGCCACGGGCGTCGTGCTGCAATCGGGCGAGGAGATCGCGGCACGGGCGGTCGTCTCCGGCATCCCGCCCAAGCTTCTGTTTCGTGACGTCGTCCCCGATGACGCCGTCGAGCCCCACCTGCGCGCGCGCTTCTTGGGTCTCAAGTCGGGGTCGGGCACGTTCCGCATGAACGTGGCGCTGGCCGAGCTCCCCAATTTCACCTGCCGGCCCGGCAAAGAGCCGCAAGAGCACCATGGCTCCGGCATCGTCATCGGCCCGACGCTGTCCTATCTGGAGCGGGCCTATCTGGACGCGCGCCGCGACGGGTGGTCGGCCGAACCCGTCGTCGAGATGTTGATCCCCTCCACGCTCGATTCAACGCTGGCGCCGCAAGGCCAGCACGTCGCCAGCCTCTTCGTGCAGCACGTGGCGCCGCATCTGCCACAGGGGCGCAGCTGGGAGAACACGCGCGAGAAGGAGGCCTTCGCCGACCTGGTCATCGACACGGTCACGCGGCATGCGCCGAACTTCAAGGATGCCATTCTCGGGCGGCAGATCCTCTCTCCGCTCGACCTGGAACGGCGTTTAGGCATGATCGACGGCGACATCTTTCACGGCGCGCTGTCGCTCGATCAGCTCTTTTCGGCCCGCCCTCAACTCGGCTATGCCGACTACCGCATGCCGCTCGCCGGTCTTTACCTGTGCGGCTCTGGCGCCCATCCCGGCGGCGGCGTCACGGGAGCGCCAGGTCACAACGCGGCAGCCGAGATCATCCGCGATCTCAAGGGCGCATGGCACAGGTCATGGGTGCGATAGCGATGCTCAAGGTCACCGAGCACATAGCGATTGACGAGGACGAGCTCGTCGAGCGCTTCGTGCGCGCCTCCGGTCCCGGCGGGCAGAACGTCAACAAGGTGTCGACCGCGGTTGAGCTGCGCTTCGACGTGCGCGCCTCCCCTTCGCTGCCGCTGCCTGTGCGCGTCCGTTTAGAGCGTCTCGCCGGAAGCCGCCTGACGGACGAGGGCGTGCTCGTCATCCGTGCGGAACGCTTTCGCACGCAAGAGCGCAACCGCGAGGACGCGCGTCAGCGCCTCGTCGACCTGGTGCGGCGCGCCGCCGTCGTGCCGAAGCGGCGCATACCCACCAAGCCGACGCGCGCCTCGAAAGAGCGCCGGCGCGAGGCGAAGGCCAAACGCTCGCGCGTCAAGAGCCTGCGTTCGCGCCGTCCCGAGCTCGAGTAAGCGGCAACCAAGTTGCTGGGGCCGACCGCGGGGCCGGTACGCGCGCGTTGCGTTGCGCGTTACGGGGTTCTGGCACAGCTTAGGTTGCGACAGCCGAGGACCTTGGGCCGCTATGGGCCAGGAGCGGACGTTGCCTCTCCCCTAGCGACGAGCATTTTCCGCTATCAAGCTTACGTCAAGAGTGGGCGCCTAAACGCGAGGAGTGCCCCAGACTCTTTTCTGTTCGCTTGCGCCGACACTACCTGGCAGGGCCTGGGGCACCACGTCCTGATTTTACGCACTATTTTCAATGCCTTGACAAATGTGGGAAAGACACTGCCTGCCAAGGTGAGAAAGACCTGTTCATGATCGGCGCCTTTGCAGATGGCCCATGCCTGCTTTCGCGAGTCTGCGCCGCCGCGCTGAGCGTGTGTAGTGCGCCGCTTGCTTTGAGGTCAGGCAAGCGCTGCGATTGCTGCGGGGAACGGCGCGACCGAAGATCAGCTCATGACGAACCTAGCTTACTGGATCCAGCCAATCATCCGCTATGACCTCGGCGATTCCGCGCTGTCCCGAGCCGACCGTTGCCCGTGCGCGAGCCTACTCCCGGCCATCCGAGTCGCTGGGCGGCCGGACGCGGTCCTCCGCCTTGAGGCAGCCGATGGCCGCATAGTGACCGTGCTCCCGCTAACGATTGGTGCCATCGTCGACGAGATACCCGGTGTGCGCTGCAGCCAACTCGTCCAAGCGGATCCCATCAGTGTGCGTCTCAGGCTCGATCCGGAAACAGGTGTCGAAGTCGAGAAGATGTGGGGCTGCGCGATCGCGAACCTGAAGGCCTACCTTGTCGGCCAAGGCCTCGCCAACGTCGCGGTCGTCCGCGCGAGCGAACCAACCGAACGGAGCGCCCGAAGCGGGAAGTTCCGCCAGGTGATCGCAAAGTCGCGCGGGGCTCAGAGGGCTGGCCGATGACGATCACGCGGCAGCTTCCTGTTGGATCAGGTCGCCGAAGGCTTTATTGTCTATTATAGGAAAAAACCGTCAGGCTATTTGGCGAAGGGGATTTGCCAATCGGCCTTCGAGAACCGACACGAGCAACGCAAGCCTTGTTGAAACGCGGCCGCATCTTTTTTGCTGTTCTGGCTGTGCTCGCGCTCGGTGGCGCCGGTGCGTTCTATCTGTATTGGGTTAGCCCGCAAGCGGACGACAAGCTGACGCTATACGGCAATGTCGATATCCGCGAGGTCCAGCTAGCCTTCAAGAGCAGCGGCCAAATCGCCACGATGCGTGTGCAAGAAGGCGCGGTAGTGAAACAGGGCGAGCTACTCGCTACCCTGGACGATACCCGCTATGCCGCCACACTCGCACGGGCGAAAGCGACAATGGAGTCAGTGCGGGTGACCTGCAAGAACGACGAGGCAAACTATCGGCGCCTCGATACTTTGGTTACTGAAAATGCGGCATCGATTAAGCAACGCGACGACGCCAAAGCAAAATTCGAGGCATCGCATGCCAATTGCGAGGCGGCGGCCGCTGCGGTGGCGTTGGCGCAGCGGGAGTTTGACGACACGCGGCTCTATGCGCCCTCCGATGGAACGGTCGAAAACCGCATCCTGCAACCGGGTGACATGGCTTCCCCCTTAACACCGGTATTCACGATCGCCCTTCAAAGTCCGCTCTGGGTGCGTACCTATGTTCCCGAACGCGAAGTCGGTCGCGTTCGGCTTGGCCTAAGCGCAACCATCAGCACCGACAGCTTTCCGGGCCGCGTGTATCAGGGCTGGATCGGCTTCATTTCCCCAACCGCCGAATTCACGCCAAAGACAGTGGAAACGCCGGAGCTGCGGACTGCGCTGGTCTATCAAATGCGGGTCTATGTCTGCGATGCGCAGGGCGAACTGCGGTTGGGGATGCCGGCCACTGTGCACATCGATCTCAGCCAGCCGCACCGCAAGGTGGCACCCGAATGCGGGGCTAGCGATGCCACAAAGTGACGATTCTGCCGCGGCCGTACGGCTTGAGGCGGTGCACCGCAGCTTTCGCAGCGGAAAGCGTGTGGTTAAGGCGCTCGACGGAATCACTGCAAGCGCCGCGCGCGGTGTTGTTACTGGGTTGATAGGCCCGGATGGTGCCGGCAAAACCACTCTGTTGCGGCTGATCGCTGGATTGCTGCGTGGCGACAGCGGGCGGATCGAAGTGATGGGCATCGATGTCGCGCGCGATCCGCTCGCCGTACAAGCGCGGATCGGCTACATGCCGCAGCATTTCGGACTCTACGAAGATCTCAGTGTGCAGGAGAATCTGGACCTCTATGCCGACCTGCAAGGCGTGCCGCCGACGGAACGGAAAGAGATCTATAACGAGCTGCTGCATATGACAGGGCTCGGCCCGTTCACCGCGCGCGTGGCGGGTCGATTGTCCGGCGGGATGAAGCAGAAGCTTGGTCTTGCTTGCACCCTTGTGCATCCACCCGAGCTGCTGATGCTCGACGAACCGACGGTCGGTGTCGATCCGGTATCGCGGCGGGAGTTGTGGGAGATCATCGAGCATCTGACCCGTACTCAACACATGACGGTACTTTACAGTACTGCTTATCTGGATGAGGCGGAGCGCTGCAACGCAGTGCTGCTGATCCACGACGGCCGACTGCTTGGCAGCGGCCCACCCGGCGCTTTCACCGCCGAGATGGCGGGACGCACCTTCTTCGCCAAAGCTAAGCTGGGACGGAGACGGCTCCAGGAGCGGTTGATCCACGCGCCTGGGGTAATTGACGCGGTGATCCAGGGGAGCCAGGTCCGGGTGGTGACCGCGGCTGCCGCGCCACCTGACCCGGCGAAACTGGTTGCTATGGCTCCGGATCTCATGTTGACGGCTACGCCGCCCCGTTTTGAAGATAGTTTCGTTGCCCGGCTGCGCGAGAAATTCACCGTCACCGCACCACGCTCACCGCTGGAGCTATCGCCAGTAGCGCCGACTGCGCGGTCCGCACCCGACAATGTGATCGAGGTGCAGCATGTCACTCGCCGCTTCGGTGATTTCGTTGCGGTGAACGATGTCAGCTTTACTGTAGCTCGCGGCATGATTTTCGGGCTGCTTGGCGCCAACGGTGCCGGCAAGTCCACCACGTTCCGGATGTTATGCGGTCTCCTACCGCCGTCCGAGGGCACATTGCAGGTCGACGGCTTCGATCTGCGGAGGGCCGCGGCACCCGCGCGTGGTAGGATCGGCTACATGGCGCAGAGGTTTTCGCTCTATGGCGATCTGTCGGTTCAGCAGAATCTGCGTTTCTTCGGCAGTGCTTATCGACTCTCGGGGCCACGTCGACGCGCGCGCATCGAATGGGCGGAGTCGGAATTCGATCTCGGCTCAACGCTCGATGCCACCGCGCGCGACCTCCCGCTCGGCTTCAAGCAGCGGCTCGCGTTTGCCTGCGCACTAATGCACGAACCGGATATTCTGTTCCTGGACGAACCCACTTCTGGTGTCGACCCGCTGGCACGCCGGGAGTTCTGGCGGCGCATCAACGCGCTGGCGGAGGGAGGGGTAACTGTTCTTGTCACGACGCATTTCATGGAGGAGGCGGAGTACTGCGATCGGCTGGTGATCATGGCGCAGGGGCATGTCCTGGCTGCCGGCGAGCCGGAAACGATCAAGGCCGCCGCGCGAACTTCGGCACGACCTGATCCGACCATGGAAGATGCGTTCATCGCGGTGATCAAGGCAGCCGCTGCTCCAGCGGTGGCCGCATGAACACAGCCTCATTCCGTCGCCTGCGCGGGCTGCTGCGCAAGGAGTTCCTGCAGATCCTGCGGGATCCCTCCGCACTCGCCGTCGCATTCGTGCTTCCAACTGTCCTACTGCTGATCTTCGGAGATGGAGTTTCCCTGGACGCCCGCAACGTGCCTTTGGCTCTGGTGGTGGAACGCCCTGACACGTTGACAGCGAGCTTCACCAGTCAATTCGAGCACTCGCCCTTCTTCCGCCCACGTCGGTTTCTCAGCATTCAGACCGCAGAGCGCGCGATGGCGGCGCGGGAGGTGGAAGGCATCATCTGGCTACCAAGCGATTTTACCCGCCGCGCGGCTTCGAGCGGTAATTCGCCGATCGGTGTGATCGTGAATGGTGCCGATGCCAACAACGCACGGATTATAGAAGGCTACCTGCAGCAAGTTTGGGCTAACTGGCTCATTGCACAGGCACGGGCGGACGGCCGGCCTTCCCCGTTGCCGCTAGCCGCACAACCGCAGGTTCGCTTCAACCCGGCGGTGCGGAGCCGCAATTACCTGGTGCCCGGCTTGATCGCGGTAATCATGACGTTGACCGGCGCCCTTCTTACCGCGTTGGTAATTGCGCGCGAATGGGAGCGAGGAACGATGGAAGCGCTTATGGTCACTCGGGCAACGATGCGTGAGATACTGATCGCAAAGCTCATTCCTTATTTCCTGCTCGGCATGGGCGGCATGGCGGCTTCAGTCGCGATCGCAGTGCTCCTATTCGACGTGCCGCTACGCGGTTCCCTTGGAGTGCTCGCGGGCGCGTCGGCCTTGTTCATGCTAGCGGCGTTGGGGATGGGACTGCTGATTTCAAGTTTTGCGCGCAATCAGTTCGTCGCGGGACAGATTGCTATCATCACTACCTTCCTGCCGGCCTTTATTCTATCGGGCTTCGTGTTTGACATTAACAGCATGCCCCCTGCGGTGCAGGTAATCACACACATTGTTGCGGCACGCTACTTCGTTGCGATTCTGCAGTCGGTGTTCCTCGCCGGTAACGTATGGTCGGTAATCCTGCCAAACGCTGCCGCGCTGGCCGTCATGGCGGCGATCTTTCTCGGTGCGGCGCGGATAGTCGCGCGCAAGCGGCTGGATTGAAACGCTATGTGGCGACAGGTAGTCGCGCTAATCGTGAAGGAGTTGTTGGTGGTGCTGCGCGACAGGCAGAGCCGTATGGTTCTCGTCGGGCCGCCGCTGATCCAGCTCATGGTGTTTGGCTATGCGGCGACCTATGACCTGAATAGCGTTCCAATCGCCATCTATAACCAGGATAACAGCGCGCCGTCACGCGATCTTGTAGCGCGATTCACCGGCTCGCCGACATTCCAGCTAGTGACAGTGCTACATAGTGACCGGCGGATCGACGAATTGATCGATTCGCGGCAAGTGCAGATGGTGCTGGTCATCGATCCGCGTTTCACGCAAAGTCTCCTGAATCGGATGCCCGCTCCGGTGCAGGTTATCGTCGACGGGCGCAATTCCAACACCGCGCTACTGATCGTCGGTTATGTGAATACCATTTTGAGCGAGTTCGCGCTGGCCTGGGACGCGGCGCATGGCAACCCCCGGCCAGTGGCGGTGCTCGATGTGCGGGCGCGCTACAATCCCACACTAAACTCGCAGTGGTTCATCGTGCCCGGCATCGTCGCCGTGCTCACGCAGGTGGTGACCTTACTGGTGGTCGGCCTGTCGGTCGCGCGTGAGCGCGAGACTGGCACATTCGATCAACTTCTGGTCACGCCGCTGCGGCAGTTCGATATCCTGCTCGGCAAATGCCTGCCCGGCATACTGATCGGAGTTATCGAGGCCTCCGTGATCATTGCCGCCG
>Ga0307442_1001560_pt1 | contig 11357 bp, 6 predicted proteins | sample SalMarWE160430MG_FD_202143 | JGI IMG/M metagenome (GOLD analysis project Ga0307442, IMG submission 202143) | Salt marsh sediment microbial communities from the Plum Island Ecosystem LTER, Massachusetts, United States - WE1604-30 | ecosystem: Environmental > Aquatic > Marine > Intertidal zone >... | reverse complement strand
CGCTTCGACGCGAGGCGCCGCCGCGTCTAGCGCAACGGCCGACTCCGTGACCGCGCCGAGGGTTAGCGCGAAGCTGAACAGGATGAGAGCGATGCAAGTCTTCATAGAGGCTCGCGATCAACCTTTGTAGGGCGACGGCAACAAGGCAAAGCAAATCACCAGTTTGGCGAGGCTACTCCCTTTCTGGAGCGGCCCGCACGTTTCAAAACCGAGTGAGGTCACTTGATTGGTCAGCCACCTACTCGCGCGCGGCTTCGACCTTCTTCATGGCCTCCTCGAATTTTTTGATGTCCTCAGGAGACAACTGCGGACGGTCCACCTTGATGGTCAGCTTGTTGAGTTTGGCGGTCAGCGGGAACGGCGGCTTATAGTCCGCGTCGTTCACGCCGGTGATCGTGTCGGAGCCGACATCAAAGCTCTCGTCCCATTGCAGGATGATGGGGATCGTCTTCTCCATCTTCTTGGTTGCGACTACCTTGCCGTCCACTTTGAATGTGGTCTCTGCCGATCGGCCGATGCCCGAGAAGTTGTTGTACGCCATCGTGCCCACGCCAAGGCCATCATACTTGGATTCGAACTCAATAGTATGCCGGCCGGGCGTGAGCGCGTCAGGACCTTCCCATTTCGGGCGCTCCAGATCGAGCAGATTCCATAGGAACACCGGCTTGCCCTTGAGCAGGTACATGCCGAAACCGGCGAAGCGCCCGCCGGAAGTCACGATCATGCCCTCGGCGCCGCCTTCAGGAACGGTGATGTCCGCCGTGATCGTGAAGGAAGTGTCGAGTAGAAACGGGGCATCGCCCTGCGGCAGACCTGTCATGGGTTCCGTGTAAACGTATTCGTTGCGGCCGGCCGTGAGGCTTGGACGCGGGGCTGCAACCCGAGCGCCTACCGACGCGTTCAGCGGAAGCACCTGATACTTTTTGGCCTCTTCGAGGAACATCGCACGCATTTCCTTGACCTTGTCCGGGTGCTGCGCGGCGATGTCTTCGGACTGGTTCCAACTGGTGGTCAGGTCATAAAGCTGGAACACTTGGTTGTTCAGTGGGTCCGGGTTGGCTGCGGAGAACGCATCCCACGGCGCGCGGTCGACCTTGGTGCTCATCAGCCAGCCGTCGTGGTAGATCGCCCACTGGCCCATCATCTCGAAATACTGGGTCGTATGCCTGGAAGGGGCTTTAGCGTTGGCAGCGTCAAACGTGTAGGCGTAGCTCGTGCCCTCGATGGGCTTCTGCTTTATGCCGTCAACCACTTCAGGCGCCTTGATACCTGTGACCTCCAAGATCGTTGGCACGTGGTCGATGACATGCATGAATTGCTCGCGCAGACCGCCCTTGTCCTTGATACGTGCCGGCCACGAGACCACCATGTTCTGGTTAGTGCCGCCTAAACGAGACGCGTTTTGCTTAAACCAGTCGAATGGCGTGTCGAAGGCCCAGGACCAACCAGCCGACATGTGGTTGTAAGCAAATTCAGTGCCCCAAGCTTCGTAGAACTTCATCTGCACGTCCACAGGCGGTCGTACGTCATTGAAGAACGCAACCTCGCTGAAGGTGCCTTCCGGTCCGCCTTCGGCACTCGTGCCGTTGTCACCGTTCTGGTAGATGATAAGCGTGTTGTCGAGCTTGCCAAGATCCTCGAAGTGCTGGATCACCCGGCCGATCTCGTAGTCGTTGTAAGCGACATATGCGGCGAAGACTTCGACCTGGCGGATGTAGAGTTTTTTAGCCTCGTCGCTCAGCGTGTCCCAAGGCGGCAGGACGTCATTGGGCCACGGCGTCAGCTTCAAACCCTTGGGGATCACACCGAGCTTCTTCTGATTCTCGAAGATACGCTCGCGCAGCTTCTCGTAGCCGTCGTCGAACAGGTGCATCGCGTGGATCTTGTCCACCCATTCCTTGGTCGGGTGGTGCGGCGCGTGCGAGGAACCGGGCACGTAGTGGAGGAAGATCGGCTGGCTGGGGTCGGTTTGGTGAATCCGGTTCATCCATGCAATGGCGTCATCGGCCATTGCGGTGATCAGGTTCCAGGTGCTCTCTTTACCTGTGACGGGCCAGATCGCCGCATTCGGATCAGATCTATCCATCTTCAAGGTGCCTTCGTGACCTATCCACGGATAGATTTGCGTCGTGTTGCGGAATAGGTTCGGCCCCCACTGGTTGGCATCTCCGCCAACGAAGCCGTAGAAATAGTCGAAGCCCAAACCAGTCGGCCACTGGGTGAATGGACCCGCTTGGCTTGCTTCGTAGGTCGGCGTGTTGTGGTCCTTGCCAAACCACGACGTCGCGTAGCCGTTGTCACGCAGGATTCGCCCGATCGTCGCATTGTCCACGCCGATGACGCTGTCATAGCCGGGGAAGCCGGTAGCCTGCTCGGCAATCACGCCGAAGCCGACCGAATGGTGGTTTCGCCCGGTGAGCAATGCGGCGCGTGTCGGCGAGCATAGTGAGGTGGAGAAGATGCGGTTGTAGCGCAGACCCGCGTTGGCGATTCTGTCCATCGTCGGCGTCGGGATGACGCCGCCGAAGGTGCTGGGTATTCCGAAGCCCGCGTCGTCGGTCATGATGAGGAGGATGTTGGGCGCGTCCTTGGGCGGCACGATACGCGGTGGCCACCACGGCTTGGAATTAAGGGCGTCGTCCTTGATCACGCCGCCGAATTTCGGGGCGGGCGCGGGGAGTTGATTGCCGGGGATTGTGGTGGTTGCGCTGGGCGAACCCAGCTCGCCAGTGACCTGCTGCGCAGAGGCGCCCGAGAGAGCCAGCCCGGTGGCCAGCGCGACTGCTGTAGCGCCGTGAAGAAGCGGACGCTTCCAAACCATTATCATCTCCCCTCATCCTCCTCCAAAAAAACAATGCTGCTCAGAACTCCGGATTAATGCTCTGACCTGTGTCAAATTTCGTCGATCCCGGCTCTTCCGCTTCTTGCACCTAAGAAACGTCAATTTGCGTGCTGAACATGTCGGCCTTGAGGGGTAATGCGGACCTCTCAGATCCGCTCGATAATGTCGCCTCATGACCCAAAGCAGACGTCCGAAGAGTTTTCGTGATCCGCTGCTGCTTCGACGGCACCATCGAGAAGGTGCACGACCGACGACGGCTCGGTCTTCAACCCCCGAGTTAGAGCGCGCGCCGCTGCTCAGCTAGGACCTTTAGCAATAATACACGCCAGCCGCGCACCGCCTTACCGTGCGTCGAGCAACTCCGGCGTAGCTCATCGGTGTTAGGGGTCTGCCGATTCTGGCTTGGGCCTCTGTCACAAAACCGGACTCATCGCTCGGAGTGATGTCTCCGCTCCAAAGGAATCCCGACACACCGATCGCGATCGCCGCCGCAAGAAGCGTCAGAGTCTTAACTGATTTGCTCATGGCTATGGTCCCTTTGCTGGTGAGGCTGGAGGCAGCTCATCAAGTTTCGCAAGCGCTTCAAGCTCCAACTTCTCCGCGCCTTCTGGGGGCTCGAACTCGAAGGCGGTTTGATCCGCCGTGCCGTCGGTCTTCCAGTCTTTTATCACGAGCGTATATTGCGGCGCTCCTCCGACCGCTTTGCTAGTAATTACCAGCTTCCGCGGGATTGGACTTGCGCCAACCTCCACCCAAAGCTGCCAATCAACATCCTGATTTCGGAAGGCGAGGTGATCGCACTCGACACCATCGATGACCCCACGGCCAATATGCTTGGCCTCGATCACGTCAGCGCTCAGCGTGTCGTATACATTACCGAGCAGGAGATCCGCTCCCGGCAGCGCCCATCCATGGCCTCGTAACGTATCGATCAGCTGGTCAATTGAGCCTGGAGAATCCAGCTGGGTGTAGCCGTTGATGTTCTTGCCATACACCGTGAGCGTTTTCCCATCGAAGAACATCTCGACGTCCGCATAGCCGCCGGTGCGCGTGGCTCGAATCTCGTTCGGACGGCGCAAGAGCAGTGTGCCGGAGCTGGCAAACTGGATTTTCTCCGATTGGGGTGTAATCACCTCTAGCGTCGAATCAAAGGTCGCCGAAATCGTCTTCTGACTGGCAAGATAGTCCGACATTGCCTTTAGGAGCTGAAGGGCGTCGTTATCCGCAGCCTGGGCAGGCCGTAGCGGTAGACCAGCAAATACCAACAGTGAAACCGCAAGACCCAAGCCTCTTAAAGTTCGTCTTCTCGACCACGACATTCGACGGTCTCCCTCGTTCTTCCCGGATGTAGCTGCCTAAACTAGCGCAGCCAAGAGCACCGAATTGTGACGAGCCCTCCCGGGTTGCCTTCTCGAGAGACAAAGAGCGGCTCCGGGTCTGGAGGAACGCTGGCCGCTGGAGCCGCATGGAGGACGAGATGCGTTCAAAACCTCTCCCTCCTCGGTATTGGTGTAAGTCAGGAGAAAGGCGGTCGAAAGGGGCGGTTGCGTGACCCCCGGACCGCCAGGCTGCACTACCCGAGACGCCTAGTGCGGAAGGACGCTCCGGTAAGGCCTATGTTAGCCCTGCGGGCTGACTCGGCCGACCAGGGAAAGAACATCGGACAGGCTTTGGTTATATCCGGGACAATGACGTCCAACCCGGGGGGTCAAGCTCATCGTTCATGAGCAGCAACGCGAGCCAAAGCTGGCAGCCAGAGTAGTGGCACAGGCCGAGCAACGGCTGGTGTCTCGGAACCTCCTTAGATCAGCGGTGCTAAGCGGGCCACAACCTTCTCTAGCATTAGAGGGTGACGAAATTTTGCGGGACCTGCTGAGGAGCATGTCCGCTTAGTGGGGCAAAGCGGAGATCGAAACCGCAGGCTCATATGTCCGCTAATGACCCACAGCGGACATTCCGTAGTTGTGAGCCCGCCATCACTTTGGTGAAATCGGCGCTGCTACCTCGGTGGCGCTGGATTGGATTCAGGCCTTGGTATTCTGGCGGCCGGATCATTCCGCCTCCTTGATGCCACCGGCGAAGATCGTGTTCCAGTCGTTCTTCATGCTGATGACCGTCCAGCCGCTCTTGTTGGCAGTGTCCATCAACGCCTGGCTGAACGTGCCAACGGTGGTGTCCGGCAGTCCGTTGGCCGGCCCATAGGCCAGTTCGCGCTCCGCATCGTCATGCAGCACCAGCAAACCCAGACGGCGCCCGTCGCCCTCAGTGGTCCATTGCAACATCTCCTTGTCGCCGTCGGAATTGCCGAATGCGATCTGGGGCCGCTTGCCGATGAAGAGGTTGATGCCGATGGCCTTGCCGTCGAAATCGTCGTTGAAAAACAGTTTCGGATCCCGCATCAGCAACGGCTTGCCGTTGACCATCTCGTACTTGGTGACGATGCTCGATCCGATCACCTGCTCCGGCGGGATGCCATAGACCTGCTTCGAGTAGACACGAACGAAGTCCTGCCCGCCACCGGTCACGATATAGGTGCGAAATCCGTTGGCGCGCAGATAGTTCATCACTTCAATCATCGGCTGGTAGACTAGGTCGGTGACTGGACGTTTGAACACCGGATTGCTGGATTTCGGCAGCCAGTCGGCGACGATTGCCGCAAAATCAGTGCTGCTCATGCCTGCATGAGTGACGGCGACGATCTCAAACCACTCCTTCTCGCTGAACTTCGCCATCGCTTCGTGGTCGCCGTCCAGCACCGACTTGAACGGCTTGGAGTTTCTCCATTCCGGATGTTTGGGGGCCATTTCGGCCAGCCGATCGAGCGCGAACAGTGCCTGACCGTAGAGCGGATGCGACACCCAGGTCGTGCCGTCCTGGTCAAAGGTGGCAATGCGGTCTTCGAGCGGCACGAACGTCGGGCTCGATTCGTCGGTTGTTGCCTTCACGAAATCCAAGATGGCCTGCTTTGCGCGGCCGTCATTCCATGAGGGTAGGGGATCGCTAGCAGAGGGCGTCTGGGCTAACGCGGAGACTGTAAGGAGCGGCGAGGACAGGATGGCCAACGCCGTCAGTGCCGAGAGCAAGACGCGACGATTGATGTTTGGTCTCATATCGGTCTCCTAGATGGACGATGTCGCTGCTAATCCCCCTTCCGCTCCGTCAGCTTTTCCATGACCTGGTCGACCGAGAAGCTGCCTGGTTTCTGCCGCGGCGGGAATTCCTGAAAGGTGGCCAGGTACTGGCCAACAATCGCCTGAGCCGGGACCAGCACGAATAAGTGCTCAACGAACCACGTGTCATAGGCGCCGGCCTCATGCTCAGAGCGCTCGAACGGATCCGAGCGCAGGTTAAAAATCTTCGGCGCGCGCAAGGGAACCAGGGGCTTCATCCAGACCTCAAGGCCATGGGCCTCTTGCTCCAAAAACACCAACTTGTATTGATCGTAACGGAGGGCGGCGAAGTTGCCATCGTCGGTCCAGTAGAAGAACTCCCGGCGCTTGTCCGGACCGTTGCCAGCGAGTAGGTCACGCTGGTCATATCCGTCGAGGTGCACCTTGAAGGACCTGCCGCCTTCCTCGTAGCCTTGGAGAAGTTTCTCCTTGATGTCCGGCTGGCCAGCAGCCGCAACCAAGGTTGGCACCCAATCCTCCGCCGAGAAGATGGCATTGACCTCAGTGCGCGGCTTCACCAGTCCTGGCCAACGCACTATCGCCGGCACGCGGTAACCGCCTTCCCAGTTGGTGTTCTTCTCGCCGCGGAATGGCGTTGTGCCGCCATCGGGCCACGAGAATGTCTCCGCGCCGTTGTCCGTGGTGTAGATCACGATGGTATTGTCGGCGATGCCAAGGTCATCGAGCTTCTTCAACAGTTGGCCGACCTGGCCGTCATGCTCCACCATGCCGTCGGGATAGATTCCAAGCCCCGTCTTGCCTTGAGACTCGGGCTTGAGGCGAGTCCAAATGTGCATTCGGCTCGGATTGAACCATGCAAGGAACGGCTTCTTGTCGCGGTTTGCACGATCAATGAAATCGAGCGCGGCGGCGAGGAACTCTTGGTCCACCGTCTCCATGCGCTTCTTGTCCAGTGGACCGGTGTCCTCACAATTCTGCTTTCCAACCTTCCCGAACCGCGGGTCTTCTTTCGGGTCGTCAATGGTTGTAGCCGTGCATCTCATGACGCCACGCGGGCCGAATTTCAGTTGGAACTCCGTGTTCTTGGGATAGTCGGGATGCTCCGGCTCATCCTCGGCATTGAGGTGGTAAAGGTTGCCGAAGAATTCATCGAAGCCGTGCACGGTCGGCAAGAACTCGTTGCGGTCGCCGAGGTGGTTCTTGCCGAATTGTCCGGTCATATAACCAAGCGGCTTGAGCAGATCGGCGAGCGTCGGGTCCTTCTCCGACAGTCCTTCTTTTGCGCCCGGCAGCCCGACTTTCAGAAGACCGGTCCGCATCGGGCTCTGACCGGTGATGAACGCGGCACGGCCGGCGGTGCAGGATTGCTGCCCGTAATAGTCGGTGAAGATCGCGCCTTCGTCAGCAATGCGGTCGATGTTGGGCGTGCGGTAGCCCATCATGCCGCGATTGTAAGCGCTGATGTTCCAGTAGCCGATGTCATCGGCCATGATGACGAGGATGTTTGGTTTAGAAGCAAGCTCTTGTGCCAGCGACGGCGGAGTAATTACTGTAACCGCCAGCAGTAGCATGGCAGCGCCGGCAAGGCGCTTCATCCATTGACCAACCATGACATATCTCCGTTGCGCGGACCTGAGAGCGGGCGCCCCGTCGAAGGGCGCCCGCTCCGTTAGCAGTATTGCCAGGCTCTACTCGCCCGCGTGGCTCGCCGTCTTCATTTCCTTCACCTGCTGGATGACCTGATCCAGATTGTAGCTTGCCGGGTTCTGCAGGGGCGGGAAGTCGACGTAGGTCTCAAGATGCTTCAGCCACAGCGCCTGGCCGATGGGCAGCATATTCCAGTCATATTGGTAAGCCGTGACCGGTCCTGCGAGCGCGCCGCCCACACCCATGAGCGTCTTTGTGTGAGCGCCAATGGACGTCTCGAAGGGATCGCGCTTGATGTTGACGACCTGAGTCCAATGGTATGGCAAGGCGCCGGCGACAAAGCCACTTGGGCTCTGCGACACCATAGAGAAATACATCTTCCAGTTCTTGTACCGCACCGCCGACGGGACCTTGCCGGACCAGTACAAGAAATGATCGCGGGCCGACTTGTCGGACTTGCCGGTCAGGTACTCGATCTGATTGACGCCATCGAGGGTGGTTTTGACGATGTCGGGATAGGCGCCTTTCTCAATCTCCTTTTTCAATCCGTCGCCTTTCGGACCGCCGGCAATTTCAACAAAAGTGGGCACCCAGTCGAGCGACGAGAAGGTGTCGTTCTTCACTGTGCCCGGCTTGATCTGCCCCGGCCAGCGCACCACCAGCGGGGCGCGCATGCCGCCTTCCCAGGTGGTCAGCTTGCCGCCTGCGAAGGGGGTGGTGCCGCCGTCAGGAAAGGTAATCGTCTCGGCGCCGTTGTCAGTGGTGAAGACGACGATGGTGTTGTCGAGCTCACCGATGTCCTCCAGCTTCTTGAGGACGTAGCCAATGTTATCGTCCATCTGCTTCATGCCGGCTTCGTTGACGCCCCAGTCCTTGCCGCCGGGCTGTCCAACCATCGCTTGGTACTTGTCCGAAAGCACCGTCGTGATGTGCATCCGTGCGGGGTTGTACCAGACGAAGAACGGCTTGCCGGTTTTCTCCGGATCGTTGCGATCGAGGAAGTCGATGACCTGGGCCGAAATCTCCTCGGACACCGTCTTCGACCGCTCCAAAGTCAGCGGACCTTCGTCCTTGCAGGTCTGGTTTTTCCCAGTCCCGTCAGAGGAAGTGCAATGGAGCACCGGCCTGGGCGGCGTCATGCAAAGTCCGTCCTTCGGATCGATCGCGCCAGGCACCGGATCGAGGCCCGGAACCGGCGTGTTCTTACAGGGTGGGGCGACAGCCTGCTCGGTCGGGGATTTATTGATGTCGGGGAAGCTCACGCCCTGCATCGCGTCGAGGTGGTACAGATAGCCCCAGAATTCCTGAAAGCCGTGCGCGGTGGGCAGCGAGTCTGCATGGTCGCCCAAATGGTTCTTGCCGAACTCGCCGGTTGAGTAGCCGAGATCGTGCAGGAACTTGGCGAGTGCAGGCGTGCCGGGCTGCAGGTAAGACGGGGCGCCGGGAATTTCCGGCAGGGTCATGCCGGCGCGCACCGGCTGCATGCCGGTGAAGAAGGCGGTACGCCCCGCGGTGCAGCTTTGCTCGGCATAGTAATCCGTGAACATTGCGCCTTCGCGACCGATCCGATCGATATTCGGCGTCTCGCCGACCATGAGCCCGCGATGGTAGATGCTCGGCTGCATCCAGCCGATGTCGTCACCCATGATGAATAGAATGTTGGGCTTCTTGTCTTGGGCCGTCGCTGTTCCGACCGCCGCCAAGCCGACGGCGACAGCCATCGCCAAGGTGGTCATCATGCCTGATCGTGCTAATAATCCTGCCGCTGAACGAATGACGATCCTACTCATCATCTCCTCCGTATCTCCTCTAGAATTGTCTGAGTCTTCCTCTCCGACGCTGTCACAATCAACCCCCCACTCCAAGAATCGAAAATGAGCGAGCGCCGCGTGGGCTACGAAAACCGGCAACGGTGATATTGCGGCTGCGTCCAACGGGACGCTCATATTGCGTTGGCGCCGCATTAACCGGTACTGTGATATCGACTTGTACCTCGATCATCGCTGCTGCGACTTTGGCCCAGAACTAGCCCCAGCCGCTGTAACGCGCTTGCTCTTTTGCGACAGAGGCGACGTCGGGACCCTATGACTGCGCCGAGCTTCACGATCGCCAGGGGGCTAGGTCCTCTTCCGCGTATGCTCGAAACCATGCGGGGCGCGTCGGCGACTGAGCGGGTTTTCCGTTCGGAAGGCGTACCGCTCGGGCTCGTCCAAGATCAAAACGGAAAGCTACCGCTTCGCGTCTTGATGGCATTGATCGAGCGGTCGGCCCGCGAGGTGGGGGATAGCCTGTTTGGCCTGCGTTTAGGAGCCGCCATGCGGCCCGAAGATTTCGGTCCCGTCGTTAAGTACATGCTCGCGGCGCCGGACTTACGCACACTGCTGCGGCGTTCGATCCGTGCGGTGGCTTACCAGCAATCCGGCACCGAATTTATCCTGGAGACTTGGGATGGAGTGGCGCGCTGGGGTTATCGCGTTGTAGAGCCGATCTCGCTTGGGCGAAGGCACCATGCTGATCATGTTCTCATGCCGATGCTGGCGGGCCTGCGTCGCTATCTAGGACACACGTGGGCGCCGATCCACATTGAAGTAGAGTACGACCGTCCCCAACGTTGGCGCGAGTTGGAGCAGCACTTCGATGCGCCTGTGATTTTCGGTGCCGCAAGCAATGCGATTCTTTTCAAATCCTCCCTATTAGCCCGGGCTGCTTTGAACCCAATTCCACTTAGGGACGTGATCACCTTTCGCGATCTTCGACAGGCCGTTCGGGAACAACCGCCACTGACCGCAGCCGAAGCGGCGCGTGAGTTGATAAAGCTCCGCCTCCTGGATTCGGTCGTCGACATTGATGGCGCCGCGAATTTGCTTGGGGTTGGAACACGAACTCTTCAACGTCAATTAACCCAAGAGAATCTCACCTATCGAGAACTGGTGGTACAAACGCGCATGGAACGAGCCCTGGACCTCATTCGCGAGTCGTCCCAGACTATCACCTCTATCGCGTTTTCTCTGGGGTACGGTGATATCGCAAGTTTCACTCACGCGTTTCGTCGATGGACTGGCTTTCCGCCTAGTCACTACAGGCCGCAGGAAGCAAAGACCAAATGATCAGAGACGCGACAGAAAACCTATTGAGGACAGGGCAGGAATGTCTGTTATTGGCACGAAGCGGACCTCAATCGCGAGGCCGCGGATGTCTGGTTAAGAGCAAATCGGACGTAGTCCTGCCAAGGCACGACGGCCGCAAATGACCCTAAGCGGACGCCGCTCAAAATCCGATCCAATAATAAGCCCCGGTTCATAGGCCGTTTGCGTGATTGACGCTGCGCTGACATTGGCGCAAGGCATGCCAAGGGAGCCAGCCCTAAGCACCGGGCCAGCGGCGATCGGCATATCGGGCATCAGGTTTGCGACGATGCTTGCGCCGGAAGGCTTCTATTGCTTCAGGCGCGTTAGAACGGATTGGAGTACCTCGATCGCGTGGGCTTTATCCTGCCTTCTGAGATCGATGAACAGGCGCAAGCCGTCCTCCTCCTCGCGGACAACACTCCCTTGACGGACGAGCTCGTCATAGATGTCGAGCACTTTGTAGCAGCGAACGGGCTCGGCCACGCCCTTCGCCGTCACGGCGCTTAGTGTGGCGTGGTCCGGTGATCGCCAGCCGGGCGCCGATGGCAAGGTTCCGCCGGTCGGCAGCACGGTCGATGTGAAGAACGCAACCTGGACGAATACGATCGG
>Ga0307442_1001558_pt1 | contig 11369 bp, 14 predicted proteins | sample SalMarWE160430MG_FD_202143 | JGI IMG/M metagenome (GOLD analysis project Ga0307442, IMG submission 202143) | Salt marsh sediment microbial communities from the Plum Island Ecosystem LTER, Massachusetts, United States - WE1604-30 | ecosystem: Environmental > Aquatic > Marine > Intertidal zone >... | reverse complement strand
GCGCTGAAAGCTCGCGGTCGAACACCGCATTTAAGTTTTCGGCAGCGCCTTCTCGATCCGGCGGTCGGGAACGATCCACATGACCGCAACCAGCACATAGATGGCGATCGATGCCCAGGGCATATAGAAAGCCAACACGATCGCGGCGAGATAAAGCAGCGGCGACAGCTTTCCCTTGAGATCGCTGCCGAGCGCGTGCGCGAGCACGGATCGCCGCCCGTGCCGGTGCAGGATCGCCAGCTGCAACAAAAGATAGGCGATCGCCGGCATCAGCAGCACGGCGCCGTAGACCGCCGTCGGAACCGGGGCCAGCAGGTTTTCACCGAGCCAGCCGGTGGCCGCCGGAATGAGCGACAGCCAGAACAGCAAATTGGCATTGGCCCACATGATGAGGCCGTCGATGTGCGTGACGGTGTGCAGCAGATGATGATGGTTGTTCCAGTAGATCGCGAGATAAACAAAGCTCAGCACGTAGATCACGAAATGCGGTGCCACCTCTCTGAGCGACGTCCAGTACGCGCCGTGCGGGATCTTCAATTCCAGCACCATGATCGTGATGACGATCGCGATCACGCCGTCGCTGAAGGCCGCAATCCGCTCTTTTCCCATGCTGCTTACCCAGTCGATTCTCCGAAACTCCAAACTTAGCACAATCGTTTGCCGCCGCCCGATACGGCCGTGTCCTGTGGGGCCACGATAGACTTCGGCTTCTGCACTGGCGCAAGCTGGGCTATGGTCGTCGCATGGACCAGATCCTGATCGCGCTGGCCGGCGTCATGGGCGCTGCCGGCATCATGCTCACCGCCGCCGGCGCCCACGGCAAGCCGGGCGTAGGGCTCGACAGCGCCGGCTATCTGCTACTCATCCACGCCGTGGCGGTGATCGCCGGCATAGTTGCTGCCCGCTCCGGAATCATTCTGCGCCCGCTTGGCATTATCGTGATCTGCGGCTTTGTGCTCGGGGCCGCCTTGTTCGCCGCCGACGTTGCGGCGCGGGCTTATCTCGGCGGCCGCCTGTTTCCGTTTGCCGCGCCCACGGGCGGCGTCATCCTGATCATCAGCTGGCTTGCCCTGACTGCGGCGGCGCTCGCCGGCTTGCGCGCGGGATAGTGCCTCTTTCGCCGAACGGCGGCGGCCGCTAAAAGAGCGCCACCACCACGCAAAGGCCGAGGCGATGAGCAAAGCCCCCAAAATCGATCCGCAGACGCAGGCGCGCATCCTGTCCGAAGCGCTGCCGCACATGCAGCGCTACGATGAGGAGATCGTCGTGGTGAAATACGGCGGCCACGCCATGGGACAGGAGCAGACCGCGCGCGATTTCGCCCGCGACGTGGTGCTGCTGGAGCAGACCGCGATCAATCCGGTGGTCGTGCACGGCGGCGGGCCGCAGATCGAGGCCATGCTCAAGAAGCTCGGCATCAAGTCGGAATTCGCCGCCGGCCTGCGTATCACCGATGAAAAGACCGTCGAGATCGTCGAGATGGTGCTGGCCGGCTCGATCAACAAGCAGATCGTCAGCTACATCAACGCCGCCGGCGGCAAGGCCATCGGGCTGTGCGGCAAGGACGGCAACATGGTGCAGGCGCGCAAGGTGACACGCACCGTAGTCGACCCCGATTCCAATATCGAGAAAATCGTCGATCTCGGCTTCGTCGGCGAGCCGGAAAAGGTCGACGTCACCATGCTCAACGAGGTGATCGGCCGCGAGCTGATCCCGGTGTTGGCGCCGGTGGCAACCTCGGCGACCGGCGGCACCTTCAACGTCAACGCCGACACCTTCGCCGGCGCCGTCGCCGGCGCGCTCAAGGCCAAGCGCCTGCTGCTGCTCACCGACGTGCCGGGCGTGCTCGACAAGTCGAAAAAGCTGATCGAGGCATTGTCGGTCGCCGATGCGCGCAAGCTGATCGCCGACGGCACCATCTCCGGCGGCATGATCCCTAAGGTGGAGACCTGTATCTACGCGCTCGACCAGGGCGTCGAGGGCGTGGTCATCATGGACGGCAAGGTGCCGCACGCCGTGCTGCTCGAGCTGTTGACCGATCACGGCGTCGGCACGCTGATGCATCGTTGATTCGCAAGCCGGTTCCATCCTTTCAGCCGAATGCCCTAGCATGGCGCATGATTCGCGCGACCCATCGCATTGCATGGCTCAGCGGCTTGGTTCTGCTGCTCGCGGCCGAACCGGCGCATGCCGAGCTCATGCTGTGCAACCGCACCAGCTACCGGGTGCAGGCCGCGATCGGACTGGAAAAACGCGCCAACGTCTCGACGCGCGGCTGGTTTCGCGTCGATCCAGGGGCATGCAAGCCGGTATTGGACGGCGCGATCGATGCCGACATGGTCTACCTGCATGCGCGCACCCTGCCGGTCTACGGCACCGCGCCCATCCCGCAGACCGGCAACGCCGAGTTATGCGTTCGCGACGGCGACTTCGCCATTGCCAACGCGCGCAGCTGCCCGGTGACCCAGCAGATGCGCTTTACCGCCGCACGGTCGTCCGATACGCCGCAGGGGCCGACGGTCTACCTCGCCGAAGAAGCCGGCTACGACGACGCACAGGCGAGGCTTGCCGGCATCCAGCGCCTGCTCGCGATCGCCGGCTATGACGCTTATCCGATCGACGGCGTGCAGGGCGCCAAGACGCAAAGCGCGCTGGCAAAGTTCCTCAGCGACCACAAGCTGGCGGCCGACGCCGCCGCGCAGCCGGAATTTTTCGACACGCTGCTGGCGGCCGCCCGCAACCCGCAAGGGCCCGGCTTTTCCTGGTGCAACGACACCAAATACACGGTGATGGCCGCGCTCGGCGTCGTCGAGATGGGCGCCGTCGTCACCCGCGGCTGGTATCGCGTCGGCGCCGGCAAATGCCTGCGGCCCGACCTGCGCGGCGCGCCGCACCGGCTTTACAGTTATGCCGAGGCGGTCGACGGTAATGGGCGCACGATCAAGCTGGGCGATGCGCCGCTTTCCTGGGGCGGCAAGGTCGCGCTATGCACGCGCGACGGCAAGTTCGAGCTAAGCAATCACAAGGACTGCTTGAGCCGCGGCCTGAATTCCGCCGGCTTTGCTGTCATCGATGCCGGCGTCAATCCGTCGACCACCGTGCGCTTCAAGGAACCGTAAACCGTGCCGACCCGGTCCCGCCCCATGCCGCGCGGCTTCGGCAGCGTCGAGACTTGGGTGTTCGATCTCGACAACACGCTCTATCCGCATCACCTGCTCTGGCAGCAGGTCGACGACCGTATCCGCAGCTTCGTCGCCGAATTCCTCAAAGTGCCGAAGGATGAGGCGTTCCGAGTGCAGAAGGATTATTACAAGCGCTACGGCACCACCATGCGCGGGCTGATGACCGAGCACGGATTGGATGCCGACGACTATCTCGACTATGTCCACCAGATCGACCATTCGCCGCTCATGCCAAACCCTAAACTCGGCGCGGCGATTGAGCAGTTGCCGGGGCGCAAGCTCATCCTCACCAATGGCACGCGCAAGCACGCCGACGCCGTGATGCGAAGGCTCGAAATCAGCCAGCATTTCGAGGACGTGTTCGACATCATCGCCGCCGAACTCGAGCCGAAGCCGTCGCCGAAAACCTATGAGCGGTTCCTTACGCGCCATGACGTCGACCCGAGCAAGGCCGCCATGTTCGAGGATTTGGCGCGCAACCTGGAGACGCCGCACGCGCTCGGCATGACCACGGTGCTAGTGGTGCCGCAAGGCCAGCGCGAAGTGTTCCGCGAGGATTGGGAACTGGAGGGGCGCGACGCCGCCCATGTCGATTATTTGACCGACGAACTCGCTGGATTTCTCGGAGCAATCACGGCGCGACGCTAGCGGCGCCTTGACATCCCCTGCCCCGCCCCCGACAACCCGCTCCCGAATGAGCAGGAATCCCATGTCCAACGACAAGCTGGCCAGAACAATCGACGACGCTTTCGAAACGCGCGATACCATCGGCCCCAAGACCAAGGGCGCGGTGCGTAAGGCGGTAAACGACGCGCTCGAACTGCTCGACGCCGGCAAGGCGCGCGTCGCCGAGCGCCGCGCGGATGGCTCATGGCAGGTCAATCAATGGCTGAAAAAGGCCGTGCTGCTGTCTTTCCGCCTTAACGACATGCGCGTGATCCCGGGCGGGCCAGGAAAGGCGGTGTGGTGGGACAAGGTCGATTCCAAGTTCAAGGGCTGGACGGCGGCGCGCTTCCGTAAAGCCGGCTTCCGCGCCGTGCCGCCTTGCGTGGTGCGCCGCTCGGCCTATATCGCACCAGGCGTCGTGCTGATGCCAAGCTTCGTCAATCTTGGCGCTTATGTCGACAGCGGCACCATGATCGACACCTGGGCGACGGTCGGCAGTTGCGCGCAGATCGGAAAAAATTGTCACATCTCCGGCGGCGCCGGCATCGGCGGCGTGCTGGAGCCGCTGCAGGCAGGTCCGGTGATCATCGAGGACAATTGCTTCATCGGCGCGCGCTCGGAAGTGGCGGAAGGCGTCATCGTGCGCGAAGGCTCGGTGCTGTCCATGGGCGTCTATCTCGGCGCCTCGACGCGGATCGTCGACCGCGCCAACGGCCAGGTGACCCAAGGCGAGGTGCCGCCTTACTCGGTCGTGGTACCCGGCACGCTGCCGGGAACGAGTGGCGGGCCGGGCCTTTATTGCGCAGTCATCGTCAAGCGCGTGGACGAGCGCACCCGCGCCAAGACGAGCATCAATGAATTGCTCAGGGATTAAGATGCGCACTAAGTCAACGAACTTTCGCTATGTAGATCGCAACTACAGAATTCAGGCGAAAAGGGATGCGAGAGCGAAAGTTTGGACTGCCACAAGCGTTGATCTTCCCGGCCTCGTGATTGAAGCTGACTCGTGGCAAACTATGCTGAAAGAAATCGGGCTCGTCGTGCCTGACCTCGTAGAATTTTCGGCAACCCCTTGAGCGCCGATCCCTTGACAATCGCCCGCGACCTGTTGCGCTGCCGCTCGGTGACGCCGGCGGAAGGCGGCGCGCTCAAGTTTCTCGAAACCGTGCTCAAGGGCGCCGGCTTCGCCGTGCATCACCTGGCCTTCAGCGAGCCGGGCGCCGACGACGTCGAAAACCTCTACGCCCGCATCGGCACGGCAAAGCCCAACTTGGTCTTCGCCGGCCACAGCGACGTGGTGCCGCCGGGCGACGAGAAGGCGTGGTCCCATCCGCCCTTCGCCGGCGAAATGGATGGCGCGGAGCTCTTTGGCCGCGGCGCGGTCGACATGAAGGGCGGCATCGCCTGCGCGGTGGCCGCCGTGCTCGACCATCTCGCCGACCAGCGCGGCAAGCTGAAAGGCTCGATCTCGTTCCTGATCAGCGGCGACGAGGAAGGCATCGCCGTCAACGGCACGCCCAAGCTCTTAAAATGGGCCGCCGAGCAGGGCGAGAAATTCGACCACTGCGTACTCGGCGAGCCCAGCAACGTTGAAGTTCTTGGCGACACTATCAAGATCGGCCGGCGCGGCTCGCTCAACGGCCACCTCATCGTGAGCGGCCGGCAGGGTCATGTCGCCTATCCGGAGCGCGCCGAAAACCCGATTCGTGGTCTGGTGACGCTCATCGCGGCATTGCAAGCGGAGCCGCTGGATCAAGGCAGCAAACATTTTCCGCCCTCGCACCTGGAGTTCACCTCGGTCGACGTCGGCAACAAGACGGTCAATCTCATTCCCGGCGAGGCGCGGGCGCGCTTCAACATCCGCTTCAACGACCGGCACACGCTCGACTCGCTCAAAAGCCTGATCGCGCAGCGCGCCGAAAAGGCGGCCGGCGGCAAGATCAAATATGCCTTCGAATGGGAGCCGTCGAACGCCGGCGTGTTCGTCACCGAGCCGGGGCCGTTCACCGAGCTGGTGGCGAAGGCGGTCGAAGAGGTCACCGGCCGCAGGCCGCATTTGTCCACCAGCGGCGGCACCTCCGACGCGCGCTTCATCACGGCCTATTGCCCGGTGGTGGAATTCGGACTGGTCGGCCAGACCATGCACCAAGTGGACGAGCGCGTGCCGATCGCCGACCTGCGCGCGCTGACGACGATCTATCGGAAGATTATCGACCGGTACTTCGCGTAGTTTTTAGCCAACGCTCCGCTGTCCCTATTCTTTGAAGGCGCGGGACACGCCTACTTCCCTTTTTCCTTTCCCCCGAGGGGGAATGGAGCGCACCCGATCTCGGGTTCACCCGAGATCGGACATGTTTAGTACGCAAGTCGGGTAAACCCGACTTGCGGTGGCGCCCGGAGGCTTGCGAGGCCTCCTTGAGCCGCCCTTGCGATCGGGCAGCCCGCGCGCCTTGCGAGGGCGCGCGCACCTTTGCGATCGGGTGCTACGCCCCCGGCGCTCCATCCGCGGCACGCATTGTCGGCGCGCCGCGTCTAGCTCGTCAGCAAGATGCCCTTGAGACGGCATCTCGCATCCGAACAAAGCGCGTCCATGATAAGAGCGCTGGAGGTGAGCGGGGATAAGTTTTTCGGTGAAAAAGTTTTCGGGTGTTACTCTCAGGGCACAGCGAGTCGCCAGACGACCACTGTCATCGTCCGCGAAGCCTGTCCCCGCGAAGGCGGGGAGCGGACGATCCAGTAATCACTGCACGCACTGTGTCTACTGGGTCCCCGCCTCCGCGGGGACGACAGCCGAGTGTTGGACTAGGGCGTGGAACTTATAAACGGCCAGCCAAAAGCCTGCATGGATAGGCCGCCTAATGTCCGCTATCGGGGGTTAAGCGGACACGGCGTGAGCTTTTCGTGATGTCGCTTTTGACCCAACTGCGACATTGCAGCCTTTCGTCAGGCTGCCGTGCCATGCCGGATGCCCGCTTTCAGGCGTAAATCTGGCACAATTGTTCTTTCACGTGGCCAAGGGTGAACCTTTCGTGAGGTGGCTACGACAAATACGCGGAACACAAACGTTGGCTTTGCCAAGCCGCGGGACATTTGTGTTCGGTAGCCCCGTCCTTTTTGGGCGAGATAGGAAAGAACAATGGCCATGAACGACAACGTTCTCACGCTGACTGACAAGATGATAGATCTTATCCACAGGCATGGCCGCAAGACACGTATCACCCCGGCTGATGCAATAATGGCAATAGCAATAACTCTGTCGGAGATAATGGCTCTACGGGAATGGAGCGCAGCGGAATTAAAGATCGCCTGTGAAATGGTGTCGCAAGTCATCATGGGCCGCGTCAATGCGGATGATAGCGAACGTCGGGCACCGCCAGCGCCAGAGGAAATGGAAGAAATCGCCAACGAAATTTTACAATACACAAAGACGCGGCAAATACACTGACATGAGATACAGAGTTACGCCGGATTATGTTGCCGTAACCTTATCTGCGCGGCGCTGTTTACGTTAATTTTGAGCATTGCTGGCTTTTTTTCATCAGCGAATGACTATTCTACTTGGGAGCAATTCCAAGATGGCGCAGCTAAACACCGGAACCCACGACCTTGCTACACGACAGTATATGGCCCGGCAGCACATGCTGGAACGGGCCAGTGCAGCCCTGATCTATCTGGGGATAGTTTCGACTTTTGCAGCCGTCACCTTGATTGGTTGCATGATCTGGCTGCTGATTTGGTGATGGGCTTTTAGCGACAGAGCAGTCCGGGAGGGAACTGTCGTGAAACGATGCCATCAGTGCGGCGGCAAGTTCGGCCTGGTGCGCTACAATTTTCTGCGCCAGGCCTTTTGCAGTCGGCGGTGCATGGACCGCTACAAAAAGCTGCTGGAAGCAGAGGTGTTGCGCCGTAAGACACTCTCCGGCTGGCTGCGTCGTGTGTCATGATTGCTGGAACATCGGATTTGCAGTTTAACTTGGTCACTTCTGCTTCTGGCCCAAAGCGGACATGCCAATCGCGCTAGCGAATTTCTGCTTTCGGCGGCAAAGCGGACATTGACTAACTGCTGCTCACCGAGCTCGATTTACGAGTACGCGCCCTAGTAATCCACTTTCATCAAATAAAGCCCGTCGGGCGGCGCGACCTGGCCACAGGCGGTGCGGTCGCATGCTTGAAGCGCGCGCGCCAGATCGTCGGCGCTCCATTTGCCCTCGCCCACCATGACCAGCGAGCCGACCATGGAGCGCACCTGGTTGTGCAGGAACGAACGCGCGGCAGCGAAAACGTTTACCTCCTCGCCGTCGCGCGCGACGTCGAGCTGGTCAAGCGTCTTCACCGGCGATTTGGCCTGACATTCGGTGGAGCGGAACGTCGTGAAGTCATGCTTGCCGACGAGCCGCTGCGCGGCGGCGTGCATCGCGTCGGCGTCGAGCGGGCGCGGCACCTGCCAAACGCGGCCGAGATCGAGGGTGAGATCAGCGCGGCGGTTGACGATGCGGTAGAGATAGTGGCGCTTGACCGCCGAAGTGCGCGCGTTGAAATCGCCCGCCGCCTTCTCCGCCGCCAGGACCGCCACCGGATAGGGCCGCAAATGCGCGTTGAGCGCATCGCGCACGGTGTCGGTGTCCCAATCCTTAGCGAGATCGACATGGGCAACCTGGGCGCGCGCATGGACGCCGGCGTCGGTGCGGCCCGCGCCCTGCACCGGGGCTTTTTCCCCCGACAGCGCCTCGATCGCGGCCATCAGCACGCCCTGCACGGTCGTTTGTTCGGCCTGAACCTGCCAGCCGGCGAAGGGCGCGCCGTCATATTCGATGGTGAGCTTGTAGCGGGGCATGTTTGATCCACCTCAATTCCGCGCACCGGCGGGCTCACTAGCATGGCTAAATAAGCGAGGACCTCGTCTATGAAGAGCCAATTCAAGCGGCAAATCGTCGATCTGCTCAATCAGCATCGTATCATGACGATCGCGACCAACCGGCCCGATGGCTGGCCGCAGGCGACGGTCGTGAGCTACGCCAATGACGGCTTGATTATCTATTGCAGGATTTCCCGCGATAGCCAGAAATGCGCCAATATCGCGCGCGACCCACGGGTGTCGCTGGCCATCGCCAAGGACTATCCGCAGCCGCTGCAGATCAGGGGCCTGTCGATCGCGGCTCACGTGGTCGAGGTGACCGATCGGGGCGAGCGCGACCATGCGGCGGAGGTTTTGCTGCAACGCTACCCCGAATACAAAGTATTGCCGCGGCTCGACCCAGCCGCGGTGCCGACCTTCCGGCTGACGCCCGAGTTCGTCTCCGTTCTCGACTATTCGAAGGGTTTCGGGCACAGCGACCTCGTCAAGGTCACTGACAACGATCTCGCCGAATTCGTCGAAGCGCGCCGGCACCATTGGGCCGGATTTCACGTGGCCTAGCGCACCCATCAAGCAAGCCGGACGCCGCGCTTGACCGGCGTGCCGCGTAAGAATTCCTGCGCGCTCATCGGCCGTTTGCCCTCGCGCTGCACCTGGACGAGCCGTACCGCGCCTGTGCCGCAAGCGATGGTGAGCTTGTCGTCGAGCACCGTGCCGGGCGGGCCTTTGCCCTCGCCTTGGGTCGAGCGCAGTGCCTTTACCCGTACGCCGCTAATATCAAACCAGGCGCCGGGAAACGGCGACAGGCCGCGGATGTGGTCGTGCACTTGTTGCCAAGGCTTCGTCCAATCGATGCGCGTTTCGTCCTTGGAAATTTTTTCTGCGTAAGTGACGCCTTCCTTCGGCTGCGGCGTCAATATCAGCGAGCCGCGCTCTGCCGCGGCCAGTGTGATCGGCATTAAGTCAGCGCCACGCCGCGCCAGCACATCATGTAGCTCCCCAGCAGTCATATCGGGGCCAATTGTCACCGGGTCAGCATTGGCGATAGCGCCGGTGTCGAGCTCCTCGTCCATCTGCATGATGGTGACGCCGCTCTCGGCGTCGCCGGCTATGACGGCGCGGTTGATGGGCGCGGCACCGCGCCAGCGCGGCAAGAGCGATGCGTGCACGTTGAAGCAACCGAGCTTGGGCGCTGCGAGAATCGGCTTCGGCAGAAGCAACCCGTAGGCGACGACCACCGCGGCGTCGGCCTTGTGTGCGCGGAAAGTCTCTTGCGCCTCGGCACTCTTCAACGTCTTCGGCGTCCGCACCGGAATGCCAAGCTTCCGCGCCTCGCGCTCGACCGGGCTTGGCTGCACGTCCATACCGCGGCCGGCGGGCTTAGGCGCGCGCGTATAGACGGCAACGATCTCATGCCCGCGGGCGGCGAGCGCGATCAGCGTCGGCACCGCGAAATCGGGCGTGCCCATGAAGATCAGGCGCATGAGAGCACCGCTAGGAACCACGGCGCCCAGGCGCCGGAATCAACCAATATGATGCGAAGGCTCTTTGTCCTCGGAAAGCGGCTTGACCGGCTCGCCGCGCTTTTGCGCCTTCTTGAACTTCTTCACGATCATGTCGCGCTTGAGTTTGGAAATGTGGTCGATGAACAGCACGCCATTGATGTGGTCGATCTCGTGCTGCAGACAGGTCGCCAGCAGCCCGCGCGCCTCGAGCTGCTGCGGCTTGCCCTCGCGATCGAGAAATTTCACCCGCACCGCGTTCGGCCGCTCGACCTCCTCGTAATATTCCGGGATCGACAGGCAGCCTTCCTCGTAGGTCGCCGTCTCGTCGGACGTCCAGGTCACTTCCGGGTTGATGAAGACCTGCGGCGCCTTGGGCTCGTCCTTCTTGGCGAGATCCATGGTGATGACGCGCTTAGGCGCACCGATCTGGATGGCGGCGAGCCCGATGCCGGGGGCGTCGTACATGGTCTCGAACATGTCGTTGATGAGCGCGCGCACGACCTTGTCGACCGCGCCGACCGGCTCGGATTTCAGCCGCAGCCGCTTGTCCGGGATGATGAGGATGTCGCGCTTCGCCATTGCCGCGATTTAAGGGTTGCGAACAGCGGGGTCAATGTGGGCTTTCCCCTTGAGCCATGGGCGTTATCACCCTACCGTTCGCCGTTCGTTCGCGCCGCAACGCGAATCGGGGTAGAAGCGCCGAATGCCGACCTCATTTGCTCGTCTGGCCGCTGATTTTCACCTAGCCCCCGACGCGGCCTTGGCGCTCGCGCTTGGCATCGGGCTGATCATCGCCATCGGCGTGGTCGTCATCCTCGTGCTGCTGCTGCGCCCGCGCAAACCGGTGGCCGATCCCGTCGCCGAGCAGCGCATGGCCGATCTTAACGGTCGCATCCAGGCGATGGGCGAACTGCTCGCCAAGGCACAATCGCAGCTTCAGCAGACCGTGCATGAGCGGCTCGACGCGGTGAGCACGCGGCTCGGCGATTCGATGCAGACCTCGACCAAGCATACCACCGAGCATCTGCAGCAGCTGCACGCGCGGCTGGCGGTGATCGACTCAGCGCAGAAGAACATCACCGAGCTGGCGACGCAGGTCTCATCCTTGCAGGGCATCCTCGCCAACAAGCAGTCGCGCGGCGCCTTCGGCCAGGGGCAGCT
>Ga0307442_1001557_pt1 | contig 11379 bp, 11 predicted proteins | sample SalMarWE160430MG_FD_202143 | JGI IMG/M metagenome (GOLD analysis project Ga0307442, IMG submission 202143) | Salt marsh sediment microbial communities from the Plum Island Ecosystem LTER, Massachusetts, United States - WE1604-30 | ecosystem: Environmental > Aquatic > Marine > Intertidal zone >... | reverse complement strand
GCTGTGCTACGAGCGGCCCGACGGGCACGGAGGTTCTTTCGGCAAGCCTTGCGCCGGAAGCGTCACGCCTCGTCATCTACCGGACGTCGCCGCTCGGATTCGCCGTTCAACCCGATTATTTCGTTGACGGCAAGAGTGTAGGCGCCAGCCAGCCGAACGGATTCGTGGTCTGCAATCTCAGTCCGGGTCCGCATGAGGTCACCGTCGGCAATTTTGAGCTCAACGTCAATTTCGGCGGTGGAGAGGATCAGGCCAAACTCGTCCTTGAGCCGGGTAAGACTGCCTATCTGAAAGCGGAGCCTCAGATCGGGCTCACGCTTGGCGTGATCACGCTGTCGGAAGTCACCGAAAATCAGGGACAGACAGATACCGCGGATCTGCACAAGATCGAGGGTTCCTGCGCCTGAGCGACAGACCCGGGATCATCGGGGATAGACCTGGGTGGAGTGATAGCGGGACTACCTCTCCCCATTGAGACATCTGCGAATAATGCTCTCAATTCGTCATCCCGGACGGCCGCAGGCCGATCCGGGAGCCAATCGCCTGTCGGCAAGCACTTCGCCGAGTCATTAGGCGAATAGGCCCCGGCTCGGCGGCCGGGGCGACGCAGACTATGCCATTTCGCGGAGTCTTCTACAGCAAGAGGGGGGCAGCGATCGCGCGTCAAGCCGCGTGCGAGGCCGCGGGCTCGGTCAGGACGGCGTAGAGCGCCTCCTTGTCCCGCGATGACCGCAGCTTCTCCACCGCGGTCGGCTCCCGCATCAGACGCGAGATTCGCGCAAGCGCCTTCAGATGATCGGCCCCGGCGTTTTCCGGCGCCAGCAGCAGAAACACCAAATCGACCGGCTCTTCGTCGATGGCATCGAATTCGATCGGCTCATCGAGCCGCGCGAACAGGCCGACAATATGGCTGAGCGCGTTGATTTTCCCATGCGGAATGGCGATGCCGTTGCCGACACCGGTGGACCCGAGCCGTTCGCGCTGAAGCAGCGTATTGAAGATCTCGTGCTCATCGATCCCGGTGAGCTTTGATGCGCGAGCCGACAGCTCGTGGAGAGCCTGCTTCTTGTTCGCTGCCTTCAAAGCTGGAATGACACCGTGAGGTGTGATGAGGTCGCTCAGATCCATTGTCTTCCATACGCTCCCTTGACCTCAAGCGGGCAGACCCGCTGCCTTAGCTCTTGCGGTCCAATTGCGCTGAAATTCCACCCGGATCGATCCAGCCAATATGGCCATCGTCTCTCCGATAGACAACATTCAGTCGGCCATGACTGGCGTTCTTGAAGATCAGAAAAGACTTGTCGGCAAAGTCCATTGCCATGACCGCGTCCCCAACCGACAATTCGTGAATCGCCGTTTGCGCTTCGGCGACGATGGCCGGGGCGGATTCGTGATCCTCAGATTCCTCTCCATCGCCGTGGCGAATGACATAATCGATTGCATTAAGTGCGGTCACCTGCGTTCGAGCCGCCTCGCTCTGATGGTGATCCCGCAGCCGCCTCTTATACCGGCGCAGCCGCTTCTCAAGGTGATCGATCGCAATGTCGATGCTCGGATGGGCTTCATCGGCCTTGCCCTTTGCCTGCAGGGAAAGTCCGGAAGCCAAATGAACGGTGCAGGTCGTGTTGAACTGACCATGCTCCTTCTCGATGAAGATGTTCGCCGAGATCCCCCGGCTCTCATACTTCTCTAATATTTTCTCAATCCTCTCAGTCGCATAGCTGCGCAAAGCAGAGCCGAGATCAATATTTTTTCCGGTGATTTGAATGGCCATGTTTTGTCGCTTGAATTTATGAGTTTGCCCACTCGACCCGGATTGACCCTGTCGGAATGCCGCCGAAACCGCGGCGCATGTCCCATATGCCTCCCTCTCTGCCGCGGCGGACGGTATGACAGAGCCCATCTAATGTCAAACAGGACTGGTATTGTGGTCCGAGTTTGACGAGATTGAAAGGCATGCCGTGAAATCCCTTACCTGCCCTCTGGCCGCGTCATCCGCGCGCTTCCGCTAAGCCCTTGAAAGATATAACGTTTTTGCTCCTTCGGCGCTGGACCGAAGATGGGATGCGCATGGCTTCGCGGTACTTCGCGACGGTCCGGCGCGCAATGTCGATGCCCTCGCCGCGCAGGATGGCGACGATCTTGTCGTCCGACAGAACGCGGGACGGCGCTTCATTATCGACCAATTCCTTGATCCGGTGTTTAACGGCCTCGGAGGAATGCGCCTCACCCACCCCCGCGGCGGAAATCGCGGAAGTAAAGAAGTATTTCAATTCGAACGTGCCGCGCGGCGTCTGCATATATTTGCCCGATGTGACGCGGCTTACGGTCGATTCGTGCATGCCGATTCGCTCGGCCACATCCTTGAGCGCGAGCGGTTTCAGGCCGCGGACACCGTGCTTGAGAAAGCCCTCCTGCTGGCGGACGATCTCGTGGGCCACCTTCAGCATCGTCCGCCGCCGCTGATCGAGACTCCGCGCCAGCCAGTTTGCGGTCGCCATGCAGTTCTGCAGATAGCTCCGGTCCCGCTCATTGCGGACCATGCGCTTGGCCGCCGAGTAATAGCTATGTCTGACGGAAATTCGCGGCAGCGTATCGTCATTGAGCCGGACGAGCCATCCGCCGGACCGGTCGCGCTCCACCAGGATGTCGGGGATGACGCTTTCGACGGCAGGGGACCCGAAGGCCGAGCCGGGCCGTGGATTGAGCGCGCGGATCTCGGCGACCATCTCCGCGAAATCGTCCTGATCGACCTGGCAAAGCCGCTGCAGAGCGGCATATTCGTGATTTCCAAGCAGATCGAGGTGATCGAGAAGCGTCTGCATTGCCGGGTCCAGCCGGTTCAGCTCTTTGAGCTGCAGGCCGAGGCATTCGGCGAGCGAGCGGGCCCCGACACCGGCAGGATCGAGGCTTTGGATCGCGGAGAGCACCTCTTCGACTGCCTCATTGGCCGTGCCGAGGCGGACGGCGATCTCATCGACCGACCCCCGCAGATAGCCCGTGTCGTCGATCAGGTCGATCAAATGGTCGCCGATCAGGCGCTTCGCCGGGTCGATGATCGCAATGTGAAGCTGTTGCCTCACATGGTCGCGAAGCGTCGTTTGCTGCGCCGTATAGTCTTCCGGCTGGGTCTGAAAGGACTCCGCCGCGCCATTGCCGGTAGAGCGCAGGGAAAGGGTTTCGTAGGAGGCGGGCGGCGGAAGGATCGCGTCCTCGGCAAAATCCGAATCATCGGCCGCGGGGCTATCGTTCGATGCAGCACCGCTCAAATCGTCCGGCTCGTAGGTCGAGCCTTCGGCCGGGCTGTCCTGAAGCTCCGCCTCGGGCGCATCGCTGGCGGACTGTCCGCCTTCGGCCGCATCGCGGTCTTCCCACTCGATCAGCGGGTTTTGTTCGATTTCCCGTTCCAGGAAGCTTAGGAGATCGAGATTGGAAAGCTGCAACAGCTTGATAGCCTGCTGCAGCTGCGGTGTGATGATGAGCGCCTGTGTCTGCCTGAGCTCTAGCTTTGTCTGGAGCAAGGTCGCCCTTCCACCTTCAACACGAACATACCGAAACCAAAGCTAGTGTCCCGATTCCGAAGTTCGCTACGGAGCGTGCCGAGACGACTAGGCGAACTTCGGAATCTCAAGGGACACTACCCCTACTAATATTGCCAGCGTGATTCAGATCCGGAAGTTCGTTCGGCGCCTGCTGCGAGAAATGACGAACGTCTGGATCATCACACTAGTGCGAAAACATATCGCCCAGATAGACGCGCCGGACATCCTCGTTCGCGACGATCTCCGCCGGCGTCCCTTCGGTCAAGACCCTGCCATCATAGATGATATAGGCCCTGTTGATCAGCTCCAAAGTTTCACGAACGTTATGATCGGTTATGAGAACACCAATACCACGTTGCGTCAAATGGCGCACAAGCGCGCGAATATCGCCAATGGCGATCGGGTCGATACCGGCAAAAGGCTCGTCCAGCAGCATGTAGGAGGGCCGGCTCGCCAGGGCGCGTGCTATTTCGAGACGCCGCCTTTCGCCGCCGGACAAGGCCATTGCAGGCGATTTTCTTAACCGGCTGATGCGGAATTCCTCCAGGAGCGAGTCCAGCTGGCGCTCGCGCTCACGGCGTTTCGGCTCCACGACCTCGAGAACGGCGCGGATATTCTGCTCGACCGTGAGGCCGCGGAAAATCGAGGCTTCCTGCGGCAGATAGCCGATGCCGAGCCGCGCCCGGCGGTACATCGGCAGTTTCGTGACATCATGCCCGTCGATGACCACCTGCCCGCGATCCGGCTTGATCAGGCCGGTGATCATATAGAAGATCGTGGTCTTGCCCGCGCCGTTCGGCCCGAGGAGCCCGACCGCCTCGCCTTTGCGCACGGCCAGGCTCGCCCCACGAACGACCGTGCGCTGTTTGAAGCTTTTAACCAGCCCGGTGGCGGAAAGCTGATGGTCGGCATAGGCTTCGGGGCCGCGGCGTGGCGGCTGATTGGGGTGAAGCCGGCGAACCTGCGCGGGCGGCCTAGCCGGTTGGCGGGGCGACTTCTGCCTGTCCATGATTGCCATATGAGAACCCGCCGATATTATCCCGCATGATCGATGCGACCATAATGCCAAGGTCGGGAAAGGTTAATTCCAAATTTTCGGCCGGACGAAGACGCGCGACGGCCGCGCCGAGCGGCAATCAATTCGTTTTGCCCGGACGGCTCTTGGGCGTGAAGATGGCCCTTAGCCTTTCTCTCGGCTTTCCGCCCTCGCTTTTTGCAGTGTCGTTTTCGAACCGGCTGAGGCCCGTCGTGAGGTCGATGACGAGGCGGCTTCCCTTGATCGTATTCGAACCTTGCGTGAGCACCACATTGCCGCCGATCGTGACGATCTGCTTCGTCACGTCGAAAATCGCCCAGTCGCTGGTTGCCGTCTGGTCTTCCTTGGTCGTGACGAGGACTTTTCCCTTCGCATCGATGCGCGTGATGTCCGCATTGCCGCCGCCGCCGGGAACGGCTGATGCGCTCTTGCCGCTCGCCGCTTTCTGGTCCTTGGAAGTATAGGCGACCTGGATTTCCTTGGCGCGAAGATTGAAGTTGCCCTGGGTCGCGGAAACATTGCCCTTGAAGGTCGCGAGCTTCTTCTTGTCATCGACCTCCAGCACGTCCGCGATGATGTCGATCGGCTTGTCCGCGTTTGCCGCATAGCTCGTCGCCATGCCGCTGCCCGGCGTTTGCGCATAAAGAGAAGGCGCCGCGAAAGCGGTCAGCAGCAGGCCCGCGGCGATGCGGCGAACGGCCCTCGGAAAATGTCCAGGCCGGGCCGTAGCGAGGTTCGTCATTGCTGGGAGTCCCCCCCATTGCGTTCCAAATGGACTCTAACGCCACCCTCGAATATGGCGCGCGAGTCGGCCGAATAGTAGGTCATGGCGCGCGCTTTAATCGTGCTGCTGCGGAATGCCAGCTCGACCGGATCGGTAGAAATCAGCTTATTGCTCTGAAGAAACGCCGTCGCCGTCTTGAGCTTGCCCGCAAATCCGGCATTGCCGCCGATCGTCACGCCGCTGTCGAAGGTCAGCTCTTCCTTCTTCGACTGGAAGAGGCCGGACGGCGCGGTGAAGGTCGTCTTTTCGCCGGAGTTGGAGACGAGTTCGGCCGTGATGGCGTTCAGCGTAATGAGTTCGGGGTTGTTGACCTGCTGCGTCGCAGTCGCGGCCCGGATGTCGTAGACGCCGTGTTTTTCGTGAACGCCTTTGATTCGCGGATTGACCATCTTCAGGCCGCCATCCGAAAGATCGACCGACTCGACGCTTGCCTCGCCGCCGTCCACTTGCACGGAAAGCTTCGAAGGCACGAAATAGAGCGCGATCACACATACGGCCGCGGCCGGAAAAACCAGGCGCAGAAATTTGACCAGCGCACTGTGGCGTTTCGCTTCGCGGAACGCTTTGGTGCGGTCGCCGGTATAGCCAAGGCCGCGGAACCGGCTTGGCGCAGGCCGTATCTCTGTCTGAATCACCATTTCCGCTTGTATCGTCCTCGAAAGGTCAATGCGGGGCGCTTTCCGGCGCACTTGGTCTATCGCAAGACACTACCATAGCGATGGTGCAGCGCAAATCTATGGCGCTGCCGCAAGACATTTCCACTCAATGGGTGAAAATCTCTTCCTCGTTCCAGCCCAATAAGTCGAGCCGCGCCCGCGTCGGCAGAAACCGGAAGCAGGCTTCCGCGATTTCGCGGCGTCCTTCGCGATCGAGCAGTGTCTCGAATCGCTCCTTGAGCTGATGCAGATAGAGGACGTCCGACGCCGCATAGGCAAGTTGCTCCTCGGTCAGCTCCGGCGCGCCCCAATCGGATGATTGGTGCTGCTTGGAGATTTCGACGTCGAGCAGATCGCGGCACAGATCGCGAAGTCCGTGGCGATCGGTGTAGGTCCGCGTCAGCTTCGAGGCGATTTTCGTGCAGTAGACGGGCGCGGTCTCGGCGCCGAGATATTTGTAGAACATCGCGATGTCGAAGCGGCCGAAGTGAAACAGTTTCGTGATCGCCGGATCGGCGAGCAGCTTGACGAGGTTCGGCGCATTATAGCCCTGGGTGAACTGCACCAGATGCGCGTCGCCGTCGCCGCGCGAAAGCTGCACGAGACAAAGCCGGTCCCGATGCGGATCGAGACCCATCGTTTCGGAATCGATGGCGACGATATCGCCGAACAGCAGCCCATCCGGCAGGTCGCCCTTATGGAGTGTAATCGCCATGCCGGGCTTATAGCACAAGCGGCTTTGGGCGCCATGCCCGATTGCGTCTTATCCAGCAGAGCAGAATCATCTTCACAGATCTTGCGGCAGGCGGCTCGGAGCGACGTCTTATGGAGTAATCGAGCTGTGAGATGATGCGCGCATGCCGCAATGGGACATCAATTACGGGGCGGCGGTCGGTTCTTGGTTGGTTTGCTCCCGAAACGCGCTAGCTTTCGAATCAGACATTCAATGCACATCTGGACGAACACACTGAAGCAAGACCGGCACGGTGCAATTTTCAGAATCGCACATCGTCGAATACGTCATCATGGCGGTGTACCTCGCCGCCACCTTCGGCTTCGCGCTCTATTACGGCCGGCGGGCCCATGGTGAAGATACCACCGGGTACTTTCTCGCCGGCCGCGCGCTTCCCTGGTATCTGATCGGCTTTTCCTTTTACGCCTCCAACATGTCCGGGGCGAGTTTCGTCGGTCTGATCGGCGCCTCCTATAGCAACGGGTTGACCGTCTTCAACTATGAGTGGACGGCGGCGCTGGTGCTCGTGCTGTTTGCCGCCTTCGTCCTGCCGGTGTTCCTGCGCAACCGCCTGGGCACGGTGACCGAATATCTTGAGCTCCGCTTCGAACGGCGAACGCGCCTCGCCTATTCAGTGTTTACGCTGCTCACGCTGCTGTTCATCGATATGGCGGGGGCGCTCTATGCCGGAGCGATCGTAATGCAGACGGGACTGCCGGTCCTCAACCTGTGGATCGCCTGCATCATTATCTCGCTCCTCGTCGGCGCCTATACGATTTTTGGCGGGCTCCGCGCCGTCGTCATCACCGATGCGCTTCAGGCGGTGGTGCTGATCGTCGGCGCGGCGGCGGTGGCGATATACGGGCTTTATGCCGTCGGCGGCTGGGACGCGCTCCAGGCACGGCTCGACGCGCGCAGCCTGACCGTTTTCCAGCCCGTAAACGACCCCTTCCTGCCCTGGCCGGGCATAGGAGGCGTGGTCATTCTTGGCCTCTACTATTGGACCTTCAATCAATATTTCGTTCAGCGTGCGCTCGCGGCGAGATCCCTGGAAGAAGGACGCAAGGGCGCGCTGTTCGCCGGTCTTCTGAAAGTGCCCAACCTTGCCCTGATGGTCGTGCCCGGAATGGTCGCGGCCGCGCTTTATCCGGCTCTTGAGAGCCCGGACAAGGCGTTTCCGACGCTTGCATTCGAACTGCTGCCCATCGGCCTGCGCGGTATCGTGCTGGCCGCCATGCTTGCGGCGATCATGTCGAGTCTCGACAGCGCGCTCAATGCGGCCGCTTCGCTCGTCACGCTGGATCTCGTCAAGCCACGCTGGCCAGGGCTGGGCGAACACCGCCTCCTCGGCATTGGCCGCATGGTGACTGCCGTTCTCATGATCATGGCGGCGATCTATGCGCCCATGATCGCTTCCTTCGGTTCGCTTTTTGAATATTTTCAGGCCACCCTGGCCTATCTTGTCCCGCCTATCGTCGCGGTCTATCTGGGGGGCTTGCTCAGCCGACGGCTGACGCGCGGCAGTGCATTCTGGGCGCTGGCGATCATCGAGCCGCTCGCGATCCTTGCGTTCCTGACCAAGGAAGTCGGCGGGCTCTGGGGGGCGGCGGGGCTGCCTGATATTCACTTTACCTATATGGCAATGATCCTCTTCGCCGTCACGCTGGTGCTTCTGTACCTCATCACGGCGGCGACCTCTCGCACGGCGCCGGGTGTCGCGATCGATCGCACGGCGGTCGCCAGCGCGGAGGATCTGCGGCCGGCCGATCCGGCGAATGTGGGGACGATGTCCGACTACCGGCTGTCGGCGGCATTGCTGCTTGCGGTGATCTGCGCGCTGCTGGCGGTCCTTGCCTATCCGTAATGACCGCATTCTGCGCCGGTGGGGGTGCGGCAGAGGCCGGGCGCGGCCTGCCGACCCGTGTCTCCGGCAGCAGTGCCGGGACACGACGCGGGAAACGGCTTATCCTGCTGAAAACAGGCCGAAAACAGCAATCTACCACCGTAGTTTTCCTGATCTTATGCATCTAATATATAAGCTATTCCGCCCAAAAGCGTGCCGCGGTCCAAAATGTCGATAATATAGTCTACTGGAAATCAGAACTGGAACGAAACGTTCTACGGGTTGGAATCACGCTTGATTCTTGATTTCGCTAGGCGCAAGCTTGTCAAGCTCTGTTTCAATAGAACTGCATTGACGAAAATGGCGAAGATAATCCTTGCGCGGCCACAATTGTTTGTAGACTCTTATTGTTGCAAGCCTCGTTCCCGGTCGATGATGGCGTCATCCGACCGAGCGGTTCGGATGGGCATCTAGCAGGCTTATGAGAGCGGGATTCAGCGACTTTGGGATCGTGGTGACGCTGGGCTTATCGGCGGCGGTAGGCTGCGCCATGAGTTCGGCGGCCAGTGCACAGAGCGGACACATCGCGCTCGACGTTCCGGAGATCATAGAGGTTGAAAGCGGGGTCGAGACGGTCATCCGGATCAGCATCGCCCCTGAGGGCGCTCCTCCCGTCCGGGCGATGTTGCTCCTGCGCGGCGTGCCATCCTCTGTCGCACTGACGAGGGGCCGCCGTTTTTCTTCCGGCATCTGGGTCGTTAACGTCTCCGCCATACGCGACGTCAGGCTCCTTGCGGAACCCGGCGCCCGGCATGACCGTCAAATCACCTTCTCGCTCGTCACGCTGGAGGGAGAGACGTTGGGCGAAGCCTCCTCGCGTCTCGTGATCGCCCCCGAGACGGGATCGGCGACCGCGGATCTCTCACAGGAGAAAGCCGAGGACCGCGTGGTGACGTTGCGCGCAACGCCGCCGGACCGAGCCGGCACGCCCTCGCCAGATACGCGCATACTGGGCGTGCCGGGCGGCAGGACGGCGGATGAAAGAAAGATTCTGATCCTTATCGCGCGGGGTGATCAGAACTTTGCGGAAGGCAAGATCAACGCCGCGAGGCTACTTTATCAGCGCGCCGCGGAGCTGGGCTCCGCACGGGCCGCCTTTGCCGTGGGCCGGACATACGATCCAACGCAACTGAAGGCACTGCCGATCGTCGGAGGGATCGGGGGAGATCGCGAATTGGCGAGACAATGGTATGAGAAAGCGCGCGATATGGGTTCAAACAATGCAAAGCTGATGCTGGAGAAATTCGGCCAGCGTTAATTTTGGCCACCGTATGCTGCCCAAAATTGACTTCGATTTTTTATATGGCATTTGGTTCTACTTAGATTAGTGACAGGGCAAAACAGATCGACCCAGTGTCCGCAAGGAACAACGCTATCACGACGAAGATGGGGATAGAGCGATGATTTTCACGATTCAGATCTCGCAGCTTGCGCGCTCCTTAGATCAATCCTCGTTCAAGTGGACTCACTTGAACGAGGTTAAGTTGATCTGTGCCAATAAGTTAGCGCAGCTGTCCGCGTCCATTTGGACGCGCGTTGCGCTAGCGTTGGGCGCTTGTCTTCTTTTGGGTGTCAATGGCGTTGCCCAGGCACAAACTGTTCCCGTCAATCCCCATCAAACCGTGACGAATCAGAATGAATATCGAGAGATTATCAACAACAATACAATAACGATTCTCGGCGCGAGTCTGTCCGGCTCCTATATCAAAATAGTCGATGACATCGCAAAAGCTGTAAATAATGGCAATAAATTGCGTGTGTTGCCAGTCATTGGCGAAGGGGGATCACAGAATATTCGCGACCTGCTCTATCTGAAAGGGGTCGACGCAGGCATCGTGATGTCAACATCTCTCGATACCTATAATGGGCAGCCATTGTTCAAGCACTTGCCGCTGAGGCTCCAATATATAGCGCGCCTGTATGAAGAAGAATTCCATATCGTCGCAAGCCCCGATATCGAGTCCATTTCCGACCTTGCGGGGAAGAAAGTCGGCTTCCATGGAGGCGCCTATGTCAGCGGCAGAGAGCTGCTGGCCAAGCTAGGGGTGAAGCCGGCTGAAGAAATCCAAATCAACTTCTTCAAGGGACTGGAGAAGATCAAGAGTGGCGAGATCTCCGCCATCGTTCGCGCGACCGCGAGCCCGATGAAGGATTTCGAAGCCTATTTCGATCCGCAATTCCACAAGCTGATCCCGGTCCCGTTCGAGGAGCCGCTCTTCGAGTCGCATCTGCCGGCGAAGCTGACTCATAAGCAATATCCGAAGGTCATTCCCGAAGGGCAGCCGATCGATACTGCTGCCATCGGCGTCGTGCTCGCAACATATGCCTGGAAGCCTGGAACCGACCGGTACCGGCGCGTTGCGCAATTCACCGAGGCGTTCTTCTCGAACATCGATAAATTGCTTGCGAACCCCAAACGTCATCCGAAATGGGATGACGTCAATCTTGCGGCGGAATTGCCGGGCTGGGAGCGTTTTCCGGCCGCGGAGGAATGGCTCAAGACTCATCCGCGTTCAACGACGAAAGTAACAGGCGTCACCCATAAGAACGTCTCATCGGCCTTGGGATCTCAAGGTCTTGAAGCCCTCAATGAGGAGCAAAGGAAACAGCTTTTCAAAGAATTTCAAAAGTGGCGGAAAGCGGTAAATCAGTGACCGTCCAAGCATCGTCGGAACGCGATTTCAAGTAAAGGTTGCCGAAAGACCAGGATGCGCCCTGCGGAATC